>Ga0068859_100008460_pt1 | contig 10419 bp, 7 predicted proteins | sample KBSSwiS22_FD_66585 | JGI IMG/M metagenome (GOLD analysis project Ga0068859, IMG submission 66585) | Switchgrass rhizosphere microbial communities from Kellogg Biological Station, Michigan, USA - KBS Switchgrass S2-2 | ecosystem: Host-associated > Plants > Roots > Rhizosphere > Soil ... | reverse complement strand
TGGGCTCGCTGTCGTACCTGAACGCGACTGGGACCTCGTCGACGCGCGCCCCTCGATCGATGAGTCCCCGGAGCAGCTCGACGTCGAACGAGAAGCCGTCCAGACGCAGCCGCGGTAACAGCGGCTTCACGACCGCGGTGCGAAACCCCTTGAGGCCCGCCTGCGTGTCGCGCAGGCGCGGAACGGCGATGGCCCTGCCGATGACGTTGAAGATCCGTCCCATGACGTGGCGCGTGAACAGGTAGGGGAAAAAACTGGGCCGGATGAGGTAGGTGCTGGCGGGAAGGACACGGCATGCGATCGCGGCATCCGCGCCGCCGGCGATACGGGCGAGGATGCCGTCGATGTTGGGCAGGGGATACGCGAGGTCGCAATCGGTGAAGACGGACACGCTCCCCGCCGCACGGTCCAGCCCCACCCGCACGGCGAAACCCTTCCCGTGATTGGCACCCAAGCGCACGACGTCGACGGCGTCCTCGGCGTGACGCGACGCGAACCCGTCGAGGATCGACGCGCTCCCGTCGCGCGACCCGTCGTCGACGAGGATCAGCTCCCACGGCTCGTGCCGGCCGGAAAGCCACGCTTCGGTCTCTCCGAGCTTCGCGGCCAAAAAACCTTCCGCATTGCACACGGGGAGGATCAGCGTGCACCAGGGCGCCGCTCCGCGTCGCGCGAGGCTCATCGCGTCTTCGGCGACAGGCGGACGACCGCGCGTCGCGGCTCGCTGACGACCGGCTCCACGTTCAGGCTCGCACGGGCCGCGAGCAGGCCGGCATCGCCGGTGAGCACGACCCACAGCCGGCCCGGGTCGCTCGTCACCTGCCGCACGAGCTCGGATAGATCCGACGTTCGCACGATCGCGTGCCCCAGATAGAAGTCGAGGCTGACGTCGCGCACGCGATAGGCGCCCGCGAGCTGATCGGCCAGTCCGTCGCGAGAGAGCGTTTGGACCAGCGTCCGGGTCGAGGCCGCCGCGTCGAGCGCGGGCCAGGCTGTGACGAGCACGAGCACGATCGCGACGGTCGTGGCCGCGTGCGCCGCGACGAGGAGACGGAAGCGGCGGGTGTGAACCGCGGCGACCGCCAAGACGCCCCCCACGACGAGGACCGCGGCGATGACGTCGACCGTCGCGGTCGCCCCGACGAAACGCCCCACGCCGCTCACGAGCACCATCGTCCCCGCAAGAGCGACCGAAATCGCGGCACCGGCCACGGACACCACGATTGGCCCGCGCGGCCGAGGTTCCTCCCGCGCCCCGAAGACACGACACCAGTAGTCCGCAATGAGGAAGGCCGCCGCCGGGAACGCGGGGAGGACGTAGGTCGCCAGCTTGCTGGCCGACAAGGAGAAGACGGCGATCACCGCGAGAAACCAGGCCAGCGCGAAGACCCGTCCCGGCGGAGAGCCGCCGCGATCCTCGCCCGCGCGCCAATCCCGATAGGCGCCCGCCAGCCCGGCGGGAAGCGCGCTCGACCACGGCATCATTCCCGCCGCGAGCACCCACACGTAGAAGAGCGGAACTTGCCGGTGCTCGGGGTCGAGGAAACGGCCCAGGTTGCCCCGGCCGAGAAAAACAGTGAGGACCAAGTCGCGATGGGCTGCGAGCATGTACAGGTACCAGGGTGCCGCCGTCAGGGCGAAACCGATCGCGGCGGCGATCACGGGGCGCGCGGCCAGAAGCTCCCGGCGGCGCGTGGCGGCGCCGTAGCCGGCGAGAGCGACGACCGGGACGATCAAGCCCACCGGCCCCTTGGTCAGGGTCGCCAGCCCGAACGCCGCGCCGGCGAGCAGCGCAAGCCCGGCGCTTGGGGATTCGACATGACGCGCGACCGCGAGGAAGCCCAGCGTCAGGAACATCGTGAGCGTGACGTCGGTCACGGCGAAGCGCGACAGCAAGGCGTACTCGATGGACGTGGCCAGCACGACGGCCGCGAGCACGTGGGCGCCGCCGCGCCGCCAGGAAGACGGCGCCAACGCCACGATCGACACCGCCCCGCCGACACCCGCGAGCGCCGATCCCAATCGCGCGGCCCATTCCGAAACACCGAACGTCTTGTAGGCGGCGAGGATCATCCAGTAGAAGAGCACCGGCTTGTCGAACCACGGCTCCCCGCGAAAGATGGGGACCGCCCATGCTCTGGACTTGAGCATCTCGAGCGCCGGGACCGCGTAGTAGGGCTCGTCCGGATCCACGAGCCCGGCCGCTCCGAGCTTCACGAAGATCAGCGGCAGGGACAGCGCGACGAGCAACGCGATCGCATCTCGATCGGACCATCGAGCCTGAGAGACGCCGGCAGGTTCGCTGCGCAGCGATTGCATGCGTCGATCCTACGCAGCCGACGTTGCTGCGCTTGCGGCCGTTCGGGATGCATTTGGGAATCGTTCGACAACCGTTCAGAGCAGGAGCGTAGCTTCGATCGGCGTGGGAAGCCGAAAGCTCGCGGCGGTCGCGATCGCGATCGTATGTTGGGGCGCATGCGCGGCGGCGGAGACGCCCGAGCCGCCCGACCGTCCCTATTGGCGAACGAATCTCTTCAAGCGCGTGTTCACGGATCAGAAATTCCTGGTCATGCGATGGTGGCCCGCCCAGCTCAAGGACCCGGTGTTCTCTTCCGCGCTCGCCGCGGGCGTGATCTTCGCGGCCGAATCGGGAGGCCGGCAGTCCGGGGGGATCGATTTCAAATGGGAGTCGGGAATCTCCGGCTCCGCAAGCCAGGGCGTCAAGGGGATCTCGACCGACTTCACGCGTCTGGGGAACGGGGCGAGCGTCCTGGCGATCCTCGGGGTCACTTACCTCAGCGCGCGCGGTGCGCACGACAACCGTCTGGCGGAAAGCAGCAGCCTCGCGACCGAGTCCTTGCTCGACGCCGGGATCTGGATCGAAGCGTTGAAGCTGGCGACCGCGCGCGTGCGGCCGTACGGGTCGAATGCGGGCGCGTTCTTCCAGTACGGGAGCCGCGACCAGGGGTCGTTTCCGTCGGGGCACGCCATGGCGGCCTTCTCGGTCGCGTCGGTATTCGCCGACACGTACCACGACAAGAAATGGGTCCCGTGGCTCTCGTACGGGCTCGCCACCCTCGTCAGCGCGTCCCGGCTCACGCTCGGGCGCCACTTCCCGGGCGACGTCGTCGTCGGCGGGGTGCTCGGGGCCAGTATCGGGCACGGGGTCGTCGCGCGGAGCCGGGAGGAAGATCCGTCGCCCCGACGCGGAACTTTCGTGCCGGTCGTGGGGCCGGATGGCGTTGGCGTCGGTGTAGGCTGGCGCTATACCTGGAAGTGACTCCAAAGAAGGAACGGCTGGATGGTATTGGTCGCATTGCATTGGTTTGCCCTGACGACGGGCGTCGTCCCGCCGCGCGAGGTGACGCTCGATGAAGCGCTGCGCGCGGCCGACGCCGCGCCCGACGTCGTGGCCGCCCGCGCCGGCGAGCAGGCCGCGTCCGCCAACGTGCGGCTGGCGCGCGCGCCCGGCGAGCCTTCGCTTTCGCTCCAGACCCACAGCGTCACCGCACAGGAGTCGGTTGCGATCTCGATCCCGTTTCGTTGGGCCGGTCAGAAAAAGGCGGGGGTGAAAGCCGCCGAGGCGGACTTGGAATCCGCCGCGCGCACGCGCGACGCCGCCCTGGCCACGGCGCGACGGGCCGCGCGCGTCGCTTGGTACACGCTGGCGGCGAGCGAAGATCGTTTCCGCGCCGCGAGCGCGCAGCTCGCGCGGGCCGAGCGCATGCGCAGCGCCGTCGCGGAGCTTCTGGAGGTCGAGCGCGCCAGCAAGCTCGACGCCGCCCGGGCGGCGACGGAGGCCGCCTCCGCGACGGCGACGCTCGCGAAGGCCGAGCAGGAGATGATCGCGGCGTCCGCGGAGCTTCGCGCGCTTCTGGCGATCGAGGAGCCCCGGCTCACGACGGGCACGGCGCAGCCCACGCCCCCCGCCGAGGGAACGCTCGAATCGTGGCTTGCGCGCGCATCGAGCGGCTCCCCCGAGCTTGCCGCCGCCGACGCGGCGCTGCGGGCCGCCGAGGCGCGCATCACGCAGCGAGAGCGGGAGCGGTATCCGGCGACCTCGCTCGAGGCGGGGGCCGACTGGAACGACCCGACCCAGCCGGGGACCGACGCGATGGTGGGCGTGGGGATCACGATCCCGACGCGCGCGCGCGCGTCGCTCGATCTCGCTCGCGCCGAGCGGGATCGCGCTTCCGCCCAGCTCGAGCTGGCGCGGCGCCGCCTGGCGGCCGACGTCGAGTCGGCGTGGTCGGCGACGCGCGGGGCCCGCCTGAGATTCGAGGCACTGGATGGGATCGCGCTCCCGGCTGCGGTCGAGGCGGCGGAGATGACACGGTTCGCGGCGCGTGAAGGTCGGATGGACCTTTTCCGCCTTCTGGATTCGGAGCGCGCGCTGAACGAAACCGAGCGGGACCGATCGGAGGCGTATCGAGACTGGGGCGTCGCATACGCCGAGCTCGAGCGTCTCGCGCCGGAGGCGGCGCCATGAACGTCGCGAAAGTATGGATGCTCGCGGTGCTGCTGGTTCCCGTCGCAGCGTGCGCGAAAAAGTCCGAAGCGCCGGAGGCCGAGCCGCCCGCCGTGCGCGTCGCTCCCGTGACGAAGGGCGCGATCACCGAGTGGGTGCGCCTTTCCGGCAAGGTCGTGCCCCCGCGCGATCACGACGCCACGCTGTCCCCGCGCGTCGAAGGCGTCCTGGCGGAAGTCACCGTGCACGTCGGCGAGCGTGTCATGCGCGGCAAGGTGCTGGCGCGGGTGGATACCGCCGCGCTGGAAGACGCGCTCGCCAGTGCCCAGGCGGCGGAAAAGAGTGCCGCCGCGGAAGCCGAGGCGAAGCGCAGCGTCGCCACACGAACCGAAAAGCTCCTGGCTCACGGCATCGTCTCGGGCGAGCAGACGCAGACCGACGAAGCCGCCGCGGTCGCCGCGGAGGCGGCGTTCGACGAAGCGAAGGCCGCGCGCGCGACCGCCGCGCGGAAGCGCACGTGGGCGACGGTCGTCGCCCCGTTCGACGGTGTCGTCGTCAGCGTGCTGCGCCAGGCGGGGGACTCGGTGGACGGAACGCCCGCGACGCCGGTCATCCAGCTTTCGGCGGAGCACGGGCTCGAAGTGGCGCTCGACGCGCCCGCCGCCGATCTTGCGCGTCTCCAGGAAGGGGAAGCCGCCGAGGTCCTGGTCGCCAAGCCCGAATCCGCGGACGACCCTCCGGCGATCCCCGGCCGCGTCTCGGCGGTCGCCGCCGCGATCGACCCGAAGACGGGGACGGGTCCGGTCCGCATCGACCCGACGACCGACGACCCCTCCTTGATCCTGGGACGCGTGGTGGAGGCGCGCATCGCCGTCGCCCGCCATGACGACGCGGTCATCGTTCCGTCCAAGGCGCTTCGCGGAGGCGCGGAGGGCGCCGAGGAAGTCGTCGTGATCGAAGACCACAAGGCGCACGTGCGCACGGTCACCACCGGCTTGCGCGACGGGGACCGCGTCGAGGTCACCTCGGGCCTCGCCCCCGGCGCCGTGATCGTCGTCGACGACCCGATCGGCCTGGCGGACGACGCACCCGTTCGGGACGGGCCGTGAGCGAGCGCCGCGACCTGTTCGCGCTGCTCACGCGCTATCGCATCTTCGTCCTCATGCTCGGCGTGGGGCTGCTGTTCGGCGGGGTCCTTTCGCTGACGCGTCTGGGGTCGGGGATCTACCCCGAGGTGGACTTCCCGCGCATCGCCGTCGTCGCGCGCTCGCTGGACCTGACGCCGGCGCTCATGCAGGCGTCGGTGGTCCGTCCGCTCGAAGAGTCGCTGGCGAGCGTTCCGGGGGTGCGGCGGCTCCGCACGCGGATCATCCGCGGCGCCGCGGAGATCAACCTCCAGTTCGAAGACGGAAGCGACATGCAGACCGCGCTGCAGCTGGCCGGAACCGCGGTCGCCAACGCGCGCGAGGGCCTGCCGCAAGGCACCGAGGTCGAAACGCAGCGGATCACGCCCGCCGACTTCCCCATCCTGTCGTTCGACATCATCGGCGGGGACGCCACGACACGGCGCGAGGCCGCGGAGTTCGTCGTGCGCCCGGCGTTTTCGATGGCCCCGGGCGTCGGGCGGGTGGAAGTTCTCGGCGGCGACACGCGCGAGATCGAGGTCATCGTCGACCCGGCGCGCCTGGCCGCGACCGGCCTGACGCCGAGCCAGCTCGCGACGCACGTGACGAACGGGATCGTCCGGACGGTCGCCGGGCGATACGACCGGGATCGCCAGGCGGTGGCCGCCACCGTCACGGCCGGCGCCGCGGATCCCGCCGAGCTGGCCCGGCTCCCGATCGCGCCGGGCGGCAACGGGACGGTTCACCTGGGGGACGTCGCCCGCGTCGTCACCGGCGCACCCGACCGCGTCCTGCTCGTTCACGACAAGGACGGGGACGCCGTGCAGGTCGCGGTCGCGCGCACCCCAAAAGCGTCGGCGCCCGACGTCGTCAAGCAGATCACCGCGATCGCCAAGACGCTGAGCTTGCCGCGCGGGCTGCGCATGGTCGAGGTCTACAACCAGGGGGAGCTCATCCGCGACTCGATCCTGGGCATCCGCGACGCGATCGCGATCGGCGTGCTGCTCACGATCGGCGTGCTCATCTTCTTCCTTCGCGACGCGCGCGCGGGGATCCTCGCCGCGCTGTCGGTGCCGACCGCGCTCATCGCCACCTTCCTCGCGATCGACCTGTCCGGCGAGACGCTCAACCTGATGTCCCTGGGCGGGATGGCCGTCGCCATCGGTCTGGTCATCGACGACGCCATCGTCGTGGTCGAGGCGATCGCGCTGCGGCTGGAGTCGGGGGACGCGCCCCACGACGCCGTCACCCACGCGCTGCACGAGATCACCGGGCCCGTCGTGGGGACCACGATCACGACGGTGGTCGTCCTCATGCCCCTCGCCTTTCTCTCGGGCTTGGTCGGCCGCTTCTTCTCGGCGCTCGCGATCACCCTGGGCTCGGCGGTCCTGTTCTCCCTGGTGTTCGCGATCCTGATCCTGCCGATCCCGGCGGCGCGCTTCATGCGCGCGCGGCGAGGCAAGTCCGGGACGCCGCTCACGGAGCGCGGCGCCAAGCTCTACCTTCGCGCGCTGTCTTCGACGCTCGGCCATCCGTGGATCGCCGCGGTCGTCGTCACCGTCGCGGTCGCGTTGGTCGCCCTGTTCGCGACGAAAATTCCATCGGGCTTCCTTCCCGAGATGGACGAGGGGGCCTTCGTCATCGACTACTTCATGCCGGCGGGGACGTCGCTCGAAGCGACCGACGCCGTCGCGCTCCGCATCGAGAAGGTCTTGGCCGAGGTCCCCGGCATCGCGCGGTGGACGCGACGCACGGGCGCCGAGCTCGGACCGATCACGGCGACCGAGACCAACAGCGGTGACATCGCGGTGGCTCTTGCGTCCCGGTCATCCCGCCCCGACGCCGAAGCGATGATCGACGACGTCCGCGAGCGCCTCGAAGCCGCCGTCCCGGAGGCGCGCATCGAGTTCGTTCAGATCCTCGAGGACGTCTTGAACGACCTGTCGGGCGCCCCCCGCCCGATCGAGGTGCGCACGGCGGGGGAAGACCCGGCGATCCTGAACACGATCGGGAAAGACGTCGCCCAGCGGCTCGAAGGGACTCCGTCGCTCGTGGACTTCTACGACGGGATCGAAGCCAACGTGCCGATCCGCGACTATCACGTCGACTCCGAGACCGCGATGCGGCTCGGGCTGGACCCCGCCGAGGTCGCCGACAATCTGGGCGTGGCCCTTCACGGGACGATCGTCGGCGCGGTCCCGCACTTCGACCGTCTGGTCCCCGTGCGCGCGCGCTTTCCCGACGACGTCCGCTTCGACCCCGACCGGCTCGACGCGGCTCCGATCGCCGTCTCCGGCGCCGCCGTCCCCCTCGGGTCGCTCGCGTCCGCCAGGGCCACCACCGGCGCGAGCCTGCTCCGGCGCGAGAATCTCCAGCCGATGGTCAACGCGACCGGCGACGTCGAAGGGAGCGACCTCGGCGGGCTCACGCGCGAAGTCCGCCGCCGTCTCGCCGGGCTCCACGTTCCCGCCGGGTACCGCGTCACCGTCGGCGGCCTCGCGGAAAGCCAGGCCAAGGCATTCAGGCAGCTCGGCATGGTCGCGCTCATCGGCGTCGTCATCGTCTTCGCCGTGCTCGTCGCCCAGTTCCGTTCGGCGCGCGCGGCGATCCTCGTCCTGCTCACGATCCCGCCCGCGATCGCCGGCGGGCTCACGGCTCTTGCGGTCACGCGGACCAATCTCGACGTGTCGTCCCTGATGGGCCTCGTCCTGCTGGTGGGCTTGGTCGTCAAGAACGGCATCCTGCTGATCGGCGCCGCGCTCACCCGCATGGAAGAAGGGATCGCCACCGGCGACGCCCTGATCGCCGCGGCCGAGCGCCGGTTCCGCCCGATCATCATGACGACCGCTTGCACGATCTTCGGCCTGATCCCGCTCGCCTTTGCGCTCGGCCCCGGCTCCGAGCTCCAACGCCCGCTCGCGGTCGTCGTCATCGGAGGCCTGGTCGTCTCCACGGCCGCAACGCTTCTGGCTCTTCCGGCGCTCGCGCGCCTCGTGCTCGGCGCCGCCGCCCCAAGGAGGACTCCGGAATGAAAGCTCTGACCGTTGCCCTGTTCGGCACGCTCGTGTTTTCGGCCGGCCTCCCCGCGCTCGCGGGGGACTGTCCCGCCGCCGTGACCGCATCGGTCGCCAAGGCCCACGCCGGCGCCAAGACGCTGTCGTGCGGATCCGAGAAGGAAAAGGGAGCGACGATCTACGAGGTCAAGATCCGCACCGCGGACGGCAAGACGCTCGAGATCGAGCTCAACCCCGACGGGACGATCCTCGTCACCGAAGAGCGCATCGCCCTCGGCGAGGTCCCCGTCGCCGTAGTGAACGCCTTGCACACCGCGCACGCCGACGCGAAGGTCTCGCACGCCGAGCGGCTGACGAGCGGCGACGGGGAGATCTCCTACGAGCTCACCTACAAGTCCGGCGGCCACGAGCACGAGATGACCGTGAGCCCGGCGGGCGACGTGCTCGAGCAGGACGAAGACGGGGAAGACGCCGCCGCTGACGACGAAGATGACGGCTAGGTTGTCATAGGCCGTATCCCGGTCAGCGCCCGTAAAGCGCGCGCAGCGTCGCCTTTCCGATCGTATGCGCGTTGATGTTGAAGCCCACATAGGCCGCGGTCGCATGCTCGGGGATCGAGAGCGAGCCGTCGAGCGCAAACAGCGTCACGCTGTATCGGTGCGGCTTGTCGCCTGGGGGAGGACAGGGGCCGCCGTATGCGGGCATGCCGAAGTCGGTGTTCCCAAGCACCGCTCCCGGCGGCAAGAGGTTCTTGCCGGGATCGCCCGCTCCGGATGGAAGCGACGTGACGTCGGCCGGGATGTTGAACACGACCCAGTGCCACCACCCGCTCCCCGTCGGGGCGTCCGGATCGTACATCGTGATCGCGAACGTCTTGGTGCCTGCGGGAGCCCCCGTCCACGACAGCTCGGGCGACTGGTTCTGACCATCGCAACCCATGCCCGAATAGACCTGGGCGTTCGCGATCGGATGGTCGACGCGAAGGTCCTTGCTGGTGAGGACGAAGTTGCTGCGCGCCGCGGGCGCCGCGGCGATGAAGGCGTCCCCGGCGGCGAGCAAGGACACGCCGAACGACATCAACAACGAGAGACGGAGGAAGGTGTAGCGGATCATCGTCGGACTCCTTTCTGATTGGGGGCGAACCGGGGAGCAACGCGTGTGCCAGGCTGTCAACGCGCGGCGCGTCGATCGGCAACGACTTAGAGGACGAACGGTTCGATGGAGCGGCGCGCCATCAAGTTGGCGAAATGCCAACGCGACGAGGCGGGGTCGGCCGGGACCTGAATCCAACCCGAACAGGCGCGGCACGCAAGACGGCGGACGCGTCCGTCTCCTGACACAGTGTCCTCGTCATGATCGTCACGCGAGCCGCACCCCTGCTCGCCGTGAGCGTGCTCCTCGCGCGCACGGCGCATACGCGGCCGTTCGAGCCCGCGAGCGCGGCGCCTGCCTGGCAGTCGCGGCTGTTCGCCGATGAAGTCGCCGCGGAGGAGCCGCGCGAGCCCGAAGAGCCGGCCGAGCCGACTTCCGTGTGCTCCGATCCGACGGCGCGGACGCAGCTGTCGCGCTGCTTTCCGCATCTCTTCCTGCACGACACGGTCTTGCTGTTCACCGCGCCCGCGCGATGGAAGGCGAAGGAGTGGGGGCTCGTCGCCGCCGGCGTGGCCGGCGTCGCGGCGCTCACGACGGTCGACGACGAGCTGCGAACGGCCGTCCGGCGCTCGGGGCCCGGCTGGCAGGACAACGTCGCGAGCACGTTTCAGCCTTTCGGAACCTGGGTCTCGTTCGCGGTCATCGGCGGGTTCTACTTCGG
>Ga0068859_100008456_pt1 | contig 10423 bp, 6 predicted proteins | sample KBSSwiS22_FD_66585 | JGI IMG/M metagenome (GOLD analysis project Ga0068859, IMG submission 66585) | Switchgrass rhizosphere microbial communities from Kellogg Biological Station, Michigan, USA - KBS Switchgrass S2-2 | ecosystem: Host-associated > Plants > Roots > Rhizosphere > Soil ... | reverse complement strand
TTCCCGCGGGTGCTCGGCCACTACGTGAGGGAGGAGCGCGTCCTCGACCTGCCCACGGCCATCCATCGCATGACGGGGATGCCGGCGGCCAAGTTCAAGCTCGCCGACCGCGGCCAGCTCCGCCCGAACGCCTTCGCCGACCTCGTGGTCTTCGACCCGTCGAGCATCGCCGACACCGCCACCTACGAAGACCCCAGGCGCTTCCCCGCCGGCATCCGCGCCGTCTATGTCAACGGCACCCGCGTCGCCGACAACGGCGTCCACACGGGCGCCCGCCCCGGCCGCACGCTCCGCCGGAACAGGAGCTGACACACGGCCATGAGCTACCAGCCCATCGAGAACTACGGCGTCATCGGCGATCTGCACACCGTCGCCCTCGTCGGGATGGACGGGTCGATCGACTTCATGTGCCTGCCGGAGTTCGACTCTCCGTCGGTGTTCGCCGCCCTGCTCGACGAGCGACAGGGCGGCCGGTTTCAGCTGGCTCCGCTCTTCGACCAGGCGCGGCAGAAGCAGCTCTATCTGCCCGACACCTGCGTGCTGCTCACGCGCTTTCTCTCGGATGCCGGCGTGGCCGAGGTGTCCGACTTCATGCCCATCGCCGAGACGAAGGACGAGCACGACATCGTCCGCCGCGCCAAGACGGTGCGCGGCGAGGTCCGGTTCCGGATGATCTGCCAGCCCCGGTTCGACTACGCGCGCGCCGGTCACACCGTCGAGCTCACGCGGGATGGGGCGCTGTTCGTCTCGACCGGCCGGTACCCGCTGGCCCTGCGGCTCTGGGCCACCGTGCCCGTGCGCGTCGAGGACGGTGCGGTGGTGGCCGAGTTCACCTTGCGCGCCGACGAGTCCGCATCGTTCGTCCTCGAGTGCGTGCGGCCCGGCCAGGAGCCGCGGGCCATCAATCCTGATTTCGTCGCCGAGGCCTTCAAGGAGACCGTCAACTTCTGGCGACGGTGGGTCTCGCGGTCCTCCTACCGGGGGCGCTGGCGGGAGATGGTGAACCGGTCGGCGCTCACCCTCAAGCTCCTGACCTCGCGGCAACACGGCTCCATCGTGGCCTCGCCGACCTTCGGACTGCCCGAGGCGGTGGGAGGGCCCCGGAACTGGGACTACCGGTACACGTGGATCCGCGACGCATCGTTCACGCTCTATGGGCTCATCCGGCTGGGCTACACCGACGAGGCGGCCGCCTTCATGCGCTGGGTCGAAGCCAGGTGCGAGGAGCTGGAGCCGGATGGGGCGCTGCAGATCATGTACGGCATCGACGGCCGCCACGAGCTGACCGAGGAGACCCTCCCGCATCTCGACGGCTACCTGGGCTCAAAGCCGGTGCGGATCGGCAACGCGGCGTACAGTCATCTGCAGCTCGACATCTACGGCGAGCTGATGGACGCCATCTATCTGTACGACAAGTACGGGCAACCGATCGGGCACGATCTGTGGCGCAACGTCACGCGCTTCATCGACTGGCTGTGCGCCAACTGGCGCCAGCCGGACGAGGGCATCTGGGAGGTGCGCGGCGGCCGGCAGGAGTTTCTCTACTCCCGCGTGCTGTGCTGGGCCGCCGTCGATCGGGCGGTGCGACTCGCCCGGCGGCGCTCCTTTCCGTCGCCCTGGGCGCGGTGGCACGACACGCGCGACGAGATCTACCACGACGTCTTCGAGCGCTTCTGGAACCCGAGCCTCAAGGCGTTCGTGCAGTCTCCAGGCTCCGCCACGCTCGACGCCTCGGCCCTGCTCATGCCCCTCATCAAGTTCATCTCGCCCACCGACACGCGGTGGCTCTCCACGTTCCGCGCCATCGAGCAGAGCCTGGTGAGCGATTCGCTGGTCTATCGCTACCGCGTCGACGACCGGTTCTCCGACGGGCTCACCGGGACCGAGGGGACCTTCAGCATGTGCTCCTTCTGGTACGTGGAGTGCCTCTCGCGGCTCGGTGATCTCGAGCAGGCGCGCTTCTACTTCGAGAAGATGCTGGGCTACGCCAACCACCTGGGTCTCTACGGTGAGGAACTGGGCCACCGGGGTCAGCACCTGGGGAATTTCCCGCAGGCCTTCACGCACTTGGCCCTGATCAGCGCCGCCTACGACCTCGATCGGCGGCTGTCGGGCGCGCGTCGCGAGTGAGGGTGTTTCCCGCCTCGGGAACTCGGGGCCCGGAACCTATTCGCCCATCTTGAGCATTCCTGCCATGCCCAGCGGCCCGTGGAACTTGCAGGTGAAGATCAGCGTGCCCGAAGCGGGAAAGGTGACATCCAGCCGCACCTTGCCCCTGGGCGGGATGTCCTTGTCGATGCCGAGCGCGGGAATCGTGATGTTGTGCAGGGTGCTCACCTCGTTCTCGATCATCAGCGTCAGCTTCTGACCCGGGTTGCCGCGCAGAAAAGTGGGCCCGAAGTAGTAGTCGTCGGCCTCCAGCTCGAGCTTCGATAGCTTCCGCACGTCCTTGGTCCCGTGGTCGGCGTAGGTGACGCCGTTCACCGTGACGGTCTTGCTCTTCTTGCCGGGGGCGGCCGTCGCCGTCGCGGGGCTCGCGGCCGCCGCGGTGGCGCCCGGCTGCACCGCGACCTTTCGCGGCGCATTGCCCACCGGGATCGTGGCCAGCACTCGGCGACCGGTCAGGTCCACCACCGAGATATCATTGGTCGCCTCGTTGGTCACGTAGGCGGTGCGGCCGTCGGAGCTGGACGTGCTCCAGTGCGGGGCCTTGCCAACCGGGATCGCCGCCGCCGCCGTGTTGGTCGTGGTGTCCACGATCGCCAGCTCGCCCGGCCCCTGGACGACCGCGAGGGCCCAGCGGCCGTCCGGGGTGAAGGGCGCGTAGTGAGGAGACGCCCCCACCGGGATCTGCGCGACGATCTGATTGCTGGTGGTGTCGAGCGCCTGGATCGAGTCGACCCCGGCCAGCGTGAACAACACACGCTTGCCGTCGGGGCTCAGCTCGAGGCCGCGCGGCGTCTTGTCCAGCGCCACCCGCGAGGTCTCCTTCCCGGCCGTCAGGTCCAGCCGGACCAGTGCGGTGGCGCCCTGTTGCTGCGAGCCCACCCACGCGAGGCTCCCATCTCGGCTCAGGGTTCCGTTGTGGGGCTGCGCCACCGGCACTTCGGTGATCACGCGATCGGTGGCGGTGTCGATGACCAGCACCCGGTTCGTGCCCCAGCCCATGACGAGGACCCGCCGCCCGTCCCCCGAGACGGCGAGGCCGTGGGGATTCACTCCGACCTCGATGGTGGCGATCACCCGGTCACCGGCGGTGTCGATCACGCTGACGGTGGAGGCGCCGTCGCTGCTCACGTACACCTTCCGGCCGTCCGGCGTGATCACGAGCCCGTGCGGGCCCTTGGGGACCGGAATGGTGCCGACGACCTTGTTCTGGGCAGTGTCGATCACCGCCACCGCATCGTCCTTGAACAGGCCCACATACACTTTGGGGGCGGCCGCCGCCGCGCCTGGGCCCACCCAGCACAGCCACCCCGCGATCAGGGCCGAGATCCACACCGTCATTGTCACGCGCTTGCGCATGCTGGCCTCCTGGAGATTTTGATCCCTCGGTGCTGATAACGCGTGGCGGCCCGAAGCGAGCCATGCGGGATCAATTTTCCCAGGGCCAGGGGCGGACCCGGAGGGTCAGTCGCGCCGGTTCCTCTACCACTCGGTCAACGGGGACACACCGTCAACATCCTCTCGCAGGGGCGCAAGGTGCAGGTTAGCCCTGGGCATGGACGAACGGGAGGAGCACCGCGTGGCATGGCGGGCGGGCTCGACCGACTGCTCGGAGACTTCGAACCAAGCGATGCGGCCCCCACGCGGGGGTAAGGAAGTGCATCCCCGTCGCCCGCCATGGTCGCCCTCGCGACCAGCTCGGGCGACGGGGGCCAGGATCCCGCCGCCCCGCCAACCCGAGCCAGTCTTTCTCGCCCTGCCGGTGGGCTATCCGGGGCTATTGACTCTTGACAAAGTTCGTGACGCTGGCATCGACCACCGCGCTCACCGCGGAGGCTATGATCCCGACCTGGCCGGTAACATCGACACCTGCAGGGCGAGCCCCATTGAACATCAGCGTCGCGCCCACCCGCCCGTCCAGAGCGCTGGACGGGTCCTGTCCGATCAGGTGCTTGAACACCTTGCCGGTCACGCTCACGCTGTTGCCAGCGACTCCCACGTCCATGGTCACGCGATACCACGCGTCCTCCAGGATGGCTCCGCCCAGGGCGACGCTCTTCAGCAGGGTCAGCTTGCCCGCCTGATCCACCGTCGCCAGGGCCAGCGTGTCGGTGTTCCCGGCGTCGTAGAGGATCAGCGCCAGTCCCTTTTTCCCCAGCGCCTCGTTGTAGAGCGCGAGGAGGCCCGCCCCCTTCTTGTTGTTGTACCGATGGATCAGCACGTCCGCGCCCAGACTCACGCTTCCTGTAAAGAGCGTGGGCGTGGTGTCGATCGGATTCGTGTCGTACACGGTGATCCACGTATCACCCGCCGAGCCGATGGATCCCGTGAAGTTCTGCGCCGCAAAGCCTGTGCCACCGAGGTCGGCGCCGAGATTGATGTCCACGGGACGCCGGACGTCCCTGAAGGGCTGCGGATCCGGCAGGACACAGCGATAGATACGGACATCGTCGATGAACCAGCCGAAGTCGTCGACGGAAGAGGAACCGGTCCCCATCCGGAACCGGAACCGCACGTTCTGTCCGGCAAGGCTGGCGAGGTCGAGCTGCGAGGCCGTATAGCCAAAGCTGTCCCCGACGAAGCCGCTGCGCCCGGCCAGCGGATTGCCGCCGGCGGCGGGGATGGCGCCCCCGTACGTCGCCCCCCCGCTGATCAAGCTCCCCGCGTCCAGCCAGTTCCCGCCGCCGTCGGTGCTGTACTCGATCACACCGCCGTCGCTCTCGAAGCCGTAGGCGTGGTTGAACTGCAGCCGCGCGCCAGCAGGGATCCCGACGCTGCTCGTCATGGCGATCGCAGAATCGCCCAGGGCGGCCCAGTCGTAGCCCCAGATATTCTGCGTGCCGCTGGTGGCGAAGGGGCCGAACTCCAGGGGGTTCGGCAACATCGGATAGAACCAGTGGTTGACGCCGCTGATGGTAGTAGTGGCCCAGTTACCCGAGCTGGTGTTCTCGAGATTGTCGAAGAAGAGGTTGCTCGGGACCTCACCGAGCGCGCAGAACAGCGGCACGGCAGCCTGCGCCGGGGAACACGGCCAGGAGTTGGCCATCTCCACCGCGTCGAGTGCCTTGCCCACCTCGGTGCAGTCGCCCGCCGTGATCCCGGCCGTGCCGATCAGGTCGTCGCAGGATTGCTTGAGGGCGTTGTAGTTGTCGAGGAAGTCCGACGCCGACAGGAGGTAGCTGGTCAGGGCGCGGTACTGGATCTTCCCCGCCTTGATGAGGCCGATGCCCGTGATGGTGAACCCGTTGTACCCCCCGCCGTCGACCATCAGGGCATAGGCGTGATTCGGCACGCCGCTGTTCGTGTGGACACCGCCTTTGTCGTTTCCGGGCGCGGCGCACACGAACTGCGTGCTGTCGCTCATCTTCCCGGGATCGCCAAAGGCGTTCGGGTTCATCATGTTGCGGATCGCCCCGATGCCGGGGATGTCCTCGCCCACGAGCCAGCGCACCGCCGCCGTGTCGGTGCCCGCCCCGTTCAGCAGATCGACGGTCTCGCCGAAGATGTCCGAGAAGGACTCGTTCAGGGCGCCGGACTGCATGTAGTAAAACAAGTTGGCGGAGTGCTCCGTCACCGCGTGGGTCAGCTCGTGTGCGGCCACGTCATCCGCGGCGGAAAATCCGTTTCCGTACACCATCTGCGTGCCGTTCCAAAAGGCATTGCCATAGTTGCAGTTGTTGTTGGAAGGGCAGTAGTGCACCGTGGAAAGCAGTGTCGCGCCTGCACCGTCATAGCTATCCCGGCCATGCTGCGTGAAGTAATAGCTGTAGGTGTCGCCCGAGAAGTTGTACGCGGCATCGGTATCGACGTCCGCCGTTGGCGACTGCCCTTCGGAGCGCACGAGCGTGCCGGGCAGCGCGTTTCCGCCATTGGCGTTGTAAATGGAGCGATTCAGGGCGTCGGTGAGCTGGCTGAAATCCAGCAGTCGCATCCTCGTGTGGGCATCGATCCAGATGAACTGCCGCACGTCGATGCGCGCCGCCTCGATGAACCAGGCCAGATGCGTCGGTGTCGGGCGGGCCTCTAGCATGCCGCGGTTGAATACCTCCAGGCGCGGCCGGCTGAAGGTAATGCCGGTGAGGCCAAAGCGTTTGGCAATCAACACCTCGGCCGCGGCCAGGGCCTCGTCTGGACTGACTGTGGGGCTCGTGTCGATCGACTCCGCGATGTCCAGGGTCTTGGTGTTGACTCCGACCACGCCGGCGCCCCGGAGGTGGACCATGAGCTCGCCGCCGGTCACGGGCACTCCGGCGTGCAGTTGCTGGAACCGAACGTGCTCCGTGCCGATCTCGTCGGGTGTTTGTGACCGCAGATGCGCGATGTCGCCGGTGTCAGCGATCCCGAAGGCGTCGCCGTGGCGTCGCAGGAACGCGCGCGCCCGCGATTCGGCATCCGCCGTGACGGGCAGCCCCACACTGATCGGCGCGGTCGCGCTCGACATGAAGGTGACGAGCCCGGTGACAGCGGATCGGCTCGTCTGCACGGGAGCGCCTGCCGCCTGCGTCATGCGGTCGATGGCCGCTGACACCGGATCCGGGGTCGCCTGTGCGAGAGCTGCCAGGGGTAGACAGGCCAGCGTCGCGAGGATCAGACCGACCATGATCGCGGCGGTGCGCTGCTTGCGGGGGAGTGTCATGGTGCCTCCGTGCGCCGGTCACACCGGCAGGGGGTAGTGGATGACGGGACAATCCGGTGAAGGGGGTAGCGAGCCACCCCGGCCCCGAGTCATGCGCGAGCGCTCATGGGGGGCTCAGCCGGAGATCGTGTCGGCAGGGCTGGGCGCCGGGTATGCTCAGGCGACTATGGCTCCGATCCTCCTCGCAACATCACGGCCATGCGAGGCGAGTGAGGTCCCAAGTGTGACATGTGTGCCTTCGCCCGGCCTGACTCCGGCGTATCGATGTTCTTGATGGCTGCCGCAGACTGGCAGATACCGGCTGCCGTGTCAATTAGACCTAAGTACCGTGGTGGAGGCCCGCGAAGCATCGAACGGAGGACCGGACGCGAGGACACCGGGTATTGAGCCGCCGAAATTCACTGACGGGGCGTGTCAGGTCCCGTGACCACCTCTACCTCGACGATCTCCACCATGCGCTCGGTGCTGGGCGGGCACGGCGCGCGGATGCAGCGCGTCCGCAGATTCTCCTCGTCGACGTAGCGATAGCGCGCGCGCACTGGTTTTCTCAAGAACGGCTCGAGGTTCACGCGCGACGAACCGCGCGCGTAGATCTGATGCACGCCGTCGCATCGGACGGTCAGGGTGTACCGCTCGCCCAGCTTCTCGAAACTCGCCGGGCCGAGCGTCTCGTACAGGTCGCCTGCCCGACCTTCGCACTCTGACGGAAGGAAGTGCTCGGCGATGGCCGGGCGCGCGCCCAACGCGGGCCATCGGGGCCAGCCCGGCCACACAATGCACGCCGCGAGAAGGAGCGGGACAACGATCAAGTTCCGCGCGCCTTGGCGCCTCAACAGGCGGCGGCTTGTGGTCAAGAGCGCTCCGCAAGATGCCACACGCGATACCATGTGGTCGACTCGATCACCCAAGCCAGTGGCTCCATGAGACCGGTTGTGCAGCGGTTTGCGCGGCGCTGCCAGCTTCGCGCTCCCGTGACAGTTGTGCGAGAGGAACGCCCGGCATCGAATCTAACCTGAAGCTAAGTCAGCTACCGCTCCGCGAGCGACCGCCGCATCCGCTCCAGCCCTTCGGTGAGGAGCGCGCGCGGACACGCGAAGTTGAGCCGCGCGAACCCCCGGCCCGGCGCGCCGAACGCCGCGCCGTCGCTGAGCGCCACCTTCGCCCGCTCGAGGAAGAACGTGAAGGGGTCGTCCTTCGGCAGCTTTGCGCCGCGGCAATCGAGCCACGCGAGATAGGTGCCCTCGGGCCTGGCCATGGTGATGCCGGGCAGATTGTCCGCCACGTACTGGGTGAGGAAGTCGCGGTTGGCCTCGAGGTAGCGCAGGAGGTCGTCGAGCCAGGGCTGGCCGTCGCGGTAGGCGGCGAGCGTCGCCACGTAGCCGAAGACGTTCACCGCCCGGACGAGGTCGAGCTGGGACGCCACGAACTTCTCCCGGAGCGCGGCGTCGGGGATGATGGCGATCGAGGACTTGAGCCCGGGCAGGTTGAAGGTCTTGCTCGGCGCCATCAGCGTGATCGTGCGGCGCTCGACCTCGGGACCGAGCGAGGCGATCGGCACGTGCTGGTGGCCGGCGTAGACGAGGTCGCAGTGGATCTCGTCGGAGACGATCATCAGATTCCGCTCGAGGCAGATCTCGGCGATGCGCGACAGATCCGTCCGCTCCCACACGCGGCCGACCGGGTTGTGCGGATTGCACAGAAGGAACAGGCGCGTCCGCTCGCGGATGGCCGAGCGGAAGACGTCGAAGTCGATCGTGTAGCGCCCGCCCGCCTCGCGGCCGAGTGGCGCCTCCTCGCGCGTGAGCCCGCAGTTGTCGGGCGCGCGCAGGATCGGCGGGTACATCGGCGTCTGGAGCAGGAGCCCGTCGCCCGGCGCGGCCGCGGAGCGGCACGCCAGGTTGAAGCCGGGGATGACACCGGGCAGGTGCAGGATGGCCTCGGCCGACACGCGCCAGCCGAACCGCTTCTGCAGCCGGTCGACGATCACCTCGTAGAACTCCGGCTGCTCGAAGCCATAGCCGTAGAAGGGGTGCTCGGCGCGCTCGCGGAGCGCGCGCACCACCGGCTCCGGCGAGGGGAAGTCCATGTCGGCCACCCAGAGCGGGAGCACGTCGGCGGGGTACTTCCGCCACTTGTTGCTCGCCGTCTGGCGGCGATCGACGACGGTGTCGAAGTCGTGGGCCATGCTCTCAGTCCTTCCCGTAGCGCGTCTCGCGCAGGTCCGCCGTCGCCTTGTGGGCGAGCATGCCCTCGATCTCGCAGATGCGCGCGACGATGGGCGCCACGCGCCCGCTCGCCTCGCGCGTGAGGCGCTGATAGGTGACGGTCTTGATGAACTTCCCCACATAGAGGCCGCCGGTATAGCGCGCGGCGCGCCCGGTGGGCAGGATATGGTTGGGGCCGATGGTCTTGTCGGAGTAGGCGACGGTCGATTCCTCGCCCACGAAGAGCGAGCCGTAGTTCCGGAGGCGGCCCAGAAACCAGTCGTCATTCTTCGTCTGCACCTCGAGGTGCTCGGGCGCGTACTCGTCGGCGACCCGCGCGGCCTCCTCGTCGTCGTCGACCAGGAGGACTTCACCGTTGTCCTCCCAGGCCCGCCGCGCCACTTCCTGGGTGCCGAGGAGCGGAAGCTGGCGCTCGCACTCGCGGAGCACGGCCTGGCCGAGGGCGCGCGACGTGGTGACCAGGATCGCCGGCGACGTGGGCCCGTGCTCGGCCTGACCGAGAAGGTCGGCGGCGACCACGACGGGATCGGCGGCGTCGTCCGCGATCACGAGGATCTCCGTCGGCCCCGCGAGCAGATCGATGCCCACCGTCCCGAAGATCTGGCGCTTGGCCTCGGCGACGTACTGATTCCCCGGGCCCACCACCATGTCGACGGCCGGGATGCTCTCGGTCCCGTACGCCATCGCCCCAAGGGCCTGCACGCCGCCGATGCAATAGACGTCGTCGACGCCGGCGGCGATCATCGCATAGAGCGTGGCCGGATAGATCCCACCGCCCGGATTGGCCGCGCTGACCGGGCTCGGCGGCGAGCACGCCATGACGCGCCCGACTCCCGCGACCTTCGCGGTGGTGATGCTCATCAGCGCGGAGGCCACCAGCGGATACCGCCCGCCGGGCACGTACGCCCCCACCGTCGCGACCGGGATCAGCTTCTGCCCAAGCCGCACTCCATCCTGCAGCTCTACCTCGAACTCCGTAAGACTCGCCCGCTGGCGCCGAGCAAACGCGGCGATCTGGTCGCGGCAGTAGTCGATCATGGCGCGATCGTCAGCGCCGATCCCCGCGATTGCCGCCTCGATCTCCGCCGCACTCAGCTTGAAGCTCACCGGCGACCACCGATCAAGCTTCTCCGAATACCGCCGCACAGCCACATCCCCCTCGCGCCGCACAGCCCCCAAGATCTCCGCGACAACAGCCCGCACAGCCTCATCCGACTCCGCAGGACGCAATACAGCCTTCTTCAAATACTCAAGCATGGAGGTTCCCCTTTGTTCACGGAGGCGAGAAAGTGGGCGACGACCGCCCATCGAAGGAGGGCTGAGCAAAGCGCAAGCACGGACGGCGAGAAGGGTCCAGATGCGAGGCGGAGAGGGCCGCGGCCCCCGAGGCGTACTT
>Ga0068859_100008455_pt1 | contig 10423 bp, 6 predicted proteins | sample KBSSwiS22_FD_66585 | JGI IMG/M metagenome (GOLD analysis project Ga0068859, IMG submission 66585) | Switchgrass rhizosphere microbial communities from Kellogg Biological Station, Michigan, USA - KBS Switchgrass S2-2 | ecosystem: Host-associated > Plants > Roots > Rhizosphere > Soil ... | reverse complement strand
AGACTGAGCTTACCAGGTTTCGCGAAGCTTTCTTTAAGCGCTATGAAGATCGGGAGGTTCCGCTGGTTGAAGCTCTGGACGAAGAGATTGGCGTTGGTTTCGGAGTTAGCGAGGAAAGCTCGCCGCTCCTCCAGGATCTCGATTTTCCGTCCACGACGAATGAAAAAAGGATTGATAACCAACGTCACGAATTTAATTTGAGTAAGTTGTGCGAGGCGCTTGGCCGCGGCGTCCACGAAATTGAGATAGATGAAGCGGACCTGGAACGACTCGTCCGGGTAGACCCCAAGCCCTTGCCTGATTCATTTGCCGTTGAGGCGACCGTAGCGGTGCGTTCGCGCCAGGCACTTGCCGCGGGAGATTTTCGCGTGCTCATCGGTCATGTCAGCGGACCGTCCGCAGCTTTATCCATGGGGAGGTTCTGTCACGCCGACGAGAATTTGAAGCATCAGGTCCTCGCGCTTCTGCGTGATGAAGAAGCTCGCCGGCCGGACGCGATCTTCGCCGAGATTGTTCACCTGCCGGACGGAAAGCTCGGCAACATTGCTTCGCGGCCAATCATGCGTGATTACGAAATTCCATACCTCGCGCGGTCAGTTCTGGATGCTCATCATCAGATTCCAATCACGGATCTTCACGTCTCGGTCCGAAACAATCGAATTCGCCTGCGCTCGTCGCGTTTAGATCGGGAAGTGATCCCCCGCATGACGAATGCGCATTACTACTCGTGGCGAAGTCCGGCCGTTTATCGATTTTTATGTCTGCTTCAGGGTCAGGATACTGCGTGGCTGGCTAAGTGGGATTGGGGTGCGCTGGAAACCGCGCCATTTCTGCCACGCGTTTGTTCAGGACGAGTGGTGTTGTCGCCGGCACGCTGGCATGTTCGGAAGGAAGAGCTGCGCGCTTTGACGAAGGAAAAGGGAGCCGAGCGTTTTCGCGCAGTTCAATCATGGCGGCGAGAGCGAGGCCTGCCCCGATTCTTCACACTCGCGGACGACGACAATCTCCTGCCGGTTGATTTCGAAAATGTTCTGAGCGTCGAATCATTCGTCCAATTGGTAAAAGATCGCGACAAAGTCAGGCTCCTGGAATTCTTTCCCGGTCCTGATGAGTTGGGTGCTTCAGGACCGGAAGGGTCTTTCGCGCACGAATTGATCGTTCCCTTCGTCTCGCAAAGACCGATTGAAGCCCGCACGCCTGAACTCGGTCGCCCGGTCGCCAAAAGATCGACTGAAACCAGGTTCTCCCGGGCCGCGAGTCTGGCCTGGCGCTTCGCACCGGGCTCTGAATGGTTTTACGTCAAACTCTATACCGGGCCGGCGATGGCCGATCGTCTCTTGCGAGATCTCCTTAAACCGTTTGTGAAAGATGTAAAGAGGAACCATGGCGTCGACCGCTGGTTCTTTATCCGCTTATCCGATCCCGACTTTCATCTGCGGCTGAGATTCCACGGACAACCCAATCGTTTGCGAGATACTGTTCAGCCCTTACTCAAGGACGCTCTCGCCCCGTTTCTTGCCGACAATCGCATTTGGCGAGTGCAGTTCGACACGTATGAACGTGAAGTTGAACGCTACGGCGGCGCTCAAGGCATTGCGCTGACCGAGCAACTTTTTCAAATCGACAGTGAGGCGGTGCTCGATCTCATTGACATGCTCGACCCGGGCGACTCAGGCGCAGACGAACGATGGATGCTCACTATCTATGGAATTGATCGATTGCTCGATGACTTCGGAATCAAGCTGCATACGAAGCACTTGATCCTCCAGGAATTGCGGCACTCCTTCGCCAAAGAGTTTGGCATGGACCAGAGTCTGCTGGTGCAACTAAACGAGAAGTTCAGAAAAGAAAAAAAGGCGCTTCAGGCTTTGCTCAATGCCCCGGGAAAGCGAGATCATCCGCTGGCGCCGGGTTTAGCTATTTTGCAGGCCCGCTCGCGAAAATTGGCTGCCATCGTTCGTAAGCTGAGGTTGAGCGACGAGCAAGGTCGGTTGGCAATTTCCGTTTGCCACTTGATGCCGCATTACATCCACATGCATGTGAATCGCATGCTGCGTAACGCGCACAGGCCACAGGAATTGGTGCTCTATCATTTGCTGACCCGACTTTACGAGTCACAACTAAAAAGCGTCCGCCCGGCAGCAGCAAAGTCAACCTCACCGTAAGCCACTCTGCTCGGGTGAGAGGCCTGACAGGGTCGCGTGCTGCGTAGTACAATCCGCGCGACCTGAGCATCAAGAGTCGAGAAGATGAGCGTCACTTCGCCAATAGGAGAACCGCCCGCACACGAGTCAGTCGATCTCGCCGCGCTCGGCCGAGATTACAAACCTCCGCTTGCGGATACCTCGCCGGAAGTCGCCGACGTAATCGCGCGAATGCCCTGGTGGGCGTCTCGTGGCCTGGTTTACATCATCATTGGTTTCGTGATTGTCGCAGTTCTCTGGGCTGCGCTAAGCAAGATCGACATTGTCGCAGAGTCGCGCGGTACGCTGGTGCCCGAAGGTTACGTGAAACCAGTCCAGGCAGCGGGCACCGGTGTGGTGCAAAACGTGTTCGTCCGTGAGGGCGACGTGGTTGAAGGCAGCCAGCCGCTGGTCCAATTGGACGCCACTGAGATGCGGACTCGCTTGAATAAACTGCGAGAAGAACTGGCGACCAGCCAGGCCCAATTGCGACAGTTCATGGTTGATAAGCCGGTGGCCGATACCCTGGAACAGCAGAACCGCATAACGCGGCTGCAAAGCGAGTTGACTGCCGCCCAACTTGCTTTGCAACACACCACGATCATTGCGCCGGTAGCCGGCACCGTCACCACTCTGCAGGTAAGAAGCGCAGGCACGGTCCTGCAGGCCGGCCAGACCATCGCTACCATCATGCCGCGCGGAGCCCGCCTGCTGGTTGAGGCCCATGTTCCGAACAAGGACATCGCTTTTATTGAAAAAGGAATGGCCGCTAAGCTGAAGTTCGACGCCTTTCCATTTCAGGATTACGGCATTGTGCATGGCACGGTGGTCGAAGTTTCTCCGGACGCGCAAACAAACAATGATTCGAGTTCGTTTTACAAGGTTATGATAGCGCCCGGGCAGACGGAGATTGGCGCCAAGGGAAGAAACGTGCCCTTACGACCTGGCCTGGCGCTTAGCGCCGAGATTGTGACCGAGCGCAAAACTATTTTGGCTCTGATTCTTGAGCCCTTTCGCAAGTTGCAAGCGAAAGTATCGGGCAATTAACGACCGACCTGGGTTCGATTTACCTGAACATCGGCTAAACCAGCGCAAGGGAGATACGCAGGATGGCAAAGCAGAAAGAGCAACGGGCGAGGATCAAAGTCGGCAAGTTGCAAAAATCGATCGCAAAATTGAACAAGACTGAACAGAAAAAGGTTAAAGGCGGTGCCCTCGCCGACGGTTCGGTGCGCGTGTTTGGTGATGGCTCAGTGCGATCCATTAAGGACGGCACATCGAACACTTAAGTGGCCTGACGCCTCATCACCGACCATTTAAGATATGTCAGATTTGTCTGAATATGTCGCCCTCGAAGTCAACGGGGAGGAAATTAGCCTTTACGACGTCCTGTTGCCCGCGAAAGGAGACGGAAATCTTGAGTTCCTGCAGGAGGCGATCAACGCAGCCATCATCAGGCAGGAAGCCGCTCGTCTCGCGATAGAGGTATCCGACGAAGAACTCCAGTCTGCCGCTGACGAGTTTCGCGCCGCTCACGAACTATACGACGTTGCGTCTACCGACGCGTGGCTCGCCGCCAGGCGTTTGACCTTCGAAGATTGGGAAGCGTTTATCGAAGGTAATGCCCTTAGACAAAAACTATGCGACACCATCACCGCAGACAAAATCGAACAGCACTTTGCAGTAAACAAACTTGCATTCGACGCGGCTGAACTGTCACGCCTGGTTGTTTCCGATGAAGATATTGCCAGAGAGCTACGGGCCCAAATCATCGAAGAAGGCGCAGACTTTCACTCATTGGCGCGAACCTATTCGATCGATGCTGCTACCAGGCTGGCCGGAGGTTATGCAGGTAAAGTTAAGCGGGCAGATATGGAGGCAGCCGTCGAATCGTCTGTTTTTGGCGCTCAACCGGGAAACGTAGTCGGCCCTTTTAAATTGGAAGACGGCTGGCATCTCATTAAGATCGAGTCGTTGCACCGGGCAGATCTCGATGACGCTCTGCGGAAAACAATTAAGGCAGAAGTCTTTGCTGAATGGTTTGAGGAACGTCTTCGCAAAGCAAGGATTAGGATCCCTCTGCTCGAAGTAATTGCGCCGGTGACTGAATCGGAAGATCTGGCCGTGTTAAATGAGTAAGAGATGAATCGCTCTGCAGGAAAACCTGGGCTGGTTTTGTTGCTTGCCGGCAGCTTGCTTGCGGGTTGCACTGCAGGTAGTAGAACGCTGCCCGTCGAGAATCGAGCAGGTGCAGACCGCACTCCGTTTAGAGTCCACGTATTTAATTCTCAACCGTCGACGAGTTCTAATGGTGGGGACCGATTGATTCCGGCAGCGCTATCGGTGGAAGGTAACGCAATCGTCTTAGCGGAACGCGCCGGGCATATCGTTTCCTTGAGCGGCAGCGAGGGTGCGCGAATCAAGAAAGGCCAGGTGATCGCGCGATTTGACAACGAGGATCAGCGGACACAATTACGTGAGCTTGAGATTGAAGTCAGCCGGCTGAAAGTCGAAGAGCAGCAGTACGAAGCGCAGGTAAAACTCAGAAACAGTGAGTTGGCCCGAGAACAGGCATTAGCCAAAGAAGGCGTGTCGAGCAAGGTCAACGTCGAACAGGCCGAGTACAGGCTCGAACAGGCGAATCACGAATACGAAAAAGCGAAGCTTGTATCTTCAAATGCATTGGTTAAAGTAAGGGCTGCACAAATCGAAATCGAGAAAAGCACAGTTCGCGCGCCCATCAACGGAGTTATTATCCATCGTTACGCAACGCTCGGCTCTAATGTTGCCCTGAACGACAAATTGTTCGAAGTTTCAAAACTCTCGCCGCTGGAATTGAAATTCCAACTTCCGCAAAACGAGAACACAAAGCTCAGCCCGGGCGAAATCGTCAACCTGTCCGCCGTTGACGACAACCGGATAATCGCGCGCGCGCGTATTCGCAGGATTAATCCGGTCGCGGATTCCACCAGCAATACTTTTGGCTATCTAGCAGACGTTATTAGCGGCTCCGGCCTGATGCCCGGACTAGCCGTGAATGTACATCTACCGCGCGCCGACGATGCGATCAGTTTCTGGATTCCACGCGCGGTCTTTCCGGCAGGGACTGACTTGCGAAGTAGTTCACCCGCAACGCTATTTATCGCTAATGGTTCGAGGGCGGGCGCGCGAATCGTACTCGTCAACTCGATCGAAGGCGATCAGGTCGAAATCGTATCGGGCCTCAGCGCCAATGACAGCGTGATACTCTCGCCTCCGGCGGAACTGAAGGATCAGGACCCGATTGAAGTCAGTGCACCCTGATATTCACGCAGCGCCGGAAGTTTGAAGTGAACCGCTGGCACCCTTCGTTGAGTCGTTTTGGGTTCTCGAAAACATGCACGTACATTTTTTCTGAGCAGTTTTGTAAGCGTTGAAAATAAAGGATCGAAAATTTAGATTCCCAAGCTGGTAATACGGGATAATCTCCGCAGTGGATTTCCAGTCGAGTCAGCTTAGCCAAACCTTTGTTAAAGTGTAATGGTCAAGAGACCGCTCGCGATACCGGTTTCGTAGGCGTACCAAAATCCGAAAGCGACACTCAAAGCGCCGGCAACAGTTTGCAATCCGTAATGAACGCTGCCCAGCCGGCGTGAGCTGAGCGCAAACGGAAGCCCCACCAGAAATGACATCAAGAGCATGCCGAAAATCGAGCCGATCCCAAAGAGCGCCAGGTAGAACAACCCAAGCGTGACTGAAGGTATCTGCGTCAAAACCACGACGGTCAGCGCCCCCGATCCTGCAAGTCCGTGCATTGCGCCAACCAAAAGCGGTTTGAATCCGACCCGCGAAACCGCGTGCGAGTGCTTGCCTGACTGTTCCTGGTTATCAATGCCGGAATGTTCCTTCGCACCTTCGTGAAAATGAAGATGTTCATGCGCGATGCCGCCGTGAGTGTGACGATGCAGGTGTGTCTCTGGCCGCCGGCGTAAAGCCCGCACCAGAGCGCTAAGGCCGAGACCAATGATCATCAAGGCCACGCCGAATTCAAGCCAACTCGATACGTACTCGGGAATAGCAATACGCAGCACGAGAGCAACCACACCTACGGCAATTAGAGAGACGGTATGGCCCATGCCCCAAATGGCCCCCACCAGAGCCGCGCGGAAAAGGTTGCGATGCTCGCTGACGATTGTTGAGACGGCTACGATGTGATCCACTTCCGTGGCGTGTTTGAGTCCAAACATTAATCCCAGCCCAAGCACCGCAAACGCGCCGAGCGAAGTTAACGCTGGACCTGCGGTGACGTTTGCACTCGCTTCGCCCCTCGAGGCTGGCCAATTGCCCAGGAGCCCGGAGAGATGAACTCCGGATTGTCCCAACGCTTCGTAACAGATCGCGGCGCCCACGCAGGCAATCACCAGAGCACTAAACGCCGGGAGCAAACGCAAGATGCGACTTTGTCCAGCGGGACGCTTAAAGAAACGACCGGCGAAAACGAACATCAACCCGATCGCCGTTAAGGTAGCGGCCAGTCCGGCGCTGAACGCGACCACCAGAAAAAGTCCGTAGCCGACTCGATGAAGCGCGATGGCCGAAAGCAAGACCACAAGCGCAGACGGACAGGGCAAGAGCCCACCGGAAATACCAAGGGCAAGAAGGCTGCTCCACGTAACAGCGCTGCCGTCGGCTCCCGGGGGTAAATGCGAATGCTCCACCCCGCCATGCGAATGCGTAAGGGATGCATCGCCGGCATGATCTTGAGAATTCGTGACGAAAACATGGTGTGAGTGGGTGCCTTGCGCATGAGTGTGCGCGCCAGCTCGGCGAGCGATGCGCAGGCGGCGAATAAAAAGCGTCAGTCCCAGAACCAGAACGATTGCGCCAGAGACAAAGCTCAGCACCGGAAAGATTCGCTCAGGCACGATGTATTGCGACGCAAACAGAGTAATCATGCCAAGCGCAAACACCCCGGCCGTATGGGTTATGGTTACCGTTAACCCCAGAAATGCCGCATGACGGGCCGTGCCTTTCGAGCCGACGAGATAGGCCCCAACCACTGTCTTGCCGTGACCGGGAGAAAAAGCATGAAGCGCTCCCAATCCGGCTGCTATGAGCAAACCCAGCAGGGCAATCAAAGGCGTCAAGACTGGTACATTGATGAGTTCGGCAAAGCGGTCCCTTGAAGCTTCAGCAGTTCGACCATCACGGGTGCGCAGGGCAACTGCGCCCGCCGGAATTGATTCTGTAGTCCAGGAAAAATCCGCAATGCGCTCATCAAGTGGCGCGGTTAGCATGTCTTCCGGATAGACTTTCAACTCGTCCGTAACCTGAGATCCAAAAGCGGAGCTGTTGAATATTTTCGCACTGGAACCAGTGACTACGATCTCGTGCCAGCCGATGCGCTCGGGATTATTTCTGTCTTCGAAATGAAAGCGGCGATTTGAGCCCTCATCGGTCCCGGAAATATCTCCTGCGAAGTCACATTCGACTCGTAGTGTGTACAAGCCACCCGAGCCCGGCGGCATAGAAAGCGTCCTCGAGACGATTTGCAGAGGAATAGTTTTGCCGTTAACAGTTATGAGCAATCCAGCGGCGTAGCGCGAAGCAACTTGTTCCAAATAAGCATTGAGGTCTGCCGGAAAAACACTACCGTCGCTATTTTTTGCCATGCCCTGAGTGGCCTGAAAAGCAGGAATCTCCGCCATGTCAATGACGTAATGAAGGCGGACTTGCTGCCGGCCGGCATCTATTCGCGTGAAGTGATTAATCGTGAAATTACCAAGCGGGTGGGCCGCTGCCGGCGACGTCGTCGCGTAGCTCAAAAGCGCAACCGCTAAAAGGATTAACGACAATCGAATAATTGTAGAAAAGAGAGCTGCAGTCATTTATTCATACCGATCGCGCAGGTCTGTTGGCTGGAAGACTGTTATTAACTCGAAGCGTCTGCCTGGCTTTGTCAGCCTGTAGCACATCGAAGGTTGGATTTATGGCAAACGCCAGCTTGAGGTACTTCGTAGCGCTTCGATGGTCGCCCAGTCCGTCATAAATCATTCCCGCGTGGTAAAAGATTCGCGCGTCGCGGGTGCCGAGTCGCAGAGCCTCTTCGACGGATTTCTTCGCTTCCTCAACTCGTTTGTTTTTGAAGAGAACCCAGGCGAGCGCATCACACGTGAAAACATCCTCTCGCACAGAGCGCTCACGCTGGACGATCGCGAGTGCCTGATTAAGGTTTAGATCGTGGTCCGCCCATAACATCGCTAACTGCCGCGAATAAGTACCGCCGGCAGCACTATTCTGTTCGATGAATTCGACCAGGTCATATTGCCGCTTGGCCTCATTCATATGCCCAAGCTTCGCATACAGATCGCCGAGGGCGATCGCACTTTCGGGCAGCGGCGCGCGAGCCTGCGCGCGTTCGTACAACTCGACCGCCCCAGACAAGTCTCCGGCGCGAACCCGTGCGCGAGCTTTAGCGGCGAGGGCCAATGGATACTCTGGAAAGATGAGCAGCGCTTTGTCGTATTCCAGCTCGGCCTGGGTGAGTTTTCCTGAATTCATTAATTCGTCGCCAAGGTGAACTCGGCACCAGACGGCGCCTTCGGGATCGTTTGGGCCCGTAGCCTTTACGGCTACGGTCATGGCTTCTATGGCGCCTTCCCCATCGCCATGAAGTGAACGTAAATATGAGACTCGAGCGTATGACGAACTATCGGGGCGCAGATTCACCATCTGTTGCGCGGCCTGGATTGCCGCTGGATAATCGCCGAGTTCGACCTGAGCATCAGTCAGCAACCCATAGACGTCATGATCGTCAGATCGAATGGTCTTAAGCCTTTGCGCCAAATCGAGGGCTTCAGCAAATCGGTGATGGGTCAATAGCAAACTGGCGCGCAGCTTGAGCGCGTCATAATTATCCGGCGCGACTTCAAGTGAACGACCGAGGGCGGCTTCGGCTCTGGCGTTGAATCCAAAATCATTAGTCTCGCGGGCCTTTTGCATAAAAGCCGACGCGAGCAGGTTATAACTTTCGGGTTGGTTCGGATGCTGCTCGACCACTCTTTGAGCAGTCTGAATGCGAACATCTGCCGGAGTGGAAATCCTGGTGACGATAGCAAAGTCATTCGGTGCGGAATTCCTTACGGAACGGAATTGATGAACAAAGGCGCCCAGCGCATACCCCGCCGCCAACAGAACTCCGATTAGTAATGCTCCCACTCTCGCCGGCTTACGTACGCTCATAGTTTTCATTAGATCTTCCTTGGTTCAGTTAATAAGGGTTACAACGAAGAGTGCGGATCCTGGTGCACGCACTCTTCGCTGAGGTTGTCGGAGAGCGGTTATGGCAGCGGTGGCTGGTTGTCAGTATGGTGCTGATGCGGTGCACCGCTCGTGCTGTTTCCGGAATGCGGTACTCCGAGGTAAGGGAACCGGGTGAGGTACGGCACGTCGTTATTTGACACACCGTCACCCAGCGTATTGTTTGGCGCGACGTTAGTCGCCGGGGTAAACGGAGTACCGCCGGCCACGGCTCGCAACTCGATATCTGTTACGTCGTCAAAAACACGACGGCCATTTGGAAAACCGGCAACATCGCCGCCCAGAAGACCGAGGCGACTGGGACTCGATGATGGCGCTATTGCGACGTTTAGTCGCATCATCTCGTGTGGTTTACCGTCCGAGAGGAAAGTCGTGTAATTCGGTCCTGTCACCGCATTAACCGGAATACCGGTAGCGAAAATTGCCACCAGGTCGTTGCGAGGCGCAGGCGGAATGCTTATCCCAAAAACTGCTTTAAGCAATTGCGCCAGCTGCGGGTCGGCCACATATGACGCAAACTGTGCGTCATTCTCTGGCTGTGAAGCGTTGAACGTGTCCTTAAGCTTGATTGGAATAACTACTTCGTTTACCAGCGGCTCTCCGAGTCTCGATACTTGTTTGAAGGAACCGGCGTTCAGTTCACCAGCAGGACGGCGGCCAACGCCAGGCCTAATGACCGTCGTGGTGCGCCGGCTGGACGTAGCCCATACACCGATCACGGCATCGGCAGCAGTGGGGCCACTCGGCACCGCCCCGGTACGCGTCAAGGCCTGGATCGGTACTTCGATGCCAATCGTGTTGACATTAAAGCCGGCAGTCGAATCGAAGCCGCCGGTGGTGCCGATGGATTTCAGCTTCAGGATATCGAATACTCCTCCGACGTCGATATAGAATCCTTCGTCTCGCTGGCCCGCGAAAACCTTGCCGCCGTTAGGCAACGG
>Ga0068859_100008453_pt1 | contig 10424 bp, 9 predicted proteins | sample KBSSwiS22_FD_66585 | JGI IMG/M metagenome (GOLD analysis project Ga0068859, IMG submission 66585) | Switchgrass rhizosphere microbial communities from Kellogg Biological Station, Michigan, USA - KBS Switchgrass S2-2 | ecosystem: Host-associated > Plants > Roots > Rhizosphere > Soil ... | reverse complement strand
CGACGTAGACGTCGCCGCCGGCGGGGTTCACCGCGAGGTGGAAGAGCGTGGTGCCGACGCCGCTCCAGGACCCCGTCTCGACCGGCGGGGTCGCCGTGGCGTCGATCGCGAAGACGTCCTTGTCCGGGAGGGAGAACTTCACCGCGGCGTCCCAGCTCCGGCCCAGGCCGTCCACCCAGTGCGTGCCGTCGAAACGGACGACGAGCCCCGTCTCGGGCGCGGGATCGCCGGCGGCATCGGCGTGGGGGGGCGGGAGCTGTCCGTCGGGGACCGCGCCCTCGTGGATCGTGGTCGTGCGGTTGCCGGAGTGGAAGACCGAGGCGTACACGGTCGCGCCGTCGGGGCTCACCGCGAGCGCGCGCGGCGTGTCGCCGAAGAGCGTGACGATCGCCATCGGGGTCCCGCCCCCCGCACCCGGCTGGTCCGCGTCGAAGACCCACACGTCGGCGCGTCCGATCCCCGCGGTCTGGAGCTGCGGGTCGAACGGCGCGTTCTGGCCGCGATGCGCGCAGCTGACGAACGCGCGCGCCCCTTGCGGCCCCGCGAAGACGACGTCGCCCGGCTCGTCGCCGACCAGGAGCGTGCGCACGACACGCGGCGGAGAGGACGAGAGGTCCACGATGCTGACGCTGTCGGAGAGGTGGTTGACGACCCAGGCCTCGCTCCCGCGGAGCGCGACCGCGACCGGCTCCATCCCGACCGGAACCACGTACGCGCGCGCCAGACCGGAGGGCGTGACGTCGAAGATCTCGAGCTTCCCGTCGGGAGTGTTCAGCGCGTAGAGGCGCGCACCGTTTTCGGACAGCGCGAGCGGACGCGTCGGGCCCGTCTCGAACGCGGTGAACGACGACGACGAGCGCGGGACCGCGGGGGCCGCGGTCAGCGCGCGCAGGGACAGGAGCGCGAGTCCGAGCGCGCACGCGATCAGCGCGCTCCGTACGGGACCTTTCGACGTACCCACGATGTCCGGGAATATACGATCAGATCGGGAGCCGTTGGCCCTCGGCGAGCATGCCGAATCCCCGGCGCGACAGGGTGCGGCGCGCGGCCCCACGCGGATCGAGCAACAGATTGGAATGATTGAAGTGGGTGAAGAAAACCGCGACGTCGCGCGTGCGGACGCGCGTCTCTAGAAGATCCATCGTCTCCGGCACCAGCGGGTGTCCGATCGAGCGGACGTCCCGTCCGGGAAGCTCGCTCGCGTCGAAGAACGTGCCGTCGAGGATCGCGACGTGGCACCCGGCGAGCGCCTCGGTGAGCGGCGGCGACCACTTGCCCCAGCCGTCGGTGTCGGGGACATACAAAACCGTGCTCTTGGGTCCTTCGATCCTGTAACCGACCGTGTCGGAGTCCTCGTCCCGGTGAGGAACGCTGAAAGGCGTGATGCGGATCCCCGGCTCGAGCTCGTACGTCGTCCCCGGCGGCGTCTCGACGAGGGCGATCTCCTCCCGCGCGAGCAGGCGGCTCCACGGTCCGTTCTCCCGGAGGAATCGCGCCATCTTCGGCGTGGCCCGGACCGGAAGGGCGCGCGTGTGGATCGCCTCGAAGCCGAAGAAAGCAAGGCCGAGATAGTGGCCGACGTGAGCGTGGGTCAGGAGCACGCCGTCCACGGGCGCGCGATCGACGCCCGCCTCGGGGGCCTGGGGCGAGCGGGGGAGCATCTCGAGCTGGCGGGGAAGGTCCGGGGTGGCATCGATCAGATAGCGCCGCCCCGTCGCGGGGACGACGAGGCCGAGCGAGGCGACGCGGCGCGCGCGCGACGGATCGCGCCGGGCCGCGGCGCACGAGGAACACCGGCAGGCGGGGTGAGGGACCCCACCGTCTTGCGCGCTACCCAGAACGATGAGGTAAGGGCCTTCGGGAGTCGCGGCGGAGGGGTGGGAGCAGGAGAGGAGCGCGGCGCCGAGCAAGAGCCCGCTCGCGCGCCGCGCCCAGATGGACTTAGAAGCCGATGCCGATGGAGACGTGGGGACCGGAGATGCCGATGAACCCGTCGATCCCGTCACGGTGGCGATCATAGACCGGCACCGGGGCGTAGAGGACGGGGGGCGGCAGGTATGCGGGGCGCATGACGACGTACGCCGGGGGAGGCGCCATGTACACCGGGCGGGGTGCTACGTAGACGGGTCGTGCGATGACGTACGCCGGCGCGGCGACGCAGGCGTGTCGATAAACCGGCCGGCCGTGGCCGTGACCGTGGCCGTGGCCGTGGTACGGCTTCGCGTCGGCCCGCGTCGCGGAAACGCCGAGAGCGGCGGCGCCCAGCGCGAGAACGGAGACGGCGCGGAACAGCCTGGACATGCTTTTCATGGTCGTTTCTCCTCTGCCTCGACCCAGGGAGTTGCCAGATGCGGGCCAGGGGGAAGGCACCGGAAACGACGGCTCTTTTCGGGGCGGCCGTCTCCCGTCGAGGACGCAGGAGGGGCGAAGTGTCCTCTAGTGGGAGAGGATCCAGCTCGCGATCGCGGCGACCGCCTCGGGAGCGAACTCGCCGGGGGCTCCGTAGTCGGAGCCGCTGGATCGTCCCTCGATCGCGATGAAGTAATGGTTGAGGCCGGGGAAGCTCTGGTACGCGATGCGCCCCTCGGCGGTGCCGACGGAGGAGCGGAGCGCGAGGAAGTCCAGATCCGTGCGGACCTCGAAGTCGTTCTCGCCGTGAAGGACCAGGGCGGGAAGCTTCGTCGCCTTGAGGGAGCGCGCCGTGTCGGTCGCGAGGATCTCGCGCCAGTACGCCGCGGGACGGCCGAGGATCCTCGGATCGGGGACGCTCTTCTTGTCCCTCACCGCGGCGAAGCGCTCCGCGAGCTGGGACGCCTGCAGCTCCGCGGCTTCGGGATCGCCCAGGAGCGCGGCACCCGCGCGCACCTGCTCGATCATGCGCTCGTCCACGGGGCGCGCGGCCGGCGCCAGCAGGACCAGGCCACGGACGGTCCCCGCGCGCTCGGCGAGACCGGGGGCGAGGGACGCCCCCTCCGCGTGCCCGAGGACGAAGATCCGGCCGACGTCGATCCCGCGCGCGGCCGCGATCTCGCGGAGGGCGGCGAGCGCGGGGCCCTCGGCCGACCCGGGCGCGTCGAAGCGGATCGAGGCGATGCCGCGCTCGGCGAGGCCCCGGGCGAGGTCGGCCAGCGGCTTGTTCGGCCCGATGGTCCCATCGCGGTCCGTCACGCCCGCTCCGGGCACGAGGACGACCGCCGGGACGGGGCGCGGCGCGGGGGGAACGAGGAGCGTGGACGCGGCGAGCAGGAGGGAGATCATCGCGCTCCAGTCTACCTGTTACCCTCTCCGCGTGTCGCGACTTTGGATCCCTCTCGCGCTGCTCTCCCTCCTCTTTTCGTGCGGCAAGACGGGGCCGCTGCGCCCCCCGGCTCCGCGAGGGCCGTTTCCCCCGGGGAGCGTCGAGTCGCGCCAGATCGGCGAGGGCGTCGAGATCGCGTTCACGCTCCCCAAGCCGCGGGGCGATGCGAAGTCGCAAGCTCTCGCGCGCGTGGAGGTCCTCCGCGTGGCGTACCCGCGCGGCGTGCCGCCCCCGACCGACCCCGACGCCTTCCGCCTGCGGGGTGAGCTCGTCGCGCAGGTCGATCCCACCGCGGCGACGCCGGAGGGGCGGTTCGTGCTCCCGGACGCGGGGCTCGACTCGCTGGCCGATCGCGGCATCGGCTGGACGCTCCGTTACGGCGTGCGGGTCAAGGACCAGAACGGGCGCTCCTCGCCGCTCGTGGTCGCGCACGACCTCGTGACCGTGACGCCGAAGCCCGCTCCGGCCGGGCTGAAGGCCGAGGCGACGGCGGACGGGATCCGCCTGAGCTGGACCGTCCCGGAAGGCGTCGACGAGCCGCGCTTCAACGTCTACCGGGGCCCCCTTCCCGGACTCCTCGATGAGAAGCCGCTCAACCTGCAGCCGCTGGAAAGCCCGGACTACCTCGACACGACGGCGACGGTGGGACAGCGCTACCGTTACGTCGTGCGCACCATCGCCGCCGACGGCCCACCGTACCGGGAGAGCGGCTCGTCGCCGGCCGCCGACGTGGACGCCTCCGACCGGTTCGCGCCGGCCGCGCCCGCCGCCCTCGTCGCCGTGCAGGAGGGGAAGGCGGTGCGCCTGCTCTGGAACCCGGGCGCGGAGCGCGACCTCGACGGCTACCGCGTGTACCGGCGCCGCCCCGACGGATCGTGGGCCCTGCTGACGCAGGACGTGATCCGGCAGCCGTCGTTCCTCGACCCCGACGTCACGGCAGGCGACACGCTCGTCTATCGCGTGACCGCGCTCGATCGCGCGCAGCCTCCGAACGAGAGCGAGCCGTCCGAGGAGACGACGGTCGTCGTGGGGAGCGAGCCGTGACGCCCGTGAAGATCACCAAGATGTCGGGCGCGGGGAACGACTTCATCGTCCTGGACGCCCTGGGGGCGGCGGCGATCGGGGAGGATCTCGCCGCGTGGACGCGGGCCGTGTGCCGGCGTGGGCTGTCGGTCGGCGCGGACGGCGTCCTCGTCGTGACCCCGGAGGCGGAAGGGCGCGTGCGCGTCGATTTCCGCAATCCCGACGGCAGCGTCGCGTTCTGCGGCAACGGCACGCGATGCGCCGCGCGATACGCGGCGGCGCGCGGGTGGTGCGGCGAGCGCACGCTCCTCTCGACGGCGGTGGGGCCGGTCCCCGCGGAGATCCGGAACGGCCGCGTGCGTCTGACCCTTCCACCGCCCGTGGACCGCGGCGCCTTGGTCCTCACCGCGCGCGGAACGCGATTCGAGGGGCGATGGGTGGACTCGGGCGTTCCTCATTTCGTCGTTCCCGTCGAGGACGTCGCGACCGTGCCGCTCGCCTCGTTCGGCCCCCTCCTGCGCGCCGATCCCGCGTGGGGTCCCTCGGGCGCGAACGTGGACGTCGTCTCCCGCGCGGCCGACGGCTCGCATCACGTCCGCACGTGGGAACGGGGGGTCGAGAACGAGACGCTCGCCTGCGGCACCGGAGCGGTCGCGGCGGCGCTCGCCGCCCGTCTGCTCGGGGCCGGGGAGACCGTCCGCATCGTGCCCGCGAGCGGGATCCCTCTCGAGGTCACCCTCCCGGGCGATCCGAGGGCCCCGTCCTCTGCGGAGCTCGCAGGCGACGCACGCTTCGTCTTCGAGGGGACGCTCTCGCCCGAAGCGCGCTAGTTCCCCCCGCGCTTCTTCCGCTCCTCGACCGTCTCCGCGTAGGCGCGCTCGAAGATCGTCCGCGCGAACGACGGCCGGGCCGCGAGGTCGAAAAACGTCGCCGCCTTGGGGTCGGCGAGCGCGTGGTCCACGATCTCGTCGGCGGGCTCCTGGTCCACGAACCCCTTGTGGATCCTGCCGCGCACCCAGGCGAACGCATCGCGGAGCGCGCGCACCGACTCGGCATCGACCGGGGGGCCGTAGAGGGGCACGAGCCGGACCTTGTCGAGCTGGGCGAGATCGGAGAGCACCGCGAGCCAGTGCCCGATCGAGGCGTCCTCACCCGCGTACGGGTTGCGATCGCTGACGACGAGATCGCCCACGGCGATGAGCCCCGCCTGCGGGATGTCCACCCAGAGGTTCCCGTCGGCGTGCGCGCGCGGCAGCGGGTAGATGACGACGCGGCGCTCGGGATCCTCCAGGGTGAAGGGACTGACCGAGACGAGGACGGGGACCGGGCGCTCGGGCGGCGCCCAGGCCGCGGGGTCCGGGGCGCGCCGCTTCATCTCGGCCCCGAAGTCGTAGGCCGGATCGGCGAGGCGCTCGCGCGCCGGAGCGGTGGCGACGATCAAGGTCGAAGCGGGAAAGGCGGCGGCGCCTCCGGCGGCATCGGCGTGAGGGTGGGTCAGCACGAGGTAGCGCACCGGCTGCTTCGAGATCTTCGCGATCGCGGCGAGCAGCGCGCGCCCCGCCTCGGGGGTCGGCTGCGCGTCGATCACGAGGAGGCCGTCCTTGCGCTCGACGAGGATCGAGTTCGCCTGCCCGGTGAGGAGCGTCACCCCCTTTGCGAGCTCTTGCACCTCGAAGTCGCCGACGCGCTTGGCGGCGGCGGGCTCGGCCGCCCCCCAGAGGAGAGCGAGGAGGACGACGGTTGCCGCGCGCATCGCGCGAGCCTAGCACCCGGGTTCCTCGTGGGCTACTTCGCCGGCGCGGGGAACCCGTCGGGCCACGCCAGCGCGTAGAGGCGCGCGCCGGCGGAGACGCGCTTCACGTAAAGGCGCGTCTCGGCGATCGGGATGCGCTCGACGAAGCGCTCCTCCTCGAGGGAGGCGGGGACGCTCCATCGCTCGACGCGCGCGGGCCCGCCGTTGAAGGCGGCGAGCGCCTTGGCTTCCGACCCTCCGAACCGGCGCAGGTAGTCGGCGAGGTGGCGGCAGCCGAGCTTCACGTTGATCGCGGGGTCGAACAGGTCGTCGGGCTTGTACCCGGTGAGGCGCAGGCGGCGCGCGAGCTCGGCGCCCACGTCCGGCATCACCTGCAGGAGTCCGCGCGCGCCGGCGGAGGAGACCGCGAGCGGGTTCCAGCCGCTCTCCTGGAGCCCGACCGCGGCGGCGAGGTACGGGTCGATCCCCGCCGCGCGCGCCTCGGCGGTCAACGCCGGCGTCGGGGGAGCGGGCAGGAGCAGGCGCCACAGACTGCGGGGGATGGAGGAGGGACGCGCACGATCGCGGTCGCCGATCGCGCGCTGGGCGTAGGCGATCGCCTCGGAGACCGCGTGCGCGTCGAGCGCGGAGCGCGCGGCCTCGGCGGAGAGCGCGACGTTTGCCTCCTTCGGAGCCCCCGCGATGACGGCGCCGTAGCAGGGAGAGGCGTCGTCCCACGAGCCCAGACGCGTCCAGATCCGCGCCGCGGCGAGCCACGTCCCCGCAGGCCCGAGGCGGGCGGGGTCCGCCGCGGGGGGCTCGTCCTGGGGCGCGCGCTCGCGGGGAACGCCGCCCCTCCTCGCGGCGAGGAGGCCGTAGTAGTGGTTCGGGTACGTCGCGGCGATCCTCGCGTACGCCTCGCGCGCCGCGGGGGCGCGACGGGCGGACTCGAGGCGCCGCGCCTGCCAGTAGAGCGCGGTGACGCGGACACCGTCGGGTGCCTCGGGGTGGGACAGGGCCCGCGCGAAGCCCGCGTCCGCTTCCGCGGCGAGGCCGAGATCGAACGCCGCCCACGCTTCCCGCAGCAGCGCCAGAGGATCCGCCTCCGCCCCCGCGCGGGTCCGGTAGCGCCGGTAAGCCTCGAGCGCGCGACGGTTGGGGACGCCCTCGAGGGCGCGCGCGAGGTCGAGCAGCGCGCGCTCCCGCCAGGGGCTCACCCCGGAGGTCGCGAGCGACTCCATCCCCGATCGCCACGCGCCGGCACGTCCCTCGTTTCCCGCGCGGCGCGCCTCCACGTACGTAGCGCCGTCCCTCTCCCGAGCCCCTCCGCTGCGCGCGCGGGCGAGAAGCGGTGGCGCTTCCACGCCGCGACCGGCCTTGACGAGAGCTTCCGCCTCGACGACGGCCTCGGCGGGCGTCGCCCCCGACGGGGAGGCGGGCGCCCTCGCGAGGCGCACGAGGGCGATCGCGGTCTCGGGCGAGCCGTCCTCGAGGAACGTGGACGCGCGCGCGACGAGAGCACCGCGGGCGGTCGCGTCGAAACGGGTCGCGGGGTCGGGGAGGATCTCGTCGTAGGCCTCCTGCAGCTCGGCGACGTCCTTGGGTCCCGCCTCGAGGAGGGCCGAAGCGAGCCGCCGGGCGGCGCGCTGCGTCTCACCGTGCTTCGCCGCGATCGCGGCGGCGGCGCGCGCGGAGGCGACCCCCGGGGTGCGCTCGATCTCGTCGAGAGCGCTCCGCCATTCCCCTCGAGCGTCGAGGGCGAGGGCACGGGCCTCCCTCGCCTCGTCGGCCCGCGGGAAGCCGGGGACGTGCGCCGCGCGCGAGGCGGCGTCCGCCGCGTCCTCGTACTTCCCGCGCGCGGAAAGTCCGCGCGCACGCAGGAGCAGCGCATGCGTCGCGAGCGGATGGTCGGCGCGCAGATCCTTCGGAAGCAGATCGAGGATCTCGCCGAGTCGCCCCGAAGCCTCCAGGTGCCGCGCCGCCAGCACGCGCGCCTCGGGCTCCCAGGCCGGGGCCCGGTACCGCTCGATCAGGCGCCTCACCTCGGCGAGGCCGCGCGCCTCGTCGCCCCGCGCGTAGGCGCGCACGGCGGCCGAGAGCGGCGGCGGCATCGTGCGGGCGTCGTTCCAGCGGACGGTGCGCTTGGCCCAGAAGACCGCGGCTCCGGCGAGCACCACGGCGACGGCGACGCCTGCCGCGACGAGGGAGCGGCGCACGGGTCAGCGAAGGAGGGAGGCGTCGCCTCCGGCGAGGACCTGCACGAAGGCTTCCTCGAGGAGGGTCGCACCCGCAGTCCCCAGGTCGGGGAATCGCTTGGCGTACGCCTCGCGCCCGCGCGTCATCGGATCGGCGAGGCGATCCCTCAAGTCGCCCTCGCGGCGGCCCAAAACGACCGCCTCTTCGTTGTAGAGACGAATGTCGGTCGCCACGAGGCGCGCGAAGCGCCGGGCCTCCTCGCGCCTCGGGTCGGTCTCTCGCCCGGTGGGCTCGCTCCAGGGCGCGATCTCGGTGGCGGGCGACGGCGCGGCCGATTCCATCGTCACCGGTTCCAGAACCGCGACCGGCTCGCGCACGGCGACCGGCTCGGGGACCGGCGCCGCCTCGACGGGAGCCCCCTGGAGGTTCTTCAGCCGGCGCCACGCGAGGTCGAGCTCGAGCCTCAGGCGCGCGGCCTGGCAGAGGAGCGACAGCGCGGCCGGGGACCAAGGCTGCTCGCCGGGCTCCCGCTCGGCGACGATCAGTGCGACCGCCTTGCCGCCGACGCGCACCGGGAGCGCGACGATCTCGGCGTGGCGCCCCTGTCCGAAATGCGGCGGCTGCTCGCCCGCCGACAGCGTGCGCCAACGGACGTCGATCTCCTCGGCGACGGCCCCGAGCCAACCGGAGCCCACCGGGAGCGTGAGCGCGCGGTGGCCCGCCGCGACGGAGGGCGCGTACCCGATCGAGCTCCATCCCTTGAAGCGGCCCTCGCGCAACAGGTAGATCGCGGCGCGAGGGCTTCCGGCCGCGGTCCCCTCGAGGAGGGCGCGGAAGATCTCGGAAGGCGAGACGAACCCGGCGAGCTCCGCCATCCGCCGATCGAGGGTCTCGAGCGACGCGTTTTCGCGGGGATCGGCCATCAGTGGTTCCCGCCTTCTTCCGAGAAGCGGGGATCGGAGAGGATCGGGCCGAACTCGGCGAACCCGGCGAGGAGGCCGCGGATCCCCGGCGCCAAGGAGACGGCGCGCGACAGGTGCCGGAAGGCGGCCTCGAGCTGTCGCGTGCGGGCGAGCGCCGACGCGAGGTTCAAGCGGTACGTCGATCGATCGGGTGCCAAGTCCACGGCCTTTCCGTACGCCTCCGTCGCTTCCTCGAGCCGTCCCTCGTCCTCGAGGGCGTTCCCGAGATTGTTCCAGCTCAGATCGTACGACGGCTCGATCTCGAGGGCTCGCCGGAAGCAGCGGATCGCCTCCGCGCGATCGCCCGACTCGAGCAGCGCATTGCCGAGGTTGTTCCACACCTCCGGGTCGCCGTCGTGACGGGCGAGCGCCGTGCGGAACGCCTGCGTCGCCTCGTCGAGTCGACCCAGCTCGGCACACGCGTTGCCGAGGTTGTACCAGATCTCGTACTCGTAGGGGTCGAGCTCGGCGGCCCGGCGGTAGGCCTCCGCGGCGGCGAACGGCTCGCGGAGGCCGTCGTGGGCGAAGCCCAGGTTGAACCAGACCTGCGGCGAGATCGGCTCGAGCTCGAGCGACTTCACGAAGCAGTCCTTCGCTCCCTCGAAGTCCCCCCGGTCCGCCCGCACGGTGCCGAGGTTGAACCAGCACTCGAAGGCGTCCGGGGCGAGCTCGAGCGCCTTCTCGTAGGCCGCGATCGCTTCGTCCACTCGCGCCAGGTGGACCCAGGCGTTCCCGAGGTTGTTCCACGCTTCGGCGAAGTCCGGCTTGAGCGCGACCGCCCGGCGGTAGGCGTCCACCGCCGCCCAGGCCTCGCCGCGGGAGTCCTCGGCGTTCCCGAGCTGAAGCCACGCTTCGTGGTCGTTCCCCTCGATCTCGACGGACCGCCGGAAGGAAGCGGCGGCTTCGTCGTGGCGCCCCTCGGTCTCGCGGGCGCGGCCGAGGTTCGTCCAGGCGTGGGAGAGGGCCTCGTCGGCCTCGATGGCTCGCTCCCACGCCGCGATCGCGCCGTCGAGATCGCCCGAGGCGAAGCGAGCGACCCCGTCCTCGAGGTGGAGGACCGCCGCGGTCGAGCGGTCGCCGTCACGCGGAGGCGCCGAAGGAGACGGGCCGGGGAAGTTCACACGACGCACTCCGCCGACGGAGCGTCGGCGAGACGAGTCGCGACGAGGCGGAATCCTGTGAGTCACGGTTTTCGTGGCCCGGGCTCAGGCCG
>Ga0068859_100008452_pt1 | contig 10424 bp, 7 predicted proteins | sample KBSSwiS22_FD_66585 | JGI IMG/M metagenome (GOLD analysis project Ga0068859, IMG submission 66585) | Switchgrass rhizosphere microbial communities from Kellogg Biological Station, Michigan, USA - KBS Switchgrass S2-2 | ecosystem: Host-associated > Plants > Roots > Rhizosphere > Soil ... | reverse complement strand
GGTCGCCATCTACATGCCGATGATCCCCGAGGCGGCGGTGGCCATGCTGGCCTGCACGCGCGTCGGCGCGGCGCACACCATCGTGTTCGGCGGCTTCTCGTCGGACGCCCTGCGGGACCGGATCAACGACTGCGGCGCCAAGGTGTGCGTCACGGCGGACGGCGGCTACCGGCGCGGCAAGATCGTGCCGCTCAAGGCCAACGTCGACGCCGCGCTGAAGAGCACGCCCAGCATCGAGGCCTGCGTGGTCGTGAAGAGGACGGGCCAAAACGTCGCGTTCGACGGCGCCGGGCGCGACAAGTGGTGGCACGAGCTGATGGCGGGCGCCTCCGCCGAGTGTCCTGCGGCGAGCCTCCCCTCCGAGCAGCCGCTCTTCATCCTCTACACGTCGGGAACGACCGGGAAGCCGAAGGGCATCGTGCACACGACGGCGGGCTACCTGCTGGGCGCGCACCTGACCACCAAGCTGGTGTTCGACCTGCACGACGACGATATCTACTGGTGCACGGCGGACATCGGCTGGGTCACCGGGCACAGCTACGTGGTGTACGGCCCGCTGTCGAACGGCGCCACCACCGTCATGTACGAGGGCGCGCCCGACGCGCCCGACAAGGATCGCTTCTGGGACATCATCCAGCGTCACAAGGTGACCGTGTTCTACACGGCGCCGACCGCCATCCGCGCCTTCGTCCGGTGGGGCACCGAGTTCCCCGACAAGCACGACATGAGCAGCCTGCGCGTCCTGGGGTCGGTCGGCGAGCCGATCAATCCCGAGGCCTGGATGTGGTACCACGACGTCATCGGCAAGGGCCGCTGTCCGATCGTGGACACGTGGTGGCAGACGGAGACGGGCGGCATCATGATCTCGCCGCTGCCGGGCGCGACGACGACCAAGCCAGGCAGCTGCACCAAGCCGTTCTTCGGCGTGGTCCCGCAGGTGGTCAAGCGCGACGGCACGCCGTGCAAGCCGAACGAGGGCGGCTTCCTGATCCTCAAGAAGCCGTGGCCCTCGATGCTGCGAGGGATTCACGGCGATCCCGAGCGCTACCAGAAGCAGTACTGGAGCGACGTGCCGGGCGCGTACTTCACCGGCGACGGAGCCCGCCAGGACGAGGACGGCTACTTCTGGGTCATGGGCCGCGTCGACGACGTGTTGAACGTGGCGGGTCACCGCCTGGGCACGGCGGAGATCGAGAGCGCGCTGGTGTCGTACCCGGGCGTCGCCGAGTCGGCGGTGGTAGGGCCGCCGCACGAGCTGAAGGGTCAGGGGATCTGCGCGTTCGTCACGCTGAAGACGGGCGTCCACCCGACGCTGGAGATGAAGAAGCAGCTGTCGGACCACGTGGTGCGCGAGATCGGCGCGCTGGCGCGCCCCGACGACATCCGGTTCACGGAGGCGCTCCCCAAGACGAGGTCGGGGAAGATCATGCGCCGCTTGTTGAAAGAGATCGCGACGAGCGGCACGGCCAAGGGCGACACGACCACGCTCGAGGACGTGAACGTCCTCAACAAGCTGGCCGAGTCCCTCGGCGACGAAGAGTAAGTCCGCGCGAAAGACGGAGCGCCTCCGCCCGGACGATCCGGGCAGGGGCGTCCGTCAGCGGCGACGGGTCACTGCCAGTTCTTGCGCTGGCACGTCGTGGTCCACGGCGACTTACACATCACGGCGTCGTCACCGTAGAAGTACTTCTTGCCGCCCGTGTCACCGTAGACCCAGTACCGCAGCCACGCGATGATCGCGGGCCGCTCGGCGCCGCCGTTGTTCTGCTGGATGTAGCCGTGGTCGCCGCCCTGGATGATGCCCAGGAAGGTCTGCACCTGGGACATCTCGTAGGTCATCTGCTGCAGCGGCAGGCCCACCGTGTCGCCGGTGGCGCTCGTCTGCAGCAAGGGGCCGTGCAGCGCCGCCTTGGCCGTGTGACCGTGAATCGACACGGTCGTCACCACCGCTTCGTGACCGCCGATCTCGACGGCGGAGGTGCCGCCCACCGAGTAGCCCATCGAGATCGCGTGCTTGACGTCGAGCTTGCCCTGGAACGTTCCCGCCACGTCGTTCTGCTGGATGATCCAGTTGAGCCCGTCGAGCATCTTCATGCGGTTCCCGGCGTCGCCAGGGCCGCCATCCAGCCGGGTTCCGATGATCACGAAGCCGTGAGAAGCGATGCCGGTGAGGAGCCCTTTGAGATTGGCGTCGAACGCCTCCATCCCGATGCCAGGACCGAAGCTGATGGGCGGGTGCAGGAAGCCGTCCTGGCCCAGCGTCGTCGGTCGATAGATGGTGTACTTGCCTCCGGGCCCCGTGTTCTGCGTCGAGGTCACGGCGAAGGGCCCCATGGCGCTGTAGTCCGTGATGGGAGGCAGGCGCGAGCCACCGGCGCCCGTGCTACCGCCCGCCGCTTCACCGCCACGGCCACCGGCGCCGGTCTGCCCTCCCTTGGGGCCGCCGCCGCCGCCGCCACCGTTCGTGCCGCCGCCGTTCGTACCGCCGCCACTCTTGCCGCCCCCGGCGTCACCACCGGACCCGGCCACCGAGCCACCCTTGCCACCGGAGGAGGAGGATCCGCCGGTCGCGGTCGAGCCGCCGCTGGCAGCGCCGCCACTCGCCGAACCGCCGCTCGCGGAGCCACCGCTCCCCGAGCCGCCGCTGCCATTCGCAGACGTTCCCCCCGACGAGGTGGTGGTGCCTCCCGTTCCGGTGGCCCCCCCCGACGAGGAGCCACCGCCGCTACCTCCGCTCCCGCTGGATCCGCCTGTGGCGGAGCTGCCACCGCTTCCGCTGCCCGGGCCGTCGCCCGATCCTTGGCAGGCGCTCGTGAGCAGCAGGGCCGCAATCAAGCTGAACCGCGAGACGACGTGCGACATGAGGGTCTCCTCCCGTTGGGCCAGGTTGAGTCCTTAACATGGCCGTCGCGCGAGGTCGTCGGCGAACGACCCCCGAGCGGCCGTCGAGGGCCCTCTTGAGGCCATTCGCGTCAACGACGCGCGTCGCATCAGGATCGGGACTTGGCGATCCCGAGCCCGAACGGCCACAACGCCAGCATGAACAGCACCAATGCCAAAGCTCCAAAGAGCACGGCTCCGAGCGCGCCCAGAAAAACGGATCCCTCGCCGTCCCAGTTGTCGGTCTGAAGCGTCGAGACGGATGGGTCTCGGGGCCGATACCACGCCTCGACGGTGTCGCCCTGACGATAGCGCTGGACGATCTCTTTCGCGTCCGAAAGTGAGCCGGGCGGATCGAACGAGGTGCGCGATCCGACGAACGCTCGCCCGTCCACGGCGTACCGATACTCCACGTCTGCCGAGTAGCTGGTCGTGGAAACCCGCCCGCTGGAGTGCCTCTTTTCGACTCTCGAGCGAACGATGGTCGCGGTCACGTGCGGCCAATCGCGACTCTCCTCGGAGAGTCGCTTCAGCTCCCGCTCGTGAACGGCCATGTACCCGAAGACCGCCGCCAGGGCCGCCAGCACGAGCCCCAAACCACCAAAGATCAAGAGCCATGCAGCGAGATTCTTGTCCCACGCGAGCTTCGACCTTTCCCGCCCCGCGAGGCGCCGCGCACGCCGCTCGGCCCTCCGAGCGCCCCTGGGACTGACCGTCACGACGACGTCCTGTCGACGTGAGGACGCCGTACGCCCATCCCCTACGACTTCCGGGGCCCGCGGTTCCGCGCGTTGCCGACCCCCGGCACCGGACGGAGGCCGGTCCGCACCAGGACCACGGGGAGGGTGCGCCCCTCCGTGATCAGCTCGAAGTGGCCATACTGCGAGCGCACACAGAGCAGCTTGGCGTTGCGCTCCTCGCGCGACAGCTCGTAGATCGAGCCCGGAACCTGGGGGACCGTGACCGCGTACGGCAGCTTCTTGACGAACGGGTCGGCCCACTTCGCAGTCCCCTTCACGATCAGCGTCATCCGATTGTTGCGATCGCGCGCCAGCCAGTCGGCGAAGTCGCGCTCGTTGCCATACAGAGCGTCGACCAGGATCAGGTGGTGCAGGGCCGGCTCGTCCAGCCACCGCGCCAGCGTGCGGTAAGCGCCCGAGTGACCGACCACGACCAGCGGCCCCGGCGGAGCCGTCATCTTCGCCGCCTTGAACGCGGCGGCGAGCAGCTTCCGCAGCGACGACCAGGACGGCTCCTCCGCCTGCTCGATCGGCGCCTCGGGCGCCACGAACAGCGCGTTCCGGCGGCTGGCGACGAACTGGTCCGCCAGCTTGTGCTCACGCCAGGCCTCGTCGACCCGCGTGTAGTAGCCATGGACATAGACCACCACGCCGGCCGTCCGCCGATCGAAGCCCGGGGGCTTGAACAGGTGGACCGGGCCGTTCGCGGTGACCACGCGCATGTGCGAGCCGCCGGCCTCCGTGTCCGAGGCGGGTCCCGCAGCCGGTTGGCCGGCGCCCTTGCCGCCGGTCGCGGACGCCGGTGCGCTCCTCGTCGCCGGCTTCGCCTTCACCTGAGCCATCGCCGCCGCTGGGAAACCGATGAGGGCGGCCACCAGCAGCGCGCGCCTCACTTCGGCAAGCGGCGCGTGATGAGCAGGTGGTCGTGGTTGCCGATGTCGGGATAGCCGAAGCGAAACGCCAGCGGCTGCGCCTTCTCGGCCCATAGCTTCCGGAATACCTCGGTCGGACGGATGCCGCCACCCAGGAACGGACCATCGAACCGCCCGTAGGGGATTTGCTCGAACCCGGCTGCGGTGGCTTCGTCGGGCGGGATCCCCGTGCTGTCCGAGATCATCCAGACCATGTTCCGCAACAGGTACTCGCGGATATGGCTGAAGGTGTTCCACCACAGGAGGTAGCTGGCGGCCTTGGTGATGGCGGCGACGGGCCCCTTCGGCTCGAGGTGACGCAGGACCGACGGATCGGCCGCCATGTGCTTGTCGTCGAGGTTGGCGGCGATGTGCCGGAAAGTGCGCCGCGGGCCGCCGCTGCCGCTGCCGCGGGGGACGTACTGGATCTCGAGGTTCGCAAACGGGCTGCGGCGGGTCTTCGACTCGGGCATGTTCGCGATGTCGTCCCCCGTCATGTAGATGACCTCGCCCTGAGGCCCGAGGCGGAAGAAGCGGACCGCGACCGGATCGAACTGGTTGATCTCGAGCGCGACCAGCGCGTAGGTCAGGTCGCCCGGCAGCTTGCTCTTGGCCAGCTTGCCCATGTCGGTGGTCTTCGAGTGCCCGTAGTGCAGCAGGTGATTCACCTTCTCGCGCACGTCGCCCAGCATGGAGTCGAGCTCGCCAGGCGCGAGCGCGTTGATGCTCCGGGGATCGCCCGCCGGCTCGAGTGACAAGGTCGTGATCTCGGTGGCGTTCGGGTACACCACCAGCGCGGTCAACAGATCGCCGCCGCCGAAGGGATACACCACGGTCGGCGGGACGTCGCGCGGCACCACCGCCGCAAAGAACGGCTGGGCCTGTGCGAGCCACGTCTGACGCCACTTGGCCTCGAGCGCCGCCAGCTGCTGGCAGTGCTTGTCGACGATGCGCGCGTCGAACTGCTCGGGGATCTTGCCGACGGCCGCGCACGCCGCCACCCGCGCCAGCGTCTGCGTGACCGGAATGAAATCGAGAGGCGCGGTCGAGCCCGTTGCAGGGACGGAGCTGGGCGTGGCGGCCGCGGCCACGGCCGTCGACGTCCCGAGCGCACCGGCCGCGCCCGCGCCGCTGCTGCCTGCCGATCCGCCGGCCGGCGCAGCGGGCGTGGCGGCCGCGGCCGGAGCGGTCGTGGAGCCGCCGGCGACGGCCGAGGCCGTCACGGCGGGCGGGCTCGGGGGTGGCGGAGGGACTGGCCCCAGGGCGGCGGCCGTGAGCGCTGCGGCGAGGGCATGGGGGGCGAATGCAGTACCGGGCATTGGCGCGCAACTATACACTCGTCGTCGGTGGAACCCGACAAACGAAGTCTGGGGCTCTGGTCCGGCGTGGGCCTGGTCATCGCCAACACCGTCGGCGTGGGCGTCCTGACCAACACGGGGTACATGGCGGGCCGCCTCGGACCGAACGAGATCTTGCTGGCGTGGGTCTTCGGAGGCGTGATGGCCCTGTCCGGCGCGCGCGCCTATGCCGAGATCGCCGCGCTCATTCCGCGCTCGGGAGGGGAGTACCGCTACCTGTCCGACCTGTGGCACCCGTTCCTCGGCTCGCTGGCCGGCTGGACCTCGCTGCTGGTCGGGTTCTCGGCGCCGGTGGCGCTGGCCGCCTCCACCGTCGGACCGTTCTTTGCGACGCTGGTCCCGGGGGTGCCGCCGATCCTCGTGTCGGTCGTGCTCATCGTGGCGGCGACGGCGTCACAGGCCTTCAATCTGCGCTGGTCGAAGCGCACCCAGGACGGGTTCGCCCTCTTGAAGGCGGTGCTGCTGGCCGGCTTCATCATCGGGGGATTCGTGTCGGGCAGCCACGACGTGCCGTCCTGGACGGCGCCGGAGGCCACGGGGAGCTTCCCGGCGCGGCCGTTCGCGGTGTCGCTGGTGTACATCGCGTTCGCGTTCAGCGGGTGGAACACGGTCATCTATGCGGCGGAGGAGTTCCGCGACCCCCGGCGCACGGTGCCGCGGGCGATGATGATCGGCACGGCAGTGGTTGCGGCGGTGTACCTGGCGGTGAACTGGATCTTCGTGGCCAACCTGTCCGGGCACCGGCTGTCGGGCTGGCTGAAAGAGGACACCTCGCGCATCACCCTGGCTCACTTGCTGATCGGCGAGCTGGCCGGCAAGCACGTCGCGCAGCTGGCCTCGCTGTTCGTGATCCTCTCGCTCATCTCGTCGGTGATCTCGATGACCATGGTCGGCCCGCGCGTGTGCGCGGCCATGGCGGGGGAGGGGTTCCTGCCTCGCGCCCTGGGCGAGCGCCGCGGCCGCCCGCCCGTCGGCTCCGTGCTGCTGCAGAGCGGGTTGGCGCTGCTGCTGCTCGCCACCCACGGGTTCGAGGAGCTGCTGCGCTCGGTCGGCTCGATCCTGACGCTGACCTCGGCCCTGACCGTGGCGGCGCTGGTGCGCATGCGCTTCGCGCGGCGACTCCCGCCGGGACGAGAGCGGCCTTCTTGGCCGGTCATGGTCGCGGCGACCATCTTCCTGTGCGGCTCGGCCTGGATGCTGTGGGTCACGCTGATCGAGGCGCCCCGCACCCTGGTCTGGCTCGGCGTCGTCAGCCTGGCCGCGGCCGTGGCCTACGTCGTGGCGGCGCGCCGCCGCCGCGCCGCCGCCGGAGGCTAGCGCACCAGGTCCGACGCGCCGCTTTGTCCCCTATTCATTACCGTGGTAATGAATAGGGATGGCCTTGGCGAAATCACGGCTGACCGCGCAGGGGCAGATCTCCGTACCGGCCGAGGTTCGGCGCAAGCTCGGTCTCGGGCCCGGATCCGTGCTCGAGTGGGAGCAGGACGGAGAGCGGATGCTCGTGCGAAGGGCGGGAACCTACAGCTCGCGGGACATCCACGAAGCGCTTTTTGTGGAGGCGCCTGCGCGTAAGAGCCTGGAGGACTTGAAGCGAGGACCCGCCCGGTACGTTCGGAAGCACCGTGCTCGCCGTTGACACGAACGTCCTGGTACGCCTCGTCACCCGTGACGATCCGGCCCAGGCGGCCCGCGCCGACGAGTTCGTAGCCGGTGGCGCCTGGGTCTCCCACTTGGTCCTCGCCGAGATGACCTGGGTTCTTTCCGCTGTCTACGAACTAGACGCCCGCAAGATCGCCACCGCGGTCCAGATGCTCGTCAATCACCGGAGCCTCTCGGTGCAAGATCCCGACGTGGTTCGCAGCGCGCTCGAGCACTTTCGACGGAAACCCGCGTTGGGGTTCTCGGACTGTCTGGTCCTCGAAGTGGCGCGGGCGGCCGGACATATGCCCCTCGGCACCTTCGATCGCGAGCTCGGCAAGCTTCCCGGCGCTCGACGGCTGTGACGTCGCAGCGCGGCTCGAGCGACCCTCAGACGGTCACGAAGGTCGCTCGCTCGAGAGATGCCTGCCACGGGGTGTACCCTGAGACAGTGCGGCTGCGCGCCCTGGTGATCCTGCTGGCCACCTTCGGCTGCCTCGAACGCAATGTCGACCGCACGCCGGAACGAGCCGCGCGTGCGACCGGGGTCCAGCCGAACCTGGAACCCGAAGGATGCCGGCTGCGCGCCACCGCGGTCGTCGCCGGCAACGCCCACGCCTGTGCTTTGATGACGGATGGTACGGTGCGCTGCTGGGGCGCGAACTACCGTGGCCAACTGGGCGACGGGACAACCACGTTCCGGTCGGCTCCGGTCCGGGTTGAAGGCCTCCGTGACGTCCAAGCGATCACAGCCGGGGACCGGCATACCTGCGCGCTCCGGCGGGACGGGACGGTCTGGTGTTGGGGGGCGAACGACCTCGGGCAACTCGGCAGGGCCGGAGCCGGCCGGCGCACCCGGCTCGGCTGGTCCGAGGATTATTCGGCTCGCCCCGCCGCCGTGAAGGGGCTCGGTCGGGTGGCTGCCATCGCCGCCGGAGCGACGTACGGTCTGGCTCTCTCGGAGGGCGGCGCGGTCGAGCTCTGGGGCCAGATGGGCTTCCCGATGGATGGGCCCGATGTGCATGAGCCTTTCAGACTGTCGACGTTGGGGGTCAATCAGATCGCGGCCCGCGACGGGATCGCTTGTGCCTTGGGTCGGGACGGAGCGGCCTGTTGGGGACCCGACGTCTACCGGATAGCGGGACGCCAGACGGCCGGGCCCTTCGAGCTGGTGTCGCTCGATGAGGCGGCGGCATGGGATCCCGTTTCAATCGGCATGGATTTCGTTTGCGGTGTCGACGCCGCCGGAAGGGCGCGTTGCTCCGGTCAGCCCGCGTCGCTCGGGCAGGCCGCGAGCCCGGCGCGATTCAAGACATACGACCGCGACGTCCTCGTCGAAGGCTTGTCGGATGTCACGACCTTGTCCGCCCGCTGGCAAACATGCGCCGTCATTCGAGACGGTCGCGTCGCTTGCTGGGGAAGGGACACCTTCGCGGCTTTGAGGCCAAGGCCCGATCGGCCACCTGCCGGAACGTATGGCCGACGCTCTGAACCCGTGTTGCGGCGGCGCCCGGTCTGGATCGCGGGGCTCGCCGACGCCATTCAGGTAGCGGTCGGACCATCGAGCGTGTGCGCGGTCACCCGTTCGGGTCGAGTCCGTTGCTGGGGCGAGAATGGCTACGGGCAACTCGGTGATGCCACCACGGAAGCGAGCGAGGAGCCGACTGAGGTTCGGTTTTGCGCCGAGACGTCGACTCCCGTCTTTCCGCCGGTCCCCGAGGGAGCTTCTTTGATTGCTGCGATTCAAAGGGATGCCTGTTTGGGACCATGTCCACTTTACTCTCTGCGAATTTTCGATGACGGAACCGTCATTTATCGCGGGGAGGGGAATGTCCTCGTTCGAGGCGGTCGGACGGCGCGCCTATCGTCCGACCAGGTTCAGGAGCTGCGTCGGACGTTCCAACGTGCCAATTTCCTCGGGCTGACTTATCAGTGCGGCGGCGCCGTGACCGACAGCCCGACGGTGCGAATCTTCTATGCCGAAGGTGGCCGGGCCAGGTTGATCAGCGACTATCTCGGGTGCAAAAAGCGTCCGTCTGTCTTGGGACCACTCGAGGAGGACGTCGATCGCATCGCGGGGAGCGGACGATGGGTCGGCCGCGTGGATGTCCCACTCTGGGACGACTTCGGTGCCGAGGGGCCGCTGACGGTCCCAGGCGTCGCCCTCGAGCCCCTGGATTGAACGGGCAAGACTTCTCGCGCGGCGCCCAAAGCTCTGGAGCGCATGTCCCCACAGCGGCGTGCCGGCGCATCGGTCCGAGACTTCAGCTGACAGCTGTCGGCGGACCACCGCTTGTCGACGCTTCGATCTCGCGCTTGCGCTTCATCGAGCGGGCGACCAGCTCGGAGACGTTCAGGACCTGGACCTTGTCCGCGGCGTTGCGGTCGTTGACGCCGTCGGTGAGCATGATGGTGCAGAACGGGCAGGCGGTGGCCACGGTGTCGACCCCGGAGGCCAGCACCTCGTCGACGCGGTTGTGGTTCACGCGGGTGCCGATCTTCTCCTCCATCCACATGCGCCCGCCGCCCGCGCCGCAGCAGAAGCCGTTCTCCCGGTTGCGCGGCAGCTCCACGCGCCCGGCCTGGGTCGGCACGCGGTCGAGCAGCTTCCGGGGCGCGTCGTACTCGCCGTTCCAGCGGCCGAGGTAGCAGGGGTCGTGCAGGGCCACCGACTGGCCCTGGCTCTTGTCGGGATCGATCTGCAGCTTGCCCGCCGCCATCAGCTCGCGCAGCAGCTGGGTGTGATGCCTGACCTCGAAGTTGCCGCCCAGCTGCGGATACTCGTTCTTGATGGTGTGCAGGCAGTGCGGGCACGCCGTCACGACCTTCTTCACCTTCTTGGCGTTCATGGTCTCGACGTTCTGCTGGGCCTGCATCTGGTACAGCATCTCGTTGCC
>Ga0068859_100008448_pt1 | contig 10425 bp, 7 predicted proteins | sample KBSSwiS22_FD_66585 | JGI IMG/M metagenome (GOLD analysis project Ga0068859, IMG submission 66585) | Switchgrass rhizosphere microbial communities from Kellogg Biological Station, Michigan, USA - KBS Switchgrass S2-2 | ecosystem: Host-associated > Plants > Roots > Rhizosphere > Soil ... | reverse complement strand
CTTATCAGCAAATCCGCGTCCGGTCGCACATACTCCAGTTCAATCCTCGCGATCTCCATTCGCGGGAAGTCAAACCGCGCCAGGTACCGGTGCCCCTTAAAGTCGCCGGCGTTGATGTCCTCGACAACGCGCGCCCGCCGGTGTTTGATGCTGCGAAGGACATCGGCGCGGTCGTATGCCCACTCCGCCGTATCGCGTCCAATCTGTAACTCGCGTTCTACAGTACGACCATCCTTTGCGTACAGCTTGATGCGCGCCACCAGGGAACCATCCGCGATATGGGTAGAGCTGGACATAGCGGTCACAAGCGCCAGGGACGAAGCCGTCCCTGCTGCTGACCACAGAAAATGGGATCCTGGAACCATCGGCCGATTGAGCAGCGGTTGCTCGAATCGGATTCCGTCGTAAACGACTCCATCCTCCTCGCTGATCCGTGCGGGTCGCTGGCGCAACAGATACTTGACGTTAAGTAGATTGAAGCCCTGGTGTGGCAGGCCGAAGGCGCCAGTGTCCGGGATTTGTCCGTCGGAAGTCATGTCGCCGGCGATCTCGGCCATGCGAACGAGGCGCAGTGCATCATACCCGTTGACGCTCTGCAAACCGCGCACTATCGAGACATTTGGAACATTGAGCATATCATTGTCGTCGAGATAAAACGGAAACTCCGAATAGCTGACAATTCGAAATGCGCTCAGATCAGGTTCCCGCTCCTTGATGAACTTGACTGTTGCGCGATCCTCCAGCCTTTTATTTATACTCATTCGGGTCACGCTCCAGGAAAAGGAATGCCCGAACGCTCCGAGATCCGCGAAAACGACCACGACCAGCGTCGCTGCCGTCCAAACTGTGCGATGGCGGGCATAGACCCAGACTGCTGTCACGCTTAAAACAAAGAAGACCAGCGGCAAGAATCCTTCGCGAGTCAGAAGGGAACCGGAACCCGGAGTTCGCGCGATTTCGGTAACGAGATAATCTCCATAGAAACGAAAGAGGATTGTCGCCGCCGCTACAACTACGGTAAAGATCAATGCCCCGCGTTTGAAAGCACGCGCCACAGCTTCACGCTCGGCCCCCGCAAGATAGCTGACACCAAGACCCGCGAGGATTCCTGCGCTGAAGGTATATTCAAACATGTGGCGCGCTGAGGCCCGAAAAAGATTGTACACAGGTAACCGATGAAGTAGGTGATTGAGTCCGAACGGCAGGTATCCGCCCCACGCCAGTACATAGGACACGACTGCGCAACCGGCCCAGAACCAGATCAGCGGCCGCCGCCCACGCGCGCAGATTGCGACGAGTCCAAGCAGTATCGTCAATAGTCCCACGTAGCCGCACATTTCGTCGGGTGACCACTCACCCCAGTACTGGACACCTTCCGGCGCGCCACCGAAAAAGTAGGGAAAAATCTGCGTGACTATTTGACGCGGTGGAAGCGAATAACCCGCGAAGGTGTCGTAAGTGATTTGTGCGCGCTCACTCTGGTTGAGCAATTCGCGCTCGGGCAGTAACTGCACCAGCGAAAGCAGTACGCCGCCCAGGGACATCGCTCCGGTCGCCAGGGTGAATCTGATGCGCGACTCACCGCTGCGCCCGATGAGTGAGAAGAGCCAGTACGCCCCGGCGACGAGCACCGTATAGAAGGTCATCTGTGGCTCGCCGGCGAAGAGCTGCAGGGCGATAAAGACGGCGCCGAGGCTGATCCAGCGCCACCTGACCCGCTCATGCAGGTTTTCTATTGCAAGTAGAACCCACGGCAGCCAGGCGCCGGCCGCGATGCGGGATGTGTGACCGAGATGCGCGATCATATACCCGCCGAAGGTAAACGCGATGCCGGCGATCAACGCGCCCGCGCGAGTGATGCCGATCTTGCGCGCATACAGATAGGTGCCGATCAGCGCGATATGATATGTCGTGATCACCACCAGGTGCATGGCAGCGCCGGGCGAGAGCAGAGCGAACACCCAGTTCGGCGGATAGAGCGCCCCGGGATAGATGCTGGCCAGCAGAGGCGTGCCGGCGAAGATGTACGGGTTCCAGAGTGGCAAGTGTCCTGAGGCGATCATTCGCCCAATGAGGACCCGTACGCCAAGATTCTGCGACCAACCGTCCCCCTGCACGAGTGCGATGTTGCCGATCAGCGCGGGATAAAAGTAGAGCGGAGGCAGAATCAGCAGAACCGCTGCGGCCAACAGTCGAAGGTGAAGATCGCTCTTCGAGTCTTGTGCATTCACGCGGGATACTCTACACAAATCGTGACGAGCGGGCAAAGATGGGCTCGCTTTCGCTCGGCGTCTTGCGCGTGCTATATTCCCCGGTCGGTCAAGATCAAATTCCCGAGGAATTCAAATGGACTTCACGGAAAAGGCCCGCGTAATGACCGCGGAGGACATTCAGCGCGTTATCGCGCGGATGGCCTCGCAGATCGTTGAGAATAACCCGGACCTCTCCAATGTGTTGCTCGTCGGGATACGGCGGCGTGGAGTCCCCCTCGCCGAGCGTCTTGCAGCCAAGATAGATGAGACGGAAAGTACAAAAATGGCAACAGGGGCCCTCGACATCACGCTTTACCGCGATGACCTGAGCACAGTAGGCGAGCGTCCGGTAATCAACAAGACGGAACTGCCACGTGACATTACCGGGCGGACGATCATCCTTGTCGACGACGTGCTTTACACAGGCCGGACGATCCGGGCCGCGCTCGATGAACTGATCGACTTCGGCCGGCCGCGTCGCGTCGAACTCGCGGTTCTGATCGACCGCGGCCACCGTGAGCTTCCCATTCAGGCAGACTACGTCGGCAAGTCCGTCCAAACTACGGACGAGGAGATCATTAAGGTGATGCTGCCTGAGTTTGACGGGAAGGAAGAAGTTATTGTCGTGGAGCAGAAGTAGGGTTAAGTAGAAGAAAATCAAAAGGCAAAAGGCAAAAGGCAAAAATGAAAGAATCTTTTACGTCATTTGATTTCCAGCTCTTTATTTTTGCCTTTTGCCTTTTGCCTTTTGCCTTTTGATTTTCTTCTGACTCCGCCCTTCGACGTATGCCGCTTCAACGCAAAGACCTGCTCGGAACCGCTGAACTGACTGTCGAGGAGATAGCTCTTATTCTCGATACTGCCGAGACGTTTCGTGACGTCAATAAACGCCTCATAAAGAAAGTGCCGACGCTGCGTGGGAAGACTGTCATCAACCTCTTCTTCGAGGCCTCGACGCGGACCCGAACGAGCTTTGAAATCGCCGCCAAGCGTCTCTCTGCCGATGCCGTCAATATATCGACATCTACATCCAGCGTCGTCAAGGGAGAGACTCTGGTTGATACGGCGCTCAACCTGGAGGCCATGGCCCCCGACGCGATCGTCATCAGGCATTCCTCTTCGGGAGCACCACACCAGATTGCGCGCATTGTCACAGCGGCAGTAATCAATGCGGGAGACGGCGCTCACGAGCATCCGACGCAGGCGCTGCTCGACGCGCTGACAATACGCCAGCACAAAGGACGGATCGCCGGATTGAAGATCGCGATCATCGGCGACATTCTTCACAGTCGGGTTGCACGCTCGAACGCTCACCTGCTGGCGAAACTCGGTGCTCACGTAGTTCTCGCAGGCCCACGCACCCTTCTTCCAAATGGGTTCGAGCGTCAGATAGGGCCGGCTGAAGGCTCAGTCACCTTTGCCGAGAACGTCAGTGAAGCGCTTATTGATGCAGATGTCGTGATGATGCTTCGCATCCAGCTCGAGCGACAATCCGGGGGCTTCTTCCCAAGCCTGCGCGAGTACTCGATTCATTTCGGTCTGAATCGGCGCCGCCTCGAACTCGCGAAGAGCGACGTTGTGGTTCTTCATCCAGGCCCGATCAATCGTGGGGTTGAAATCGATTCGGACGTTGCCGACGGGCCGTTTTCATTGATACTCGATCAGGTCAATAACGGTGTTGCCGTCAGGATGGCGGTCCTGTATCTGCTCGCCAGCGGAGAGTGAAAAAGAAAATGGGGTCTGCACTGCTTATCAGGAACGGAAGGGTCATCGATCCTTCGCAGGCAATTGAGAGGCATTGCGACCTGCTCATTCGGGATGGGCTTATCGCGGAGATCGGTGAAAGCATTACGGCAAAGGGCGTTGAGGTTATCGATGCCGGCGGGCTCATTGTCGCTCCCGGGTTTATCGATCTGCATGCGCATCTTCGCGAGCCCGGCTTCGAGTACAAAGAGACTATCGAATCGGGTTCTCGCGCGGCCGCTGCCGGCGGATTCACCGCGGTCTGTTGCATGCCAAATACGCTACCGGTCAATGACAATTCCTCAGTGACCCGGTTCATATTCGAGAGGGCTGCCTCGGCCGGACGCGCCCGCGTCTATCCGATCGGCGCCATTACTCAGGGATCGAAGGGCGAGCAACTGGCCGAGATCGGTGAGATGAAGACAGCCGGTATTGTCGCAATAAGCGATGACGGAAAGGCAGTCGCCGATACCAACCTCATGCGCCGGGCGATGGAATACGCGGGCGATTTCGATCTTCCTGTAGTCGATCACTGCGAAGATTGCTGTGCCAGGGGTGGAGTGATGCACGAAGGCGAGTACTCGGCGGTACTGGGACTCAATGGAATCCCGGGAGCGGCCGAAGACCTGCACGTTGCTCGCGACGTCATGCTTGCCGAACTGACGAACACACGAGTACATATCGCGCACATCTCGACGGCGCGAGCCGTCAGCCTGGTCCGCGAAGCCAAACGGCGGGGTCTCGGCGTGACCTGCGAAGTCACACCGCATCACTTCACACTCACCGATTCGGAAGTCCTCAGGAATAGCTATTCAACCAACACAAAGATGGCCCCGCCGCTAAGGTCCAAAACCGATCTCGATGGGATCATCGAGGGCTTGCGCGACGGGACGATCGATGCCATCGCGACCGACCACGCTCCACATCACACAAACGAAAAGATGCTGGAGTTCGACCGCGCTCCGTTCGGCATTGTCGGCCTCGAGACTGCCGTTTCACTGGCGCTCGATCGGCTGGTGCACGGTGGGGTGATAGGGCTTGCGCGGATGATCGAGTTGCTTTCCTGTTTGCCTGCACAGATTTTCAAGCTCGAGGGAGGGACGCTTCGACCGGGCGCGGTGGCCGATGTGACTATCTTCGATCCGGAGAGACACATCAAGGTCGATGCATCGCAGTTCCAATCAAAGAGCCGTAATACGCCGTTCGATGGATGGGAACTCAAGGGAACGCCTGTAACGACGATCGTTGGCGGGTCCGTCGTCTGGCCCATCAAGGAGGATCTCAAATGAAGATTACGCGACGCGACTTTCTGAATTCTGGTGTTGCCGGCCTGACTGCGGCTGCGCTGCTTAGACCATCAAGTCTCGCTTCCGCCGCAGCGCGCAAAGCCGCGAAGTTCAAAGTTGGTGTGACTGACTGGAACTTGAAGCAGACCGCGAAAACTGAATCGATTGCACTGGCGAAGAAGCTGGGGTTCGACGGCGTTCAGATCAGCATCGGGAGACAGATGCAGATGAAGGATCCGGCACTTCAGCAGGCTTTCCTCGCCGAATCGAAGCGCGTGGGACTCCCGCTCGCCTCTCTGTGTCTCGACATCCTGCACGTCAATGGCTTGAAGTCGGATCCGCTGGGCCGGCAATGGGTTGCTGAGGCGATTCCGATTGCCAGAACAATGGGTGTCAAGGTTATTCTCCTGCCATTCTTCGGGAAGTGGGCTCTGACGACTCCAGAGGAAATGGATTATGTGGGCGATGCGCTGCGCGAGATCGCACCGGCAGCCGAGAAAGCAGGGGTTATTCTCGGTCTTGAAGATACGATCTCAGCGCGCGATAACGTGCGCATAATGGAGCGATCGAAATCGCCGGCTGTGCTCACCTATTACGATGTCGGCAATTCTACGGGGCGCGGCTTTAATATCATCGAGGAGATCCGCTGGCTTGGCCGTTCGCGGATCTGCGAGGTCCATCTCAAGGATAACCCGGGCTTCCTCGGAAAGGGAAAGATCGATTTTCAGGCGGTTGTCAGTGCGCTCACCGACATTGGCTTTGATAAATGGGCGCATCTCGAAACCGACACTCCGACAGGGTCGGTCGAGAACGATATGACGTCAAACCTGACGTTTATCCGTAACGTGATCGCCCAGCAGGGATCCTGAAATTAACGCAAAGGCGCAAGGGCGCAAAGGGGTTCTACTTTGCGGGTGTCAGCACGATGTTTCGGAACCAGACTTTACCGTGATCGCCCTGCACCATGAGCGGGCCGGGCGCGGCTTCATCACTGTCGAGCGCCCCGCCGGTAATGCCCGGAATCTCCAAATACTCGATAAGCTTCTGGCCGTTCAATATCACCTCGACGAATCGGCCGCGTAATGTAAGATCATAGGTCTGCCATTCGCCCGGTGCTTTCGAAGTGTTCACCTTTGGCCAGAGAAACCCGTAGATGCTGGCCATTCCCGTGCTTTCGGGCGCCTTGCCATAGTCGTCGACAATCTGCACTTCGTAACGGCCGCGGAGGTAGACTCCGCTATTACTCTTTTCGGCGAGTTTGAATTCGAGGTGTAGTTTGAAATCGCTGTATTTCTCTTCGGTGATAAGGTCCACGCACGGGACGTTATTGGTGAGCGTTCCCTGGTCAACGGTCCAGCAGCCGGCGCCCTTTTCGGAGCGCACCTTCCATCCCGTGATGTCCCGGCCGTTGAAGAGCTGGACCGGTTTGCCCCACTCTACTCTCTTCGGGGGCTGGAAGTCCGGTGCGCGCTGGCCGGTCCACGTAAGCGTCTTACCGTCTTCGCCTACTGTCGTTCCTTCGAGCTTCTCTCCCACCAGTCGGCCGCTAAAGACAAGGTTCCCGGTCATCTTCTCGTACTGTGGCGGCAGCGTGAAGCTTAGCTGTCCGTCGCGATACTCGATCTGCGCGATTGGACGCACGCTGCCGACGCGACCAACGAAACGGCCATGTATCTTGCCGGCCTCCTTCGCGGCCACAACCTCAAGCCACGATGGGTAGGAGGCATCGGTTCCCTGGACGGTCAGATCCCAACGTCCAACGATTCCGTCGGCGACATATGCTCTACTGTGCGCTGCGCTGAGAGCCAGGCCAACCAGCGCCGAAGCGGCGAGGAACAGTAACCGAATCATAGGAATTTTGCGCATGAGATCATCCTCCTATTGGTGAACCTTGATTGTGTGTGATCCGAGATCGGGAATCAAGTTTAGACGTTGCTTGTAGGTCGGCCTTCCGCTATCCTCACAGTCATTATCCTGATATGCGCTATCCCCCAACGCTCTCAATTCTGATGCCTGTTTATGACGAGGTCCGGACGATTCGCGAGATTATCTCTCGCGTAGAAGCGGCGGAGCTTGGCACTTCCCAAAAGGAATTGATCATCGTCGACGACGGTTCGCGTGATGGTACCCGGGAATTGCTCAAGGAGCTCGCGCAGACTTCGCAACACAAAATCTACTTTCACGGTCAGAACATGGGAAAGGGCGCAGCCCTGCGCACGGCTCTCACCTACGTGACCGGCGATATCGTGCTGATTCAGGACGCCGATCTTGAGTATGATCCGAGCGAGTATGCCGAACTGATCAAACCCATTGTTGAGGGACGCGCCGATGCGGTCTACGGTTCGAGGATGACCGGAGGGAAGGTTACGCGCGCCTTCAACTTCTGGCACTACATCGGCAACCGGGTGCTCACTTTCACCACGAACGTGCTCTATAACTCCACTCTCTCCGACATGGAGACCTGCTATAAGGTCTTTCGGGTGGACGTGATCAAGAACATGCACATCAAATCAAACGGCTTTAACTTCGAGCCGGAGATCACGGCGAAATTGTTGCGGCGGAAATACAAGCTATACGAAATGGCAATATCGTATTACGGCCGCGACTTCACTGAGGGCAAGAAGATCACCTGGCGGGACGGGTTCGGAGCACTCTGGGCACTGGTCAAGTATCGCTTCGTTGATTAGGGGACTTCGTTGCGCCCTTGCGCCCTTGTGTTAATGCTCCACGGGAAGAATCCGCAGGGGTTTCGCTTCAGATTCAAGCTCACCAAAAGAGACGCTCAACTGGTGGTCACCGGGTTCGATGTCACCGGGCAATTGCGCTACCACCATATAGACCCCATTCGACGTGATGAAGCTTACCGAGAGCGGCGTAATGGTTTGACTGTCCACGTGTAACCGGACGTTCTCGACGCTTGCCGTTTTTTCAAGGTCGTAGACAAAGACGCGGAAGCAGGACTTTTCTCCGCGCGAATAGATATCAATTCCTCCGTCGACGACGTTGGCCGCGAAATGGACCAGAGGCAGAATGGGTTGCGGTTCGAGGAATTCGACTGTGACCGGCGCGGAAAAGTCGCCCTCGCCAAAGCGAGCGCGCACTTGCGCGCGGCCCTGTGGGACGTCGCTTGTCACTGGGAAATTGACCTGCATCAGGCTTGCGCTATCAGAGACTGCCCGGGTCGCGAGGGCGGCTTTGAAGGATGGATCAACCGGGCCGGCAAAATGGGGCCACAGGCGCTGACCTGCAATCTCTGCGCAAATCAGGTTTGCGTCAGCCTGCTCCGGAAGTGGTCCGGAAATGATTAGAGTCAGAGAGGCGCTCTCGCCAGTGGTTGGAATGGTGTTCTCAGCAGGGTCATCGGAGCGGGCGAAGTATTCGATCTCAACCTTCGCCTCTCTCGAGTCGTCCGTTCTGAGCAACGGCTTGCGCAATGTTGTGCCCAGGTAGAGGCGACCGGCTCCCGTCATACGGATCAGCTGTGCGCCGGAATCGCGCGCAACTTGCCTGATTTCGGATTCGGGGAAGGCTACCCCCATCCAGGTGTCCTTTTGCACTGACTCATATTCCTCGTCCAGTATCCCATTCGTCAGAAACTTGAAGAGTCCGCCCGGCTTCAGCACCCGACAGGCATCTCTTATGTTCGAACGAATGACATCGGCGCTCGGAACGTGCTGAAAGACATAGACGGAGTAGACAAGGTCGAAGTAATCGCTTGCAAGAACTCCGAAATCAAGACCGTTTGTTTCGTAAAGGAAGACATTCGAGTATTTCCTGAGTCGTTCGCGCCCCTGTCTGATCATCTCTCCCGAGACGTCGACGCCGTGAACTTCACCGAAGATCTCGGCGAGATGGCAGGTCATGCGCCCTATTCCACAGCCGACCTCGAGCAGGCGCTTCGATTTCAGATCTCGGTCTTCGCAGAGCAGCCAGTCCGATAGAATGCCTTTCTCAACCTCGGACCGGCCAGTCGCCTCGAACTCCTCGTCCGACTGCTCCAGTTTGACGGTGTTGATAAACCACTTCGCATTCTCTCTTGCGCGATCGTCCCAGTCGCGCTTCATCCGGGCGGAGAATTCTTCAAGGGTCATAAGTTAAGAAGTGACAAGTGACGAGTGACAAGTTAAGAGAAGTGACGAGTGACAAGTTAAGAAGTGCCTCTTACTTGTCACTCGTCACTTGTCACTCGTCACTTCTTCTCGTCACTTAATAAAGACCGTCGTCGTATTCGCGGGTTTGCCGTCGACTGTGACTTCGATGTTCACCAATCCTCTACCGGCAATCTCACGCGGCAAGGCGCTGGTATTGATCTGATCAAGTCCCACGAAGCCCTGGACCGCGCCCGAGAACAAGGTCTGAAGTGTTCGTCCGCTCACCTTCACGACCACGCCGAGATCTCCGCTGCGGAACCGGAAGCCGGTCCCAAAGAGTATCAGAAAGACCTGATCACCCGCAGGGCCGAGATCCACCGGGATCGGATCGAAGGACTGCGTGGCGGCGTTGAACTGCGCAATCTGTTCCACAAACTGCTGCGTGCCGCGGACACGAATTATGAAGGCTGCCGCCAGGCCCTGCCCGGTGGAATTGGCGCTAAAGATGCCGGGCGCGACCGTCGAAATCTGAACCGTGCCGGAACCCACATTGCCGGCGCCGCTCGCGATAGTGACAGTTGCCGTACCCAACGCCGTTCCTGTTGGAATCACGTAATTGGCCTGGGCGGGTGAAACGAAGAACTCCCCGGCCAGCCTCTCGGTTCCACCAGAGTCCTTAACCTTTATAGTAGTGCCGAGCAGGTTAGTCGGGAGCGGAATCGTTCCCCCTGTCGCAATACCGGTGGCGAGGTTGGTGCCAAAAGCCGCCACTATGGACTCAGGCGCCACTTCCGTGCCCGTGAAACTCGCGGCCGAGCTGCTCACGACAAGCGTTGGAAGAGAAACCAGACGGATCCGGCCGTTACCGACATCGGCGAACGCAACTCCACCTCCACCGGGCAAAACCGCGATGCCGGTTGTCACCTGGTTGAAGTCGCTGATGTTGGGGTTGGGCAGCATCAACTGTGCCTGATCTGCCGGCCCCCCATCACCTGAAAAGCCCGCCGCACCTGTACCTGCAAACACTGTAGTCGTACCAAGAGCGTTGGATGG
>Ga0068859_100008447_pt1 | contig 10425 bp, 9 predicted proteins | sample KBSSwiS22_FD_66585 | JGI IMG/M metagenome (GOLD analysis project Ga0068859, IMG submission 66585) | Switchgrass rhizosphere microbial communities from Kellogg Biological Station, Michigan, USA - KBS Switchgrass S2-2 | ecosystem: Host-associated > Plants > Roots > Rhizosphere > Soil ... | reverse complement strand
GCCTCGCGGGCGCGATCTACGGGAGGCTGCGCCACAGGTCGGCCACCGCCTCCGCGGCGCCCTCCAGCGGGACCCCGCCGTCGTGGTCCGTCCTTCCGCGCCGGATCTGGGCCTCGACCGCGCCCGACTCGAGCGAGCGGCGGCCCAGCGTGAGCCGCAGCGGCACCCCGAGCAGCTCAGCGTCGGCGAACTTCTCCCCCGGGCCCGCGTCGCGGTCGTCGTAGAGGACGTCGAGGCCGGCGGCGCGGAGCTCCTCGTAGAGCTTCTCCCCCGCCTCGCGCTCGGGCGTCCCGGCCTTGCCGAGGGACACGAGCTCGACGTCCCACGGCGCGATCGCGCGCGGCCAGGAGATGCCCTTCTCGTCGGCGTACTGCTCGACGGCGGCCGCCGCGATGCGCGCCGGCCCGATGCCGTAGGAGCCCATCCAGACGAGCTGCTCGCGGCCGGACTCGTCGAGGTAGGTCGCGCCGAGCGGCTCGGAGTATCGGGTGCCGAGCTTGAAGATGTTCCCCACTTCGATCGCGGGCTCGATCCGGATCACTCCGCCGTTCACGCGATCGCCCGCCTCGACCGTCCGGACGTCGACGCGGTCGAAGCGGAAGTCGCGGCCGGGCTCGACGCCCGCGATGTGCGCGTCGGGCTCGTTGGCGCCGACGACGTAGGCGCCGGGCACGACGGCCTCGTCGAGGAGGATCGGCAGGTCGATGCCCACCGGGCCGATGAACCCGGGCGGGCCGATCCGCTCCGAGACCTCGTCGGGGTTCGCGGCGCGGAAGGTCGCGCCGAGGGCGTTCTGGAGCTTGATCTCGTTGATGCGGTGGTCGCCGCGGACCACGACCATGACGAGGCCGCGGTCGTCGGTCACGACCGGGAACGCCTTGAGCAGCGCGCCCGCCGGCAGCCCGAGGTGCCCGGCGACGGCGTCGATCGTCGTCATCCTGGGCGTCTGCACCGTCGCCGGCTCGGCGCCGCTCGGCGGCAGCGGCACGGGCTGGGCCTCGGCGCTCGCGACCTCGATGTTCGCCGCGTAGCCGGGCGCGAGCGCGACGTCGTTCTCGCCCGCCGGGCACGGCGCCATGTACTCGTGCGCGCCGAACCCGCCCATCATCCCCACGTCGGACTCGACCCGGTACCACTCGAGGCCGGCGCGGTCGAACACGCGGTCGTAGGCGCCGACGAACTTGTCGTAGGACTCGGCCAGGCCCTCGGCGTCGCGGTCGAAGGAGTACGCGTCCTTCATGATGAACTCGCGCGTGCGCAGGATCCCCGCGCGCGGGCGCGCCTCGTCGCGCTCCTTCGTCTGGAAGTGGTAGAGCAGCAGCGGCAGGTCCCGGTAGGAGCGCACGACCTGGGCGACGTGGAACGTGAACGCCTCCTCGTGCGACAGCGCCAGGATCATCGGCGCCCCGCGGCGGTCCTCGAGCTTGAAGACCTCGTCGATCGCGTCGCGGCCGGTCTTCCGCCACAGCTCGCGCGGGGTCATGACCGGGGCCAGCATCTCCTGGGAGCCGATGCCGTCCATCTCCTCGCGGACGATCTGGACCACGTTCTGGTGGACCCGCCAGCCGGCCGGCAGCCACGTCCACAGACCGGAGCCGAGCTGCCGGACGAGACCCGCGCGGACCATGAGCTTGTGCGAGATCGCCTCCGCGTCGGCGGGCGGTTGACGTTCCGTGGGAAAGAAGAGTTGTGAGACGCGCATCGAGCGCCCAACAGTAGCCGCCAGAGGTCAGATCCTGCGCCTTTGTACTGTTGCTGGACAGGTCCCGTCCAGACGACGTGCGAGAGGAGAACCGATGGCCTACCAGGTGCCGCCCCTTCCCTACGACTACGACGCGCTCGAGCCGCACATCGATGCGCAGACGATGACGTTGCACCACGACAAGCACCACCAGGCGTATGTCGACAAGGCGAACGACGCCCTGGCCGGCGGACCGCTCGACGGCAAGCCGATCGAGGAGGTCATCGCGAACCTCGGCGACGTGCCCGAGGACAAGCGCGGCGCCGTCCGCAACAACGGTGGTGGCCACCTGAACCACTCGCTGTTCTGGGAGTCGATGAGCCCGAACGGCGGCGGCGCCCCCGACGGCGACCTCGGCAATGCGATCGACGCCGCGTTCGGCTCGTTCGACGCCTTCAAGGAGCAGTTCGAGGCCGCCGGCGTCGCGCGCTTCGGCTCCGGCTGGGCGTGGCTCGTCGTCGACGGCGGCACGCTGAAGATCACGAGCACCGCCAACCAGGACAGCCCGCTCACGGACGGCCAGACGCCGCTGCTCGGCAACGACGTCTGGGAGCACGCGTACTACCTCAAGTACCAGAACCGCCGCCCGGAGTACCTCAAGGCGTGGTGGAACGTCGTGGACTGGAACAAGGTCGCGGAGCGGTACGCCGCCGCGTAGTCGCGACGCCCCGAGACGCGGGTGGCGCGACGTCGCGCCGCCCGCGGCCTCGGGGATGGACATGCGCGCCCATGGCGCCCGCATCCTCGGTCTGATCGCCGCCGCGCTCGTCGCGGGCGCGGCGGCCGCCCCGGCGGCGGACGCCGCGAAGACCCTCGAGGTCGGGATCGCCGACGACGCCGCGGTCCTGGAGAACCCGATCCCCGCAGATGCGGCGCGGACGGTCGCCGACTGGCGGGCGCTCGGCGTCGACGACGTGCGCCTGTTCGCGCAATGGGGGCGGATCAGCCCGCGGGCGGGCGACGTGCGCGCCCCGGCGGGCTTCGACGCCGCGGACCCGGACGCCCCGGGCTACGACTGGAGCGCGCTCGACCGCGCCGTCGCGCTCGTCCGCGGCGCGGGCATGGCCGTGACGCTCTCGGTCACCGGTCCCGGGCCGGTCTGGGCGACCGCGTCGCCGTCGGCGCTCAACCCGCGGCTCAACCCCGTGCCCGGGCAGTTCGGCCGGTTCGCGCGCGCCGTCGCGACCCGCTACGGGGCGCAGGTCGACCGCTACGTCCTCTGGAACGAGCCGAACCTGCCGCTGTGGCTCCAGCCGCAGTTCACGTGCCGCGGCCGGACGTGCACGCCGGCGTCGCCGCACCTCTACCGGCGCCTCGTCCGCGCCGCGCAGCCGGCGATCCGCGCGGCCGACGCCGGCGCGCGCGTGCTCATCGGCGCGCTCGCGCCGTCCGGGCAGAACCCGCGCTCGCGCAACGCGACGATGCGGCCGCTCGCGTTCCTGCGAGCGCTGGGGTGCGTCGACCGGCGCGCGCAGCGCGACCGCCACGGGGCGTGCGCCGGCTTCCGGCCGGCCGCGGCCGACGGGATCGCCTACCACCCCCACGGCGTCCGCCGGGCGCCCGACGCGCGGGCCCCGAACGCCGACGACGCCGGCCTCGCCGACCTCGGCCGCCTCGAGGGGCTGCTCGACGCGGTCCAGCGCGCCGGCGGGCTGCGCAACACGCTCGGCCGCACGCGCCGGTTCGACCTCTACCTCACCGAGTACGGCTACCAGACCGACCCGCCCGACCGGTTCGCGGGCGTGCGGCCCGCGCGCCAGGCCGCGTGGCTGCAGCAGGGCGCGTACATGGCGTGGCGCGACCCGCGCGTGCGCACGATGACGCAGTACGTGTGGCGCGACGAGCCGACGGGCCCGAACGGCGCGGGCTGGCAGTCGGGCCTGCGGTTCGCCGACGGCCGCCCCAAGCCGGCGCTGCGCTCCTTCCCGCAGCCGTTCTGGGCCGACTCGACGGTGGCGCGGCGCGCTGCGCGGCTCTGGGGGCAGGTGCGGCCGGGCGGATCGCACGCGGTCGCCGTGCAGCGCCGGACGCCCGGCTCCGCGCGCTGGACGACGATCCGCCGCCTGCGCACCGACGGCCGCGGCGTCTTCGGGCTGCGGGTCGCGGTGACACGGCCCGTCGAGTACCGCTTCACGTGGCGGGAGACACCCGGGGCGGCGGCCCGGGCAAGCGACGCGCGCCGGGTGGCGCCCGTGCGCGGGCGCTGAGCCGCCGGCGGCGGCGGGCGCCGGGCCGGTCGAGGGCAACCGGAGGCTACGCTCCGGCGATCGCGGCCGCCTCTCCTCATCGCTCGTCCGCCGCCGCGCGGGCCGGCGCCCTCCGATCGGGTCGCGCTGCGTTCGCCCTGGTCGGCGTCGCGCTGTTCGTGCTCGTCGCGGGGGCGAACCTCGCGACGCCGCTCTACGCCGTCTACCGCGACCGCTTCGGCTTCTCGAGCGTCGTCCTGACGCTCGTGTTCGCGACCTACCAGCTCGTGCTGTGCCCGTCGCTGATCGTGTTCGGCCAGCTGTCGGACCGGATCGGGCGCCGTCCGGTCGTGGCGGGCGGTCTCGCGGTGGCGATGGTCGGCCTGGCGCTGTTCGCGCTCGCGGCGACGACCGCGTGGCTGTTCGCGGCGCGCGCGGTGCAGGGCCTGGCGGTGGGCGCGGCGAGCGGAGCCGCGACTGCGGCGCTCGTCGAGCTCGCGCCCGCGGGCGCCGCGGCCCGCGCGGCGCTCGTGTCGACGCTCGCGCAGGCGGGCGGCAGCGCCGCCGGCCCGCTGATCGGCGGCGCGCTCGCGGAGTGGGCGCCGGCGCCCCGGACGACGAGCTTCGTCGTCGGGCTGGTCGCGACCGGCGTCGTGCTCGCCGGCGTGCTCGCGGTGCCGCGGATGCCGGCCGGGACGGGCGGCCGATGGCGGCTGCAGCGCCCGGACGTCCCGCCCGAGATCCGCTCCGCGTTCGCCCGGTTCGCCCTGACCGCGGCCGCCGCGTGGGCCGTCGCGGGCCTCTACCTGTCCGTCGTCCCCTCCTACGCCGGGTCGCTGCTCGACACGTCGAACCTCGCGCTGGAGGGCGCGATCACGGCGACGATGCTGCTCGCGTCGTGCGCCGCGCAGGTCGTGGTGCGCGGCAGCGGCGCGCCCGCGCGCGACCAGTCGGTCGGCCTCGCCCTCGTGATCGTCGGGTTGATCGCGCTTGTCGCCGCGTTCCCCGCCCACTCGCTGGCGCTCGTCCTCGCGGCCGCGCTGCTGGGCGGCGTCGGCCACGGGATGGCGTTCCTGGGCGCGCAGTCGGACCTCAACGCCATCGCCCCGCCCGACCGCCGCGGCGAGGTCACGGCCGCGTTCTTCGTGTGCATCTACCTGGGCGTCGCGGTCTCGGCGATCGGGGTCGGGCTCGTCGCGACGCTCGCGTCGCTGGAGACGGCCGTCGCGGTCTTCGCGGTCGTCACGGGGGCCGCGTCGGTGGTGGCGATCGCGTGGCATGTCGCGGTCGCTCGGGGGCGGGTCGCGGTGCGGTAGCCGGCGTTCGTGCCGCGGCGGCCCGTGCGCGGCGTCCCGCTCGGACCGCTGCGGACGCCGCGGCGCGGGCGGAGGGCGCCGCGACGGGAGGCGGGCCGGGAGGCCGGTCCGGGAACGGGCGCGACGACTTCTCCCCGCCTATCGGGGACTTCTCGTCGCGCGGTCACCGCGGCGCCCGGCACACGGCCCCGACGCCAAGCCCGCTTTCCCCTCGCCGCGCCGTCCGCCCCCGCCGCGAGGACCACGGGCGCCCGAGCGCGACGCACGAGCGGCCGCGAAAAACGCGGACGCGGGCGCTACGCCCGGCTGAACCGCCGCCCAGCGACCGGCGAGACCGCCTCGTCGAGCGGGGCCGGAGCCGAAGTCGGGGCGACCGGCGCGTCCTCGTCCGCCGCGGCGGCCTCGAGCGCCGCCAGGCGCTCCGGCGTCATCGCGGTCTCGTCCTCCTCGCCGGCGAGCCACTCGCGCGCATCCGCGGCCTGTGCCTCGTCGCGCACGACGGTCTTCCCGGCCGCGTAGTAGCGGTCGATCTCCTTGAAGAGCTCGTCCACGAGCTGGTCGGTCGCGACCTTCTTCAGCGGCTCGCCCTTCGAGTAGATCATGCCCATGTCCTTCGCGCCGGTGATCCCGAAGTCGGCGTGGCGGGCCTCGCCGATCCCGTTCACCGCGCAGCCGAGGACCGACACCTCGATGGCGTCGTCGTAGGCCTCGAGCCGCCGCTCGACCTCGGCGACGACCGAGTCCATGTCGAACTGCAGCCGCCCGCACGTCGGGCAGGCGATCAGCACCGGGCCGCGCTCGCGGAGCTTCAGGGCCTTGAGGATCTCCCAGGCGACCTTGACCTCCTCCTCGGCGTGGAAGGTCGACAACGAGATCCGGATCGTGTCGCCGATGCCGTCGGCGAGCAGCGTGCCGAGGCCGACGGCTGACTTCAGCGAGCCCGACCACTTCGTCCCCGCCTCGGTCACGCCGAGATGCAGCGGGTACGGGATGCGCTCGGCGAGCAGCCGGTTGGAGGCGATCGTGTTCGGGACGCTCGTCGACTTCATCGACACCTTGAAGTCCGCGAAGTCCAGGCGCTCCATGAGCTCGACGTACTCGACCGCGGCCGTGACCAGCGCCTCGACGGGGTTGGAGAACTCGAGATCGCGCAGGTGCTTCGGCAGCGACCCGGAGTTGACGCCGATCCGCAGCGGCGTCCCGAGCTTGCGAGCGCGCGCGACGACCTCGCCGGTCTTCTCCGGCCCGCCGATGTTGCCCGGGTTGATCCGCACGCAGTGCGCGCCGGCGTCGAGCGCCTTGATCGCGAGCGTGTGGTTGAAGTGGATGTCGGCGATCACGGGGATCGGCGACTCGGTGACGATCGTCCGCAGCGCGGCGACGTCCTGCTCGCGCGGGACGGCGACGCGGACGATGTCCGCGCCGGCCTCGGCCACGCGGCGGATCTGGTCCATCGTGGCCTGCAGGTTGGCCGTCTCGGTCTTCGTCATCGTCTGCACGGCGACGGGCGCGCCGCCCCCGACTGGGACGCCGCCGACGTGGATCTGCCGGGCGGAAGCCATGGGTCTGAGTGTATTGGGACCCCGCCCCCCACCCCCAACGCCGCTTCCCGGCCCCTACGCTGCACGAAGTGCCGGTTTCACAGGACGTCTACGCGACCGCCCGCGGGCGGCTGCGCGCCCGGGTCCTGGGCCCGCTCGCCGCGAATGCGCGCCGCCGCCGCCACGAGGCGTTCTTCGCCCGCACCGAGATCCGGCCGGGGATGACGATCGTCGACATCGGCTGCGGCTCGCTCGGCCTCCGCGGCCTCGAGCCGGATCTCGACATCACCGGCGTCGACCTCGGCCCGCGCCCCGACTACCCCGGCCCGTTCGTCCGGGCCGACGCCACGGAGCGCCTGCCGTTCGCCGACGGGCAGTTCGACCTCGCGTACTCGTCGAGCGTCATCGAGCACGTCCCGCGCGAGCGCCGCGCCGCGTTCGCGGCCGAGCTGCGCCGGGTCGCGCGCGGCTGGTTCGTGCAGACCCCGGCGCGCTCCTTCCCGATCGAGCCGCACGCGCTGCTCCCGTTCGCCCACTGGCTCCCGCCCGCGGTCCGGCGGCCCTACTGGCGCCTGGGCGCGCAGGGCCACTGGGAGGACATCGCGCTCCTCGGCCGCCGCGAGATGGAGGCCCTGTTCGGCCCGGCCGCGTCCGAGCGGGTCGGCCCGCTCACGAAGTCCTGGGTCTGCGTCCGGCCCGTCCCCCGGGCCGGTGTCCTAGTCTCCACTCGATGCTCTCGACGCTGAAGGACCGCCTCGCGCGGTACCGGGGGGAGCGTCACCTGTCGCCGGTCTCCCGCGAGGTCCGCGCCCGGCGCCTGACGTATCTCAGCCCCCACCGGCTCCGGACTCTCGAGCGCTGCGCGGCCGAGGTCAACACGCGCGGGGTCGACGGCGACTTCGTCGAGGCGGGTGTCGCGCTCGGCGGCTCCGCCGTCGTCCTCGCCGCCACGATGGGCGACGACCGCCGCCTGCACGCCTACGACGTGTTCGCCACCATCCCACCGCCCGGCGCGAACGACCCGCCCGAGGCCCACGAGCGCTACGCGACGATCGCCGCGGGCGCGTCGGACGGCATCGGTGGCGACCCCTACTACGGCTACCGCCCCGACCTGCGCGAGCACGTCGCCCGTACGTTCGCGGCGTTCGACATGCCCGTCGGCGACCGGATCCGCCTGCACAAGGGCCTGTTCGAGGACACGCTGCACCCGGACGCGCCTGTCGCCCTGGCGCACGTCGACAGCGACTGGCACGACCCCGTCGCCACCTGCCTGCGCCGCCTTGCGCCCCACCTCTCGCACGGCGGCGTCATCGTCCTCGACGACTACGACGACTACGGCGGCTGCCGCGACGCGACCGACGCGTTCCTCGCCGAGCACCGCGGGTTCGCGCTCGCCCGCCTCGGGTCGAGCGTCGCGGTCGTGCACCGCGGCGACGGGGGCTGACGCCGGTCACTCGCGGGGCGACTGCACCTCCGCCACCTCCTCGGTCGAGAACCGGCCGCGGCCGCGCAGGGCCGCCAGGTTCACGAGCCAGAACGCGACCCCGACGAGCAGCAGCAGGCCGGCCCGCAGGAAGACGTCGGCGTCCTTCGTGAACATGACGGCGATCGAGATGCCGGCGCCGACGACCGGCAGGAGCGTCGGCGCGCGGTAGTGGTCGTGGCCGACGTCGTCGCGCCTTAGCACGAGCACGCTGACGTTGACGAGCGCGAAGACCGTCAGCAGCAGGAGGACCGTCATGTCCGCGAGCGTGCTCAGGTCGCCGGTCGAGACGAGGATCATCGCGAGCAGCGTCGTGAACGCGATCGCCACCCACGGGGTGCCGTCGGGCAGGACCTTCGAGAACGCGGCCGGGACGATGCCCTGCGCGGACATCCCGTACAGCAGGCGCGAGGCCATGATCATGCCAGCCCCGCCCCGGCCATGACCGCCGGCAGCAGCGCCTCGCCGTCTTTGATCTCGAGCGCGCGGCCGGGGTCGCCGAGGCCGTCGAACAGCGCCGCGGCGCCGATGACGACGACGAGGACCAGGCCGCTGAGCTCGATCAGCGTAAACCCGACGTTCAGCTTCACGCTCTCGCCGATCCCGCGCGCGTTGATCGCCGCGACGACGATGAGGAACGCGAACGCGACGAGCACCGTCGGGACCGAGACGAACTCGGCGAGGTAGTCGCCGCCGAACGCGCGCGCGAGCGTGCTCGCCGAGCCGAGGCCCGAGCACATGACGGCGAACGTGACCATGAACGTCACGAACGGCACGCCGAACGCCTTGTTGACGTAGAGCGCGGCGCCGGCGGCGCGCGGGCACTTCGTCACGAGCTCGGCGTAGGCGACCGCCGTGAAGAACGCGAGGACGATCGCGAGCAGGAACGACGCCCAGATCGCGCCGCCCACCCGGTCGCCGATCGTGCCGACGAGCGCGTAGATGCCGGCGCCGAGAACCGTCCCCGATCGACGAACAGCAGGAGCATGTTGCGCGAGATCGCGCGCTTGAGGCCGTCCTGCGTGGCGGCGGCGCCGCGCGGCGCGGTGGCAGCTTCCATGTCAGCGCGCTTACTCCGCGCGGGGGCTCAGCGCACGTTGAAGCCGTCGCCCGCCAACCGCCCGATGTCGTTCGTGAGGCCGATGACGAACAGGATCGCGACGAGCATGAAGCCGACGACGCTCGCCCGCTCCATGACCGCGAACGGGATCGGGCGGCCGCGGACCTTCTCGGCCAGCGCCCAGAAGATGTGGCCCCCGTCGAGCGGCAGGAACGGGAACAGGTTCACGACGGCGAGCGAGAGCGAGATCAGCGCGAGGATGTACAGCGCCCGGGTCGTGTCGAAGGCGATCGTCTCGCGCGTCACCTCGAACGAGCCGACGACGCCGGAGACCTGCTTGCGCGCCTCCGGGTTGTAGAAGATCTTCACGATCCCGCCGACCGTCGCCTTCGTCACGCCCCACATCTGCGACACGGTCAGCGACGCCGCGCGTCCGGGCGGGATGTCGATGTTCTGGCCGTACCCGATGCCGAGCAGCATCGCCTTCGCCGCGGCGTTGTAGCGCGGCCGGATGTGCAGCGTGACCTGCTTGCCGCCGCGGTCGACGACGACCGTCGCGGGGGTCGTCGCGGTGCACCCGTCGCGCAGCGGCCCCGCGCACGTGTGGCGCGCGACGACCGCGCGCAGGCGCGTCTGGCGGTCCGTCGTCTCCTTCGCGCTCAGGCCCGGCGCGTATCCGGGGCGGCCGTCGATCGAGAGGATCCGGTCGCCCTTCTGCAACTGCCCGGCGGCCGGCGTGCCCTTGTCGACGAAGTTGACGACGAGCGCGTTGCGGACCTGCCCCAGCGAGAGCAGCAGCACCCAGATGATCACGAACGCGATCAGGAAGTTCATGAACGGCCCGGCCGCGATCACGACGACGCGCTTCCACACGGGCTGGCGGAAGTAGGCCCGATCGGCGATCTCCGGAGGGATCCGCTCGTTCGGGTTCATCCCGGTGATCTTCACGTAGCCGCCGAGCGGGACCGCCCCGACCGCGTACTCGGTCTCGCCGCGGCGCACGCGCGCGATCAGCGGCGGGAAGAACAGCGAGAAGCGCTCGACCCGCATGCCGACCGCCTTCGCGGCGGCGAAGTGGCCGAACTCGTGGAGGATGAT
>Ga0068859_100008443_pt1 | contig 10429 bp, 12 predicted proteins | sample KBSSwiS22_FD_66585 | JGI IMG/M metagenome (GOLD analysis project Ga0068859, IMG submission 66585) | Switchgrass rhizosphere microbial communities from Kellogg Biological Station, Michigan, USA - KBS Switchgrass S2-2 | ecosystem: Host-associated > Plants > Roots > Rhizosphere > Soil ... | reverse complement strand
AGCCCGCAGGCTCAGGCCCCTCAGTCGCCCGCCCCAGGTGTTCGAACACCCCCCCGCCAGCGTTGTAACTCTCGACGGTTAATTCTCGGCTACACGACACGGGGGACAATATGAACAGATTATTTGTTGGCCTACCTCTCCTTGCTGTGACGCTCAGCATCGTCGCTCGTGAGCCCGTCGAACCCGCGAAGACCGAACCCGCCAAGGTGGAAACGTGCGGGACAGGCACCGTCGTCGATCTTCAGGTGCGAAACGATCGCGCCATCCCGGAGCCCGTCTACTCGGTGACACTTCGGATGAACGACACCACGTACACTGCGGAAGCGGCAGGCGGGCACATCGCCCTATTCGGGCCGTTTGTGGAAAATGCGCGAGTTAACTTCTGTGTCCTCGGTGAGGCCCTGACGTTGACCACGCCGCACGATGACGAGCCGGAAGTGACTTCCTACAGGATGAATATCGTCTGGACCGCGAGAGCGAGCAGCGATTCGGATAACGCGTCGTGAATCGCGATTATCGGGGCTCGCGCACCTGGCTGTACTTGAGGTGATATCAACCGGGCGCAGCCAGGTGCTAGCGCAAATTCCCAACCATATTTGCAGCGGCAGTGGTGAGCGTATCGGTGGGATGCTCCTGGCAGTACTTCGTCACGAAGGGCTCGATGGCGTTGGCGTCTGCTTTCAACTGAACGCCGGCAAACACACCTGCAGCGGACGCGAATCCAAACACCCACTGAACATCCTGGGGATGCAGCGCGGGATCCTTGAGGCGCGCCGTCCAGGAACTGCAGGACGCTGTACCGGCCCCGTAAACCACGAATACGTCAGCAGCAGGGGCCTGCGTGGCGAATGGATACGCGGTCCCCAGTACGATCAGCAATAACACGCCGCTCCCAAAGATTTTCACGGTCGCTCCTGTCTTGGTAACGTGTTTCGATGGTGATCATGTTAGTCCACTTTTTCGCGTCGGGTTATCCGCCGGTTGTTTGCGTCGATCCTTCTTTGCCCTCACTGTGGCCCGGCGCTCTCCCACGCGAGGATCGTCCTGGGTGACCTGCCATGTATAGTCGCAGGCTCCGCAATACAAAGAAATGTGGAGCGTCACACCTTTTATGACGCGCTCCGTGCGGACGAATCCTACTCGTCCACACTTAATGCAGGGCGTTTCGGTCACGTGGGCTCCCGTCGATGCTACTCGTCTTCGTCACCACTGCTCGATTTTATCGCAGGAAATTTCGGTCCTTTGCACCAGATGTGACGGCACCCCGTACATCGAAACCACCGCAGCTGACTCGAATCGCTGGTGTCGGGCAGGCGTGCCGCGGGGCCTTCGCAGGAGGGGCACGCGGGAAGCTCTCGCCGGTCGGCTTTCGGCCGGAGAGTGATCATGGTGAATTATCCCTGCAAGCTGCGACGAGTCTTCACAGCGATTACGGCAGGCAGGAACTTAAGGTGCTACCTTAGTCAATCTGGGTCTCTGAGTGCTGAATTGTCATCCCATCGGCTGTGCATCCTGCGGGTCTGACGCCTAACTGCCGCCTGACAGATGAGGCAATGTAGGCGAGCGCAGCGTCGTATATAGAAGTGTTGCGTCAGAAGCCGGATCGTCGCTTGCTCCCCGACTGCCCAAAGTGCGGACGAAAAGATCCGGGTCGACTTCCAGAGACCACAGAGAAGAGTCACATCCGCTGGTTTCGATGCAACGGATGTGGACACGTCTGGCATAAGGGTCCGCGCGACCCAAAGTAAACCTGTCGGTAAATTCTCGATTCTAATGGTGCCGGGGGCGGGAATCGAACCCGCACGCTCGTTTCCGAACCCAGGATTTTAAGTCGTAAGAAAAACGGGATCACGAACGATCAGACAGCGACACACCTCGGGGCTTCTCGACATTTTCAGGCACTCATTCCGTCCGGCGTGGGCCTATATTTGAGATATGGGAACCAGGACACATCATTACGCTTTGAGGCCTGCGCGCTCACGCTGCTCTTGGTCTCAGCCACGTACGGGTGCGGCTCGCCCACAGCCAGGAGCTGTGTAACGGAAAGGATGATAACGGGCGCGGCCCAACCCTTCTGTTAACTCATCAGTGTACGCCGGCTGGATCGGACCTGCAGTGTGTCGGCAAGGTTCAGCAGGTGGGGTATTGTGCAAACACCTCCGCGATTACAGGCAAGGATGAGTGGAACAACAGCGTTTATGGTCTCGCCTGGAACAGCGCCGGAACAAATGGTGAGGTTCGGCGTTGTGGTGTATGCGGACACTGTCAGTTCAAACTCTCAGCGCTTGCCCGGTGTGGTTCTGGAAGTGCAGCCCGCCCGTGGGCTTTATCCTTGGTTGCTGACCCCATCGCGCGCGACGATATCGTCGAGACACCGTTCCGCGATCGCGGCGATCGTAAAGGAAGGATTCGCGAGGCCCGTGGATCCTTCGATGAGAGCGCCGTCCACCACGTACAAGCCGGGATGGCGCTTCACACGCCCATGAAGGTCGCATGCCTTGCCGAGTACCGCGCCGCCGAGCGGGTGGGCCGACAGGGCAGGGTTGAACGACAGCGTCATCGATCCGTTGCTCTGATCCATGACGGCCAGCGTCTGCTGCGCTGCAGCGAGGAAACGCCCAACTCTCGGGTCGTTGCCCGGCCACGTGAGGCCAACCGTATCAGACGACGGATTGTAGGCGAACGAGCCGATCGCCGGCGGGATTCCCAGGCTCGCGTAATTGCCGAAGTGGGGCGGTGCGCCGAACGCCGAGAGCGCCGCATTGATGTGCGGTGGCATCACGATCTCGACGAGGCTGGTGGGCGCAATTGTATTGTCAAGATCCTCGAGGATGAAGTGGCCACCGGGTCCTCCGGTTCCTGCGTTCGTCCGAGGCAATAACCCGCGAATCACGGGAATGTCGCCGTTGGCCGCCCAGTGCTGTCCGATCGCATCATTCAGCGCGGGCAGCGCGCGCGTGGCGCGCGCGCGAACGAGAAGGCTCGTCGTGCCAACAGAGCCGGCGGCGAGGAACAGATATTTGCACACCAATCTGCGCGGGGCGCCCAGAACTTCCCCTTCGTCGTTGAGACGCCACGCGGTCACCACGTACCGGCCGCCGCTCCCACGCTCGATCGCGGCGACGTGGTGCTGGGTCAGAATCTCGACGCGGCCTGTCGCCTCGGCCTGCGCGAGATAGTTGCGATCGAGACTGCGCTTCGCGCCGCTGTTCAGGCCATAGAACGACTGCCCTGCAATGGCGGAAGGCACCCGCACTCCCGCGATCTCGTCGCGGACGATATCCCAGTCGACGGCCAGATCGACCGGGCGCGTCGGGAATCCCGCTCTCGTCGCCTGTTCCAGACTCACGCGACTGGAAAGGTAATAGTCGGTGGCGAGGATGTCGTCGGGAATGGGCGCCGAACCAAGGATCTGCTTGACCCGCGGATAGTACACATCCTCCATCTCGCCGAAATCGATTTCGCGCGGAAAGAGACGCTCGAAGAGCTCACGGCGCGGTTTCACGATGATGCCATTGAAGACGAGCGAGCCGCCGCCGACACCCGCGCCGGCGCCCACGTACATGCCGTTGCCTTCGATTACTTCGAGGACTCCGACGTAGCGGTCGATCGGCTTCACGAGTTGAGGCAGTCCGAGGATCGCTTCTCCAGTCTGTTCTCTCAGCCAATAGCCGCGGCCGTCGGGCTGCTCGAACGTTGCGAAGGTGTTGCCGTCGCTTCGAATGGGCCAGCGCCGTCCGCGCTCGAGCACCACGGTGTCGATGCCAGCCTGGCCAAGCCTCAATGCGGCGACGGCGCCGCCGAAGCCGCTGCCGATCACCACGGCGGGCACGAAGTCGGACTCGCCCGCCCACGCCGTTACTCGCGAGCCAAGGATGCCGGCACCCGCCGCGAGAATCCCACCTTCGAGAAAACGACGCCGCGAAATCGGAGCTTTTGCTGAGTCAGGCATAGCGCGGCAGTATACGCCAGTTGTCCCTATTGAACCTTTTCGATCGCGGTAGCAATTCGGCGCTCGGGAGTCGAGCTGACAAAAAAACTTCTTAGCAATTTGGTGCCGGGGGCGGGAATCGAACCCGCACGCTCGTTTCCGAACCCAGGATTTTAAGTCCTGTGCGTCTGCCAGTTCCGCCACCCCGGCGTATTTGCGGAACGAGTAGTTTAGCGGAAATGGTTTCGGGACTTGCGGCTCGGAGTCTTTGTCACGCGTCAGTTTGAATCTGGCTCAGGAACCGCGATCGCATCCGCGCCGAGTGTCGGCCTCGGCTTGCGCGCCGCCGGGATCAGCGAATCGCGGTCTCCGTGTTCCGGGCTTTTATCAGGACCATGCACGACTGGTCTTTGTGGGCTGACAAAAATCGGGCCGTGTGTTGGACACTCATACGTGCGGACTTCGTTGTAACCCCAGAGACCGCGGAACGTCCACGAAGCCACAAAACTGAGATCTCTCCCGCAACCTGGGCATATCGGCACGTCGTTCACTCTTTGGGCTCTAACACGAGCTCGGCCCATCCTTCGCGGATCAGCATCGCAGCCGTTGCCTCCGGTACGTAGATCACGTCGCCCACGTTCACTTCAGAGAGATCCACGCCATTGAGGACCGGAGCGAGCTTTCGAATCAACCGAACGCGTTGCACGTCTGAAGTAGGTTAGTTGAGATGGCTGTGAGATCTGTCAAGAAGCAGATATGTCATGACGTGCTCGTCACCGGGTTCGATGACGAGCCCGGCCACAGGATCGGTGACCGCCTCGGCCCACTTTTCGGCGATGAGCATCGCAGCGGACGAATCGGGCAGCTCGAGGATCTCGCCGACCGAGAGCGTTGATACGTCCACGCCGTCGAGTATGGAAGCCAGCTTCTTTGTGAGCCGCACGCGGATCATGTTCGTATGCGTTGATGCTAGCCGAAATAGGTGATGCGGTCCAGATGACGAGTAATGGACACTCGTCGTGTATCGCGGAAATACATGCGGTCACCAATCGCCCGGCGGGGCGCGTACGAAATCTGACGTCGTGTATTTTGTTCCATCCCTAAATGTGCGACGGGAATATTGCCTCAAGTCCTCCAGGGCCTTGGCAATCTTGCACGTCCGTGTTCCCTTATGAGCCACGCGACGTCCGCCGATACTATGTACACCCACGGCTTGACCGATAACTATAGGGGGTTATACCAGTTCGTACCAGACGTTTGTGGCCCTGAGATTGCTCCTTTATCGGTGTTTTACCCTATGATCGAGCTACAACCACCCGATTGGTGGCATCAACTTCCGGTCCTCTCGGGCGCAACGCTTCAACTGCGCGAAGTTGATGAATGCGATGTGGAGGCGTTGTTCGACCTCCTGACCGAGCCGTCGGTGAGTCGATACATCTCGCCGCCTCCCCCGACGCCTGCCGCATTCGAGGGCTTCGTTCGATGGGCGCATCGCCAGCGGCGCGCCGGCCATTGCGTCTGCTTCGCCGTCATCCCCAATGGCCTGCAGCAGGCGGTCGGGCTGTTTCAGGTGCGCGCCCTGGAGCCCGCATTCAAGATTGCAGAATGGGGCTTCGCGATGGGCACCGCATTCTGGTCGACTGGAATCTTTCAGGAAGCGGCAGCGCTGGTCGCGGAGTTCGCGTTTCGCGACATGGGGGTGCACCGGCTCGAGGCTCGCGCCGTCGATAAAAACGGCCGCGGCAACAGAGCGTTGGAAAAACTCGGCGCCAAAGGCGAGGCGGTGATGCGCAACGCGTTTGGCCAGCAGGACACACAATTCCTGTGGGCCATCCTTGCCGACGAATGGCGCCCGCCCGTCGACGCGCCGCAGACGCCTTTTGACGCAGCCAGGGTGAAGCGCCAAATCGCTCAGGCCATCGCGAGCACGCGCGTCTACCCCGCCAAACGCCCCAAAACGCCGGGCGAGGAGCCGTTTCCGTTTTTTCTGACCGACCCCGAAACGCCGCCAGATAAATAGCACGCTGGCGCGATTAATGCTTCGCACACCTTGGGATGGATGTTCCCTCGATCAGGACAGATGTTCCATCGAATGGAGACGTGTTGATCACCACGAAGGGCGGCGATCACTTTCTCAGCGTCGTCCCTTATCCCCACAGGTTGAGTTTCAGTCGGCTGCCGCAGGCGATTGAAGTCGCGGCGAGATGGGCCAAGGCGAACAACGCGAACGTGTGGCGGGATGCTAACGGCGAGGTCGTGCGGCTATCACTGGACAGAGAAACCGTCGGTCAGAGTTCGCGGGACGAGAGCCCTTCATAACTGAACGGCGGGTCGTGCGCCTTTCGACGGTCGCTTGCCCGCACGCGCTTCGACCGCGCATGATGGCGCATCTCGAAAATCCCGAACCCTTCTGCCACAAGATACTGCGCCAGACTTGGCGGCAGGTCGTAGCACCGGCCGGGATGGTAATGCCGTAGGGAAATGCCGTCGACCGTGCCCGTCGGCTGGCCGCTCATTCGCACTTTCACAACAACAATCTTTGCAAACACGCTGCCTGTTTGATTCTACAATTGGCCGCCTATGGCGTGTGTCAAACCGGTGAGCGCTGTAACCATTTAGTACACTTTAGGGGAATTAACGTATTCTCGCGTCACTTCCCGCACATTCTTGTCATCGCGGAGCCCTAAAAACGTGGAATGGCGCAGGTGGCCATCGCGCGTCCATTCAGTAAACGCGATCTCCGCTACCAGCTTAGGGCGCACCCATTTCAATGCCTTCATGTCCTCGTCGGTGACCCCTTCACCCCAATGGCCCGTCTTCGACGTTGGCAAGTCAGCGAACGGGCATCGAGCGATCGCCAGCGGTTTGAGCCGGCTGAACACGGCTGTCCGCTGAGCGGCTGTGAAACCGGCGCGCACCCGTCCTGCAAATCTCAAACTCTGGTTGTCGTAGTAACCGACGACGAGAGACTGGAACGTCCGGTTCTCGGGCTTGTAGCCGCCAATCACAAACTCCTGGTGATGCTGCAGCTTGAGCTTCTGCCATGCGCCGCTCCGTTTGCCCGGCTCGTACCGAGAAGTACGGCGTTTTGCCACGACACCTTCGAGACCAACGTCGGCGACCGCTTGAATCACCTGTTCGGGCGTGCCGGGGAGCTCCTGCGAGAACTCGACACCTGATTTTCGAAGCAACTGTTCGAGCTTTTGGCGGCGGGCTTCGAGCGGCGCCTCCCTTAAATCGCTGCCGTTCAAATACAGGAGATCGAAGGCGAAGAACCGGATCGCCGTACCTCGGGCCGTTCGATGCTGCAGTTGCTGAAACGAGGGCCTCCCCTCCTCGTCGAACGCCACGATCTCGCCGTCAATCACCGCCCGGCTCGCTGGCAGCGCGGCAATCGCAGACTGTACGCGCGGGTAATCGCTCGTCAGGTCGTTTCCCTTGCGCGAGAAAATCGTCACGGCCGCGCCGTCCTTGATGACCATCGCGCGATATCCGTCGAACTTTGCTTCATACAGCCATTCGTCGCCGGCCGGCAGCGTGCCGACGAGCAGAGCGGCCATTGGTGTCACGAATGGCAATCGCACGTGATCAATGCCCGCCGTAGACTGCGTAGCCGCGTTTGCGGAGGCTCTCGGCAAGCATGGCTTCCATCTCGAGTGCCTTGGCGTAGGGCATGGGGTTCAAATGCGCAAACAGTTTCGGCACGAGCCGGACGCCGTAGGTTTTCACGACGCGCGCGGCTTTAATCCCGGTCTTGTGGTTTTTGAATCGCTGCTCCGGCGTGAGTCCTGTCATGCCGACGTAATAACCCGCTCGTCCGTCACCTTTCGGATTCCGGAGGTAGACGACATAAACGGAATGATGGTCTGTGGCCATACCGGAATAAATGTAGCCCAAATAAATGTAGCCCAACTTTCGCAACCTCCGAGGCCGAAAAGGGACACTGACGCCACAAATCATCGAAATCAGGCTTGTTTTTGATTATTTTCGTCGGCATATCGGTTGCAGTCCGGTCCATTGAGCGACCACAGGAGGCCCTTATGAAACATCAATTCGTGCAGTGCAAGACCAGCTTGAGTGCATCGGCGCTGCTCGTCGCGCTCTGTATCGTCGGAGTGTCGGCGCCGGCCTCGGCACAGCCACGGCGTAATGCCGGCCGCGGCATCATCGTCTACGCCGATCCGGATTTCCGCGGCGCAAGCACCACCATCCGGGAAGACACGCCGAACCTTCGCGGCTACGGCTTGAACGACAAAATCTCGAGCATCGAGGTGCCGAACGGCGAAACGTGGGAGGTTTGCCAGGACATCAACTACGCCAACAGGTGCCAGGTCATTACCGGCAGCGTGTCCGATCTCCGAGGCATGGGCTGGAACGATCGAATCTCCTCGCTCCGGCTCGTGGGAAACGGATTCCGAAACGGAAATGGGATCGGGAACGGGCGCTACAACAACAGAAACTCTCGCGCCGAGTCGCTGCTGTTCTACGACCGGACGGGATTCCGCGGCTCTTCCACCGTCGTCACCAGCAACTCCTCAGACCTCGGCTTTGTCCGCCGTCCTGCGGCCAGCGTTGAAGTCCGCGGCGGCACGTGGGAGCTCTGTGATCAGTCCGGCCGTTGCGCCACCGTCAGACAGAGCGTGTCCGACCTGTCGCAGCTCGGGCTGGGAAACCGGCTGCGGTCGGCCAACCTCATCGACAACCGTAACGGGAATGGAAATGGATACGGCCGCGTCCGGCGCAACCGCGGAAACGCGGGAGGCTACTGGCCATAGGGTAGGGACAGGGCTTTGGGCTTTGGGCTTTGGGCTTTGGGCTTTGGGCTTTGGACTCTAGGCGTTGGGCCTTGCCCAGAGCCTAAAGCCCAGAGCCTGAAGCCTACCTTCTGCCCTCTGCCCTCTGCCCTCTGCCCTCTGCCCTCTGCCCTCTGCCCTCTGCCCTGACACATTACTAAACTAGTGAATGGACGTCGTAGGCGCCGCCTGCTTCGCGATCGCGCGCGCTATCATTTCTTCGAGCTGCTTCTGATCAATCTGGAACGGCCCCGACACCGCCGCACCGGTCTGAATCTCGATCGCAATCACGACCCCGCGGTCCTCGAACGGATTCACAATCCAACTGAAGCCCCGGAGGAAGACCGATGTGTCGGTGGATTCGGGGTTCTTCGCACGGTGAATCGCCAGCAGCATCGCTTTGAGCAGCTTCGAGACGTCGTTATCGGTCCATGCGGACGGATTGCCCTCGACGCCTTCGATAATCTGCGTCTTGGCGAAATCGGTCCCGCGGAGCCACACGTCGACATTTAGCGGGTTCTCCGTCTCGTCCATCAGGCGGTGATTATAGACCGAAGTTCCGAGGCGTCGGTGACCGGCGGGCCGCAGGTAAAATCGCGGCAAAGGTATGCCGTCGCTTTGCCGTCGCGCATGCCTGTCGACTCGATAAACGGAAGGAGCCGCGCGAGCTCGGCCTGCCGCGCTCCGGGCTCCACGGGAACGGTAACGCTGAACGGTTGATAGACGCCCGCCAACTCGCGGTAAAGCCCCGCCGTGTCATTCTTTAATTTGTCGCCAACGACCACGACCTGACGGATGCCCGCGTGATAGGTGGACAATGCCGCCATCATCATGGGCACCGCGCGGGCGATCTTCGCGAGGTTGGGGCCGAACATCTTCAACGTCTTTTCAATTTGATCGACGAAACGGCCCTCGCCGGTCAGATGCGACAGCCACAGAAGATTCAGCACCGAGATTGAGCTGGGCGCGGGCTCGGCGCCGTCGTAGTCTTCTTTCAGCCGCAGGATGACGCTCGGATCCTCGCCGGTGGTGTTGAACCATCCGCCGTGCTCCCCGTCCCAGAACAGCTCGTCCTGACGTTTCTGCAGCGCCAATGCCCATTCGAGCCAGTGGGGATTGCCGCCCGCCTGAAACAGCTCGAGGAGGCCGAAGATGAGATAAGCATAGTCTTCCGCGTATCCGTCGATCGCAGCATCGCCGTCGCGATATCGGCGGCGAAGGATCCGGCGATCGGGATCCCACATCGCCTTTTCGAGAAACCGCGCATTACGGTCCGCCATGTCGAGAGACTGCGCGCGCGATCCCCCCGTTGGAAGCACGCGGGCCGCACGGGCGAACGCGGCAAGCATGAGGCCGTTCCAGCCGGTCAGCACTTTGTCGTCGAGGTACGGGCGAGGCCGATCGAGCCGCACCTTGAACAATGTCATGCGCGCTCGATGCAGCGCCGCCTCGACATCGTCTCGCGGCTTGCCGGTTTTTTCGGCGATTTCGTCGATCGAGCTGGCGACGTACAGCAGGTTCTTGCCCGTGAACTCCCCCTGCGGATCCTCGGGCGCGTTGCCATCGCTGCGGATGCCGAACCGCATCTTGAAGATCTCTGCTGTTCGCGCATCATCCTCCGGCCCGCCAAGCAGCTGGTCGAGCTCGGCCTGCGTCCAGAGGTAGAACGCCCCCTCCGTTTTGTGCGCGTGCGGATTTGCCGCCT
>Ga0068859_100008442_pt1 | contig 10429 bp, 8 predicted proteins | sample KBSSwiS22_FD_66585 | JGI IMG/M metagenome (GOLD analysis project Ga0068859, IMG submission 66585) | Switchgrass rhizosphere microbial communities from Kellogg Biological Station, Michigan, USA - KBS Switchgrass S2-2 | ecosystem: Host-associated > Plants > Roots > Rhizosphere > Soil ... | reverse complement strand
ACTCGGACCGGTTCAACCGGTGCACGACGTAACGGCCGGGCAGCGTACCTTTTGCCGCCCACGCGCGGTCGATCGAGTTGGAAAGCCACGCGGTGAAGCCGGCGTACTCGGCTTCCTGCGGCCGCGGCATGGGCTGCGGTGGCATGGCGCGAACGCTCAGCTTTCGCAGGACGCGCTCCCACATTTCCGCGTCGGGCAGGAGATTCTCGAGATTCGCTTTCTCGAGATCGACAGGATGAGCCGCCGGTTGCGGAGCTTTGGTATTGTGGCAGCCAACGCAGTATTGATTGAGAAATGCGCGATACGTTTTAACGTCACTCGCCGCGTTGGCAGAGGCTGGGACTGAAGTTGTTTTGACGCCGGCGGCGGGTCTGGGCGTTGTCGGTGCCTGCCCAAGAATCAAGGCCGCGCCGGCACAAATAATCGCGGAACTGGCGAGCCACTTCATCATTTCGTCTCCGCCACTGTCTTTTCCTGTTCCGGCAGCGGCGGCGGCACGGGCGCCGGATCATTGGGTCCGAGGTGCATCATTTCACGCACGGTGGCGATGACTTCCTCGCGCGAATCCCGGCGCGGGCGCCACGCTCGCGCGTCGTTGTTGTTTCCCGGAGGTGGCGGCGGTTCCGGCTTTTCGGCCAGCAGCAGCGCCGTCAGGTTCTCCTTGTTGACAGCGTCAAACTTCGCACCGGCCGCGGCAAGCGAGCGGATCATGTCGGTCCGTCGCGCCGTCACTGCCTGATGGAGCAGCGTCGCTCCATCGGACGTTTTCGCATTGGGATTGGCTCCCGCATCCAGCAGTACCTTAAGAGCATCTCCCGGATCTCGGTTTGACGGTTCGCGGAACGGCGGCGCAATCAACCGCTCGAATCCAGGGCCTGCGGCAAACGCCGCGCCGCGCCCTCCGGCCATCGCCATCATCGCGGGTGTCTTACCGACATTCGCGTTAAGTCCGCGGCCACCGCCGCCGGCCGCAGCGCCACCTTCCTTGTTGTCTTTCTTGATCTCTGCCGGACTCCAGTCAACCTGGGCGCCGTGCTTCAGCATCAGCCTGAGCACCTCCACGTCTGCAGCAGTAGCCGCGCGGAAGAATGGCGAGGAGTTCTGCTCAGGATCACAGCAGAGCGACGTATTGTGGATCTGGCCGACAAACGGCTTGTTGGGATCGGCTCCGCGATCCAGCAGCAGTTTTACGAGATCGAATGCGGTGAGCTTATTGTGAAGGTTATTACGCAACCGCGAGCCGTCATGAGCACGCATATCGCTCGTCGCGTCGTGCATGTCCACCGCGAAGTAGAGGGCCCCGTCGTTCGGATCGGCCCCGAGGTCGAGGATCGTCCGGGCAAGATCGAACCGGTCGTTGACGATCGCGATTGAAGTCGCCGTCAAACCATCGCCGTTGGTTCCTTTGAGGTCGGCGCCACCCTCGACAAGAGCCCGCACCACGCCTTCATGACCGTTGCGTGCTGCAAACATCAACGCAGTAAAACCTCCGGTCGCGTGGTCTGCGTTTTTGCGTGTCGTGAGCTGAGAAACGTGCCCTTTCGCGTTCGGGTTAGCTTTCGCGGCCAGCAACGCATTGACGACCTGGACGTGCCCTTCTTCAGCAGCTCGCATCAGCGCTGTCTGACTCTGGTAGAGGTCCACCGCGTTAGGATCCGAACCGGCCTTCAACAGCAGTTCGACGGCGTCCAGCTTTCCGGTACGTGCCGCAGCCATCAAGGGAGTCTCTCCTTCAGGATGGTTGGACTTGCGGACATCCGCGCCCGCCTTCAGCAATTCCGCGATCATTGGCGCGTCGCCCGTGCGGCTCGCCTGAAGCAATGGCGTAACCCCGTAGCGGTTGATCGGATTGACGTAGGCTCCGGACGCCGCAAGCGCGCGCACCATAGGAACATTCGAGTTGTACACCGCCCAAAGTAAAGCTGTGGACCCATCGGCGGCCGCTTCATTGACGTTGGCCCGTTTGGCTAATAGCGCATGCACCGTCTCCAGATTGTTTTCCTTCGCGGCAACAACCAGCGCGGGATCACTCTTGACCTGCCCCATTACCACGACGCCTATCGTCATGGCTGATAGAAGCGAGATAAGAAGCAATCGAGTCCACTGTGGTGTACGCATTTTCACCCTGCCTTTAGAATCCTGAACGTAGCACTGCATCTTGATGGCACGCCTGCAATTACGTCAGATTTTATTCCCTGTTCCTGAAGGAGTCCAAGACCATTTTGATGGGGCCGAATTAAATGACTCGGATGAAGATAAGCGACCGGACTAACACCGACTTTCTCGCACCCTGAACGTCAGGAAGGGAATTTAAAAATGGAAAGTCCTGCATTGGAAAATCCAAAAGTAGAAAGCTTAAATTGGACCGTCAAGCCGCCTGCGGTTCGTCCAATTTGAGGGTTTCCACTTTTGCATTTTCAATGCAGGACTTTCTATTTTTAAATTCCCTTCCTGCGCTCTAATTCACGCTGGGCACCCTTCCGGGGGGATTCATTTCCTCCCCATACCAGTCAATGCCTCGTGTTGCGAACATGATTCCCGCAATACTGGCAAACAGACCTATTGAACCGACAAGCAACGCAGCATCCTCGTTGGTCAGGAGCACGAAGAGATAGCCATAGAGGATCGTCGTGCCGGCAACGACCACGGCCATATGACGTGCTTTTCTGAAGATCACCCTGCTATAGGCGGCAATCAAGGCAACGACGGCAAAGCAGGCGATGCCGTAGGCAACCGTAAATTTCAGATGCTCGGCCAGCGAAAGCTCCAGCAGATAGAACACGCACATCGCAGCGCCCAGCAATAGATATTGGATAGGATGCACTCGTGTGCGCGCGAGCACTTCAATGAGCCAGACTGAAGCAAAGGTCAGAAGAATAAAAAGAATCGCGTACTTCACGCTCCGCTCAGCCATGCGATAGGTATCAACCGGCTCGGCCAGTTCGACCCCGAACTCTGAAGCACGGATCACGCCGTCTTTAGGCGATGAAATACTGGAAACCCATGACTGGGGATAGTTGCGTCCCAGATATGAAACCTTCCACGTCGCGTCGAAACCGTTCTCGGGCGAGACTGAACGGGCCGTCGGAAGCCAGGTTCCCTGAAAGCTGGGGTTGGGCGAATTCGAACTGAGCTGAACTGTTGTCTCTTCAGCGAACGGCACGAAATACACGCCTTTGCTGCCGTTGAGTGCAAGTTCAAAGGAAAACGGCGCCGCCACATTCGAGGGGTTGACGGCTACCGGAGCGTGAATGCCAACACCGCCATCAACAAACGACCCGGTTCCGGGAAGAAATGAAATGGGCTGGCCGTTCCATGTCACCGCGGATTGTTCACGGATCGCGCGAACGTCCGATATGCCCATAGCCAGGTGCGCCCGATTCCAATCGACCGTGGCAGGATCGATTCCAAGTTCCTGCAAATTCGGCTGACCAAACTCTCCCTGCATGGAGAACTTCAACTGGTAAACCGGAACATCGAATATCCCACGGCTGCGCGTTTCCACCTCAACGCGCCCTTTAACACCAAGCGCTTTCGGCAGGAAGACCCCATGCCGCGTTTCAACACGCTCTGTCTGCTTGCCGGTAGCAGAGGTCTCGACGGAGCGAACCGTGTACGGCAGGATGAGAACGGGACCGGTCACTGCCTGCATGTTGCCCCAGCTCGTTGCAACTTCAGCGGTGACGGAATCGTGTCGAGTCTGACGTTCCCAGACGAGACCGTAAATCATGACAATCGGAATCATCAGCAGAAGAGCCAGAATCCCAACGAGGCAAAGACGCAACAACCTGGAATGACGAATACCCGAGACAGCCTGATCAACGTATGTCATGGCTTAAGCTGACCTCCAGAAGAAACTTGGACCTCGGCAAGGATAGGGACGCAGTGAGAAGTGCGTACGAAGACTGTGTGTGAATTGCGTGAAAACGTTTGGACTGGCGCTAAGCCGGGCGCTGCCAACACTTGAGGCGAGCCTCGCCGGCCGGGCTTGCTGGGTTTTACGGAGTGCCCCGCGAACTCCTGGCCTGTTTGGCACGCCGTTCCGCAGGGAAACGGGCACTACGCAGGAATTTCACAAACGCGGGATAGGAACGGATCCCCTCAAACTCCGGGTCACGTCGAAGGTTAGACATGTAAGGAGAACGCTCGTCGTAGGCGCGACCCAGCCACTGCATTGTTCTGTCCTTGTTTCCCAGCGCCAGATACGAAACCGCAAGGTAATACGGCGCAACATACCGGCGAACTCCCAATTTTTCGACCTCTTGAAGAATCTTCAGAGCCTCTTTTGTCTTGCCCGACAGCGCAAGCGTTCGCGCCAACCCCGTAATAGTCGCGGGATGGTTATTGGTCATCGCGGCTGCTTTTTGAAAGCACGCTGTCGCTTCGTGGTACTGCCGGGTCTGCAGATAGACGAGTCCAAGAAAGTAGTGCGCGGCAGAGAAGCTCTCATCCATTTCGATCGTACTGAGGAGCTGTTCGATTGCATGGTCGTACCTGCGAGCGAAGTACAGGACCCAGCCTTTGTGCGTGTTGATCACCAACGACAACGGATCCAGCTCGAGCGCTAAACCGATTTGTTGCATTGCTTCTTCATCGCGACCCATGGCTGCCAGAAATAGCGCGCACCAGTAGTGGCCAGGAGCATGATTCGGGTTGAGCTCCAGCGAATGGCGGAAAGCCTTTTCGGCGCCCTCAAAGTCCCATTCATAAAGCAGCTTGCTGTAAGCGAGAGAGGCGTACGCTTCGGCACATCCGGGATTGATCCGCAAAGCCGTCGTGATCGAACGCTGAGATCGATCGTAGGCCTGGCCCGGCGGCAGATTGCTGTAATACGCGGAGATGTTGTAGACGTCGGCGATCCCCACGTGTGCCGGCACATAGTCAGGCGCGCGCTCAATCGTGATTTGGAAATAGCGCAATGCTTTCGAGAGGCCTTCCTCGGTTCGCTTGCTCCAGTAAAACTGGCCTTTCAAATATGCTTCGTAAGCGATCAGGTCGCCTGTAGCCGTCGGCATTCGAGTCTTCTCGGAAGAAGGCAGCAACTCCAGCGTGAGCGATTTGGCAACGCGCTCTGCAACGTCGGTCTGGATGAGGATGATGTCGTCGAGGGTGTGGTTGTAGGCCTCTGCCCACAGGTGCGTTTGATCGGACACCTGAATCAACTGAACTGCGATTCTGACGCGATTTCCCGACCGTCGAACGCTTCCCTCGATGATGTAGTCGATGCCCAGTTCGGTGCCGATCTGATCGATGCCTTTTGTGGCGTTCTTGTATCGCATGGCTGAAGTAAATGCGATGACTCCAAGACGATCCGGCCTCAGCCTTCCCAGCTGCGCGATCAGTTCTTCAGTCATACCGTCGGCGAAGTACTCCTGGTCGGGATTTCCGGTCAGGTTTCCAAAGGGCAGTACGGCCAGCATCGCGCGGGTTTTCCTGACAGAACGCTCGCGACGCTCGACTGAAGCAATAAAGCGATAGCCCCGGCGAGGAAGCGTCTCGATGAATTGCGGTGTTTCCGCATCGTCCTTTAAGGCGGATCGTATCTGCTTGATGCAGTAGTTCAGGCTCAGATCGAAATCGACATGCGTCTCGCTGCCCCAGACCTGCTGCTCGAGATCGTCTCGCGTCACAACTTCTCCTGCGCGATTCGCCAGCACGGCGAGCACTTTGAACGGTTGTGGCTGGAGTTTGATGCGAGCGCCGGCACGGCGAAGTTCGCTGGCGCTAAGGTCCATTTCAAAAGCGCCGAACCGGATCAGAGACGGGCTGTAAGACGGCACGGCGGGATTATACCTACCTGAATACTCATTCCAAATTCATGCGTTCCTCATGGTCTTCAATCACCCGACAGACGTACAAGAACCCGCAAACGATCCCTCAAGGAGGCAAACAATGAAGAAGCGGATATTCGCGGTCTTTCTGCTGGGAATCCTTTGGAGCATTCCCGCACTCGCGCAGGAGTTTCCACACTATGAAGTGTTCACAGGCTACGGGTATGTCAGGCCCTCGGGCGGACAAGCGAACCTCAATGGGTGGCACGCTTCCTTCGCGGCCAATATGAACGAGTGGCTGGGCGTCGCCGTCGAACTCAGCGGCCAGTACGGCACACAGACATTGACCACAACGACGTCCAGCGGCGATGTATCCGTCGAAACGGACGTGAACTTTCATACTCTCGGTTTCGGTCCACGATTTACCTATCGCCGAAATGAACGTATCGTGCCTTTTGCCCATGTGCTGTTCGGCCTGGCACGCGGCAAATGGTCCGGTCCCGCACCTCTGGGTGGTGCAGAAACCTCCTTCGGGATGGCCGCGGGAGGCGGTGTGGATGCGAAGATCACCAATAACTTCAGCATTCGCATGATTCAGGCTGAATACGTGCGCACCCAATTCGGCACGGATCCGGAACATCAGTTTCGACTCGCAACCGGCGCTCTATTTTCTTTCTAGGCACAATGCACAAGAGTTTCAGTTAAGGAGAATCGACAGATGAAGAACCCCCATTGCACGCGTACCGCTCCCACACGGACTGCAGTTATCAGCTCGGTCCTGCTGATCCTCGCCCTTCTGACCCCCACAGGTTGGGCTTTCGCAGAACAACAACCGGGTGTCGGCGGAAAACGAGATCTCGACGTGATGAACCTCAACCTCTATGTCGGCGCAGATTTCACTTCCCTGGCAACACTCAACCCGTCGGACCCGAATTACTTCGTCAAGTTTCTGACCGCGGCGGCGACGATTTACGGTCGCATCGGCGCCTCCAACTTCCCGGCACGCGCTGAGGCCATTGCTCAACAGGTCGCGCGACGCGGGCCGGACGTCATCACGCTGCAGGAAGTAACTTTGATCCAGCGGCAATCCCCGGGAGACGCGATCGGCGGCGGATTAATACCTGCGACAGAAGTCGTAGCCGACTACCTGAAAATCCTGCTGGCAGCCCTTGAGCATCAGGGTGCCCACTACGCTGTAGCGTCGTTATCGTCCGATCTGGATGTCGAGGTACCCGTGCCCACCGGCCCGGGAACATTTGATGACATCCGTTTAACGGATCGCGACGTAATTCTCCTCCGCACGGATTTGCCGCCGGGTTATCTCCAAGCGACGAATCCGCAGAAAGGCAATTACACCGCAGCATTGCCACTTCCGATCGGAGTTGCTGTTTTACGTGGCTGGTGTTCGATTGATCTGCAGGTTCGCGGAAGAGCTTTTCGCGTGATCAATACTCACCTTGAGGATGCCTTGCCCGCGCCCCTTCCAGATATTCAGGGATTTCAGGCGTACGAACTACTGACAGGACCGGCGAACACGAACTTGCCTGTGATTCTCGCCGGTGACTTCAACTCCGACGCCAACGGCAACTACGGCCCCACGGTTTATCCGCTCCTGACCACGGTCGGTGGATTCACCGATGCATGGAGCGTCGCGCGCCCCGGAGTACCTGGACTAACCTGGGGTCACGACGAATTCCTCGCAGATCCGTCCGTTCTATTCAGTCTTCGGATCGATTACATCCTCTATAGAGGCAGCGCGTTTCATGCCAGCGATGCGGAGACAATCGACTTGATGATCCGGGCATTCCCGCCTCTCTGGTTCTCGGACCACGCTGCTGTGACTGCAAAACTGGACATCCACTAGCGTAGGCCCTCAATAGACCGCTACGGATTGCACGAATCCATAACCGTGCAATCCGTAGCGCGGCAGGTATTGCAGGTATTTCTCCCAACCTTAACGTGAATTAAGTCTGAGTTAACGCCCGCCAAACACAAATTCGCTCTAAGCATTCACGGCCAATGGCCGCATAACGTTTGCGAAGGAGAAGAACTCATGCGATCCGGCAAATTCATTTTGACAACTGTGGTGGTGCTGGCATTGAGCGTTGGGTCTGCGTTGGCGTCAAAGGCGCCGGCAAAGATGCACAAACTCGAAGGCACGGTAGTTTCCATGACGGACAGCACTTTGGTCCTGCGCGTCGCCGACAAGAGGGACAAAACTTTCAAAATCGACTCATCAACGCAAAAGTCCGCAGGGATCAGCGCCGGCAATAAAGTCACGGTCAATTATCACGAAGATGGTAAGCAACACATAGCGACAGACGTCTCGCTGGCTTCCAGTTCAAAGTAGTCGGCGTACCGTACATTCCAGGGCGAGTAAATGGACATCAAGAGTTTGAAACATCTTCCGATTTGTATTTGCCTTGTGCTCGCTCTTCCTCGACTGGCGGCGGCGGAGCCGCCCGCCCAGAGGACCGCCTCCCTCGGAGAATTCAGCTCTTCGATCGAGGAACTGACCCAGCGTGTCTCAAGATCCGTGGTTCAAATCGTCGTTACCCGGTATGGCTTCGCGGCGAACGAGAACGACGCCGATGCAAACACGCTGGTTCGCCAGCGCGCCTCAGGTTCAGGAGTCATCGTCTCCAGTGATGGCATGGTCATGACAAATGAGCACGTCATTGATGGGGCTCGCCATATTGTGGTCCGGCTGGATGCCGGCGCCGAGCGTCCTGTATCGTATGACGCAACGGTGGTTGGCCTGGATCGCGCTCTGGATTTGGCCCTGATCAAGGTTGAAGCAACCGGCCTGCAACCTTTGCAGTTCTCAGACTCCGACTCCCTGCGACAGGGACAACTCGTCTTCGCTTTCGGTGCGCCCATGGGTCTTGAGAACTCGATGAGCATGGGTGTCATCAGTGCCGCCGCACGTCAGATCAGCCCCGACGACCCGCGGATCTACCTTCAGACAGACGCGCCAATCAATCCCGGCAACAGCGGCGGGCCGCTTGTCGATGTAAACGGAAAGATTGCCGGCCTCAACACCTTCATCCTTTCCCAATCAGGTGGAAGCGAGGGACTTGGATTTGCTGTTCCATCGAATGTGGTGTCCTACGCCTTTCACCAATTGAAGAAAGATGGGCACGTCCATCGCGGCCAGATCGGCGTTGCGATGCGGACACTGACAGAACCGCTTGCCGAGGGACTTGGCCTTCAACCCTACAGTGGCGCGCTGATAGAAGACATCCAGCCGAGGGGCTCTGCCGCAAAGTCCGGCATGAAGATCGGGGACGTTATTGTTTCGATCGGTAATCGACAAGTCCGCAGCACACGCGACTTCTCGCTTGGTCTGTACAGGTACTCCATCGGCGACACGGCGGAGCTGAAGGTTCTCCGGGATGACGATCTCGTATCAATCAATGTTGAGGTGACGGAGCCCGAAGACGATCCACAGCGTCTCGCCGATATGGTGAATCCAGGCAAGGATGCCATTCCAGAATTAGGATTCCTCGCGATTGAAATCACGAATGAGGTGAAAAAGATTCTCGGAGATCTCCGCTCAGACACCGGAGTCCTCGTGGCGGTCAGAACGGGAAGCTCACTCTACGGCGGGGAAGAACTCGAACCCGGCGACATTATTCATCGAATGAACGGCGAAACTCTCAAAGGCGTTCAGGATCTGCGTCTCGCCCTCAGCAGGATCAAGCCCGGCTCGCCTATCGTGCTTCAGGTCGAACGAGAGAACAGACTCCAGTACCTGGTATTGGAAGCAAACTGACGGGGGAAATTGGTGACAGAGAGCAATTGATTCCGCGACGATCTTTGGACCAACGCAGGAATCCGCGGCGGAATTAATTGCTCTCTGTCACCAATTTCCCCCGTCAACCCTCTAGTTCGTCGCGAAACAATAGAACAGGCCTGCTCCTCCCGTTGCCACAAGGTTGTCCTGACTGCATCCACGCGACATGTGCGCGGCGTTCCACGATGTGTTGCCGCCCCCGTTGCGATCGTGATGGCCCAGCATCGCCGCATTCGGGGCAGCTCCATCGCTCGTCCAGTTGTTGCATGTTTGAGTGTTGGGATCGCCAGGAAGTGCTCGCCCGGTGGAATCGGACCCGGTCAGCATGTCGTGCTGATTCGGCTGATCGCCGCGTCCGTTCACGCCGGCGCCTTTCTCATTGAGGGCAGTGTCCTTCATGATCGTGTTGCGATCGCGCTGAACATCGCCATGCAGGTCCGCGACGTTGTTTGCGATGAGCGTGCCGCGCGAGTTGTACCACGGGCCGGCGCCGATGCGATCACGGGCGTTGACAGCAGGCTGGTTTCCCGCACCGGTTGTGCTGAGATACGCCCGCCACGTGCGGTTCCCTGCGCCTGCAGCCATTGCCAGTGCCTGGCAATGGGCATCGGCGCCCGCGAGACCGCCGAGGTTTGCGCCCTTTCCAAGACCGACACTTGTCACGAAGAAACCCATTGGCTGCGGCGCAGCAGCCGGTCCGCGTCCACCTTGTGGTGGTGCGGCTCCACGCTGCCCGGCGGGGGCTTGCTGCCCGAGTACAAAATGGGCGCCGGCAGCGGACAACGCGAAGGCCACGAGGCCGGCGAGTAGTCTTTTCATATCCATTCTCCTTTCAGAATGTTCGAAACAGTTGTTTGGTTGT
>Ga0068859_100008441_pt1 | contig 10431 bp, 4 predicted proteins | sample KBSSwiS22_FD_66585 | JGI IMG/M metagenome (GOLD analysis project Ga0068859, IMG submission 66585) | Switchgrass rhizosphere microbial communities from Kellogg Biological Station, Michigan, USA - KBS Switchgrass S2-2 | ecosystem: Host-associated > Plants > Roots > Rhizosphere > Soil ... | reverse complement strand
AGGCGCTCGAGCTCGGCGCGCGCGCCCGCCTGATCCCCCTTCGCGCGCAGCACGTCCACGTACGTCAGCCGGATGAACTCGCTGCGAGCATCGGCGGCGAGCGCCTTGGAGAGCGCGTCCTCCGCCTCGCGGATCCGCCGGAGGGCGAGGAGCGCCTTCGCCTGGGTGTGCCACAGCCTCGTCCCGGCGGACGCTTGCGCGGCGTACGGACGCACACGCTCGTACGCGCCCTTCGCATCGCCGCGGTCGAGGAGCTCCTCCGCCTCCTCGACCGCGAGGAAGCCGGGAAGGCCGTCCTTCGGGTCGAGTCGCGCGCTCGTGACGAGCTTTCCGGCGCCCGACGCGAGGTACCCGAGCGACGCGAGCTTGTCGAGCAGCTCCCGGCTGTCCGCGTCGTCACCGAGCGAAGGCTCCGGCTCGGCGACGTCGCCGAGCTGCCCGGCCAGCGCGGCGAGCTTCGACCTCATCTCCGAGACCGAATCGACGCGCGCCGCCGCGACGTCGTGCGCATCGTGGGGATCGTCGCGCCGCGCGTACAACTCGGGGCGCGGCGCGTCGATGAAGTGCCACTCCGGGGTGAGCAGTCCCCGCAGCGGCGCCCACCCCGAGTCGTAGAGCGGATGGAGCGATTCCTCCCAGAGCGCGTCGTCGCCCTTCCGGTGCTCACCCCTCAAGAGCGGCGCGAGGCTTGCTCCGTCGATGTCGCCGAGCGACGCCCCGGCCAGCTCCGCGATCGTCGGCGCCAGATCGACGAGCCCGACGGTGTCGGACACGACCTTCCCCTTCGGAACGCCCGGACCGGAAACGAGCAGCGGAACGCGGAGAACGCCGCGGTGGAGCGTGTAACCGTGCTGGTTCTCGCCGTGCTCCCCCAGGCTCTCCCCATGATCCGCGGTGGCGATCGTGACGAGCGCGCCGCGGGCGCGATCCGACGCGGCTCGAACGATCGCGCCGAGCGCTTCGTCGGCGAAGGCGACTTCCCCGTCGTAGCCACGCCCGAACCGCTCGGGGGCGACCCACGGCTTGTGCGGGTCGTACAGGTGGACCCAGAGGAAGAAGGGAGGCTCGAGGCGCGGCACGATCTTCGCCACCGACTCGGCGACCTGGCTCGCTCCACGCTCGAGGTAGTCGAACGCCGCTCTCTCGCCGATGCGCTGGTTGTCGTCGTACACGTCGAACCCCGCGTTCAAGCCGTACGCGCGGTCGAGGACGACGGACGACACGACGGCGGCGGTCGCGTAACCGCGCGTCCCGAGAGCGCCGGCGAGCGTCGCGACCTCGGGGTCGAGACGGAACAATCCGTTCCCCCGCACGCCGTGCCGCGGCGGGAGCATCCCGGTCAAGATCGTCGCGTGCGAGGGGAGCGTGAGCGGCACGTGGGAGCGCGCTTCGTCGAACCGCACGCCTTCGGCCGCCATCCGATCGAGATGCGGAGTCGCGGCGGCGCCGCCGTAGCAGCCGACGTGATCCGCGCGGAGCGTGTCGATCGTGACGAGGAGGATCGAGGGCTTCGCCTTCGGTGCCGCGGGCCGCGCGCACGCCGGCAGGAACAAGAGGAGGAGAACGAGCGCTCTCCTCATGCGACCGAAGGAGGCTCGGCGAGGCGCTCCGGGCGCGAGACCGCGGAGCGGACGGCGAGCACGAGCACGGCGATCGTAAGGCCCGGCCACGCGGCGACCCACCACGCGTCCGCGAGCACGCCGCGCCCCGAGGCGACGATCGCGCCGAGCGACACCGCGGGTGGGGGCGAGCCGACGCCCAGGAACGACAGCGCCGCCTCGAGCCGGATCGTGTCGGAGAAGCGCAGCGCGGCGGTCACCGCGACCACCGGCGTCATCGCGGGGAGGAGATGCCGCATCACGAGCCGCGGCGGCGAGCACCCCGCGGCCCGCGCGGCCAGGATCCCCTCCTGGCTCCGCAGCGAGCGCGTGGAGGCGCGCACGAGTCGCGCGAGCGAAGGCCACGTCGTCAGGCCGACGACCACGATCACGAGGAGCGTCGACGGGCCGAACAGCGCCGCGCACAGCAGATACACGAGGAAGCGCGGCGTCGCGAGCAGAACGTCGGTGGAGCGCATGAGGAGCGCTTCGACGGCCGGGCGTGAGAGTCCCGCCGCCGCTCCGACCAGGATGCCGATGAAAAGCGCGACGGCCACGCCGGCGCCGGCGATGAGCACCGAATGGCGCGCGCCGCGGAGCATCCGGTCGAGCAGATCGCGCCCGAGACCGTCGGTGCCGAGCAGGTAGACGCGCGGGACGGGAGCGCCCGCGACCTCCTCGTCTCGAAAGGACACCTCCGATCCGGCGCGTTGTCCGGTCCACCCGCCGCTCGTTCGCGCAAGCGAGGTGACGACGCGGTTTCCGCCCGCGCGCAGCGGCACGACGTGCGCCTGGGTGAGCGGCGCCAGGTAGCGCGCTCCGGCAGGGTCGTCGTCGTCCGCCGCGTGCCGCGGGACCAAGAACGGACCCACGAGCGCAAGCCCGAGGACGATCGCCGCGAGCGGCTTCATCGCTGCTCCACCGCAAAGCGCGGATCGCAGAGCGCCGACGCGACGTCCGCGAGGAGCCCGCCCACGACGACCGCGACCGCACCGACGAGGACGCACGCGAGAACGAGCGGCTCGTCGCGCGCGAGGAGCGCGTCGTACGCGAGCCGCCCCATCCCCGGCCACGCGAAGAGGACCTCGATGACGACGCTTCCCGCGACGACGCCCTGGATCGAAAGCCCGACGAGCTGCGCGACCGGGAGCAGCACGCTGCGCAGCGCGTGGGCGACCGCGACGCGTCCCTCCCCCGCTCCGCGCGCTCGCGCCGCCGCGACGAACGGGCGCGCGAGGGCCACGCGCATCTCGTCGCGGACGTAGAGGCTCGTTCCGGCCGCCAGAGGCAGCGCGAGCGCCGCGCAGGGAAGGATGAGGTGCCGCAGGAGATCGCCCATGCCGCCACCGTCGATCGAGCGCATCTGCGACACGGGGAGCCACGGGAGAGCCAACGAGAACACGGCGACGAGCAGGAGCCCCATCCAGAAGGAGGGGAACGAGTAGACGAGCGCCGCGACGCCGCCCGCCGCGAGGTCGAGCCAGCGCGACCGGGTCACGGCGGCGAGCGTGCCCACGAGGACACCGAGAACGACCTGAACCGCGAGGGCGAGCCCCGTCAGGGCGATCGTGTTTCCGAGCGCCTCCGCGACGAGCGCGCCCACGGGCCGGCGAAGCTGAAGGGAGAAGCCGAGATCGCCGCGGAGAAGCCCGAGGAGCCAGTCGATGTAACGCACGGCGAACGGCCGGTCGGCGCCGAACAGCACCCGGAGCCGCTCGGCGGCCTGGGGCGGAAGTCCCTGGAGGGCCAGCTCGTCGAAGGCGCGGCCGGGCACGGCCTGGACCAGGACGAACGCGAGCGTCGCCACCCCCCAAGCGACGAGGATCGCGGCGGCGAGGCGGCGGGCGAGCAGACGCGACACGGGCGGTTATTATCGGGCAATGAGGGGAAGGAACCTTCGGGCCGGTCTCGTCCTCGGGCTGATGCTGGCGCTTTCCTGTGGCCGGCCTTCGCCGCTCGGCGGCCGCGTGGTCATCGGAATCCGCTCCGACCCCGGGACCGTCAACATCTATACGGCCACCAACGCGCAGGCGCAGGAGATCGCCGATCTCCTGTTCCTCCGCATCGCGGACGAGCGGGACGATGCCGCGAAGGGACCGCCCACCCTGGCGCCGGCATTGGCCCGGTCGTGGGAGTGGGAGGAGGACGGGAAGGCGCTCCGCGTCCGCCTCGATCCGAAGGCGAAGTGGAGCGACGGGAGGGCGATCACGGCGGAGGACGTCGTGTTCTCGGATCGCGCCGCGCGCAGTCCCGACGTCGCCTGGGCCGGAAGCGACGTGAAGGAGCTGATCGTCCGGGTCGACGCCCCCGATCCCTCGACCGTCGTCTTCCACTTCACGAAGGCCTACCCCTATCGCCTCCTCGACGCGTCGGAGGGGAACATCGTCCCCGCGCACGCGTGGTCGTCGATCCCGATGGCCGACTGGACCCGGCACGCCTTCGTCGAGGCGCCGGCCGTGAGCGGACCGTTCGTGCTTTCGAGCTACGCCCCGAAGGAGCAGCTCCGGCTCGCGCGCAATCCTTCGTACGTGAGGGCACCGCTCCCGCATCTCGACGAGGTCGTGTTCCGGATCCTCCCCGACATGGAAACGCTCGTCAACGAGGTGATCGCGAAGGGCGTGGACGTCGTGCCGAACGTCTCCGAGGAGGCGGCCAAGCGCCTCTCGGGGCGCGACGACGTCCGGGTCGTCCGCGCCCCCGACCTCTCGTATACGTTCGTCTGCTGGAACACGAGCCGCGCGCCGTTCGACGAGGTCGGCGTGCGACGCGCGCTGACGCTCGCCATCGACCGCCGCGCGATCATCGAGACGCTGGCGCCGGGCACGGGACGGCCGTCGTACAGCCCGATCCCGTCGGCGCTCTGGGCGCACGACGCCGGCGTCGAGCACCTCGACTACGACCCGGCCGCGGCGGCGAAGCTCCTCGACGCGGCCGGCTTTTCGGACGAGGACGGCGACGGGATCCGCGAGCGCAAAGGGAAACCGTTCCGCTTCGAGCTCGAGACGAACCAGGGCTCGGCGCTGCGGGGCGCCGTGGTCGAGATGATCGCCGCGCAGCTCCGCAAGGCCGGCATCGACGCGGTCCCGCGCCTCTACGACTTCGGGGCGTCGAACGAGAAGCACCGCAAGCACGACTTCGACGCCTTCGTCGGTGGGTGGCGGGAATCGACGAAGGTGGACCTGAAGTCGGTCCTCCACTCCGACGCGCGCGAGAACGGGTACAACTTCGGCCTGTACTCCAACCCCGAGCTCGACCGGCTCATCGAGCAGGCGCGCGAGGAGGCCGACGTCGCCACCGCGAAGGACCTGTGGAGCCGCGCGCAGCGGATCGTCGCGCACGACCAGCCGTTCACGTTCCTCTTCGAGGCCGACCGGCTCCACGCCGTCCGCAAGGGGCTCACGGGGTTCCACCCGACCCTGCGAAGCGCGCTCACCGGGCTCGAGGAGTGGCATTGGGAGCGCTGACCGAAGCCGTCATCGGCGCGAAGCTCCTCGCGCCCGCCGCGCGCCCCGAGCATCTCGTGCGGACGAGGCTTCACGAGCGCCTCGCCTCCGGTCTCGATGCTCGCGCGACGGTGGTCGTCGCGGGGCCGGGGTACGGCAAGAGCACGCTCGTCGCGCGGTACCTCGCGGAGTCCGGCACCGACGGCATCTGGTACACGCTCGATCCCTCCGACCGCGACCCCTGGGCGCTCTTCCGGTACCTCGTCCACGGCATCCGCGCGCGCGTCCCGGAGTTCGGCCTGCGCACCTCGGGGCTCTGGGAGTCGCTCCGCTACCGCGACGACCAGGTGGACCGGTTCGTGGACGTCTTCATCCGCGACGCGGAGGAGTCGCTCGGCGGCCGCATCGTCGTGGTGCTCGATCGCGTGGAGTGCCTCGAGGGGGGCGAGCCCGGGATCGCCGCGCTGCGGAGGCTGCTCACCTACCTCCCCGGCTCGCTGCACCTCGTGCTCGTCGGCCGGTCGATGCCGAAGCTCGGGCTTCCCGGCCTCGCGGCCGACGGCGCGGTGCGAACGCTCCACGCCGACGAGCTGCTCCTCACCCTCGGCGAGACGCGCACGCTGCTGACCGAGCGCTTCGGCCTCGACCTCTCCGAAGAGACGCTCGCGCAGGTCCACGCGCGCACGCGGGGCTGGGTGACCGCGCTGCAGTTCTTGCGGCAGACGAGCCGCCTGTCGGTCCCGGCCGACCTGCTCTCACGGACCGAAGTCGAGGTGTTCGAGTACTTCAGCGAGGAGGTCCTCGCCGCGGAGCCGGACGAGACGCGCGAGCTGCTCCTCGCCGCCTCGGTCCCCGCCGTCCTCGATCCCGACGTGGCCGCCGACGCGCTCTTACGCCCGGCCCTGCGCGCGGAGCTTTCGCACCTGAGGGAGCGGCACCTGTTCCTCTCCCGCCTCGAGGGCGGAAGCGATCTCCACGCGTTCGATCCGCTCTTCCGCGACTTCCTCCTCGGAAAGCTCCGGGCCGAGCGGGGCGAGCGCGCGGTCGCGGAGCTTTCGCGCGCGTTCGGCCTCGCGTACGCGCGGCGTGGCGACGATCTCCAGGCGCTCTCCTACCTCCGCCAGGGTCGCGCCGAGGCCGAGGTGGTCGAGCTCCTGCGGACCCGCGGCCGGGCGCTCCTGCGCGCGGGCTCGCTCGACGCGGTGCGTGAAGCGGCGGAGGGTGCGAGCCGCGCTCCCTTCCTCGAGGATCTCTTGGGCGAGGCGTGCCGCCTTCGGGGGGACTTCGCCGCCGCCGTGCGTCACTTCGAGGCCGCCGAGCCCACGGCCGAGACGCTGCAGGGACTCGCGTACTCGCTCCAGCGCATGGGGGAGACGCGCCGCGCCGAGGAGATCGCGGCGAAGGCGCTGGCGCTCGCGGGGGACGATCCCGGCCTCTCCGCGCGCATCCTCAACACGCTGTCGATCGTGCGCTACCGCACGGACCGCATCGACGAGGCGATCGCCGGCTGGCAAGACGCGCTCGCGCGGGCGCGTCAGGCGCGCGACGAGCACCTGACGCGGATGATCGCGCACAACCTCGGCCTCCCCCACGCCGCGCGCGGCGACCTCCTCCGCGCGACCGAGTGCTTCCGCATCTTGACCTCCGACGCGAGCCCGCGCGTGGGGCCGGAGGAGGGAACCGCCTACTTGAACCTCGCGCGGATCGCGACGCTGCGCGGGGAGCTGACCCAAGCGGCGCGCCTCCTCGACGACGCCTGGGAGATCCAGAGGAAGTGGGGCTTGCGCGGCCTCGCCGCCGACGTGCTCGAGGCCGAGGCGAACCTGCTCCGCGAGTCCGGCGACCCCGCCGCCGCGGAGCGTTACGCCGCCGCGCGCGCCGCTTACATCGAGCTGGGCCAGACCGAGCCGCTCGACAGCCTCGCGGAGGAGGAGGCGCTCCACGCCGCAAGGCAAGGCGAGACGGACCGCGCCGAGCGCGCCGTCCTCGACGTCCTCGAGCGCGCCCGCCGCACCGACCGCTCCGAGGCGATCGCCTCGGCGCTCCTCACGCTCGGCGAGATCCGCGCTCGCTCGGTGTCCCCCGGGAGGGCGATCGAGCCTCTCATGGAAGCGCGCGACCGCTTCGCCGCGCTCGATCGCTCGTACCAGACGTGCGCGGCCGGTCTGTGGCTCGCCGCCTGCGGCGTGCGGGAGGCGGAAGCGCCGGCCTTACGTCTCGCCGCCGAGATGGATTACGCGGGGCTCGTGAGGAAGGTCGCGGCGGCGAGCAAGCCCGTCGAGACGGCGGCTCCGCTCCCCGGCCGCCTGCGCGCATCGTCCGCCGACCTCACCGTGCGCCTGCTCGGCCCCGTCGAGGTGTACCGCGACGAGGACCGGAAGATCCCGGCGAGCGCATGGCGGCTCCGGCGCGCGCTGCGCGTCTTCTGCTATCTCGCCGCCGCGCGCCACCACCGCGCGACCAAGTCGCGCATCGCGGACGCGGTGTGGGCCGACGCGCGCCGCCCCGTCGTCGAGCGGAACTTCCACCCCACCATCTCGTTCCTGCGCAAGGCGCTCAATCACGGCCACGCCGTCCCCAAGAACTTCATCCTGTGCGAGGGCGGCGCCTACGCCTTGAACCCGGATTACCGGTACGACGTCGACGTCGACCGCTTCGAGCGCGGGATCCACGCCGCCCGCGACCACAGGTCGCGCGGCGAGCTCGAGCCCGCGCTTGGCGCGTACCAAGACGCGATCGCGCTCTACCGCGGCGCCTTCCTCGAAGAGGACGACGAGGAGTGGATCGAAGCCCCGCAGGCCCACTACGAGTCGCTGCTCGACGCCGCGCTGCGGGAATCCGCCGATCTCCATGCCCAGCTCGGGCGCCCCGAGGGCTCCTTGCCCCTCCTCGAGCGTCTCGTCGAGCGGAACCCGAGCGACCAGGCCGCCTCGATCCAGCTCATGCGCGCGCTCGGAACGCTCGGGCGGAAGGCCGCGGTCGAGAAGGAGTACCGCCGCCTCTCCGCCGGCGGCGGCGTGCGGATCGAGACCGCGCAGGCGTTCCGGGACATCCTGTCACGTGCCGGCGGCTGACCCCTGACCGTATACTTTTGCAGGTCCGGGGGGTTCGATGCGGTTTGTAACGGCTGGCGTCATCGCGGCACTCCTCGCGTCCACGCACGCGGCCGCCGGCCCCTACGTCACCGAGCCCTCCGGCGTCAGGTGGAGCGACGTCGGCGGCATCCGCTGGACCGACGTCGGCGGTATCCGCTGGACGGACGTCGGCGGCATCCGGTGGAACGACGTGGGCGGCATCCGCTGGACCGACGTCGGCGGCACGCTCGGCACCGGCTCCCCCGCCCTCCACTGGAGCGACGTGAGCGGCATCCGCTTCGGCGACGCCGGCGCGATCACCTTCGACGGCGCGGGCGTCACGGGCGAAGCGAGCATCGACCTGCGCCTGCTCACGATGCTGACGCTCCTCCCCGACTCCTCCGAGATCGACGTCGTCGTCACCTACTCGGTCCAGCCCACGACCGCCGATCTCGCGGCCCTCCAGGCGCGCGGCGTCTTCGGCGGCACGCTCATGCGCCGCCTCCCGATGGTCGTCGTCAGCGCGACCAAGCAGCAGATCCGCCAGATCGCAGCACTCCCGCACGTCCGCTCCGTCTACGCGAACGCGACGCTCTCGCTCTTCGACCAGGAGAGCGGTGCCCTGGTCGCGGTCCCCGAGGCGCGCACCGATCCGGACGTCCGCGGCCAGGCCACGGGTGACCTGACCGGCCAGGGCGTGGGGATCGCGGTGCTCGACACCGGGATCGACGGGAACCACCCCGACGTCGCCTACGGGTCCAAGCTGTCCGGCAACGTGCGCCTGAATGGGTCGATCCCCGGCGGCATCGGCTTCGTGCCACCCTCGACCGTCGAGAGCGTCACGAACACCGACCTCGTCCTCGGCCACGGCACCTTCGTCGCGTCGGTCGCCGCGGGCACGGGGCAAGCGAGCGGCGGTCTCTACGCGGGCGTGGCGCCGGGAGCGAGCGTGCTCGGCCTCTCGGCCGGCGACCTCCTCATCGTCAACATGCTCGAGGGCTTCGACTACGTGCTCGACCACGCGCAGGCGATGAGCCTCCGCGTCGTCAACTGCTCGTGGGGCACGCTGGGCTTTTTCGACCCCGACGATCCGGTGAACGTCGCCACCCGCGCCCTCTACGACGCCGGCATCAGCGTCGTCTTCGCCGCGGGGAACCACGGCCCCTCGCCGGACACGCTGAACTCGTACGCGGTCGCCCCGTGGGTCATCGGCGTCGGCTCGACGACGAAGGACGGGACGACGTCGTCGTTCTCCTCGCGCGGCATCTTCGAGGAGCTCCTCTACCACCCGACGCTGACCGCCCCCGGCGAGACGATCGTCGCGGCGAAGGCCGGTCTCGTCGAGCAGGTCGGCGGCGTCTCGGGGATCGCGGACCCGAGCGAAGGGCAGACCGTGCCGCCGCCCTACCAGAGCGCCTACACGGTCTCGAGCGGAACCTCGTTCGCCGCGCCGCACGTGACCGGCACGATCGCGCTGATGCTCCAGGCGAATCCCAACCTGACGCCGAGCCAAATCCGCACCATCCTCCAGAAGACCGCGACTCCGACGCTCCTACGCGATCGCTCCGAGGTCGGTGCGGGCCGTCTCGACGCGTGGGCCGCGGTCGCGTCCGCCGTGCACCCGGAGCGGACCTTCGGCGCGCACCTCCCCGCGTGGCTCGACCAACGCCCGTACCGGATCGAGCACCAGCCTCCGGTGACGACGAGCCACGTGCTCCCGGCGGGCCAGACGCTCACCCTCCCGCTGACCTTCTCGCTCGCCGACCAGACGCGCGACATCGACCTCGCGTGGGGGAACGCCGGGAACGTCGCCGACATCGACATCCGTGTCCTCGACGCGGGCGGCTCGGAGCTCGCGCGCTCCGCGACGATCAACGGCGCCGGCCTCTTCGGCCGCATGGAGGGCGTCCACCTCGACGGCCGCCTCCCCGCGAGCGCCACGCTCGTCGTCGAAGCGAAGCCCGGGACCGGGCTCTCCGACGAGCCGTTCCTCCTCCACGACCAGACCTCCCGCGCGACGCGCACCGCGTATCCCGACGTGGACGCTCTGGACGCCTCCTCCCGAACGATCGTCGACAGGGCGCTCATCGCCCGCGTGATCGAAGGCCGCGGCGCGCAATTCGAAGCGACGAGCCCCCTGACGCGCGCCGAGCTGGCGGAGAGCCTCGCGCTGATCGCGGGAGTGCCCCAGCGCGTACCGGCGAACGACTCGTTCGCCGACGTTGCCCCCACCGACAGCGCCTACCCCTACGTCGAGACGGTCGCCGGCGCGCGATCGCGGCGGACGCTGATGACGTGCAATCCCGAAAACGCCTT
>Ga0068859_100008438_pt1 | contig 10433 bp, 7 predicted proteins | sample KBSSwiS22_FD_66585 | JGI IMG/M metagenome (GOLD analysis project Ga0068859, IMG submission 66585) | Switchgrass rhizosphere microbial communities from Kellogg Biological Station, Michigan, USA - KBS Switchgrass S2-2 | ecosystem: Host-associated > Plants > Roots > Rhizosphere > Soil ... | reverse complement strand
AGCTCGTCGGCCTCGTTCAGGTAGATGTTGAAGAGCGGGATCGAGATGCGCAGCGGGCCGACGAGCTTGACGTGCTCTTCCTCGGCCACTGCGGGCGTCGGTTCCTCGGCGACCACTTCGGGCGCAGCCGGCTCGACCGGCGCTGAAAACTCCTGAGCGGGCTCGGACAGATCGAGCGCGAAATCGAGGTCGATCGCCTGCTCGGGTAGCGCCGGACGTTCCTCCAGCGGCAGCGGCTGCGTCGCTTCCACGTCGAACGGGTCGAGCAGTTCGGCGGTCGCCATGTCGAGCGAGCCATGCTCGCTGACGACCTCGTCCGCGGGTACAGCGAGCGGTGCATCCAGACCGGCGAGATCGAGATCGAACGAAAGTTCGGGCAGCGCAGGCTCGGGCGGCGTCGGCTCGACCGTGGCATGGGCCGTCGCGAACGCCGGAAACTCCAGGGGCACCGGCGCTTGCTCCGGCTCGCTCGGCGCTTGCGCGGGCGGGGTATGCAACTCGAGATCCGCCGCAGTCGGCAGATGCACCGGTAGCGCGAGCGGCGCAGCGGCGGACTCGAGCACCGTTTCGGCGGGCGCACCCGCGATCTTCGCGGCCGAGGCAACCGTCGGCGCGTCGTGAGTGATCGGGCTCTTGGCGCCGATCTCATCGACCCAGCCGGTGAAGTAGGCCAGGCACCACGAGGTGAAGTCCAGCAGCGACGTCGGTACGGCGCGCTGCTCGGCGAGATGGGCGTTGAAGAGTTGCTCGCCGGCCCACGCCGCCTCGCCGAACTCCTTCAACCCGACCATGCGGGAGCTGCCCTTGAGGGTGTGGAACGCGCGGCGCAATGTCGTCATCAGCGACATGTCTTCCGGGGCCAGCGCCAACTCGGCGTGCGCGGCGTGCGCGTTGCCGATGACTTCGCGCGCCTCCTCGAGGAAGATCTCGAGCATCTCCTCGTCCTGCGCGAGCAGGGCGCTGCGCGTGGACGGGGCGAAGTCCAGCGACATTGGTCGGCTGACGCGGTCGGGTTCGGCAGGCGCGGGCTCAGGCGCCGCCAGGGCCACCGGGTCGGATGCAGTCGAGACGAAGTCCGCGAGCGCGTCGCGCGCGGCCACTTCGCCCGCGGGGCTGTCGGCGTGATCCAGCGCTTCCTTCGCCTTGCGCGCGGTCGCGGCGAGGGCGGGCTGATCCGCGGCTTGCGCCTCGTGCGACAGCCGTTCGAGGCCGCGCGCCACGTCGGCCACCGGCATGTCGCCTTGCGCAGCGCTCGCGGCCAGCGCTTGCGCCTGGTCGATCAGGCGCTGATCGCTCGTGGGATGCGAGATCGGCGGCGCATGAACCTCGCTGCGGCCCATCACCGGGTTCAGCGTGCCTGTCGCGGCGTCGAACGCGAACAGGGATTTGGCCATCTGCGGCTGCACGCTCAGCATGTCGATCAGGAAGCCAAGCGCGCCGAGATTGCTTGCGAGATGGTCGAACGCGCTCGTGTGCGCCTCGCGGGTTGGGTCGATCTCGGTCGAGGCGAGACCATCGACCTCGTCGCGCATGCGCAGCAGCGCGGCACACGCGTGATCCATGCCGAGGACCGACAAGACACCACGCATCGCCGAGAGCTGCCCGGGCACCGGGATCAGCACCTGCCGATCGGCCGGGTTGCGGAAGTAGGTGTCGATCAGCTTCTCGGATTCGGACAGCGATGCGCGCAACTCCTGAACCACGCTGCCCATCGTCTGCCGATCGGAGACGCGGCGGTACAGATCCTCCATCCACGATTCGAGCGGTTCGGGCGCGTTGCCCGAGCGCACCGCTGCGAGGCGATCCGCCAGGCGCTGCACGCGCACCGCTTGGTCGGGGTGATCGAAGTCCGCATCTTCGAGCGCGGCTTCGACATAGAGCAGGCTGGTCGCGACTTCCATCGCCAGCGGGGCGGGCGGCTCGCGGCCGCTTTGCTGGGTCTGCGCGACGGCTTGCTGCAGTTCGGTCGCGAACGTGTCACCGAGCGGGAACAGCTTCTTCAGCGATTCGCCCACCAGCGCGAACTGCTCCGACAAACCCGTCATGCGATGCATCTCGCCGCCGGCGACGCCGGACCAGGCATCCTTGGCCGCGGTGACGCGCTTGCGTGCCTGCGCAATGACGGCCGGGTCGAAGCGCCCGAGCACGCTGAGCGAATAGTCGACAGGCACACTCGACACCAGACCAAAGGCCCGGCGCACTGCGTCCAGACGCGGGGTGGCGTGCGGATCGGCCGGCGAGGCGCTCTGCGCGCAGAAGAACAGCAGGTCTTGCGCCAGGCGCTCGGAGACCTCGGTATCGCCTCGCTCTAGGATGCGGAATTGAGCTAGCAGACGCGATGCGACACGCTTGCTGAACACGTCGAACCCGAGCAGCCCATGTGCCTGCGATTCGAACACGGCAGCCGCGAGCTTCCACAGCGTGGCGACCTGCGGATGCGCCGCGCCGGCACCGAGCGCCGCGGTGATTTCGCTGATCCGCGCCGCGACCGGGCGCGGATCGCGCGCGCGCATCAACGGAAGCAGTTGCTGTTCGAGCAGGCTATGCGTCGCCTCGTCCGGCGAGCGCGGGACTGCGCTCGCGTCGGGCGGCAACTCATGCCATTGCCATTCGTGCCCCCACAAATCGGCAGGATGCACGCGATCGGCACCACCGGCTTCCTGGACCGCGCGATATTGCGGAAACAGCGACAGCGTCGAGACAGGCTTGCCCGCGAGCAGCCGCGTCAGGTAGTCGAGTACCGCGAACGACGAGCGCTCGAGGTCGTCGACGATCGTGCCGGTCAGTTTGGCCGGCTTGGTGACGAAGCGCTGCACCGCGGCCTCGCTCGCGCGCAACACCATCGCCGCCGCCCGCTGGCCGACCATCTCCAACGCGCCGACGCCCTGGTGTATCTGCATGCGCGCAGTGCGCAGCACGCCCGTGTCCACCGTATCGACGTCCGAGTCGCCAAGCGCTTCGGTGTCTTTGACGAACCGACGCAGCCCCTTGTGCGCCGCATCGAGCGAGCGCCTCACCTCTTCCTGCACCCACGCGAGGGCGCTCAGGTCATCGCTGCTCGTACTGAGGGGAGCGTTCATGAGACGTCACTCGATCTTGAATCGGGCCACTGATTGCTTCAGCTCTTCCGCGGTCCGCGACAGCTCGCGCACCATCTGAGCGGTCGAGCGCGTGCCCTCGCCGGTCTGTTCGGTCACGGCGAAGATGTGCTGGATGTTCGCGGCGACGACGTTGGCCGATTGCGCCTCGCTGAGCGCCTGGTTGGAGATCTGCCCGATCAGCTCGGCGAGCTGGCGCGACACGCGGTCGATGTCGGCCAGCGCCGCGCCGGCCGCGTCGGACAGCCGCGTTCCCTCGACCACGCCCTGCGTGCTGCGCTCCATGGCGCCGACCGCATCTTGCGTATCGGTCTGAATCGTCTTCACGAGTGCTGCGATCTGGCGTGTCGCATCGCCGGAGCGTTCCGCCAGTCGTTGCACTTCCTCCGCCACGACCGAGAAGCCGCGCCCTGCTTCACCGGCCGAGGCGGCCTGGATGGCGGCGTTCAGCGCAAGCACGTTGGTCTGCTCGGTAATGTCGGAGATCAGCTCGGTGATTTCACCGATCTCCTGCGACGATTCGCCCAGCCGCTTGATGCGCTTGGAAGTCTCCTGGATCTGATCGCGGATCGAGTTCATGCCGCCGATCGTGTTCTGCACCGCGCGCAGGCCCGTTTCCGCAGCCTCCAGCGATTGGCGCGCCACCGCCGCGGTCTCCTGCGCCTGACCCGACACGTCGTTGATTCGCCCCGCCATCTGCAACACGGACTCGCCGGTGTCGCGGATCTCCCGCAATTGCTCGGACGATGCAGCGAGCAGTTCGGTCGACGTCGCTTCGACCTGCTGCGTCGTGTCGGTCACCCGTCCCGCGGTACCCGTCACCTGCGACACGAGGTTGCGCAGCTCTTCGACGGTGTAGTTCACCGAGTCGGCGATTGCACCGGTGATGTCTTCCGTCACCGTGGCCTGTTGGGTCAAGTCGCCTTCCGCGACCGCCTGCAGTTCGTTCATCAACCGCAGAATCGCCGCCTGGTTCGCGTCGTTGACACGCTTGGCTTCCTGCTGCTCGCGTTCGGCAGCGACGCGTTGCGCTTCCGCGGCAACCGCGCGTTCGGCCTGACTGTGCGCATACAGGCGCACCAGGCCGGCGCCGCCGAGCAGCATCACGAGCGCCGAGACGAGCAGCATCGCAAGGCTCAGGCCGCCGAAACCGGTCGAGGTGCCCAGGCGCTCCTGCACGGTCTCGAGACCTTTGCGCAGCGGTTCGCTGTCCGCGATGATGTTGACCTGGGCTTCACGCGCCGAGACCAGACCCTGCAGGTTGCCGAGGATCGCGCCGGCTTGGGTGCGCGTCTCTTCGTACTGCTTCATCAGCGCCTGCAGGCGCTCCTTGGTCTGCGGGTCGCGCGTGGCCGGCAGACGGAGTTCGGGATTGCCGTCCGTCAGACCCTGGGCGATCTCGCGGAACGAGTTCAGGTCCTTGCCGAGCAGGAACACCGCCTCGGGGCTCACGCCTTCCATCGTCAGGAATTCGTTCGCCGACTTGCCGATGCGCTGAGTCAGCATCACCAGTTGGCCGACGGCCGATAGCTCGGCCGGCGATGCGTCCTGCTGCAGCTTCAGCGACGATACGGTTTCGGCCGTCTCGAGCAGGTCGGACGATTGCCGATTGATTGCCCGCAGCGACTTGCCGACTTCGGTCAGGATCTTCTGCTGGCCCAGCACCGTCGCAGCATTCTTCTCGGCGCGGTCGACGAGCGGCAGCAGCGGTTCGATCGCATCTTGCGCTCCGGAGGGCGCGGCCGGAATGTCTCCTTCGCCGGTGCGCAATCCGCGCACGTTCTTCACCAGCACGTCGGCGCTTTCTTTCACTTCGGGAAACGCCGAGGTACTGCCGATGAGCGCCTGCGAGACCGATTTGGCGAGCCGCTGCGACTGCATCAGCGCCTGGCCGCTCGCCGCCACCTGGGCCGAGCCTCGATTGGCTGAGAGCAGAGAGAAAAACGTCATCACGACGAGGCCGAGCAGGCCGATCAGCGCCATCGCGATCAGGACGCGCTGCTGCTCCGCAATCGGGCGCTGGCCGATGATCGGCAAGCCGGTGCCCGCGGCGATCGCCGCCTGGTGCTCTTGCAAACGCGTCTCGGAGAAGTCGGCCATCTCGGACGGCGCCGCCTCGGTGATGATCGACGTATCGCTCGCGGGTTGCTGCTCGGTCGGCAGGTCGTGGCTCGGGGCCTCCACCGGAGGCTGCTCGGTGGCGGCATGCAGGTCGTCGAACGTTGCCGCTGCTCCGCCCGCCATCACCGCTTCTTCTTTCTGGCCCCAACCCTTCAACTTGTTCAGGAAGCTCATATGGCCCTCTTGCGTGCTTGTCTTGTAAGGGGAGTCGCGGGCGGCGCGCTCAACCCACGATCTTCAGAAATGCCTCGTCGGCGGCGAGCGACGAAAGCAGCAGTTCTTGCCACAGCCGCCCCGACGCATCACGCAGCCGCATGCCGACGAATGCCGGCCGTGCCCGCCCTTCGTCCGGCTCGGCGGTGAGTTCGGTGTCGCTGCGCAGTCCGGAGAGCTTGTCCACGAGCAGCACGCAGTTCAGATCAAGTGTCTGGTTGAAACCGACGAGACGCGACTGATCACGCCCGGTATCGGACGACTTCACACCCAGAAATGCCGCCAGGTCGACCACGCCATGCAGGTGGCCGCGCAAGTTGGCCACGCCGAGAAACCAGGGGTGGCTGTACGGTACCGACAGGATCGGTGCGAGCGCGAAGATCTCACCCGCCTCCCGCAGCGGCAACAAGAAGCCGCGCCCGCTGCACTCCACCGCAAGCCAGGATTGGCCGCGCACCTGCGTGCGCGCCGCCTGCAGCCGATCGGCCAGACGGGTTTGGAGCTCGCGCAGGGCTTGCTTGTTGGCCATTCAGTCGCGTGGAGTCAGTCGAACGCGTGGATCTTCGCCACCAGCTCGTCGGCGTTCACCGGCTTGACGATGTAGTCACGCGCGCCCTGGCGCATGCCCCACACCTTGTCGGTCTCTTGGTTCTTGCTCGTGCACATGATCACCGGGACGTTGGCAAAACGGGGGTCGCGCGTGATCGCACGGGTGAGCTGAAAGCCGTTCTGCCCCGGCATCACCACGTCCATCAGGATCAGGTCAGGCTTTTCCTCGCCGAGACGGCGCATCGCCTCCTCGCCGTTCTCCGCGGTGCGCACTGTATAGCCGCGCTTGCCGAGCAGGTCCGACAGGTAATGCAACTCCGTCTTCGAGTCATCGACAAGCAGGATTTTTCGGATCGTCATGTTTGAATGTTCCTTGGCCGCGCGAGGCTCACGCGATCAGGTCGCGCGCCGGTGCTGTGCCACCGCCTGGAGGAGTTGGTCCTTGGTGAAGGGCTTCGTGAGATAGGCCTCGGAGCCGACCATGCGGCCACGCGCCTTGTCGAACAGGCCGTCCTTGGACGACAGCATGATCACCGGCACGCCTGAGAACTTGGCATTGCGCTTGATGATCGCGCACGTCTGATATCCGTCCAGGCGCGGCATCAGGATGTCGCAGAAGATCAGATCCGGCGAGAGGTCGTTGACCTTGGAGAGCGCGTCGAAGCCGTCCTCGGCGAGCAGCACGTCGTGGCCGCCCTGCTTCAGAAAGATTTCCGCGCTGCGGCGGATGGTGTTGCTGTCATCGATGACCAGCACCTTGATGCCTGCGGCGTCGGCGGGGGCCTGATTGCTCAACCAGCATTCTCCTTAGGCGGCAACGATGCAGCGCGTCAGCGCGCCTGTCCTGTGACGGTGACGATCCGCGCGGCCCGGCCGCTCAGATCTGCACCATCTCGAAATCTTCCTTGCGCGCACCACACTCCGGACATGTCCAATTCATCGGCACGGCCTCCCAAGGAGTCCCTGGAGCGATGCCATGCTCTGCATCGCCCGCCGCTTCGTCATAAATCCAGCCGCAAATCAGGCACATCCAGGTCTTGGGTTCGCTCACTTTGTCCTGCGTTCTTGCAAGGTGCCGCCAGCGACGCCTCGCTTCACTACAATGCAGACAGATTGTAGCCACGCGGTCCGTTAAAAACTCAAGTTCCTGTAGGCACATACGCAACATTCTTCACATTCGCCTAGAGGTTTGGCCGCGAGCTTCCGAGCGGCCGCTTCGGGCCTCTTTCGATGACCACCGACCCCACCCCGACCGACGCCGAAGGCGGCGAAGAGCAGCCCGCGCCCGCCTGCGTCATGAGCTTCAACGCCAGCGACCCGAGCGGGGCCAGCGGGTTGGCGGGCGACGTGGCGACGATCGCCGCGATGGGCGCGCACGCACTGCCGGTGGTCACCAGCATCGTGATGCGCGACACCGCCGAGGTCTTCGACCACCATGAGATCGATGCCGACGTCATCGCCGAGCAGGCTCGCAGCATCCTCGAGGACGTCACGATCTCCGGCTGGAAGGTCGGCTTCCTCGGCTCGGCCGAGGGCGTCAGCACCGTCGCGGAGATCTTGTCGGATTACCCGGATGTTCCGCTCGTCGCCTACATGCCCAACCTGTCGTGGCTGGAGGACGACCCGCAGCAGAGCTACCTCGACGCCTTCCGCGAGCTGGTGCTGCCACAGACCGAGGTTCTGGTCGGCAGCCATCAGGCGCTGACCGACTTCCTGTTGCCGGAGTGGGAGAACGAGCGCCCTGCCTCGCCTCGCGAACTGGCGGTCGCCGCCGGCGAGCACGGTACGCGTTTCGTGCTGGTGACGAGCGTGCTGATTCCCGGCTCGAAGCCGAACGACCAGTACATGGACAACGTGCTCGCGTCGCCGCAGGGCGCGATCACCGGCGAGAAGTTCGAGCGCTTCGAGGCGGCGTTCGTCGGCGCGGGCGACACGCTCGCCGCCGCGCTGGCCGCGCTGCTGGCTTCGGGTGCGGAGCTCACCGCCGCTGTCGGCGAGGCATTGACCTTCCTGGACCAATCCCTGGACGCGGGCTTCCGCCCGGGCATGGGCAACGTGGTCCCGGACCGCTTCTTCTGGGCGCTTCCGGCCGAAGGCGAGGAAGGCGGCGAGCCGGCGGCAGACAGCCCGGCCGACGACAGCCCGACACCGAAGAATCCTCGCCATGTCCACTGAGCACAGCCCGAGCAACGCCGATCTGTTCGAGCGCGCCCAGAAGGTCATCCCGGGCGGCGTGAATTCCCCGGTGCGGGCCTTCCGTGCCGTCGGCGGCACGCCGCGCTTCATCGCGCGCGCGCAAGGCCCGTTCCTCTTCGATGCCGAAGGTCAGCGCTACATCGACTACATCGGCTCCTGGGGCCCGATGATCCTCGGTCACGGCCACCCGGCCGTGCTGGAAGCGGTGCAGCAGGCGGCCACTGCGGGCCTGTCGTTCGGCGCACCGACCGAACGTGAAATCGAGCTGGCCGAGGAGATCCTGCGCCACGTGCCGAGCATGGAGCAGATCCGGCTCGTCAGTTCGGGCACCGAGGCGGCGATGAGCGCGTTGCGGCTCGCGCGCGGGGCAACCGGCCGCAGCAAGATCGTCAAGTTCGAAGGCTGTTACCACGGTCATGCGGATGCGCTGCTGGTGAAGGCCGGCTCGGGCCTGGCGACCTTCGGCCACCCGACGAGCGCCGGCGTCCCGCCCGAGGTCGTGCAGCACACGCTGGTCCTCGAATACAACCACGTCGAGCAGCTCGAGGAAGCGTTCAAGACCCAAGGCGACACGATCGCTTGCGTCGTGATCGAGCCGATCGCCGGCAACATGAACTTCGTGCGCGCGAGCGTGCCGTTCATGAAGCGCATCCGCGAGTTGTGCACGCAACACGGCGCGCTGTTGATCCTCGACGAGGTGATGACGGGCTTTCGCGTCGCGCTCGGCAGCGCCCAGAGCCTCTACGCCGCGGCGATCCCCGGCTTCGAGCCGGACATCAGCGTGTTCGGCAAGGTCATCGGCGGCGGCATGCCGCTTGCAGCCTTCGGCGCCAAACGCGCGGTGATGCAGCAGCTCGCACCACTCGGGCCGGTGTACCAGGCCGGCACCTTGTCGGGCAACCCGGTCGCCACCGCCTGCGGTCTCGCGACGCTGCGGGAGATCGCCAGGCCGGGCTACTTCGAAGCGCTCGCAGCAAGCACGCGCCGCCTCGTCGACGGCCTGCTCGGCGCGGCACGGGAGGCCGGTGTTTCGATGGTCGGCGACTGCGAGGGCGGGATGTTCGGATTCTTCTTCGCATCCGCATTGCCGCACAACTACGGCCAGGTGATGGCGACCGACAAGGAGCGCTTCAACCGCTTCTTCCACGCGATGCTGGAGCGTGGCGTGTACTTCGCTCCGGCGATGTACGAGGCCGGCTTCGTGAGCAGCGCGCACGGCGGCGCCGAGATCGAGGCCACGGTCGCCGCGGCGCGCGCAGCGCTGCGCGTCTGAGCGCGGCATGCGATCGTCGCAGCCCGCCTACACGGCGGTGGTCTTCGACATGGACGGCCTGCTGCTCGATTCCGAACGACCGATCCGCGACGCTTGGCTGCGCGTGGCCGCCACGCTCGGCGTGCGACTCGACGAGGCGGACTACCTCGGCGTCGTCGGCCTGAACCATCCCGACAGCTGGGCTCGCATGCTCGCGCTGTTCGGGCGCGACGAGACGCTGCTCGCGACCGCGCAGCGCCGCGTCGACGACCTGCTCGCCGCCGGCCCGCCGTTCGCGGCCAAACCGGGCGCCGCACGGCTCCTGCAGGCTTTGCGAGAAGCCGGCATCGCATGTGGGGTCGCTTCGTCGACCCATCGCGCCGAAGTGCGCCGCCGGCTCTCGCGCGCCGATCTGCCCCTCGAGCATTTCGACGCGATCTGTGGCGGCGACGAGGTGCAGCACGGCAAGCCGAGCCCCGATCTCTACCTGCTTGCACTGCAGCGCCTCGGCGTGGCGCCAGCCTCTGCAATCGCCTTCGAAGACTCCAGCCACGGCGTGCAGGCCGCGCTCGCCGCCGGGCTGGCGACCGTGGCCGTGCCCGACCTGAAAGCCCCGCCGGCCGAATGGTTGTCGCACTGCCTGGCGGTGCTGCCCTCCCTCGACGCTGCCTGCGCACACTGTCAAGAGTGGTTTGGCGCGATTTGTGCTGATTGATCGGAGCGTCAGTCGCGCTATAACCCTCGAGGTCCAGGGACCAGACACCACATGCACATCCACATCCTCGGCATCTGCGGCACCTTCATGGGCGGACTGGCCGCACTGGCCCGCGAAGAAGGACACACCGTCACCGGTTGCGACGCGAACGTCTACCCGCCGATGAGCGACCAGCTGCGCGCGCTCGGCATCGAACTGATCGAAGGCTTCGGCGCCGAGCAGCTGTCGATCAAGCCGGATCTCTACGTCGTCGGCAACGTCGTGACGCGCGGCAATCCGCTGATGGAAG
>Ga0068859_100008437_pt1 | contig 10433 bp, 7 predicted proteins | sample KBSSwiS22_FD_66585 | JGI IMG/M metagenome (GOLD analysis project Ga0068859, IMG submission 66585) | Switchgrass rhizosphere microbial communities from Kellogg Biological Station, Michigan, USA - KBS Switchgrass S2-2 | ecosystem: Host-associated > Plants > Roots > Rhizosphere > Soil ... | reverse complement strand
AGCGCGCTGCCTGTCAGCGCCACGGCCGCTACGACCGCTGCCGCCCCGAAAAACGATCTCTTGGTCATCCGATCTCCTCCGAAGTCTGCGCCATCCCGAGCGCGAAGATTTCGAGCCCACTCCCCGCAGTCAGATTCCGCCTGAATGTACCGGGAACCGACGGAAGGTCAAGGAAAAGGTCCGAAATCTCCGATCCCCCCTGGTGGCTGTGTTGAGAGACTAAAGTCATGAGAACTTCAATCAATCTTATAGAAAACGAGAGCGGGGCCCTCGTTGGCATCGACGCTGAAGGTGTTGGAGCGGAGCGGCTCGGCGGTCGAGCCGTTGAAGGAGCTGGGGTCCGTGGACGCATAGACGACGTGACGGGCCTTCCCGTTCGCCAGGGTGAAGACGACCTGGCCGTCCACCTTCTCGGCCGACAGGCGGGCCATGTGCGTCTGGGGGGTCCGGTCGCCGAACGCGAGCAGGAGCGCCGCGGTCGCCAGCACCGGGAGGCTCCCGGCGAACGCCCAGCGCCAGCCGCGGACCGCGAGTGGCACATACGCCGCTTGCTCCGTCTCCTGGCGGATTGCATTGAAAAGAGCGGCCTTTCGGTTCTCGGGGAGGGACTCTTGGGGGGTGACGGCCTCCCAGGCGCGCCGCGCAGCCCGGATGAGATCGTCGTTCGAGTCGTGCATGGGATTCCTCCGTTCGAGTAGGGAAGACCCCCGAGGGAGGCTAAGCGTTCAAGGCGTCCCCGGTTTTTTCGCGGGGCCGGCGGGTCGCTTGGGCACGAGGTTGAAATCGGGCTCCGCCAGCGCCGGATGGCAGTTCACCCGGAACGAGCGGCTGACCATATCCCCCTTCTGCCCGTCTCCGAAGAGGAGGCGCGTGGCGAAGAACTCGTCCCCGTTCGGGTCGTTGCAACTGGCCGGGAACGACGTCGTCGTCCCGGAACCGTCGTTCGGGACGTCTTGGACCACCGTCCAGCCCGAAGGATCCCGCCCCGGATCCGAGCCCACCGACCGGACGATCTCGTACCCGGTCACGGCACCGCAAGCGTCGCCGCTGGTGTTTCCCGAGGCGACGGGGTCGAGGGCCACGTTGAGCAAGACGGTGCCTCCGGGTCCGCGGCTCGAGCTTGTCACGCGAGGACGGGGGATGGGCACGGAGACGAGCATGCTGCCCGGCTGACGGAGGTACGAGTAGTCGAACGCCGAGGACGTTCCCGCGGCGCCCTCCGTCGCCACCATCGTGAGGAAACGCGGGGGGGTCGTCGCGCCGCCGGCCGGCTGCGACTGCAACCGCGTCACGAGCTTGCCCGCGGGGCAACCGTTCACCCGCGCGTCCCCGAGGTTCGCCTGCATCGAGAGCTTGCCGCCGATGTCCACGAACAGCCACTCGCTGGCGGGATAGGTGCCGTTGTTCTGTGCGGGGACGCCGCACGTGTAGAAGGCGCCGACGACTCCGGCATTGGTCACGCCGGGCCCCATGTCGATGTAGACGTAGTTCGCCTCGTTGAACGTTCCGGCGAGCTTCGCCGGATTGCAGTTGGCCGATACCGGAACGGCGCCGAGCGCCGCGACGACGATCGCGACCAGAGCGTGACGCATGTTCAACCCCCCGGGAAGGTTCCTGCGTCCTTCTATACACCTATTCCAGCGCGCGGCGGAGGCGGTCCTTCGCGAGGCTCAAGTGCCTGCGGACGGTGATGCCGGTGATGCCGAGGGTCTTCGCGACCTCGTGCCGGTCCATCCCCTCCATCTCGATGAGGACGAACACGGCGCGCTCGCGCTCGGAGAGGAGGGCGAGCGCGGTCTCGAGGCGGCGCGCGAGGTCGAGCTGCTCCGCCGCCCCCGGGGCGTCGTGGACGTGGAAGTCGTCGCGGGTGCCGTCCCACGGCGCCTCGTCGCGGCGCCTCCGGTCGGACTGCTCGCGCCAGTCGTGCGCGGCGTTCACCGAGATCTTGTAGACCCAGGAGTCGAAGCGGCGCCCGGGCGTGTAACCGTTCAGGCCGCGGAAGATCCGGAGAAAGGTGTCCTGCGCGACGTCGTCCCGATCGGCTCGTGGGACGCCGAGGAGCCGGAGCACGCGGTAGACGCGCGCCTCGTGCAGCGACAGCAGCTTCTCGAACGCGCGCGCGTCGCCGTCGCGGGCCGCCTCGATGAGCGCGTGCTCGTCGCCCCCCTGCTCCCCCAAGACCAACCTCGCCGCGCGCACGATCAGAAGGGGCTCTTGTTCCCCCGGTCGTCCACCACGATGACCGAATAGTAGCGGGTGCCGGGCGGGGGTGTCTCGCTCCAAGAGGGGGTCGTGGGCGACGCGAGGAGCGGGACCGCTCCGTTGCGGATGTCGGTCCGGGTGAACTTCGAGGCGGCCCCGTAGACCTCGTAGTGGTCGATCGTCAGCGGCTTCCCGTCGAAATCGGTCGTCACCGCGGGCCAGGAGACTCCGATCGTGAAGCCACCGAGTCCATCCGGGATCTTCGAGAAGGTGATGACGTCGATCCCGTTGGGGAGCTGGTTCCCGAGCCCGCCGACGTTCCCCGCCGTGTCCACGGCGCGCACGAGGTAGTGGTACGCCGGGGCCGCGATCGAGTTGGCGCCGGGATCCGTGAACGTCGTTCCCGCCGTCTGCCCGATCTTGTTCCCGGGGCCCGGGGTGAACGTCGGCGTCGTGCCCCGGAACACCTCGTAGTTGGCGATCGTCGCCGGCTTCCCGTAGATGTCCACGGTCACGGCGGTCCACGTGAGCTGAAGGTCCGCCCCGGCTTTGTTGACGTGCACCGTCGTGATCACGTCCGGCGCGCGGAAGCCGCGAACGAACGTGGGCGTTCCGGATTGCTGCGAGGAGAACACGGACGTCAGCCCCGAGGTGTTCGTGGCGGTGACCACGACGTAGTACGTCACCCCGTTGGTCAGCCCCGCGATCGTGTAGCCCGTGGAATTGCCGGCGTTCCCGGAGAACGTGTACGGCCCGCCGGAGATCGTCCCCCACTTCACCGTGTAGGCGTTGACGTCGGTCGCGGGGACGTTCCAGGTGACGCTGAGGCGTCCCCCGAGCTCGGGGTCCGCGACTTGGACGACGGGCGCCGGCGGTGGATTCGGGTTGAGCGGCGTCGCCTTCAGGCAATCCGGCCCCGAGATCGCGCAGTCGCTGTTGAGGTGCGAGACGCGGCTCTCGAACCCGGACGCGTCGAGCGCGACGACGTAGTAGAAGTACGTCCGCGCGTTCTGCACGTTCGTGTCGGTGAAGCTCGTTCCCGACAGGTGCTGGATCGGCACGAAGGGCTCGGTCACCGCGAGGTCCGCGCGATAGACGTCGTACGTCACGCCGGGCGTCGTGCTCGCGGTCCACGAGAGGCTGACCGAAGCGTTTCCCGCCGTCGCGGTCACGTTCGTCGGGGGGGCGACCGTCGGCAGGTTCATGCGCACGCTGGGATCGCCGAGCAGCGTGTAGTTCTGGCAGGCTTGCGCGGCGCCCTGGAGGCAGATGAAGTTCGTCGCGTCGCCGACCGCGTTCCCGAGGATGCGCTCCTTGGGAGGACCATAGAGGTCGCCGAAGATCTGATCCGTCATGGTCTCGCCGTAGTACGTGTCGGTGAGCCCCGACGGCGCGAAGACCGCAATCGCTCCGCCGCCGGCGCGCTTCAGCCACGCTTCGCCCAGCGTGACGTTGTTGATGTCCATGAACCCGCCGGTCAGGCAGTTGTGGACCACGAGCCAGGGAAGACGCGCGCCGTTGTTGAGCGCGTCCACGTCGAACAGACCCGAGAAGCCCTGTGCGAAAAAGACGTCGTCGGACCAGATCTGGAAGCTGCCGTGCCCGGTGAACTGCATCATCGCGGCGCCGTCGGAGAGGCCGTCCGTGCCGTTGACCGCGCTCTTGATGTCGGCGCGCAGCAGGTTCGCCTTCTGCATCGTGCATCCCGGGGCCGTGCCGCCGCAGTAGTCCGTCCAGTAGTTCATCGTCCGCTGCGTGTGGGGCGGGATCTTCATGTGATTCCGGCCGGCGGAGTTCGTGTCCTCCCACTGCTGCTCTTCGGAGGTACTGAAGTTCTTCCCGCGATCCGCGATGAAGATGGCGTGGCGCGTCCAGTTCCCGGGAGGAGGGCTCTGCTCGTAGCTCAGGATCTTCTGGAGCACCACCTGGGTCTCGGCGTCGGTGCGGGTCGAGATGCGGCCGGCGACGAGGTCGGGGGTCATGTCGGGCCCCGAGACCGCGGTGAGCACGCTGTCGCTCGCGTAGTACCCGAACGAGATGTCGTCCTTGAAGAGGATCTGCGTCGGGATGAAGTTCGCGTCCGGGACGGACGTGTCCTTGTGCATGTAGTCGTACGTGCCGTCGCCCAGGAGCAGCACGTAGGCGGGCTTGGGGTTGGCCCAGCTCGTCATCGCGTACGCGAGGAAGTTCTTGATCGCCTGCGGTCCCGGGTTCCCGTCCCCGAACTCGTCGTAGACGTCCTGGATCGCCGCGACCTTCGAGGTGATCCCCTGGTTCGCGAGCTTCCAGGCGAGGAGCTGGTTCAGCGTCGTGGTCGCCGAAGCACCGACCGTCGTCGGGTGCGTGATGACGATGAGGTCGGCCTGGTTCGACGTGCTCCTCAGGTCGGAGACCGTGTCGGAGCTGAAGTCCCCCGCGGGGAGCCCGGTGATGGCGCCGGGGCCGGCGACGACGAATCGCCGGGGCGTCCCGTCGGGAATCGAGGGGTCCTGGGCGACGTGGAAGCGTACCGAGAAGTTCCCCGCCCCTCCCGAGACGACCCCACCCGTCAGACGCACCGGGGAGGCGGCGCCGGTGGCTCCCACCCGACCCGTGATCTCCCAGATCTCGGGGGCGTTCGTCGTCAGGCCGGTGACCTGGAACTCCTGACTTCCGTCGGGCCAGTCGAACGTCAGCGCGTCGGAGGCGACGGCGAACGACCGCTGATACCGGACCTCGACGAAGTCCAGATAGAACTGGTTCTTGTACCCGGCCGCGCCCGATACCGTCAGAGGGTCGATCTGGACCTGGGCCGGCTGCGTCAGGGTCGCGCCGCTCCCGGGGAACGTCCACGTGAAGTCGTGCGTGAAGACCGTGCGGCCGTCCCACGTCCCGTTGTCATCCTGGCTCGTCAGCGCCTGCCCACCCGAGTTCTTGAGCGTGATCCGGCTCTTGTGGTCCGAAGGCGTCGTGTTGTCTTCGGTGATTCCTCGCAGCTTCACGATGACGCGCGCGGGGAGCGTCGCCGACGCAAGGCCGGGGAGCGGGACGCCCTGCGTCCTCGTCGTGACCGCGCCCGTCTCGATGGGCAGCGAGACCAGAGGCTTCCAGTACCAAGGATCGTTCGCGGCGAGCGGGCGCCACGCGTCGTCGATCTCGAGGTGCGCGACGGCCTCGAAGCTCGTCGCGACCGCCGAGTTGTCGGGAGGCGACGCGCGGCTCGGCGTCCGGGAGCGCGCCCCGGCTTCCACCTCGAGGAAGTAGACGTTCTCGTCCGTGAAGTCGCGCGCCTCGAAGATCCCGGTCACCGGATTGACGTTGGGGCTCGGGACGGTCTTGGGCTCGTCGTCGAGCGCCTGCCCGTAAAACTGCACCCAATCCGACGCATCGAGGTTGCCGTCGCCGTCCTGGTCGAAGACCTGAAGGGGCACTTCGACGCCGCGGTTGGTCAGCTTGTACGAGGCGAGCGGCTGCGTGTCGAATCCGGTACCGGCGAGGCGCGCGGCGTCGAGGCGAACGATCCCGTTCGCGCGCACGCGGATCCGGTAGCGCGGACCGACGAGCAGGGCCGGAGAGACCGCGGGAGCCTCGGACTCCGGTGCCGCCCGGAACCCGATCCCCTGCGCGTAGTTGAGAAACATGCTTCGATACGAATCTTCGAGCCTCGGATCGGTCTCGACGTTGCCGGCCGGGGCCGGCGCTCCGTCGAAGACGACCGCGACGCGGTACGTGCGCGCCACGCGCAGGCCTCCTGCCTTCGGGTCGAACCGCACAGGCGCCAGCACGACGTCCACGTAACGCTGGTCGCGGTAGACGCCCTCGCCCTTGATCCACGCGACCTCGGACGGATAGCGCTTGACCCCGCCGAAGAGCACCGCGTCGGGCTCGAACACGCGACGCCGCTCTACCGTACCGTCCGGGGAGAGCTCGGCGATGTCGCGGCCGACCGCGCGCGGAACGCGCCCGCGCAGGATGTCCTCGCGGACGCCGGTGACCTCGAGGCGCGGGACGACGCCGAAGGGGATCGCGACGCGAACGACGTGGCGCGGGAGATCGGGCGCACCCGGACGGTCGTCCCGAGAGGCGAAGCCGTCGAGGCGCACCGATGTGGAGCCGTCAGGGGTACTCGACAGGAGGAGCGCCGGAGTCGAAACGTCGAAGACGAAACGCCCGCCGCCGGGGGGTTCTTCGATCGAGCCGACAAAAGGCAACGGCGGGGCCGCTACTGCGAGCCCCGCCGTTAATCCCGTCAAGAACCCCAAGATCTTGAAGACCCTGGGAGTTCTCATCTCACCTATCCGAGCGTCGCTTCACCCCCGGGTCGGCGACGCCCGACGAAATTCCTAGACTACTTAGCTCTGGATCGGTCCCGACGAGCAGGCGTCGGTGGCCTTCGTGCACTGAACGGCCCGTGCTTCGAGCTTCTCTGTGTGGATGATCGCCGGACGCTCGTAAGTCTTCTTCATGTCCTCCCCCTGAATGGAGCGATTCTCGGACCTTTTTCGGTCAGTTCAACTCGCGATTTCCCGGCGACCATGCCGGAAGCGCGTTCGTTATACGGTGCGCACTGCCCCATTTCAACTTTTTTCTATCCCTGCCGCTCGCCGATTTGGAGTAATTCGTAAGAACGGCGGATCGACTTCGCATTCAACGCGGCCTGCGGGTAGATCCCCAGCGGGTCCCCGACCTGCTTTTCGGCGACCCCCATGCAAAAAGTGAAGTACTTCCCATCCTCGTGCTCGTTCAACCGGGTCCGTGCCTCCACGGAGATACCCCGGACCTCGTTGAGGACGGGCGAGGATTCCCAGATGTCGTTGAGTGAGTCGATCTCGAGGATGTTCGCGACGGCCCGGCGGAAGGCGACGCACGGAAGGATGTCCCCATACGGATCGATGGTGAACCCGCTTCTGCCCGTGCCGCAGTTCGCTTCGGTTCCAGGTGCCGCGCAGTGATTCTGTCGCGGTGGGAGCTTCCCGTGGTGCAGCTCCATGTACCACTCGCCCCAGTACTTGGTGAGGAAGTCATCGTCCGGGCGGAGCGCCAGGGGATCGAGACTGCCGTCGTCCTTCGGCGTGATGACCGCATCGAAGGTCATATGGCACTTGAGGCTGTCGGCGAGATCGCGGATCTCGAAGAGCTCGTTCTGGTTGAGCTTCGTGATCGGGCACTTGAGCTGGACCTTGATCCCCTCCTCCCGGAGGTTCTTGATTCCCTGGATCGTCTTGGCGAAGGAGCCTTTGATCCGCGTCAAGGCGTCGTGGGTCTCGGGGCGCGCACCGTGGACCGAGATCTCGACCTCGAAGGGCTTGAGATCCGCGACGCGGCGGACCATCGCGGGGTCGGCCAAGAGGTACCCGTTCGTGTAGATGCGCAGCGCCATCCCGAGGCGCCGGCCCTCGGCGGCGATCTTGAAGAAGTCCTTGTGGCAGAGCGCCTCGCCGCCCGTCAGCGTCAGATAGAGCACGCCAAAATCGGCGATCTTGCGCAGCGTCTCAAAGATCTGCGGCGTCGTCATCTCGCGCCGGCCGTCGGGCGAGTTGTAGCAGAACGTGCAGAGGTGGTTGCAGCGGAAGGTGAGCTCGAACTGGGCGGTCAGCGGTATCGCGTCCGCGAACGCCTTTTCGAGCAGGCGGTTGTAAGGGGAAACCTGTTCAGCGGCACCGCTCATGCGAGCATCCCGTCCTGCTTGAGATCTTCGAGGAACTTCATGACGTCTTCCCGCGCGGACGCGAGTTCCACGTCGAACTCTTCGGCAACCGCGGCCGCAAGGGTCTCGATGTCCTTCGAGCCGTCGAGCTGGGAAAAGATCGCGATCCCGACCGGGTTCAGCACCTTCACCTCGGCCCGCCCCGGAAGGACGACGAGGCCGCCCTCGTCCCCGATCTTCCGGAAAGCCGTGTCCGGATGACGGCGAGGGTGCGTGGAAGCGGTGTCCGCAGCATTCACGAGGCGATCTCCGGCGTCTGAGGGAATGATCCGGTCCGTCCCCAACCGGTCGAAAGTGTACGGTGACAGTCCGGTTTCGGCAATGACGCGGGTGTTACCGGCCTTCCATTGCCGCGGCCAGCCGGTGGGCGAGAGCGGCCGCGGCCGGTGTTCCGACGGCCTCCAGGCGCTCGCGGCAGCTCTCGGCCTCCGCCCGCTCCCCCGCCCCCAGCGCGACGGCCCCCAGGGCGAACAGCGCCCCCGGCGAGGCCGGCTCGAGGCGCACCGCCTCCCTGAGCTGGGCGAGCGCCTCCGGAAAACGCCGAAGACGGGCGAGCGACATGCCGAGGTTGTGACGGGCGGGGACCATGGTCGGGTCGAGGACGACCGCGCGCTTCAAGGCGTCGATCGCGCCTTCGAAATCCCCTCGCTCCGCGAGGATGGTGCCCACGTTGTACCAGCCCTCCTCGTCGCCGGAAGCGGCGAGATCCCGGAACGTGGCGAACGCCTCGTCGGTCTTTCCCTGGGCCTTGAGCGCGAGGGCGAGGGCCTTCCTCGCGTCCGTCGATCCGGGCTCGCGCGCGACGCGCGCCCGGCACGCATCGACGACGCGATCGACGAACCCCGCGTACGCGACCGGGTCGGCGAGGCTCCTCAGAGGCAGCGCCGGGAAGCGATCGAGCGTCTCGCGCCCCCGGGGGAAGAGCGTGACCAGCGCGGTCGCGTCGTCGAGCTCGGCGACGAAGACCTCGTCGCCGTCCTCGCGCGCGACGTTGGCGTGCCAGAGGATCGCGTCGTCGTCGAGGCGGAGAATCAGGAAGTACGGGTGCACCGACCACAGATCGACGCCGGCCTTCGCCGCGTAGTCGAACGAGGCATACCGCTCGTGCGCCATGACGCGATGCCCCGCCGGCGCCTGGTGGGCCACGACGGCATCCGTGAGGCCGAGACGGTCGAGGGTGTTGAGGTCCGCGTCGTACGGGATCGCGCCGACCGCGCAGATCCCGATGTGCGTGTCCTTCGGGAGCAGGCCCCGATCGACGAGCCGCCGCAGCGCGCGTCCCTGATCCTGCACGCCGCGGAAGAACAGCGCGTGCTCCTCTTGGCGGACGCCGACGAGGGCTTCGGTCGTCCGGTCGAGGAGGCGGCGGTGGAGCCGTGCGATGGATCCGAGGAGGGGCGTGCGGAAGAGCAGGAATCCGTCGCGATCGGCCCGCACGACGCTCCGTCCCGGGTATCCGGCGCTGTAATCGTCCGGAAACTGCGCGTGAGCAGCCCAGGGAAGCGCGGTGAGACCGAGGAAGAGGAGCACCGCGTAGGCGACGATCAAGACCTTCGCCTTCACCCGTTCCCACGCTTCCGCGAGCCCACGCCCGACGAGGAGGAACGCGAGGGGAAAGTACAGGTCGAGGGGGCGGTACTCGAAGTGATCGCCGCCGATCGACGCGACGTAGAGCGCGTGGGGCAGAACGGCGGCGCCGAAGATCGCGGCCAGCGATCCGCGTCCTTCCCTCCTGAGCGCGATGACGCCGAGGACCAGGACAGGGAGCCACAGGAGCACCCCGTACTCGACGGTGAAGGAGCCGAGGTACGCGGCTCCCATCCCCCACCACGACCGGCCGCCGATCTTCGCGTAGTACGTGTTCGGCAGCCACGCGCCGTAGTAGAGGAAGCGGAACAGGAAGTGGGCGCCGACGATGCCCCCGAAGATCGCCGCCGAGGAGACGGCGTGGCCCCACCGCCGCCGGAACAGGGTCGCCACGCCCATCGAGGCCGCGGCGATCAAGAGCCCATCCGGGCGCGTCAGCGCGGCGAGGGCGAACAGGAGCGCCGCCCACGGCCTGGCGTCCGGACGCTTCACCTCCTCGACCAGACGGAACACGGCGCCGATGACGAGCACCTCGAACAGGCGCGTCTCGAGCCCGCTCGTGGACCACACCGCGACGCTGCGCGTCAGCGCGAGCGCCAGCGGCGCGAAGACGGCGAACGGGCCCGGCACCCACCGCATCGACGCGCGCGCGACGAGGGCCCAGAGCCCGACCGTGAGGAGAACGCTCAGCACCTGGGCCGCATGCTCCGGAGCGATCCCCACGCGAGCCGGAGCGGCGAGGACGACGACCCACAGGAAGTTCGTGTACCCCTCGACGCGCTCGTGGCCGGGGTTGAACACGAGACCGTGCCCCTCGGCGAGGTTCCGCGCGTAGCGAAACGAGATGAACGCGTCGTCGCAGACGAAGCGGTAGAGGAGGACGTGCGCCAGCAGCAGCGCGAGCGTTCCGCCGAGCACCACGATCGTGAGGCGCCGGCTCATCGCAGGTAGCCGAGGC
>Ga0068859_100008431_pt1 | contig 10434 bp, 13 predicted proteins | sample KBSSwiS22_FD_66585 | JGI IMG/M metagenome (GOLD analysis project Ga0068859, IMG submission 66585) | Switchgrass rhizosphere microbial communities from Kellogg Biological Station, Michigan, USA - KBS Switchgrass S2-2 | ecosystem: Host-associated > Plants > Roots > Rhizosphere > Soil ... | reverse complement strand
TAAGGAATGTTCAGGGTGCGGAGCCGACCTCACGGTGTCCTCTTGAATGTCCGCAATGGGTCGAAGGTGGACATTGATTTGGTCGTTCAGCCCTTTCTTGTTAATCTCGTCCAGTGGCGAGATTAGGCGAGAACATGCAACGCGAGTGGGAGGAAGAGCCGCTCGGGGACGAACTCTGGCATGCCCTTCAGGCCCGCAAGCGAGATCGCGATCATGGGCTGGAAATGCTGACCAACTTGGCGAACCGAGGTTCGGCTCTGGCCATGATGTACCTCGGACACGCTTGCGTTTCCGGCGAGGACCGTGGCCAATTGGCGCTGGGCGAAGAATGGCTGATCAGGTCCGCCGAATGCGGGTCGATCGAAGGCCGCTTGCAGCTTGCCTTCCATTACCAGCGGCAGGAAGCTTGGGAGAAAGCCTTGGTCGAGCTGAAAATCCTGACCGAAAGGGGCTATGCTCCGGCAATGTATCACCTTGCACGGGCACTTTATCGCGGTGAATTGGGCTACCGCTCAGTTCCGCAAGCAATTCATTATCTCAATATGGCCAAGGACGCCGGGCACCTGCCCGCTATGGGAATGCTTTCGCTCATATACCGGAAAGAGAAGTACGGTCTGGCCGGAAGACTCAGGTCGCACTGGCTCTGCATAACTAAAATCCCGGCCATCGTGCGCTGCGTGTGGAGCTACCCGAATAGCGACAGGCTGCGACCGTTCGGCTCTTTTTCAACAGCACGATCGACCGTTACCGAGGTGTGACGGCACGTCCGCAATGGGTCGAAAGCAGACACTGGTCGGAATGGCCGAACCGGTTGGATAACGAACCTTGGCGGGGAGATTCCGAAGGTCACCCAGACCATCGTGCGCTAGTGGTTCGGCTCAGATTCACTTTGTCCAGCGAGTAGCACTATCAACCATATCAATGCGATTATGTAGAATAGATTGCTCAAGAATATGGAGAAGAACAGCGTCATGTCTGGTTGCGTGCCCGCGCCAACGAATGCGAACATTCTCGGCATCTGGGCAGACGAATAGATGGTGAACGGCAGCGGGATTAAGCCCCACAGACCTGACTTTCCTCGATCATGTAGACGTCGAACAACGGCCGCCGCATAGAGGAGAATGGCCAGGCCGAACGTTACCACTAGGTAGAGAGCTATTGACCCCGCGGGCACGAACTCGGGGTGCTTTCCTTGGACCGAAATCGAATACTGTCCGGGTCCACTCGTGATTTCTGCTTGGTCGGGATGTTGCGCGGCAAACTGCTGCATCGCGTGCATTGCGTGGCTCATCACCGGAACGAAGATGACCATTCCCGCGACCATGATGATAATGAATACAACGGCCGCGTAGGGCCAAAAGCTTCGCGGTCCTCTCTCCCTGCGAAATCGCACAGTCTTCTGAAGTGCTCGGCAACTGAAACGGTCGTAGACATGCCACCCCCCGGTTGTTAGCGAAAATGCGAGCAGCTCGGCCGCGCGTCAACCAGCTCGAGGCTAGCGAATCTCCGCAATGAGTCGAAAGCGGACATCACCGGCAGCGGCGCGTGTTCGGCTTATGAAACCGCATCTGCTGTAACGGTGTTGAACTGCAGTGATGAGTACTCGCTGCCGCGCAACCGGTCTATGAAGGTGGCAACTGCAGACGCGTCGCTGCCGGGGGGAAATGCGATCGCGAGTTCCCATCCGTCCGGCGAGTCCATTTGTTGGCTCGGAAAGCCGCTCTTCGTTGCAAAGGCCTGTAGCCGGTCCAAGTCAGCTCTCGGTCCCGTTGCGGTGATGCCGATAATTTGAGTGTTCGGCGCGACGAGCAGCGGAGATTGTACCGCCGCCAGTGCAGGAGCGATCGGGGAAACACCTGTTCCAGGTACTGCAGCCAGCAGAGGCAGGAGAACACGTCCGGCAACCTTCATCGATCGAATGTGCACCGACCCGACAATGTCCGCATTGGGTCGATAACGGACATTGCTGATAGGAGGGCCTAGCGCAATTCTGGAGGGGACCTGAGGCGCTTGACGAGCGCAAGCGCGCCGATTGCGAAGGCCACGCATCCCCATATCAAGTCGCCCTTGGATCCGTCTCCTGTCAGCCAAAGAGCGATGTTCACGACACCGAGCAAGCCGGGCAACCACACCATCACCGCATATCGATCAGTATAGATTGTCCGCATGGGAGGAGCTTACTATCACGGCGCTTACGACCGCAACGGCTCGAAAGCGTACCTAAGCGGCTAGACTCTATGACGCGGCCGGCGGACCTTTTGGGTGCCTCGGAAGGCTGGGATCGAAAGTGGCCCAGCTCGGAGCGCTGTCGGCCCAAATGATCGCGCTGGGTGCCATCAGTTCAGGATCGTCGAGCGTGCCCGCTCGGACGCGCATCGGCATACCGCTGGGCTTGATCGTCTTGCTGTACATCTGCGATCCGCACTTCGGACAGAAGCCGCGCTCGACAATGTTTCCGCTATCGGCCGTGAGGCGCAGGGTCGTCATTTGCCCCGTGTAGCGGACCGCCTCTTCGGGAAAGAGCACGTTGACCGTTGCCGATCCACTCGCGATCCGCTGGCAGTCGCGACACCAGCACATCCGGGCTCCTTGCGGCTCGGCGTCGATAGAAAACTGGATATTGCCGCACAGGCACTTCCCAACGTGAACCATCGAAAACTCCAGCAAGAGCAGGACCGCCACGAAGCTGATTATTCAATATGACATCAGGGTCTGCAATGGGTCGAAAGCAGACATTTGTGGCGACGGTTTACTGGTCGACGACACGAGGAATCCAGATCGTGCAGGAGAGCCCCGTCGTTGCGGGGGTGCCATCAGCCATGCGAGAGCGCTTAAAGCATGCTCCCAGCGGAAATTCCCGGGTGAGCCAATGACCTTCGCTACCAGCGTCCTGCTCGTAGGACTCGATTTTCGCCTTTTCTAGGAAGGTCCAAAGCCGCTCCGCTGACTCGCCAACACACATATACTTGTGACTGTCCCTGGTAATATCGACCTCTCGCGTCTCCACAGCGTTCTCAAGGCATGTCTCGATCAACCCAGGTGTGCGCTCTGGGAAAGGTTCGGACGGCAGCTCAGCGAGCGCCATTGCGGCGATTAATAGTATCATAAACGCTGTCCTCTGAAGAAGTGGGCGGCCGCGCAAGCCATGCAGCCGTTCATTCTGTCAGCCGCGCAATGTCGGCAATGGGTCGATATCCGTCCTTGGCGTTCGCCCGCATATCATTCACCATCATAAGATGCCGGTGACCGCGAACGCAGCTCCTTTGACGTTTATCCTGATCGCGCTGCTCGGCTGTACCAGCTCTGAGCCGCAGGGACCGTTCACCGTCACGGTGCGGGGAGACGCAACTTCGTGCTTCTTCTATGTTGACGGTAAGCAGCTGACCCACGAACAGTTGATTTCCCTGGCTCGCAGAGAAGTTGCCAGGCGATCGTATGCCCACATCAACGCTGGCGTGAGCAATGCCCCGTTTCGCTGCGTTGGAGGGACTATTTTTGAGCTTCAGCAAGCGGGGTTCAAACGGGTCGGGTTCGTCTCGGAGCCCCCGGATGCGGCGGACTGAATGTCCGCAACGGGTCGAATGCAGACATATGGATCACGGGTGCCTCAGAATGGAGTATATCTGCAGACGAAAGTCATTTGGGGATGTCGGGATGGCTTATGACGCGGCACGAGCTGTAGTCCAATCACGCAACGTTGGAAGAAGCGTGTTGGCATTGATCTGCGGTTTTGCTGTGGCCCTTGCCTTGTCGCTTGCAAGTGATTTCGCGGTTCACAAGGCAGGGCTCTGGCCCGACATGAACCGGCCGATGTCATCTCAACTCTTCGTCGTGGCGACGCTTTACCGAACCGCCTACGGCGTCTTGAGCGGCTACGTCGTTGCGCGGCTGGCGCCCTACAAGCCTCTGGAGCACGCTCTTGTCGGCGGTTTCATCGGCCTCGTGCTCAGTATTGTCGGTGCCGCTGCGACCTGGAACAAGGATATGGGGCCGCACTGGTACCCGGTGGCTCTCATTGTTCTGGCACTGCCCTCTGCTTGGGCTGGCGGAATCCTCAGGGTCAGGCAGTTGGCTCGACTCTCTCGTTAGTACCGAACGTCCGCACTGGGTCGGAAGCGGACCATCATCCGAATTGCGGACACCAGTGGAAAGCAGACGATTGTGCCAAGGCAGAGTTCAAAACACCACGAATTGTCCGTCTGCATCAATTATGTGGCCACTCTCAAAGATCCAAGCTCCGAGTAGACAGACAAGGCTGAGCCATCATCCAATCGAAGGGTGACCTGCAGATCTTCTCGTTCGACTAGCATTATACATTTGCAGAGTGCCTTCCGAATTGCGCCAGCCTTTCCACGTCGCCGTCGAACGCCCGAGCGGTCCTTCAACCAGGTCTTCTGCGGTGATCGTTCGACCAATGTCCGCTAACGGCGCTTCTCGCGACGGGAATCCATGCCGACCATATCGAACACCACCTGATCATAGCACCAAAGCCGTTCGAACAGGATGCGGGCGACAGGATGTGACGCCGGGTCCGGCGCGATCTGCGCGATCGAGCGATGGTCGTCGATCGCGTCGAACAGTGCCTTCTGCGGCGCATCGATCGGCAGGTAAATATCGGTGTAGGTGTGGGCGCGGTTGATCAACACAGCGGCAGCGCCTGGCGGCAGCCGCTCCTCGACGACGATCGTATCGGGGAGGCGGATCGGCACATAATCCAGCCAGGCATCGCCCTCGAAATCGACTTCTCGACGGGTGGGGTGATCGTCGCGGTACGCGACCAGACTGTGCTGAGCAATCGAACCACGGAAGAGCTCGGTCGCCGCATATTGGTCCGCCAGCGGAAGCCGCGACAACATCCTTTGATGGGGGGACAGGAGCAACGCGCCGCATTGCGGCAGATATGCCGCCTGCCGCAGCCAACGCCCGAATGCGAGCCCGGCACCGGCGAGGAACTCGAACAACTGAGGTACAGAATAAGACCGGTCCTGAGGGTTGAGCAACGCGTCCGCCAGTCCCGCCTCGTCGCGGAAATCCGGAGCATTGCGCAGCAACGGCCGCAAGGGGTGATCGGGCGGCAGGACCTTCAAGCTGGCGGCAAGGTCTCTAATCTCGGCTTTGGTCGTCCCGATACCCAGCCGTCGGCAATACTCCTGCAGCATGTACACGCCGGCGCGACCGTAAGGGGCATAGACCATGATGTGCATGGCCCCGCCCAGCTCCAGTACGTCGCGAAGTGCCCTCAGACCATCGTCCGGGTCGGGCAGGTGGTGCAGCACGCCGGTGCAGACGATGTGATCGAAGCTGCGAGCGAGCTCGCCAACGCGACCGACCGGCAATTGTTTGAGCTCGAGGTTGCGTATGCCGTGCTTGCGCCTGAGCCGTTCGGTCTGATCGATGCTTGCCTGGCTGAAATCGATCCCGACGACCTGCGCCCTGGGCCAACGCAACGCATATTTCGCCGCCTGGGACGTGCCGCAGCCGGCGATCAATATGCTCCGGTCGTCACGATAGGGCTCATGGGGCCAGAAGAGGTGCGCATCGGCCCGCCGCCGCCGCTCATCCCATTTCCGCCTGTAACCCTTCAGGTCGTCGACTGCCGGCGGATAGGGGTGCTCCTCGTAAAAGGCACCTACCTTTGCGGTAATGGCAGCACCGGCGAGTTCATCGTCGATCGCTGCCATCGATCCGCAACCAGCGTCATCCACGCGGTGGCTTCACTTGACCGGCTCGGGTTCCCTCTGGGCAGGCGACGTCCCTTTCGCAGGGTCTGCCTGCGGCTTTGGAGCGCGCGCCGCCTGACCCATCGCAGATGCCTGCGCCATCACCGCATCAAGATTGAACGAGGCCGGTTTCTGCCGCGGCGGGAACTTGATGAACCCTTCGATCTCCGCGGCCACGACGTCCTGCATCAAATACATCTGCGGAATATGATCGACCATCCAATCCCAATAGGTATTGGAATTGAAGTCGGCGCGTTCGAACGGGTCGCGGCGAAGGTTCATGATATGCGGCACCCGAAGTTTCACGAACGGTTCGGCCCATAGTTGCATCGTGTGCGCCCGCTGGACGGCCAGGTTGAACTTATAGTCGCCGACACGCACGGCCATGACGTCGCCGTCATCGCTGAAGTACATAATCGAATTCCTCGGGCTCTCCTTCACCTGGCCCGTGATGTAGGGGACCATGTTATAGCCATCGAGGTGAACCTTGTAGGTCATGCTGCCGACCGTGTAGCCGGTAAGCAGCTTCTCCTTGATTTCGGGGTCTCCGCCGGCGACGGCCAGTAGAGTCGGCAGCATGTCGATGTGCGACACGATGCCGTTGAGGACCGATCCCGGCTTGATCTTCCCGGGCCACCGAATGAACGACGGCACCCGCCAGCCGCCCTCCCAATTGCTGTCCTTCTGGCCACGGAAAGGTGTGTTGGCAGCGTCCGGCCAGGTGTCATTCTCGGGCCCGTTGTCGGTCGAGTACATGACGATGGTGTTGTCGGCGATGCCCAGCTCGTCGAGCTTGTCGAGCATCATCCCGATTTGCTCGTCGTGGACGACCATGCGGTCGCTGTACGGATCCTGGCCGCTCTTGCCGAGGTTCTTCTCGGCCACGTGGGTCCGGAAGTGCATCGCCGTAGCATTGTACCACAAGAAGAACGGCTCGCCGGCCTTGGCCTTCTCTTCCATCCACGCGAGGGCGCGCTCGGTGATTTCCTCGTCGATGGTCTCCATCCGCTTCTTGGTCAGCGGGCCGGTATCCTCGATCGTCTGGCCGCCCTTGCCGTCCGACTTGCAATGGAGCACGCCGCGCGGCCCGAATTTCTTCTTGAATTCCGGATCTTTCGGATAGTCCGGCAACTCGGGTTCTTCCTCGGCATTCAGGTGGTACAGATTGCCGAAGAATTCGTCGAAGCCATGCATCGTCGGAAGATATTCGTCGCGGTCGCCGAGGTGGTTCTTGCCGAACTGGCCGGTGGCATAGCCAAGCGGCTTGAGCAGCTCGGCAATGGTCGGATCTTCTTTCTGAAGTCCGACGGTGGCGCCGGGCATGCCGACCTTGGTCAGGCCGGTCCGGATCGGATTCTGACCGCAAATGAAGCTGGCGCGCCCAGCCGTGCAGCTTTGCTGCGCATAATAATCGGTGAAGGTGACGCCTTCCTGGGCAACGCGATCGATGTTCGGCGTAGTGTAGCCCATCATGCCGCGACTGAAGTGGCTGACGTTCCAGATGCCGATATCGTCTCCCCACAGAATGAGAATATTGGGCTTGCGTTCCGCGGTCATGTGCGACTCCCGTTGGCGAGTGTTTCGTGGTCCCCTTCGGCCCTTCGCCCGGGGAGAGTCTATCGGGTGTTCGCCCCCTTTTTTCTCAGGCCACGATTCTGCGAACCTATGGATCAGGGTGCCGAAGGCGCGTACGACAAGGTGCGCGGGCGTCTAGCAATCTACAGAATCGACGCGCGGCAACCTTCGGCATCACCCGATGGATGGCGCGCGGTCCTGCCGGTAGCTTGCGCCGATCATTCGGTTCGATGATGGGACAAAACAGATGGTCGAAACGAGCGAGCCGGTGCACGCCGGACCCCAAGCCGGCGACACTCCGCTCGACTCACCCAACACCGAATTGTCTTCGCATCGGACGGCCATGGCGTTCGAACGCACACGCATGAGCGTCGACCGAACCCTGATGGCAATCCTTCGTACGTCGCTAGCGCTGATCGGGTTCGGCTTTACGATCTTCAAGTTCTTCCACGACATCGGCGCGCGATTGCACATCGAAGAATCGCTGGCATCGCCCGCCAAGAACTTCGGGTTAACCCTGGTAATATTGGGTGTGGGCCTGCTCATTGCCGGCCTGTTCAATCACTGGCAGATGATCGTTGCGCTACGCGCCCGCCGCGACAAGCTGTATGCGGAAAAACTCATTCGACACGAGTCACACTACCAGAACTCGCCCACCGTGATCGTTGCCATTCTCCTCCTATTGGCCGGCCTGCTGGCGGTGCTCGGCATAATGGCACGCGTCGGTCCATTCGGATGAGGAGCCGGCAGGTTCTCCTGCTGCCATCGCTTGGGAGTCCGGCGGGTCATTTTGCGACGTTTCGAACGATCTGTATCGGGCCGGCGGATTCTGATTGAGGCGCACGATCATCGCTTTGAGCGGCTGCTGCGACTCAACGATTCGCCCGCCTGCCGGCCGGTCCAGGTCGATGATCAGCACCATCGACAATGTAACCAGCCCGAACAATGCGGCGGCCGCCAGATGCTGCCGGGCAGCGGCGAAAATAGACCCCAAGACGTATGCCGTGACGATCGCATAGATCAGCAACACGACGTGAACGCGGATCGGAATGTGCCACAATCGAACTGCAACGCGCCGCGCTGAAGTGTCGATCACCAGGCGGGCGCTGTCGAGGTAGGTTGCCGACATGTCGTCGCGCAGATTGTGGGCAGCGGCGAGCGATGCGGACCACAAACACGTCTGCATCGCGTCGCTTTCGGCCAGCAGCGTCCTGGCTCGATCGGGCGTGTCGGATTGCGCGAGCCGCAATTGGTTGCCCGCGTAGGCTCGCAGGATATCGCTGATGCGGCGTCCGTGCGGGTCATCGAACGTCTGCGCCAAAAGGTAAGTCGACTCGATCGCATTGGCTTGATCGACCTCGATCGCGAATCTCTGGTCATAGCGATCGACTGCCATGGCAAAGGTAAACCCCAGCAGCAGAGCGAGCAGGCCCAACACGGCGGAGACGATGAAGCCATCGAACATTTGTCGTACTTCGTTCCTGGCAGTCTCCTTCTCGGAGTCATTTTTCCGACGCAGCCGCGCCCAGCGCCCAAGCGCGTACGCGCCAACCAACAGCAGGAAAATTCCGAGAGCGATCAGCGGTTGAGGAACAGTCCTCAACGTAAGTTCTGCCATCGACATCATTTTCCGACTTTGCCCGCGTAAAAGTCTTCAAGATCGTCCTTGAGGAAATAGTTCAACGCGGTGCGAATCGTCGCGATCACCGCCAGCTTGCCGATTTCATCCCAACTTGGAGAAATAGCGGTTCGGACAATGTCGGCCGCGAGCGCAAATTCGAGTCCGAGGACGATCCAGGAAGCATAATGCAGCCACACCGACCGCTTCCACACGCCCGAGGAGTCCGAAGCCGCGCCGCGCCCCATATCCACGATGGCACGCACCGATCCAATGGCGATGACCAATGTCGAGACGCCATCGAGCGCCAATGCGAGAGCAGCGCTCGCAATCTCGATATAGGACTGAAACATGTTCGCCTCCCCGTTATCCTCCAAGCATCCACGAAGATATGACGGGGAACAATCAGGCCGATCCGGTAGACTCTGCGCCTGCGTCACCAAGTCGTGACAATCAGCGAAGTCCCCTGCTCCGTATTTCAGCCGAGAGACTTCGAAGGTCGAAGATGCCAACGCCGTGCCAGCGCCGGTGAGCTCCGGTCCGCGAAGGATGGGCAGGAGTGCCTCGGAGGACCGCTTCCGATCTGATCCTCGTCCCGGTGATCATCAGCGTTCTGTTGATCGTGTTTGCGGTGGGCGCGCGCGCGTCACTCGACGATGCCTTGTATCTCTTTCGGCGTCCTGCCTTGCTGTTGCGATCCATGGCGGCGCTCTACATCGTCGTCCCTGCGTTCGCCGTCGCGCTTTGCCTGTTTTTCAACTTGTCGACACCGGTGAAATTCGCGCTGATCGCGCTTTCGGTTTCGCCGATTCCGCCGGTGCTGCCGGGCAAGCAGTTCAAGTCCGGCGGCGATGAAGCCTATGTGATCGGGTTGCTCGTCGCTGCATCGCTGTTCGCGTTGGTGGTAACCCCGCTCCTCGTCCTGCTCACTGCCAGAATAATGGGCGTAGAGGCGGGCATTCCACCTCTCAGAGTAGCCCGCTCACTGCTGATCAGCGTTGGAATCCCGCTGGCCGCCGGAATGCTCTTCAAGGCCTATGTGCCGAAAGCGGCCGATGCCGCGCGGAAATACGCAACGACCATAGGGGCGGCCCTGCTCGCGATCGCCGCGGTCGCAATATTGATAGCGGAGTGGCGCGCGATATTAGGGCTGATCGGCGACGGATCGGTGCTTGCGATTGCCGCGACGGTCGGGGTCGGCCTGCTTGCCGGGCATCTCCTGGAGGGAGGCAGCATCGGCCGCCGCACATCGCTCGCGCTTGCCGCGGCGACCCGCCATCCCGGCGTTGCAATCACGATCGCGACCTTGAATTTTCCCACTCTGAAGCAGGCGGCTCTGGCAGCGATCCTGCTGTTTTTCATCGTCAACGTGATCGTCAGCATTCCCTATCTGCAGTGGACCAGGCGGCGAGGCCAATCGCCGGGTTCCGAAACCGCCGCAGGGACGTAATCCGATTTGGCGCCGCCAAGCCATTGCAGGTGTCGGTGGACCATGGTCCAAGCGATTTTCAAGTCGCTTTC
>Ga0068859_100008430_pt1 | contig 10436 bp, 4 predicted proteins | sample KBSSwiS22_FD_66585 | JGI IMG/M metagenome (GOLD analysis project Ga0068859, IMG submission 66585) | Switchgrass rhizosphere microbial communities from Kellogg Biological Station, Michigan, USA - KBS Switchgrass S2-2 | ecosystem: Host-associated > Plants > Roots > Rhizosphere > Soil ... | reverse complement strand
GTTCCCACCACCGCGATCCAAGTGGGACAAGCCGGCAGCTACGTGTACGTCGTCAAGGACGACAGCACCGCCGAGCTGCGGCCCGTGACCGTCGATCGCGCGATCGGCGACCAGAGCGTGATCGCGTCGGGCCTGTCCGGCGGCGAGACGGTGATCACCGACGGGCAGCTCCGCGTCGTCCCCGGCGCCAAGGTCGCCCCCACGCCCGCGGCGTCGTGAACATCTCCCACCTGTTCATCCGCCGCCCGGTCACGACGACGCTCGTGATGCTGGCGATCCTCGCGTTCGGATGGGCCTCGTGGGGACAGCTGCCGGTCAGCGACCTTCCGAACGTGGACTTCCCGACGCTGCAGGTCACGGCCGCGCTGCCCGGGGCGTCTCCCGAGACCATGGCGGCCTCGGTGGCCACCCCGCTCGAAAAAGAGTTCTCGACGATCGCGGGCCTGGACACGATGAACTCGTCGAGCTCTCAGGGGAACACACAGGTCACGCTGCAGTTCGTGCTCGACCGCGACCTGGACGCCGCCGCGCAGGACGTGCAATCGGCGATCTCGCGCGCCGCGCGGAACCTGCCGCCCGACATGCCGACGCCGCCGTCGCTCCAGAAGGTGAACCCCGCAGACCAGCCGATCCTGTTCATCGTGCTCACGTCGCCTACGCTTGCGATGTACGACCTCGACGAGTACGCGGAGAACATGATCGCGCAGCGAATCTCCCAAGTTTCGGGCGTCGCGCAAGTCCAGGTCAACGGGTCGCAGAAGTACGCGGTGCGGGTGAAGGCCGACCCGACCGCCCTCGCGTCGCGCCAGATCGGGATCGATGAGGTGGCGAGCGCGCTGCGCGCGGCGAACTCGAATACCCCGACGGGCGCCTTGTGGGGCCCCGACCGGACGTACACGGTCGAATCCACGGGCTCGATCCTGCGGGCCGAAGGGTACCGGCCGGTCGTCGTGGCCTACCGGAATGGCCGGCCGGTGCGGCTCGACGAGATCGCGCACGTCGTGGACGGCGTCGAGAACGACAAGACCGCCGCGTGGTACGTCGACCAGCGCGGGATCATCCTGTCGATCCAGAAGCAGCCCGGCACGAACACCGTCGCGGTCGCGCAGGCCGTGCGCGCGCTGCTCCCCAGCTTCCGCGCGAAGCTGCCCGCCTCCGTCGACCTGCGGGTCCACTACGACCGGTCCGAGACGGTGAAAGACTCCGTGCACGACGTGCAGTTCACGCTCGGGCTCACTCTCGTCCTGGTCGTGCTCGTCATCTTCGTCTTCCTGCGCAACGTGTCGTCGACGATCATCCCGAGCCTCGCCCTGCCGCTGTCGATCCTGGGCACCTTCATCGTGATGAAGGCCGCGGGCTACAGCCTGGACAACCTCTCGTTGATGGCGCTGACCTTGGCCGTGGGGTTCGTCGTCGACGACGCGATCGTCGTGCTCGAGAACATCGTCCGTCACATGGAGATGGGAAAGCCCCCCTTGCAGGCCTCGATCGAGGGGGCGAAGGAGATCGGCTTCACCGTCGTGTCGATGACGATCTCGCTGTCGGCGGTCTTCATCCCGATCCTGTTCATGGGCGGGATCATGGGGCGTCTCTTCCACGAGTTCGCCGTGGTCATGGGCGCCGCCGTGCTCATCTCGGGGTTCATCTCGCTGTCCTTGACCCCGATGCTGGCGAGCCGTTTCCTGAAGCCCCACCACGAGACCCACCGCGGCCGCTTCTATCGCGTCACCGAGGCGTGGTTCGACCGGTCGCTCGCCTGGTACGACCGCGGTCTCACCTGGTCGCTGTCCCACCGCGGCGTGATCATGGCGGTCACGGTCGCGATGGCGGCGGCGACGGTGTGGCTGTTCCTCGCCATCCCCAAAGGGTTCATTCCCGACCAGGACACCAATCAGCTCATCGCCTTCACCGAAGGCCAGGAAGGGATCGGGTTCGACTCCCTGGTTGCGCACCAGAAGCAGGTGATGGCGATCGTCCAGGCGGACCCGGCGATCGCGGGCTTCGGCTCCTCGTGCGGCTCGCGCGGGGCCACCGGCGCGAACCAGGGGATCATCTTCATGCGCCTGAAGCCGCGCGAGGACCGTGGGCCGATCGGCGCCGTGCTCGCGCGGCTGCGCGCGAAGGCGGCCACGGTCCCCGGGATGCGCGTGTTCTTCCAGATTCCCCCGACGATCCGCCTCGGCGGCCGGCTGACCAAGAGCCAGTACCAGCTCACGCTCCAAAGCACCGACACGAAGGAGCTCTACGAGTTCGCGCCCAAGCTCGAGGCGGCGATGCACGAGCTTCCTCAGGTGCGCGACGTCACGACCGACCTGCTTTTGAAGAACCCGCGGGTCAACGTGAACATCGACCGCGACAAGGCCTCGGCGCTGGGCGTCACCGCCCAGCAGATCGACGATGCGCTGTACTCGGCGTACGGGTTCCGTCAGGTGTCGACGATCTACGCGTCGAACGCGTCGTACCAGGTCATCCTGGGCGTCGAAAACCGCGACCAGGCCTCGCCCGGCTCGCTGCCGCTTCTCTACGTGCGCAGCGACAAGGGGGCCTTGGTCCCCCTCGACACGCTCGCGACGACGACGACCGGCGTTGGTCCGCTCACCGTGAGCCACTCCGGCCAGCTCCCGTCGGTGACGGTGTCGTTCGACTTGTCCCCCGGAGTGTCCCTGGGCCAGGCGGTCGCGGCGGTGGACGGCGCCGCGCGGCGCGTGCTCCCCGCCTCGATGAACACGGCGTTCCAGGGAACCGCTCAGGCGTTCGAAGCGTCGCAGAAGGGGCTCGGTCTTCTCCTGTTGATCGCGGTCCTGTTCATCTACGTCGTGCTGGGCATCCTCTACGAGAGCTTCATCCACCCGCTGACGATCCTGTCCGCGCTCCCGTTCGCGGGGTTCGGCGCGCTTTTGACCTTGCTCGTGTTCGGGAAGGACCTTTCGGTCATCGCGTTCGTCGGCGTGATCCTGCTCGTCGGGCTCGTCAAGAAGAACGGCATCATGATGGTCGACTTCGCCGTCGAGGCGCAGCGCAACGAGGGCAAGGACGCCTACCGCGCGATTCACGACGCCTGCCTCGTGCGCTTCCGTCCGATCATGATGACGACGATGGCCGCCCTGTTCGGGACGCTGCCGATCGCGCTGGGCCTGGGCGCCGGCGCGGAGGCGCGGCAGCCGCTCGGCCTCGCGGTCGTGGGCGGTCTGCTCTTTTCGCAGATGCTGACGCTTTTCGTAACTCCCGTCGTGTACACGTACATGGACGGGCTCGAGCACTGGCTCCGCCAACCGCGCCCCTCCGCGGTTTCCTCCGAAGCCTAGAAAAAGGGGACACGCGCCGTTTCAAAGGGGACTGTCCCCTTTTGCGAACCTATATTCGGACGCGATGAGACGCGTTGCCGTTCTCCTCGCGTGCGCCCTTGCGGCCTCCGCCTTTGCCGCCGCACCCGACCCTCCCCCCGTGCTTCATTTCCAGGCGGGAGACTTTCAACCGAAAGGTGCGCCGCCCGCTGCGCCGGCCTGGTTTCACAGGACGCCGACCGTGGACGGCGCCCGCGGCAGCCGGTATCTGATCGCGGTCACCAAGGGGCCGCTGGCGGAGGCCGAGCGCGAGCAGCTCGCCGTCTCGGGTGTCGAGATCCTCGGTTACGTCCCGGTCAACGGCTACCAAGTCCGCGTCGCACCCGCGGTCGAATCCGCGGTGCGCCGCCTCCCCTTCGTCCTGTGGCTCGGCGCGGCGCCCCCGCACCTCAAGCTCGCTGCCGAGCTCGCGGCGCAGGTCCCCGCCGCCAAGGGGGACACGCGCATCCGGGTCGTGCTCGCCGCCGGGGAGCCCCACGGGCGCGTGACCGCGCTGCTTGCGTCGATGTCGTCCCTCGCGACACCCTCGGGCAAGGACGGCGCGTACCGCATCGTCGCGACGATCTCCGCCGCGAAGCTCGCCGCGACGCTCTCGGCGATCGCCTCGCTTCCCGAGGTGGAGTCGATCGAGCCGGCGCGCCGCTTCCGCCCGATGAACCAGGACGCGGTCTGGGTGCATCAGTCGTTCGTCGGCCCTTCGCCGCAGACGACGCCGATCTTCGGCCGGGGCCTGTTCGGCTGCGGCCAGATCGCCGCGATCGCCGACACCGCGCAGGACTACGACCTCTGCTACTTCCGCGACACGGTGAGCGGCGCGCCACCGGTGTCGTCGTGCAGCCTCGCCCCGTGCCCCGCGGCCGCCACCGCCACCCGCCGCAAGGACCTGCTCTATTACAACTGGTCGGGAGGCCCGACGGGCGAAGAAGACACCTGCCCGCCGTCGACCACCGGCTCGTCCGGCCACGGCACGCACATCTCAGGCTCGCTGGCCGGGGACACGTCGCCCTACGCCGACTGTGCCGGCTTTGCGACCCCGAACCGGAACGGCGGCGACGGTGTCGCCCCCGGAGCGAAGCTCGTCTTCCAGGAGATGGGCGACTCGTACGAATTCCTGAACGACCTCGGCGGGACGCTGTGGAACCTCGCCGACGTCGCGTTCGCCAACGGTGCGCGCGTGCACTCGAACTCTTGGGGCGGCGCGTGCTACGACCAGCTCGGCAACTGCATCCCCGGTTGCACGATGCCGTACGACTCGTACGCCCGCGACGCGGACCTTGCGATGTGGAGCCATCCCGACCTGCTCATCGTGGCGGCGGCGGGGAACGGCGGAGCCTTCTGCCCGCCGCCGGTTTCGATCGGCACGCCCGCCACCGCGAAGAGCGTGCTGACCGTCGGCTCGGTGGAGCACGGCGCGGCGGCGAATGCGCCGTCATGGTTTTCGAGCGCGGGCCCCGTCGAAGACGGACGTCTCGGCGTGAGCGTCGCCGCTCAAGGCGAGTCGACCGTTTCGGCCGCTTCCGATGCGAACCTGGGGTCGAACAACTGCGGCACGTGCTCGCTCGACGGCACCTCGATGGCCGCCCCGACCGCGGCGGGCCTGGCCGAGCTGGTGCGCGAGTACTACACCGCCGGCTTCGCCTACGCCGGCGCGCGGGACCCGGCTCACGGCTTCTCGCCGTCGGGCGCTCTGGTCAAGGCGACCCTCATCGATGGTGCCGTGGCGCTCGGCCCGACCGCCCCCGGCCCCGACTTCGACTCGGGCTACGGCCGCATCCAGCTCGACCGGACGCTCGCGTTCACGGGAAGCGCATTCCAGCTTCGTGTGGACGACCACCGCGAAGGCCTGTCGACCGGAAGCCTCGTGGCGCATGCCTACGACGTCGCCGCCGGGACACCGCTCCGGGTCACGCTCGCCTGGTCCGACTACCCGGCCGCGCTGAACGCCGCCGTCGCGCGCGTCAACACATTGAAGCTCGAGGTGACCGATCCGGCCGGCGCCGTCTGGTTCCAGACCCTCGATGTGCCATCGGGCCTGCCCACGCAGACATCGAACGCCGCCAATCCGCACGACACGAGAAACGTCGTCGAGCGATTGGTCTTCGACACCCCGGCTGCGGGACGGTGGATCGTGCGCGTCCGCGGGGTCGACGTCCCGTTCGGCCCCCAGCCGTTCGCGCTCGTCGTGCGAGGCGCGCTCGCCGACTGCCCTGCCCCCGCCTCCCCCGCGGCGCCGACCTTGGGTACCCCGGCCAACCATCAGGTGTCGCTGTCGTGGCCCGCGGTCGGCGGCGCGGCCGCGTACAACGTGTATCGCGCCTTCGGCGGCTGCCCCGGGGCGTCGTGGGTGCTGCTCGGGACGACGGCGTCGACCTCGTTCCTCGACACGACCGTCTCGGGAGGCGTGACCTACGGCTACGCGATCGCCGCCGCCTCCGACACGGCGGCCGCGTGCGAGTCTCCCCGCTCGACGTGCGCCTCGGTCGTCCCGACGGGCGACTGCTTCCTGCCGCCGTCGTTTGGCGGCGTGAAGTCGGCGGTCAGTACGGGTCAGTCGACGTGCGCCGTGCAACTGGGTTGGGACCCGGGCGCCGCCGCCTGCAACGGCGACGTGCGCTACAACGTGTACCGGGGCACCAGCGGGTCGTTCACGCCGGGTCCGGCCAATCGCATCGCAAGCTGCCTTGCCGGAACGGCCTTCACGGACAGCGTCGACCTCACGTTCAACACCGCGCACTGGTACGTCGTGCGCGCCGAGGACGCGACGAGCGGCCACGGCGGACCCTGCCGCGGCGGCAACGAAGACGGCAATGTCGTTCGCCTGCAAGCCGCCGCCGACGGACCTCTTGCAATCGCGACGTGGAGCGACGACGCGGGCGACACGGGTGTCGCCAGGCTCGGGACGGAATCGCCGTGGAGCGCGGTCGCGACCGGCGGTCACGCCGCCCCGCACACCTATCAGGCGATGAGCTTCGACGGCGCCTGCGCCAACCTCGTCACCCCCGTGCTGACGCTCGCGGACCCGGGCCAGGGACCGACGCTGACCTTCTGGACGAGGCACGATCTGGAGTACGACCCAACCGGCGAGATCCTGGGCACCGAAGGGTCCGTCGGCCAGGCCGAGGTCGCGACCGGTCCGTCGTTTTCGAACTGGACCCGCCTGCCGCTGACGCCGAACTACCCGGAGAACGTCGAGTTCCCCTACAACGACTGCCCGACCACGCAGAACATCACCCGTTACTTCACGGGGAACCACCTGACCTACACCGTCTACAACGCTGCGCTGACCAATTGGGCGGGCGGCGACGTCAAGATCCGGTTCCACCTCTCGGGCGACCACATCTACTCGGGCGGCCATTGGTGGGTCGACGACATCGCCGTCACGAAGGCCGTGGTCCCCGGATCGTGCCAGACCGCAGCCGGGGGACCGCCTCCTGTTCCCGACGGCGGCTCCGTGCCCGGAGCTCCGATGCGCGCATCGCGGAGCGGCGCCAACGTCGCCGTGACCTGGGACGTCGCGCAGTGCCCGGCCTCGTTCGTGACGATCTATCGCGGCGCGATCGGAAGCTACGGAGCGTTCACCGGCGCATCGTGCAACCTGCCCTCGATCGGATCCACGACCGTGGCGATGCCGAACAACTCCTGGTTCCTCGTCGTCGCCACCGACGGCGCAACCACCGACGGCAGCTACGCCCGCGGCGTCAACGGCGCCGAGCTCTTCTACTCCGGCGCCTCGACTGTGTGTCCGGGGATGACATCCCACGTCACCAGCAATTCCTGCCCGTAGCACACCGGGACATTCTGCTTTTTCTTTCAAAATCAGAGGGAAGGGGCGTCTCTCTCTTTTTCGCCGAAGGCGGTAATCCGGGGAGCCTTCAAGAAAAAGAGAGAGACGCCCCTTCCCTCTGATTTTGAAAGAAAAAGCAGAATGTCCCGGTGTGCTAACGTGCCGGATTCTCTAGAGGCTCGGAGACATACGCGGATGCCTGAATTCATTTTCACGATGAAAGACCTCCGGAAGACGGTCCCGCCGAAGCGCGAGATCCTCAAAGGGATCTGGTTGTCGTTCTTCTACGGCGCCAAGATCGGCGTTTTGGGTCACAACGGCGCGGGCAAGTCGTCCCTGCTTCGCATCATGGCGGGACAGGACGACCAGTTCACCGGTGAGGCATTTCCCGGCAAGGGCGCAACCGTCGGGTTCCTCTCGCAAGAGCCCAAGCTCAACCTCGAAAAGACGGTGCTGGGCAACGTCGAGGAAGGGGTCGCGAAACAGAAGGCGATCGTCGACCGCTACAACGCGCTGATGGAGAACTACTCCGACGAGATCGCCGACGAGGCCGCGAAGCTCCAAGATCAGATCGACCACCAGAACTTGTGGGATCTCGACACGCACCTGGAGATCGCCATGGACGCGCTGCGCTGCCCGCCCGGCGACGCGGAGGTCGCGAGCCTCTCGGGCGGCGAGAAGCGCCGCGTGGCGCTGTGCCGTCTTCTTCTCCAGAAACCCGACCTTCTGCTCCTGGACGAGCCGACGAATCACCTCGACGCCGAGTCCGTCGCTTGGCTCGAGCGGCACCTGAAGGAATACACGGGGACCGTGGTCGCGGTCACGCACGATCGCTACTTCCTCGACAACGTCGCCGGGTGGATCCTCGAGCTCGATCGCGGTGCGGGGATCCCGTGGGAGGGGAACTACTCCTCCTGGCTCGACCAGAAGCAAGCCCGGCTCGCCCAGGAAGAAAAGGCGAGCACCGCGCGCCAGAAGACGCTGCAGCACGAGCTCGAGTGGGTGCGCATGGCCCCGCGCGCCCGCCACGCCAAGAGCAAGGCCCGCATCACCGCCTACGAAGACCTGCTGCGCCAGGACACCGAGCGCGTGTCCCAGATCGAGGAGCTGTACATCCCCGCGGGCCCGCGCTTGGGCGACGTCGTCGTCGAAGCCAAGAACGTCCGGAAGGCGTACGGCGACAACCTGCTCATGGACAATCTGTCGTTCAGCCTGCCGCCCGGAGGCGTCGTCGGCGTGATCGGACCCAACGGCGCCGGGAAGACCACGCTGTTCCGGATGATCGTGGGCACGGAAAAGCCGGACGGCGGGACGCTGCGCATCGGCGAAACCGTGAAGCTCTCCTACGTCGACCAGAGCCGCGATGCCCTGAACGGCGACCAGAACGTGTGGCAGGCGATCTCCGGCGGACACGACCTGATCCCGCTCGGCAAGCGCGAGGTTCCCAGTCGCGCGTACGTCTCGTGGTTCAACTTCAAGGGGTCGGACCAGCAGAAGCTGGTCAAGGACCTTTCGGGCGGCGAGCGGAACCGCGTGCACATGGCCCAGATGTTCAAGACCGGCGGGAACGTCTTGCTGCTCGACGAGCCGACGAACGACCTCGACGTCGACACGCTGCGGACCCTCGAAGAGGCGATCCTGAACTTCGCCGGGTGCGCGGTGATCATCAGCCACGACCGCTGGTTCCTCGACCGGATCGCGACCCACATCCTCGCCTTCGAGGGGGACAGCCAGATCGTCTGGTTCGAGGGGAACTACCAGGAATACGAAGCCGACCGGAAGCGCCGTGTCGGAGCCGAGGCCGACCAGCCTCACCGGATCAAGTACCGCAAGCTCACGCGCTCTTGACGCCGCATCGCTTCTGGGGCACCTTTCCTGTCGGATGACATCCCATGCGTGAGGCTTCGCTCCAGACCGTCCGTCACCTGATCGACCGGCTCGACGAGTCGGTGAAGATGGGCGAGGTGCACGCCGTCACGAGCCACGTGAAGACGGCCCTGTGCGATCTCATCCACGCCAACGACCTCGCCATCCCCGAAGCCTTCATCCGTCCGTGCCGCGAGCACTACGCGCGCCGCCTGCTCTTCCGTAACGACGAGCTCGGCTACACGGCGGTCGTCATGACCTGGGCGCCGGGACAGTCCACCGGTCTACACGACCACTCCGGGATGTGGTGCGTCGAAGGCGTCGTCGCAGGGCAGATGACCGTGACGCGCTACGACCTCGTCGGAACGGTCGACGACCGGTTCCGCTTCAACCAGGTCGAAGAGGTGCGCGCGGGTGTCGGGTCCTCCGGCGCGCTGATCCCTCCCTACGAGTACCACGTGCTCGCCAACGCGCTCCACGACCGCCCGTCGGTCACCCTGCACATCTACGGAGGGGAGATGACGGGGTGCAGCGTGTTCGAGCCGCAGGCCGACGGCCTGTGGATCAAGCGGAACAAGACGCTCGGCTACGACGACTGACCGCCGACGCAGCGTCTTGAAATCCTCCGGTTTCCTTTCGATCGTCCCCGGCCTTGTCCTGGTCGTCGCGGTGGCGGTCGCCGCGCGCCTCACTCACGGCCTGGTGCCGCCTCACATCGGAAAGCTCGTCGGCGAAGTCATCTTCGCCGTCGCCCTCGGACTCGCGATCGGAAACGTCCTCCGGATCCCGAAGCTCGCAACCCCCGGGATCAAGTTCGCTTTCCAGACTCTGCTCCGCGCCGCGATCGTGCTGCTCGGTGCGACCTTTTCCTTCAAGACCGCGCTGTCGATCGGGGGGCGCGCGCTCCTCATGGTCGTCGTCCTGATGACTCTGGCGCTCGTCGCCGCGCACGCGCTCGGCCGGGCCCTCAAGGTTCCCGGCAAGCTCGCAACGCTCATCGGCGTCGGCACCGCCGTGTGCGGGAACACGGCGATCTCCGCGGTCGCGCCGGTCATCGGCGCGAAAGACGAAGAGACCTCGTTCGCGATCGCCACCAACACCTTGTTCGGGACGCTCGCGGTCTTCGCCTACCCCGTCCTCGGCCACGCGCTCGGCATGAGCGACGCCGCGTTCGGCACATGGGCGGGCACCGCGGTGAACGACACGTCGCAGGTCGTCGCGACCGGGTTTGCCTACTCGCAGGCCGCGGGCTCGGTGGCGACGGTCGTCAAGCTGACGCGCAACACGTTGATGGGCGGCGTGATCGTTCTCATGGGGCTGATCTACGCGGGGAGCGGAGGGGCGGCGGGGTCGCTCGCGCAGCGCCTGAAGCAGTCGGTTCCGCCGTTCGTTCTGGCCTTTCTCGGGATGTGCCTGTTGAACACGCTCGGCGTCGTCGCCTG
>Ga0068859_100008424_pt1 | contig 10442 bp, 7 predicted proteins | sample KBSSwiS22_FD_66585 | JGI IMG/M metagenome (GOLD analysis project Ga0068859, IMG submission 66585) | Switchgrass rhizosphere microbial communities from Kellogg Biological Station, Michigan, USA - KBS Switchgrass S2-2 | ecosystem: Host-associated > Plants > Roots > Rhizosphere > Soil ... | reverse complement strand
GATCTTCATTCGGGAGCGCCTGCTGTGTCAGCACATCCCGCCTCCGCCTCCGGGCGTCAATACGACGCTGCCAGATCCGAAGGAAGGCGCGGTGCATACGCGCCGCGATCTGATGACCGAGCACGTATCCAATCCAACCTGTGCGTCGTGCCATCGGCTCATGGATCCGATTGGGTTTGGGCTGGAGAACTTCGACGCTATCGGCCGGTGGCGCGACCAGGAGTCGGTTCAGCTTCCAGGTGCCGGCGGTGGTGGCGGCCGCGGCGGCAAGCAAGTGAAGCTGCCGATAAACACTCAGGGCGAGATTGCAGGGCTTCCGAACTCGACGTTCTCCGACGCCAAGCAGCTTGGCGCTATTCTGGCGGAGAGTCCGGTTTGCCAGAAGTGCATCGTCCGGCAGATGTTCCGCTACTCGTACGGCCGGCTCGAGAACAGCGCGGACGAGCCGACGATCGATTCGCTGTTTGCGAAATTCAAGGAATCCGGTTTCCGTTTCAAGACTTTGATGACTGCGCTGGTGCAATCGCCAGAGTTCCTTCGGAGGTAGTGATGTATCTCAGTAGACGTAAATTCCTGAAGGGTATCAGCGCGACTGGCGCCCTTGTCCAGGTTGGGCTCCCGCCGCTCGCGGCGATGTTCAACTTCAACGGCACCGCGTACGCTGCGGGCGTCTCGGGCCAGCCGATCGACAAGCGATTCCTCCTCTGGTGGAACGGGAACGGGATTCCGGAACGCTACTGGATTCCGCGCGAGACCGGCACCGAGTACGAGCTGACGCCGTGCCTGGAGCCGCTTGCGCCGGTTCGGGATTACGTCCATGTGCTGAGCGGGATCGACAACGTGGCCGCCCGGCTCGACGGGCAGGGCAACGGCCACTTCAGCGCGCTGTGCGGGCTGATGACCGGCACCGCCTACACGGGGCGCGGGGCAGCCGGGCCATCGATCGATCAGATTCTTGCAGCCAAGATCGGCACCAAGTCGCGGTATCGATCGCTGCAGGTCGGCGTTGCGCAGGAATCGCACGGCGAAAACGTGCATCGCAACATGACGTGGGCCGGCTACGAACGGGCGCTTCCGCCGGAGATGATTCCCCACAACCTTTTCGATCGCCTGTTCGGCGTCAAAGACCAGAGCTGGGTCGACCGCAAGAAAAGCGTGCTCGACCTCGTGACCGACGATGTGCACGCGCTGCAGCCCACCCTCGGCTCGGCCGACCGTCAGCGGCTGGATCAACACCTGACGTCGGTGCGCGACCTCGAGCGGGCGATTGCCAGCCTGCCGCCGGACTATGGGAAGAACGTGAAGGAGCCGGAGGACATCAGCGATCTGACCGACTATCCGAGAATCGCGAAGATCCAGTCGGATCTCGTGGTTCACGCGTTCGCTTCGGGCCAGACCCGGGTCGCGGCTTACATGTTGACGAAATGCCAGAGCCTTACCCGGTTCCCATGGCTCGGACACGCCGACAACCGGCATCACGACTATACGCACACCAACGCGGGGACGCCCCAGCAGCAGCGCATCATGCGCGACATCACCCGGTGGCACGTCGAGGAATTCTCCTACATGCTCCAGGGCCTGAAGGCGGTTCCCGAAGGCGAAGGCAACCTGCTCGACAACACGGCGTGCGTGTTCGTGCACGAGCACGCGGAAGCCAATCCGCACAAGTGCAACGGTCTCGCGATGCTCGTCGCCGGCGGCGGAGTCAAAGGCGGCATGCACACGAAGACGCACAACGGGATCGGCGACGTCTACCTCACCCTGTCGGAAGAGCTGCTCAAGACGCCGCTCGGCAAGGAGTTCCCGACGGCGGAGGAGAAGATGAGCTTCCTGGTGTAAGCAGTAAGTGACGAGTGATAAGTGACGAGTGACAAGTAAAAAATAAGTAAGAAGTAAAAAGTTGGGGCGGCGGTTTGAACAAAATCGCCGCCCCTTTTCGTTTCCGGACAGACACCTCTCTATGGAGATGATCGGGTTCATCTATCGATGGGGCCTGATTCTGCAGGCCGTCGCGATCGTCCATTTCGTCCAACGGCGGCCCGACACCTTCTGGCTGTGGATCATCCTCATGGGAGGAGGGCTCGGCGCGCTCGTTTATATCGTCGCCGAAATGCTGCCCGATGCGAGCTTGCTTCGCGGCGCCTTTGATGGCGTGTCGCGCAAGCGCCGCCTCCACGAGCTCGAGGCCATCGTGCTCGATAACCCGGCTGCCGGCAACCTGGAAGAGCTCGCCGACCTCTACCTCGAGGAAAAACGATTCGCAAAGGCCCGGGAACTGTACGACAAGGTCATCTCGGCACGAACTGATTCGCTCGATCCTTTTTATCGCCGGGCGCTCGCCGCTCTCGAGATGGGCGATTTTCCCGCGGCCCTCTCCGATCTCGAGAAGGTTGTTTCGAAGGACCCCAAGTACGACTTCCATCGCGCGGCGGGGCTGCTCGCCTTCGCACATGCTCGAGCAGGAAACCCGGAGCGTGCGGAAGAACTCTTCAAGAAGACCCTCGAAATCTCGACGCTCTCCGAGACCTACTACAATTACGCGTCGTTCCTGGCTGCGCGCCAGCGGCCGGCGGAAGCACGGGAGTGGACCGAACGCATTCTTTCGAAGAAGCCCACGATGCCGCGGTACCTTAGAAGGCGGGAGCGGCCGTGGTTTCGAAAGGCGGCGGCACTGCGCAAGCAGCTGAGCGCTGCGTAATGTAACCGCTATCGTTCTGGCGCAAAAAGCGTCCGGCGAAGCCGGCGCACCAGCCAGGTCGCCATCGCGAGGATGATCGCAAGCGCAATCAGCACTACGATGGCCGCGGCCAGGGGGTAGTTCAGCGCCAGGATGGCGAGGCCGATCACGAACCCGTCTTCGCTGAAGCTCAGAATCCAGTTCGAAAACGGCTCCGGACTTGTGTTCGCGGCTGCGCGCGTGCCCGCCTTGGTCAGGTGGCTGCTCGTGGCCAGCCCGGCCCCGGCCAGCGCGACGATCGCTTCCATTTCTGGCGAGACGTGCCCGACCGACGCGACCGCGATTAGCGCGCCGCCGATCGGACGGATGACCGTGTGGACGGCATCCCAGATCGAGTCGACCCACGGGATTTTGTCGGCAACGAACTCCACGACGTACAGCAGCAGCGCAAGGCCGATAATCCAGTCATTGTCGAAGACACGATACTGCTGAGGCAGGTCGACCCAGTGGTAGCGGCTGGCCAGCCCGACGATGGCAACCGTTGCGTACAGGTTGATGCCTGCCGCAAACGAGAATCCGAGCATGCGGCCGAGCGAGCTCAGCAGCTCCATCTGTAGACGATTCTAGAGGAACTCGTGCCGCCCGGTACTCGTCTCAGAGGGCATGCGTAGACAAGAGGTCGCAAGATTCATTCTGACGGGAGTTCTGCTTGCAGGGGCGGCCGCGTCGTTCGTTCTGGACTGGAGCGCCAATCATCTTTTGAACCCGGCGTGGCCCGGGCACGCGAAGTTCCATGGTGCATTGCTCTTGTTCCTGTTGGCTGGGGTCTCTTTGGTTGGTGTGTGGCTTTTGTGGCGCGACTCGAAGGAGCCGGAGGTTGCGTTATCGGCTGCGGCGCTGATCTCCGCATCGTTCTGGACGCCGCTCTTTTACATCACATGGCTTCTTCCAGGTTCGACGGCATGGGCGGGAAATCCCGGGGCCGTTCCTCACATCGCCGGGTTCACCTTCTACCCGAACCTGGCGGCGGCGGGCGCGTTTCTATTCCTGACTGCCGGTGGATGGCTCGTCGGGACTAATTGGCCTTCGTCGCGGCGCTTGTGACGGCCGGCAGATCGAACATGAACACGCAGCCCCGGGAGGTGGTCGGGCGCGCGTCGAACGCCCCGCCATGCAGCTGCGCCACGCGTTTGGCGGCTCCGAGCGCGACGGCGATCGTCCTGCCGCCCTGTCGATCCGTGGACTCCATGTCGAACAGCCGCGCGAGCTGCGGGGTGTCCAGCGTATAGGCGTCCTGCCGGAATTCGCAATGAAGCCTGTCGCCGGCGGCGAATGCGGCCACATGAATGTCGGCGGCCGTGCCGCTCAACTCAACCAGCGCGATGGCCGTTCCCAGGCACGCGCGTATGCCATTCATCAGAAGGGCCGCGTCGCCTTGCAGAAGGAGCGAGGAGTCGGGCAAATTGACCGACAACGTCGATTCGGTCAGCCGGAGCTCTTCTTTGAACTCGCCGAACACCTGGCGCATGAGCTCGTCGAGACGAACTTCCCGCCGGGACGGATGAGCATTTTCCAGCAGCAGCCGGAGCTGCTGCGCGTAGCGGATGCTGCGCTGCACGCCGATTTTCGCGAGCGTCACGCCGAGGCGCTCGCGCAGCGGCCGCGCACCCTGCTGAATCAGGTTGAAGCACGAAGCGAGACCTTCGAACTCCTGGCACAGGTCGCGGAGGGCGGCGGTCGTCGGGACGCTGGCCGGCGGCGGGGGTGTCTGTTCCGATCGCGCTGTTGACGAGCGCGCCGCGAGCTCGTCGACGTAATGCGAATCGTGACGCATGCGATATTCAGTCGGAAGACCCTGACGAATCGACCGCGGCTTCACGGGCGGCGCGCCGATGCTGTCGATCAGCTCGCTGAAATCTTCCTGAGGAACTGCTGAAGCCGCCATCGGGTCGAGTGACTCAGACATGATGACGCATAATAGTACGGAATTGACGAGCTTGAACGAAAACTTTGGTCTGAAATAAGAAAAACAAAAAAAAATTTCTACGACCACATCCTGCGAAGCTTGCTCGTGATGTCGATCGGCGATCGCTGAGGCGCTGATGACATTTCTGTCTGTTGATGCGGCGGCCAAGTAATCAAATCCAGACGCAACATTACGGCATTTGACATAAAACGGCTCTTCGCGCCGTATACGTGACGGTCGCCGAGGCGCGCCTGGCTCGCAACGTAGTACTTGAGCGGCGCAATCAGGTGAAGATCGTTCTTCGCGCGCGTCATGGCGACGTACAGGAGTCGCCGCTCTTCTTCGATTTGATCCGAACGTCCCGTCGAGAACTCAGAAGGAAAATTACCGTCGGCGACATTCAGAATGTAGACCGCGTCCCATTCCTGTCCTTTTGCGGAGTGAACGGTGGAAAGCACGAGGTAGTCCTCATCGAGATAGGGGATACCCGAGTTGTCGCCGGTCGCCTGGGGCGGATCGAGCGCGAGCTCGGCGAGGAACTGATCTCGCGTCGCGAACTGCTGGGCGAGCCGCTCGAGCTGCACCAGATCGCCCATTCGGACCTGGGCCGCATCGTAAATGCGCTCGAGATGCGGCTCGAACCACTCGCGAGTTCTGCCGACCTGCCCCTGCCACGGCCCTTCGGTCGTCGCGAGGCAGCGCATCAACTCGGCAAAGGGCCTCCACGCATCGCTGAGGCCGGGAGGCGGGCGGAAATCGCTTAAAACGTTCCACGAGTAGCCGCCGGCATGAAAGTCGCTGAATAGCTGCTCGGCGGTTGCCGGCCCCATCCCGGGAAGGAGCTGCAGCGCGCGAAACGCCGCAAGGCGGTTCTTAGGGTTATCCGCCCAGCGCAGCACCGCCAGCATGTCTTTCACGTGCGCAGCTTCGAGAAACTTGAGGCCGCCGTACTTCACATATGGAATGTTCCGCCTCGTGAGCTCGAGCTCCAGCACATCGCTGTGATGAGAGCTGCGGAACAGCACCGCCTGCCGCTTCAACGCGACACCCTGCTCTCGCGTGTGGAGCACCTGCGCAACGACGTATTCCGCTTGATCCCGATCGTCGGCGACGGCGACGTATTTCGGCCGGTTTCCCGTTCCTCGATGTGCCTTCAGGACCTTTCGATACTGACGCTCGCCTTCCGCAATCAGCGCGTTGGCCGCGTCGAGCACGCCCTGCGTCGAGCGATAGTTTTCTTCCAGCGTGATGATCGACGCCGGGTGGCCGAGCTCCGGCGTATATTGCGCGGGGAATCCGAGAATGTTGTCGACGGTTGCCGCCCGGAACGAATAAATCGCCTGCGCATCGTCGCCAACGACGGTCACGCCTTCGCCGTTGCTGCGAAGGTGCCTCAGGATTTCGGCCTGCAGCACGTTCGTATCCTGATACTCATCGACCAGGATGTAGTCGAACTGTCCGCCAATCTCGGCCGCGAGCCTGTCGTCGGACATCATCGCGTGCCAGTACAACAGTAAGTCGTCGTAGTCGAGCGCCTGATTCGCCAGCTTTTTCTCCACGTACGCCAGATAGAGACTGGTGAGCTGCGGCTCCCATTCCGCGCACCAGGGGAAGAGAGAGTCGAGCGTTTCGGACAACGGCCGCTGCGTGTTCACCCGATGCGAGTAGATGGCCAGGCACGTGTCCTTGCGCGGAAACCGCTTCTCCGTCTTCGAGAAGCCCAGCTCGTGGCGCAGGATGTCGAGCAGATCGGCGGCGTCCCCGCGATCGAGCACGCTGAAGCTCTCGTCGAGCCCGACGCTTGCGGAATGCCGGCGAATCAGTCGATTTGCAATCGAGTGAAACGTTCCCGACCAGGGCAGCCGAACCTCTTTAACAGTGTCGCCGACGATGCGCTGCGTGCGGCGGGTCATTTCGATCGCCGCCCGGCGAGTGAAGGTAAGAAGAAGGATGCGATCGGGCTTGGCGCCCTCGAGCACCAGGTGGGCGACGCGATGGGCGAGTGTGTTGGTCTTGCCGGTGCCGGCCCCCGCGATAATCAACAGCGGGCCCGAACCGAAGCGCGCGGCTTCGAGCTGCCTGTGGTTCAGCCCGCTGAACACCGGAACGTCTGTCACTCGGGCACTATAGTACGGATTTGGCGGGCGAATACAAGGCGAAGTGGTGATAAGATTCCCCGCCTGTTCTGGCGAATCGTTACAGCCGGCTTTCTAATATTGATCCATGCGGCGCCGATCCTGGCGCTGGCGCGTGGAACGACCTCTCGAGACTGGCTGGTCCTCGCGTTCACCTTCCCTGTGTTGTCATTTGCGTGTTCGGGCGGGCTTCACCGCTACTTCGCGCACCGATCGTTTCAGACCAGCAGGACATTTCAGTTTCTGATGGGGTTGGGCGCTTCGGCCGCCTTCGGCGATCCGATGACGTTCGCCGCCAGACACCGGCTGCATCACGCGTTATCGGACACCGATCGCGACGTGCACAGCCCGAAACAGGGTTTCCTGTATTGCTGGTTTGGAACGCTCATCGATTACAGCCTGAGCGAGAGTGAAGTTCGGCGGCTGGTTCCCGATATCGCCGCCTATCCAGAGATGGTCTGGCTGCACCGCCTCTTCTTTGTTCCCGGCGTACTAACGGGGTTGGCGATCTGGATGCTGGGGGGATTTGGCGCATTCGCCATTGGGTACTGTGGCGTGTGCCTGTTGATCGTGAATATTGGCTCGGCTGTGAACTATTTCGGTCACAAACGCTGGACCCGCCGCTACGACACCAGTGATAACTCGGCGAACAACCCGCTGGTTGCGGTCCTGAGCCTTGGAGAAGGATGGCACAACAATCATCATCACTATCCCGCCGCGTGCCACGCCGGCTTTTTCTGGTGGGAAATCGACATTCTTTATTACGAGATCAAGCTGCTCGCGTGCCTTGGGCTGGTGTGGGATCTCAAGATGGTGCCCACACGAGCGCGGAGGGAATTATTGCGGCTCTCTAAAAACGGACGCGCACCTCTGCCAAGACTTGGCGCTTGATCACATCTCCGAAGATGTGCTGCTGGACGTCCTGATTGAGAATGTTCGTCACGCTGAGGGACGTGATCAGCTTCCCGCCGTTCCAGCGCCTGCCGGCCCCGGCGTTCAGCATCGTGTACGAGTCGGTCGTGCCGAAGAATCGCGCGTCGAGCACATCCCGCCAATACGCACTGTCCGTGAAGTTCAGTGAAACGTTGCCAAAATAATGCGCGACGCTGAAGCTGGCTCCGGCGTTGAAGCGGTTCGACGGAGGGCGATTCAGAAGCGAGCTGTCGAAGCCGGTCGCCACCGGTTGTGTCTGGTAGGAGTAGTTCGCGAACACTCTGGTCGATTCGCTGACCGGCGACTCCACGCTCAGTTCGATCCCTTTCTGCCGCACCGAGCCGTAATTCCGGTAAGTGAAAACCGACGGGAGACCGTTTCCGTCGCCAAACGCATTCTGGGCGATCAGCGCATTCAACACAGCCGGCGGCAACGGCCAGCCTGGAGGCGGCGCGGCAGCGGTAAATGACGCCACCTGCCTGAAAAGGATCTCGTTTTTTGTGTCGTTGACGTAAAACGCGGCGCCCACGAGCGTCTGGCCGACGGGCATGCCTGTGTAAGCGACTTCATACGCCGTCAACGACTCTTCTCTGAGCTGCTTGTTGCCGATGGCCTGCGATCCGAACACGAAATTGGTACCCGCCAGCGCAGGATTGATCAACCCGAGATCGATCTGGTTCAGGATGCCCACATCGATGAAGTTGTTGACGAGCGACGGCGCCCGGTACCCGCGGCTGAATGACACGCGGAAGGTATGTGCCTGTACGGGTTTGAGCAGAAGAGTCGTACGGGGTGAAACGACCGGGCGGGAGAGCACATCGAACCGGTCGACACGGCCTCCAACGACCCAGCTGATGCGATCCGAAAAATGGATCTCGTCCTGGATGTAGCCGCCGCCCTCGTTTCGTGAGCGGCCGCCAGGCGCTAACGACAGATCGAACGCATTGTGTCGAACGTTGCCGCCGTAGGTGAGGACCTGGCGTGTGCCAATCGCCTGGATATTCCCGAACTCGCCGTCGTACGTCTTGTTCTTGAAGACGAACGGGATCGGCGCACCGGTAATCCCTCGGCTGAGCAGCGCCGCGGCGTCGCCGTCGAGCACGTTCACAAAGAAGTTGGCCTTGAGCCCGCCTCGGCTGTAGTTGATTTTCCCGTAGCCGAGCGCGGTTCCGCTCTTGATATTGAAGGGACCGATGCCGGTGTGAATGATGCCTCGAGTGCCCGCCACGCCACCCGCCACAATCAGCTTCTCTGTGGGCGAAAAGTCGTAATCGACGCGCGTGTCGAACTTTGGCTGGGTCGTGCCCTCGTTCTGGTAACTCGGGTAGGGCGTCTTGAATGAGTTGTTGATCGTGCCGACCGGCCGCGCCAGGGGTTGCTGCGTCGTCACGCCGACCGAGACTTTGTAGGCCCACCGCTCGTTGAGCGCCTGAGCGTGGGTGCCGTTGATGGCGAAAAGAGAACCGGCCTTGAGGTTCGAGTCGCCAACCGATCGGTCGAACGTGCCGGCCGACATGTTGAACGTCGTGCCGGCGAGCTCGCGTGGAGCCTTGCTGATGATGTTCACGACGCCGGTCAGCGCATTGGCGCCCCAGATGGCAGAGGCCGGTCCGCGAATCACTTCGATTTGCCGGACTTCATCGAGGTTGATTGGCAAGAAGTCCCACGCCACGAAACCAAAAAAGTCCTGGTACAAAGTGCGGCCGTCGAGCAGCGCGAGCTGGGATGTCGCCAGCGTTCCGGTCGAGCTGCGGCTCGTCAAATTGATATCGCGCGCAGAGGTTTGCGCCACGTTCATGCCGGGCACCGCGCGCAGCAGGTCTGCATAGGTGCGAGACGCCGTGTTTTGGATGGTCTCGCTTGTGATGACGCTCATCGTGGGAGCCGCGTCGATCACCTTCTGTTCGGTTTTTGCGGCGGTCACGACGACCAGCTCCTCGTACTTGAGCGGTTCAGCGGGCTCGGCCTCTGGCGGAGGTGGCGGAGTCGGCGCCGGCTGTGCTGGTGTCTGACCCCACGCCGGCAGGCAAGCCGCGAGAATCAAGACCAGAACGATTCCACACGATGGACGGCACATCATCGTTCCTCCTTGAATGCGAGATGTCGCTATCTTACAGGAGAATTTACGAAGAATTTACGGGCGGTACTGGCCGGGCGCCAGCATCAGGGTCATCCGCTCCGGGTTTTGGATGCCGTGAGCGTTCATCCAGGCGTCAGCCCCCGACACCAGCGCCGAGCCACGCGCTCCGCCGCTGATCTCTCCAAGGCGGCGTCGGGCAACGGCCACATGAAGGGCCATCTCCTCCTGGGCGAAGGCGAGTGCAGTATTTTCCAATAACATCGCGACATCGTTACGGGCAACGTTGGGATTAACCGTACCAAGGCCCGTGGCGAGCAAGTCCGCCATTGCCGTCGCATGTGGCGCATCGTGCCGCCTGAGCTGGCGAATGGTTTTTCTCGCGACTGCCAGCAGCGCCCCCCGGTGATGATCGTCAGACGTCATCATGCTCGCCGCCATCGCGCTGCGCCCGCGAATGAACAGCGCTTCGATGCGGATGCGCTGAACGCGCAACAGCAGCGAGCGCCTTAGCGCCGGCCAGTGGCGTTCGACGTGGCCCCAGGCCGCCTGGCCATCTCCGGCATAGAGTGCGATCTCGACGTTGGCAAGCAGCTCGAAATAATGCTGGGACGTGTAGGTCTTCTGGTACCAGACATCAATGCCTTCCCGAAC
>Ga0068859_100008422_pt1 | contig 10444 bp, 6 predicted proteins | sample KBSSwiS22_FD_66585 | JGI IMG/M metagenome (GOLD analysis project Ga0068859, IMG submission 66585) | Switchgrass rhizosphere microbial communities from Kellogg Biological Station, Michigan, USA - KBS Switchgrass S2-2 | ecosystem: Host-associated > Plants > Roots > Rhizosphere > Soil ... | reverse complement strand
TCGGCAGCATGGCCACACGCGAGTCCGACGGCACGGTCTACACGCACGCCGGTCCGGAGATTGGCGTAGCGTCGACGAAGGCCTTTACGTCGCAGCTCGTCGCACTTCATCTCCTGGCGCTCGCGCTCGGACAGGCCAAAGGCACGGCGTCGATCGAGCTATCAAAGAAGCTCGTCCAGGAACTCGACCAGTTGCCCATCAAGATCGAGGAAGCGCTGAAGGTCGACGCGGCGATCGAGGAGCTGTCAGCCAGCGTGCAGAATCGTCGCGACTGTCTATACCTCGGGCGCGGCATCAACTACCCGATTGCCCTCGAAGGCGCGCTGAAGTTGAAGGAAATTTCCTACATTCACGCCGAGGGCTACCCGGCCGGCGAGATGAAGCACGGCCCCATCGCGCTCATCGAAGAGGACCTGCCCGTGATCGTGCTCGCAGGCGACGATGGACTGTTCGAGAAGGTGGTCGGCAACATCCAGGAAGCCAAGGCCCGCGGCGGACGCATCATCGCGATCACGCCCAAGTCTCGCGTGGCGGCTCTCGAGATGCTTCTGACCAAAGGTAAGGACGTGATCCTGCCGGTGCCAGATGCCCACGTGCTGCTGATGCCGGTGCTGATGACTGTGCCCGTGCAGCTCTTGGCCTACCACGTGGCCGTGCGCCGAGGCTGCGATGTCGATCAGCCGAGAAATCTGGCGAAGAGCGTGACAGTGGAATAAGACCTATGGCGACACCCGGGTCTCTTCCGTCTCAGAGCGACACCCCGATCTCTTCGACGATGGACCGCAGGTCTTCGTCAGAAATGTGCTTCTGCTGATCGGCCAGCGTCGTCATACGGCGGTACACCTCGTCCAGATCACGCCGTGACAACGTCAGGCCCAGCCGGTCGCAGGCGGTCTGCACGGCGTGACGGCCCGAGTGTTTGCCGAGCACCAGTGACGATGCCGGCGCACCCACGTCCTCGGGCCGCATGATTTCGTAGGTGCGGCGATCCTTCAACATTCCGTCCTGGTGAATGCCGGCTTCGTGCGCAAAGGCGTTGCGGCCGACGACGGCCTTGTTGGCCTGCACCCGCTGACCGGTGATGTCGGTGAGCATCTGGCTCGTCTCGAAGAGGTGCACCGTCTTGACCTGTGATTGCACCGGCGCCAGATCCGGACGCACGTGGGTAATCATCACGATCTCCTCGAGCGACGCGTTGCCTGCACGTTCGCCGATCCCGTTGATCGTGCACTCCACCTGACGGACGCCGGCGTTGATCGCGGCCATCGTGTTGGCGACGGCCAGGCCGAGATCATCGTGGCAATGCGCGCTGAAGATCGCCTTGTCCGAGTTCGGTACCCGCCCGATCACGTCACGGAAGAAGCCCCCGATTTCATCCGGCGTGGAATACCCGACCGTATCCGGCAGGTTGATGGTCGTGGCGCCCGCCTTGATGACCTCTTCGACCACGCGGCACAAGAAGTCCAGGTCGCTGCGTGTGGCGTCTTCGGCCGAGAACTCGACATCGTCCGTGAATTGGCGCGCGCGCTTCACCGCGTCGACGGCCAGCTCGAGGCACGTCTCACGAGTCATTCGAAGTTTGCGGGTCAGGTGGAGGTCGGATGTGGCAATGAAGGTGTGGATGCGGCCGCGGCGCGCGGGGGCAATCGAGGCGCCGGCCCGGTCGACGTCGCCCGCCGCGCAGCGCGCCAGCGCTGCGACGACGGGCTCCGTAACCGATTGTGCGACCCGTTTGACCGCCTCAGCGTCGTCGTCCGAGGAGATTGGGAAACCGGCCTCGATGATGTCCACGCCCAGTTTTTCGAGTTGGCGAGCCAGCCGGATCTTCTCCTCGATGCGCATCGAGAAGCCCGGGGCCTGTTCGCCGTCGCGAAGGGTGGTGTCGAAAATGACCAGCCGTTCTGACATGGGATCGCCAGTGTCCCGCCCCGACAACCCAAAGTCAAGGTTATGATGTTTAAATTAGTAGTCGAAATGCTTATTGAAGCCGGTACACTGGCGGCCTCCGGGAGCCGGGCATGACATTCGAAGATCTGCGTGTTTTCTGTGCAGTGGCCGCTGAGCGGAGCTTCTCTCGGGCGGCCCGAAAGCTTCGGCGCACCCAACCGGCCGTCAGCCAGGCCATCCGTCGCCTCGAGGCTGCTGCCGGCGAGCGCCTGATCGACCGTTCCTCACGCGACGGCACGCTCACCGATGCCGGACAGCTGCTCCTCGAGTACGGCACACGACTCCTGCACCTGGCCGACGAAGCGTCGATGGCGGTTGGGGCGCTGCGCGAGGTCAGGCGCGGCCGCATCCTGCTCGGCGCCAACGAGGGCGGCGTCTACGCCGTCCTGCCGCTCATCGCCGCGTTTCAGGAGCGGCATCCGGCAATCGTGATCGACGTTCGGCGCATCCCTTCGCGCCAGATGGCGCAGGAGGTTCTGCTGCGTTCTGTAGACATCGGCGTTCTCACCTTCAACCCGCCGGAACGGGAGCTGCAGTCGGTCGTGATCGGCATCGACGAACTCGTCCTGCTCGTGCGGCCCGATCACCCGCTGGCGGGACGTTCGCAGGTGACGATGGAGGAAATGGGCGAGCAGACCGTCATCGCGCACAACGATCCCTCACCCACGCGCGATCGCGTGCTGCGTATGTACGAACAACGTCACGCGCCGCTGAACATCAAGCTCGCGCTGCCGAGCCTTGATGGCATCAAGCGCGCGGTGGAAATGGGACTCGGCGTGGCGCTGCTGCCGCGACGCTGTGCGCTGGGCGAAATTACTCGCGGGGATTTGGTGGAAGTGCAGGTGCCGGAGCTGCGTTCACCGCGGCAGGTGCGCATCGTTCACCGCCGTGACACCGGACTGTCGCACGCGGCGCGGGCGTTCATGGACGTCGCGAAGCAGTTCGGCGGCGAGGATGCCACGCCGGCGCCGGTACCGAAAACCAGGAAACCGCGGGTGTCGAAGACACCCGGCATCTGACAGCGATGGCGCCCCGGACCTTCAGGTCGGCGGCGCCATCGGAGCGTTCAAGCGGAGGGACCTAGATCCAGCCGGATACGTACGGCAAGTCGGCGGCGACCTTCTCGACCTCGTCGTAGCGGTCGACGAGCAGGCTGGTCGCGTCCCAATCTCCAGACATCAGTGCCGACCGGAGGGAGTCGGGCATGCTGACGGGCACGGTCACGCTGCCAGCTGTGGCCGTCTTGGCCACGAGATCGAGACGACACGGCACCGTCGGATCCGCCTCGACGGCAGCCATCAAGCGCTCGATATCCTGAGCCGTCGCGGTCGCGAGCGGCAGGCCAATCATGGTGGAGTTGCCGGCGAAGATCTCCGCGAACGACACCCCCACGATCGCGTTGATGCCCCATCGCGCGATCGCCTGCGGCGCGTGTTCGCGCGACGAACCGCAGCCGAAGTTCGACGCCACGAACATGACGTGCGCGCCCTGATATTCCGGACGATCGACGGCGTGCGTCTGGCCACGCTCCTTCAACTGCTTGCGATCGTCCTCGAACAGGTGATGCTCGAGGCCATCGAAGGTGATCGTTTTGAGGAACCGGGCCGGAATGATGCGATCGGTGTCGATCTCATCGCCGCGGACGACAATGCCCCGCCCTTCGGCGCTGGTGATCTTGGAGTGACTGGTGGCCATAGAAGATCAGACGGCCGCAGGTGCGGCGACTGGAAACGAACGGATGTCCACGACCTCGCCGGAGATCGCGGCGGCCGCGACCATGGCGGGGCTCATCAACAGCGTGCGGCCCGTCGGGCTGCCCTGGCGGCCCTTGAAGTTGCGATTCGAGGACGAGGCGCAGACCTCGCGGCCTTCGAGCCGATCCGGATTCATGGCCAGGCACATCGAGCAGCCTGCGCCGCGCCACTCGAAGCCCGCGTCTCGGAAGATCTGATCGAGTCCTTCCTTCTCGGCGGCAATCGCGACCTTCTGCGAACCCGGCACGACCAACGCGCGCACGTGCTTCGCGACGTGATGCCCCGCGACGACGTGCGCCGCCTCACGGAGGTCCGAGAGGCGCCCGTTGGTGCATGAGCCGATGAAGGCGACATCGATCTTGGTGCCGGCAATCGGCTGACCGGCGCGGAAACCCATGAAATCGAGCGCTTCGACGAGCCCTGCGCGGTCCCCGGACGGCGAATCATCTGGCCGCGGAAGCTGAGCGTGCACCGCGACGGACTGACCAGGGTTGATGCCCCAGGTCACGGTCGGGGCGATCTCGGCGCCGTCCAGGCGGATGACGTCGTCGTACGGCGCGCCAGGGTCGGAGGCCATGCCGCGCCACCAGGCGGCCGCCTTGTCGAAGGCCACGCCCTTCGGCACGTACGGCCGGCCCCGCAGGAACTCGATCGTCGTGTCGTCCGGGTTCACGTAGCCGACGCGCGCGCCGCCCTCGATGGACATGTTGCACACGGTCATCCGCTCGTCCATCGTCATGCGATCGAACACCTCGCCGGCGTACTCGTACGCGTAGCCAGTGCCGCCATTCACGCCGAGCCGGCCGATGATCGTGAGGATGACGTCCTTGGCGTAGACGCCGGGACGGAGCGCGCCGTTGACCTCGATGCGGCGCACTTTCAACGGCGACAGCGCAAGGCACTGTGACGCCAACACGTCGCGCACCTGAGAGGTGCCGATACCGAAGGCGATGGCCCCGAACGCCCCGTGCGTCGACGTGTGGCTGTCGCCGCAGGCGATCGTCATGCCGGGTTGCGTGAGGCCCATCTCCGGGCCTATGACGTGCACGATGCCCTGGGAGCCGCTGGCAAGATCGAAGAACTTGATGCCGTAGTCGCGACAGTTGCGCTCGAGCGCCTCGGTCATGCTCTCGGCCATCGCGTCGGCGAACGGCCGGGCCTGCGCGCGCGTGGGCACGATGTGATCGATCGTGGCGAACGTGCGCTGCGGCGCCCGGACGGGCCAGCCGCGCTCGCGTAATTCCGCGAACGCCTGAGGGCTGGTGACCTCGTGGACGAGGTGGAGACCGATGTAGAGCTGCGTCTGACCGTTCGGCAGGACACGCACGGTGTGCGCGTCCCAGACTTTCTGAAATAGGGTTCGAGCCATGGCTAAACCGTAATGCTATCAGGACCGGGCCCGGCGGGCACGCTCGTTGCTCTGTGACGGGTGAAAGGCTGCCCATCGGCCCGCTTGTGGCAATTTTCGCCACCGAGGCACGACGGGTACGAACTTCCTGCAATGGTATTCTCGCTGGAATCCGTGGACTTCATCTCTTCACTCAATCCGGCTCAGCAAGACGCGGTGCAACACACCGAAGGCCCGCTGCTCATCCTCGCAGGCGCGGGCTCGGGCAAGACCCGAGTCATCACCTACCGCATGGCCTACATCATCGCGGCCGGTCTGGCGCAGCCGGGCGAGGTGCTGGCCGTCACCTTCACGAACAAAGCCGCCGAGGAAATGCGCGAGCGCATCGAGAAAGTGCTCGGCGGCGACTGCCGGCAGATTTGGCTCTCGACGTTCCACTCGCTCTGCGCTCGGCTGCTGCGCCGCGAGGCCACCGCGCTCGGCCTGTCGCGAGACTTCGTGATTTACGATTCGTCGGATCAGCTGGCTGTCGTCAAACAGGCGCTCAAAGCCCTCGACATCGACGAGAAGATGCTGCAGCCCCGGGCGGCACTGTCGCGGATCAGCCAGGCGAAGAACCGCATGGAGACGCCCGAATCCATGAAGAGTTCGGGCTGGAGCATGCGCGACCAGCAGATGAGCAAGATCTACGAGGCGTACCGGCGAACGCTGAACGATGCCGGCGCGCTCGACTTCGACGATCTCCTGCTCAAGACGGTCGAGCTGGTCGAGACCAGCGAACGGGTGCGTGAGACATACGCGCGGAGGTTTCGCTACGTCCTCGTCGACGAGTATCAGGACACGAATCGCCCGCAGTACATCCTCATTCGCCGCCTTGCGGAGATTCATCGCAACCTGTGCGTCGTGGGTGACCCGGACCAGTCGATCTACAAGTGGCGCGGCGCGGACCTGCGCAACATCCTGGACTTCGAGCACGACTTTCCCGATGCGCACATCGTGAAGCTCGAACAGAACTACCGGTCGACGCAGGTCATCCTCGACGCCGCTTCGGCCGTCATTCGCAAGAACCGCAACCGCAAGGACAAGCGCCTGTGGACGGATCACAAGGGCGGCGAGCTGGTCACCTACCTGCGCGCCGCCGACGAGATCGAAGAGGCGGACTACATCACCCGGGCGATTCGCGAGGCCCATCGCACGGATCCGACGCGCATGGTTGCCGTGCTGTATCGGACCAACGCGCAGTCGCGCGCGATTGAAGACGCGCTGATGCGCGAGGCCGTCGCCTATCGAATCATCGGCGGCGTCAGGTTCTACGAGCGTAAGGAAATCAAGGACGTCCTGGCCTACCTGCGACTCCTCATCAATCCGCACGACGACGTGAGCTTCCGGCGCGTGGTGAACGTGCCGGCGCGGGGCATGGGCAAAGGTGTCATGGACGCACTCGACCAGGTCGAGCCCACCGACGGCGAGGCCAATATTCCGCTGCTGACCGCGGGCCTGCAGCCGACCGCGTCGCCGCGTTCGTTGTGGGCGCGGCTGGTTCTCGCGGTCGACCGGCGCCTCTTACCGGCGCGGGCGTCGATGGCGGCGAAGACCGTTCGCGATCTCATCGCGTCGCTCGCCGGCGAGGCCGCGACGTCCTCGGTCTCGAGCGCCATCACGCTGGTCCTCGACCGGACGGGCTATCTCGCCTCCCTTCGCGAGGAGCGATCGGAGGAGGCCGAAGCCCGCATCGAGAACCTGCTCGAACTCGTATCGGCCGCCGGGGAATACGAGTCGCGCGACCCGGAAGCCTCGCTCGGGGGATTCGTCGATCGGCTGTCGTTGCTCTCCGAGGCCGACGAAGCGGCTGGCGCCAGTGACGCGCGCGTGTGGCTGATGTCCATGCACGCGGCCAAGGGCCTCGAGTTCCCGATTGTGATTGTCGCCGGCATGGAGGAGGGGCTCTTCCCCCACGCACGATCGGTCGACGACGAAGAGGACGTCGAAGAGGAGCGTCGCATCTTCTATGTCTGCATCACGCGTGCGAGGGAGAAGCTGATGCTGACGGCCGCCGCCAGGCGCCGGATCTTCGGTGAGTACCAGTCGACGACGCCCTCCCGCTTCCTCGAGGAAATTCCGGCCGAGCTCGTCAACCGCCTGGAGACTGCAGCGCCAGCGCCGCGATGGCAGCAGCCTGGCTATGAGATGCGCAACCCCTACGCGAACCGCAGCGGACCGCGGTTGCGCGAGCGCGAACCCGCGCGCGGGTTTTCGTACGAAGCGGAGGATCAATCCGCGAGCGGCATGCGCAACGGCATGCGCGTGCGGCATCGCCAGTTCGGCGTCGGAACAGTGATCGACGTCGAGGATCACGGCGACGACTACAAGGTCACCGTTCGCTTCTCGAGTGTCGGAACGAAGAAGCTGCTGGCGAAGTTCGCCGGCTTGGAACCCGCGTAACCGAACTTCGAAGTTCGACCCTCGAAGTCTGGAGCCCTGGGCCTTCGCTCTTCGACGTTGATCAGAGTGGGGTTCGCCCCCGACCTGAAGGTCGGGGGCTCCATGGGAACGATTCGGAACGAGCCGGCCCGGCCTTATCAGCCCACCGGCGGCGTGGGGGTCGGCTCGCCGTCCGTGGGTGCCCCGCCATTCGGCTCGCCGCTCTCGCCAGGCTCGACGGCGCCTTCGGGTTCGGCGAGCGTCGCAATCGACACAATCCGATCCTGGTCGTCCAGGTCCATCAGCCGGACGCCCTGGGTGTCACGGCCGATCGGCCTCAGGTCGCCGGCTTTCATACGGATGATCTGCCCCTGCTCGGTCACGAGCAGCAGCTCGTGGCGATCGGTCACGCATGCCAAAGCGATGACGGGCCCGTTGCGGTCGCTCGTCTGAACGTTCTTCAGGCCGATGCCGCCGCGGGTTTGGCGACGATACTCACTCACTTCCGTCCGCTTGCCGTAGCCCTTCTCGCACACGGTGAGGAGGGTCCCGTCGTCGCTGACCACCTCCATCGCCACGACTTCGTCGCCGTCGCGCAGTTGCATGCCGCGCACGCCAAAGGCCGTGCGGCCCATGGGCCGGACGTCGGCTTCGGCAAAGCGAATCGCCATGCCGTTGCGCGACCCCATGACGAGATCCTTCTGGCCGTCGGTCTCCGCCACGGCGATGAGCCGATCGGTGTCCTCCACCTGAATGGCGATGATGCCGGCGGCCCGCGGATTCGAGAAGGCCTCGAGGTCGGTCTTCTTGACGGTGCCCTGGCTCGTGCACATCACGATGAATCGGTGGCCTTCGTCCTCGGGAAAGCCCTGCACGCGGAGCAGCGCGGTCATCTTCTCGCCCTCGGCCATGTTCACGAGGTTCGCGATCGACTTGCCCTTGCTGCTGCGGCCCACTTCAGGGATGTCGTACACCCGCAGCCAATAGCATTTGCCGCGATCCGTGAAGATGAGGATGTAGGCGTGCGTGTTGGCGACGAAGAGATGCTGCACGATGTCTTCATCGCGCGTCTGCATCCCGATGAGGCCCTTGCCGCCGCGCCGCTGCTGGCGGTACTCGTCGAGCGCGGTCCGCTTGATGTAGCCGGTATGCGTGGCCGTGATGACCACGTCCTCGTCGGCGATGAGGTCCTCGACCTTGAACGAACCGCTGTCTTCCGTGAAGTCCGTGCGCCGGTCGTCGCCGTACTTGTCGCGGATGGCCTTCAGCTCGTCGACGATCAGGTTGGTGAGCAACTCGTCGTTCGACAGGATGCCGCGCAGCCGTTCGATGAGCTGCACGAGCTCCGCGAGCTCGTCGAGAATCTTCTGCCGCTCGAGACCGGTCAGCCGCTGGAGCTGCATGTCCAGAATGGCCTGTGCCTGAATCTGCGTGAACCCGAATTCGCTCATCAGCCCGCCGCGGGCCTCGAGCGGGTTCCTGGATCCGCGAATCAGCGCAATCACGCGGTCGAGTTGGTCGAGAGCGATTCGGAAGCCCTCGAGGATGTGGGCGCGGGCTTCGGCCTTGCGCAGCTCGAATTCGATACGGCGCCGAACGACGTCGCGGCGGAATTCGATGAAGTGCTCGATGATCTCGAGGAGTCCGAGCACCCGGGGCCGGTTCCCGGCAATGGCCAGCAGCGTGATCCCGTAGCTGGTCTGCAGCTTCGTGTGCTTGTAGAGATTGTTCAGCACGACGTCGGGCAGTTCGCCTCGCTTCAACTCGATGACGATCCGCATCCCGTCACGATCCGATTCATCGCGGAGGTCCGAGATGCCCTCGATGCGCTTGTCGCGGACGAGATCGGCAATGTCCTTGATCAGATTCGCCTTGATGACCTGGAACGGGATCTCCGTGACGATGATCGAGACGCGATCGCCCTTCTTGTTCTCCTCGAACGACGTCTTGGCGCGGACGACGACACCGCCGCGGCCTTCCTTGTAGGCGCGGTAGATGCCCTCGCGGCCGACAATCGTGCCGCCGGTCGGAAAGTCCGGCCCTGGAATGCACTGCAGGACCGCGCGGAAGCGATCCTCACGCGACGCCGTGCGCCGCTCGATCACGGCAATCACGCCGTCGATCACCTCGCGCATGTTGTGCGGCGGGATGCTCGTGGCCATGCCGACCGCAATGCCGTTCGAGCCGTTGACGAGCAGGTTCGGGAACGGCGCCGGCAGCACCGTCGGTTCTTCGGTGGTCTCGTCGTAGTTCGGAACGAAGTCGACGGTCTCCTTGTCGAGGTCCGTCATCATCGCGTCGCCGAGCGACTCGAGGCGGGCTTCGGTGTACCGCATGGCCGCCGGCGGGTCGTCGTCGATCGATCCAAAGTTGCCCTGTCCGTCGATCAACGGCGCACGCATGTTGAAGTCCTGCGCCATGCGGACGAGGGTGTCGTAGATCGACGCGTCGCCGTGAGGGTGGAAGTTGCCCATCACCTCGCCGACGATCTTCGCGCACTTGCGATAGCCGCGGGTCGAGGAGAGGCCCATCGACTTCATGCCGTACAGCACGCGCCGATGCGCCGGCTTCAACCCGTCGCGAATGTCGGGAAGCGCGCGCCCGATGATCACGCTCATCGCGTAATCCATGTACGAGCGCTTCATCTCGTCTTCGATGTTGACCGGAATGCGGGAAAGATTCTGATCCATGTGTGCTGGTGCTGAACTCGAGAACCGAACGTTGAACCGTGGCCCTCTGCCTTCGAAACCGCGCGGGCGCTAGATATCGAGGTTCTTGACGTCGAGCGCGTTGTCCTCGATGAACTTGCGGCGCGGCTCGACCTGGTCGCCCATGAGCGTCGTGAACATCAGGTCGGCCTCGGTGTGATCTTCGGCGCGCACCTGCAGCAACGTGCGCTTCGACGGATCCATCGTCGTATCCCAGAGGGTGTCGGGATTCATCTCGCCGAGGCCCTTGTAGCGATTCACGGCGA
>Ga0068859_100008418_pt1 | contig 10446 bp, 9 predicted proteins | sample KBSSwiS22_FD_66585 | JGI IMG/M metagenome (GOLD analysis project Ga0068859, IMG submission 66585) | Switchgrass rhizosphere microbial communities from Kellogg Biological Station, Michigan, USA - KBS Switchgrass S2-2 | ecosystem: Host-associated > Plants > Roots > Rhizosphere > Soil ... | reverse complement strand
CGACCCCGACCTGCTGTTCCTCGACGAGCCGACCAACGGGATGGACCCGAAGGGGCGCGAGGAGATGCTCGAGCTCATTCGCGACATCGCCCACAACAAAGGCTTGAGCCTGATCCTGTCGTCACATCTGCTCCCCGACGTCGAATACACCTGCGACTACGTCGTGGTCATGGACAAGGGTACGGTGGCCACCGAAGGCCCGATCGCGTCGTTGAAGGAACACAGCGGGCGGGTATTCGAACTGCGCGTCAAGGGCGAGGCCGCCGCCTTTGTCGAGGTGCTGCACGCCGCCGGCCTCGAGTGTCATGAGACCGAAGAAGACATCATGCGTGTCTTCGTTCCGGGTACCGGCGAGCCGGATGGCCAGGACGCGCGGCGGCTGTTCCAGCTGGCGGCTACCCACGGCATGCAGGTGCGGCATCTGCGCGCCAGCGTCCCGACGCTCGAAGACGTGTTCGCGCGCGCGGTGGGAGAGCGGTAGATGCCCATTCATGATCAGGGGTATCGCCGATACGAGGGCCGCCGCGAGGCGCATGGCCACACCTGGCTGGTGATCACGCGTGCCGGCATCATGGAGCGCCTCCGCGAGCGCAAATTCCTGGGGCTGCTGCTGTTCGCATGGCTGCCCTTTCTCGTTCGCTCGGTGCAGCTCTACGTGGCCTCCAACTATCCACAGGCCTCGTTCCTCAACGCCACTCCGGCGATGTTCCGCGACTATCTCAGTCAGCAGGGCGTCTTCGTCTTCTTCATCACGCTCTACGTCGGCTCCGGCCTGATTGCCAACGATCGCCGCGCCAATGCGCTGCAGATCTATCTGTCCAAGCCGCTCACGCGTGTTGACTACGTGGTCGGCAAGCTGGCGACACTGCTGATCTTTCTCACGTTCGTCACGTGGGTTCCCGGCATTCTGCTGCTCCTCATGCAGATTCTGTTTGCCGGCAGCCTCGCGTTTCTGAAGGCGAATCTGTTCCTCTTCCCGGCGATTACCGTCTACTCCGCGGTAGCCGTCCTGATGTCCGCGTTTACGATGCTCGCCCTGTCTTCGCTGTCGAAGAGCCGCCGTTTCGTGGCGGTCATGTACGCCGGACTGATCTTCTTTACCGCGGCGATGTATCAGGCACTGCGCGGCATTACCGGCAGTCGAGCCTGGTTGTTCATTTCCCCCGGGGATGTGCTCGACGTCATCGGGAACAAGATCTTCCGAAGCACCGAGCCGCAGAATTACTTTGCGGCCGCGCTCGTGACCGTGGTTGTGCTGCTCGCCGCGTCGGTCCTTGTGCTCGAGCGCCGGGTGCGCGGCGTGGAGGTGGTCACGTGATTGTGACCACCGAGCACGTCTCGAAGTGGTACGGACAGGTCTCCGGCCTCAACGACGTCACCGTCACCGTTCCATCGGGTATCACCGGACTTCTCGGGCCGAACGGCGCTGGTAAATCGACGTTCATGAAGCTGATCACCGGTCAGCTCAAACCGAGCAAGGGCGTGGTGCGGGTCCTCGGTGAGCCGATCTGGGGCAACCCGGACATCTATCGCCGCATGGGCTTCTGTCCCGAGCAGGATGCGTTTTACGAGCGGATGACCGGCATCGACTGGGTCACAGCGCTCGTGCGGCTCAATGGCTTCAGCGTGGACGACGCGCGCGCCGCCGCCGAGAGAGCCCTGACGGCCGTCGATTTGATGGATGCGGCGAACAAGAAGATCGGCGCCTACAGCAAGGGCATGCGCCAGCGCGTCAAGCTGGCACAGGCGATCGTGCACGAGCCCGACCTGCTGATCCTCGACGAACCGCTGACCGGAATGGACCCGATCATGCGCCGCCGCACGATTCGCCAGATCAAGGACTGGGCGAAGGCAGGCAAGAGCATCATCGTTTCGAGTCACATCCTGCACGAAGTCGAGTCGATGACGTCGAACATCCTCCTGATCAACAACGGCCGCATCGTGGCCGAGGGCAACGTGCATCAGATTCGCGACCTGATCGACACACACCCGCACACGGTCTTCATCCGCGTCGGTGATCCGCGGACGCTCGCGCGGATGGTGCTGGCGGAAGACGGCGTGATCAGCATGCGGTTCGAGCCAGGCGCGCTCGTCGTTGAAACGGCGCGTCCCGACGCGTTCTACGCACGGGTCACGCAGTTGGCAGCGTCCGGCGAGGCCGGACCGATCGACGAGGTGACGTCGCCCGACGACAACCTGCAGGCCGTCTTCCAATACCTCGTGAAACAATGAGCAGCCAAACAGTGATGAGCAAATCCTCATCGCCGGTCGCCGGCGCGGCGCGTATCTTCGATTTGTCGCTGGGCGAGTTGCTCTGGTCGCGCCGGACCATCTTCATGGCGCTCGTGGTCGGCGCGCCGGTGCTGCTGGCGACCGTCGCCCGGATTGTTCAGGCGAGCGGCGTGGCTCCGCTGCGCGTCAACGGCTCGCGCGTCGATGCAGTCAGCGTCTTCGGCATGATTATCTGGGTCCTGTTCCTGCGCTTCATCGTGCCCGTGCTCGGCGTGTTCTACGGAACCTCGCTGGTGGCCGATGAAGTCGAAGACAAGACCATCACGTATCTGTTCACGCGGCCACTGCGCCGTGGAGCAGTGCTGCTCGGAAAATACCTCGCCTACCTGGCGTGCACCACACTGGTGGTATTGCCCTCGGTGATGATCGTCTACTTCATGCTGGTACCGTTCGGGCAGATCCCACGCAGCTTCACCGCGTTGATGACCGACCTGGGACTCCTGGCCGTCGGCATTGCCACATACGGGGCGCTGTTCACCTTCGTCGGGGCCTGGCTGAAGAGGCCACTCGTCGTCGGGCTGATCTATGTGTTCGGGTGGGAACAGTTCGCGATGCTGATGCCGGGCTACCTTCGCCGGTTCACGCTTGCCTACTACCTGCAGGCGCTGGTACCTCATGCGATGCCGGCCGATGAGGGGGTGGCGTCGCTCCTTCGTTCTGTGTTCTCCGAAACGCCCTCGGCCGGCCTCAGCCTGCTGGTCCTCGTCACAGTGACCGTCGTGTCGCTGTTTCTGGCGATGCGGGTCATCGAGCGCCGGGAGTACGTTTTAGAGCAATAATCCCCGGACGAGCCGTTCTGTGCAGGGTCGGACCACCGCGGAACCTACGTCCGCCAGACTCGTATAATGAGTCGTTGGAGTCCCACATGACGAAACGCACCCAGCGATTTGTATTCCTCGGGGTCGCCATTCTCGTGGTTGGCCTTGGAACGGGCCTCGTGGCCTCATATGTCGGGCTCCCGAACCTGGGAATCGTCGGCAGCGACGGCCCGGCCGAGTTGGCCTACGTGCCCCCGGACGCGACGGTCGTCGCCTTTGCGGACGTCCGGGAAGTCATGGACTCCCAGCTTCGCCAGAAGCTGCTGAAAATCTCACCCGAAGCCGACCACGGTGCGGATTCGTTCCAGGCCGAGACCGGCATCAACATGCAGACCGATGTCGACCGGATCGTCGCCACGATCAGCGGCACCCCGGACCCGTCCAATCCCGCCAACATGCGTCCGCTGCTTCTCGCGCGCGGGCGGTTCGACACGGCGCGGATTGAAGCCGCCATTCGCGCCAAGGGCGGCACGGTTGAGGAATACAACAAGCAGCGCCTCATCACCCTGGAAAACGAGCTTGGCCTGGCCTTCGTTGAGCCCGACCTTGCGGTTGTGGGAGTTCCTGCATCGGTCCGGCGCGCTATCGATACGAAGGCATCTGGCAAGAACGTCACGAGCAACGCCGACGTCATGCGTCTGGTACGCGACTTCGACAGCGGCAACGCGTGGGTCGTGGCTCATATTGAAGCAGTGACCAGCGGAAATGTGATCCCGGCGGAAATCAAGCAGCAGCTGCCCCCGATCACCTGGCTGGCGCTGAACGCGCGCATCGACGATGGCGTGAGCGCGATGGTCCGCGCAGAGGCCCGTGACGAAGCCGCGGCCAACAATCTTCGCGACGTGATTCGCGGGCTGGTCGCCCTGGCCCGCTTGCAGACTGCACAGCATCAGGAGCTGGCGCAGTTGGTGAACTCCCTGGAACTGGGTGGTCAGGGCACCACCGTCTCGCTCGGTCTGACCATTCCGCCGGCCGTCATCGACATGCTCGGTGCGCTGCGTGGTGCGCAGCCGCCAGTGGCGCCCCAGGGGATTCCGGGAGCCACGGGCCCGCGCCGACGTCTACCGCCGGCACTATAAGCAAGCACTGTAAACGAGCATCCGTCCCGCGGCGTAGATTCGGCCAGTAGCGTGGCCGAACTGGTGTTCTTCTACGGGACGCTCATGACCCCGTTCAATCGGACCGGGCGTCTGCGCATCGATCAGCATCTCTCCTTCAAAGGCCGCGGCACTATTCAGGCCGCCCTCTTCGATCTCGGAATCTATCCGGCAGCGGTGCCAGCGGCAGACAGCCGCGTGATTGGCGAAATCTACGAGCTCACAGAGCCTGTCCCTGCCCTGCGCGCGCTGGACGAGCTCGAGGGATATCGTCCGAGCGATCCCGAAACAAGCCTCTACACGCGCACTCGCACAGCGGTCGCCATGGAAGACGGGTCAACCGTTGAGGCGTGGACCTATTTTTACAACGCGCCACTCGGACGAGCGGAACGGATCGAATCCGGCGACTACCTCGAACATTTGAAGGTCCGCTGACTTGGCCCTTAGGCCTTAGGCCTTCGCCCTTGGGCCTCCCTATGTCCCGGCCCGGTGCGCCTTCACGGCGGACAGAAACTCGGCGATCGCCGTACGCACACGATCGGGCAGCTCGACGAATTCCATGCCTGAGTGGTACGTGACGACATCCTGGTCGACCTCACTGATGTGCGAGTGGACCACTCGTGCCCTGACGACGACCGGCGTCGAGCCGAGCGTGAGACGCATCTCGTGAAGCGAGTTCAGGTGGAGCGGGAAGCGAGTATCCACGGCGAGCCCCTTCACACTCAGCTGGGTCACCGCCATTGGCTCGAACACCATGATCTCGCCCTTCAGCAGGCCGAGCATTGGCACTCGTTCATGTTGACGTTCGGTCATTCGGGTGGGACCGAGCAGGTTTATACCGTACAAACGAAGGGGCGGCCCGGAGGCCGCCCCTGAAATCGCCAGTAGCGCGCGGGCATCCTGCGCGATTTCAATTCATACGCAGCGACGGACGGACGGGAATGGCGTCCTCCTCTTCGTCGGCCAGCTGCGAGATGACCGTGTCGAAATCCTGGCCTTCGTACTCTGTTGTGCAGGTCAGCACCGGGATATCACGTGTCTGCGAGTCGAGTTTCAACATCGTGAGAAGCTGGAACCCGTCCAGACGCTCGATGCGCGTGCACAGAATCACCAGGTTCGGCAGGACTTTCTTGATCTGCGAGTACGCGTGCTCCCCGGACTCGACAAACACCATGTCGTAGCGGCCGGCATCGAGCACTGATTCCAACATGCCCAGAACTTCAGTGTTGCCGTTGACGACAACGACCTTCTGCACTGGTGTGACGCCGATCCGGGTCTCAGTCATCTGCGTAACCCGCCCTTCTGTCCCACGTTAATTCAGGATCTGTGCCACGATGAATTCCAGAAGCAGGCGAAGAACTGCACCCGTTCTTATCGGCTTCCGACGGAGTGTCCTGATAGCCGTGTCCAGTCTCACTGGCGCAGCTGGGTAGCTAAGTGCTTGCGGAGGAGTTGTTTGACGACGAAGCCCGCCAATATGTCAACCGGAGCGTTACTGTGAAGATCTCGCCCGTTCTGCGAGGGTCCAGATGCTACGCCAGATAACGGCGGCGCTGCTCGCCGGCGCGGTCTGCGTGCTGTCGTGTAAACGCGTGGATCCGACTGAGCAGCGTATCGATCCGCGCGTGTCGGGGCTGGTCGAGGCAGTTTTGCCCTCCCGTTTACAGGAAACCGTGGCAACTCTGGCAGCCTTCCGAACCCGGAACACCCTGTCCGATACGACGTCACCCGATCGGGGAATCGGTGCGGCTCGTGAGTGGATTCTGAGAGAGCTGCAGCGGGCGAGTTCGCGCCTGCAGGTGAGCTTCGACGTACACCAGCTGGCGCAGCAGGGCCGCATTACCCGTCCCGTTGAACTTCGCAACGTGGTGGCGATCCTGCCGGGCCGCAGCGCCCGGCGCATCTACATCACCGCGCACTACGACACAGTGAACATCGGGCCGCAGGCGCAGATCGGCGCGCTCACGCAGCCGCCCGGTGTGACGGTGCCCGATGCGCAGCTGGATCCAGCGCAGGACTACAACGTCGATGCACCTGGCGCGAACGACGATGGCAGCGGCACTGCGTTGACGATTGAGCTGGCCCGCGTGCTGGCCGGCAGCGGAATCGACTTTGATGCCACGCTGGTGTTCGCGTTGTGGGCAGGAGAGGAACAGGGTCTGTTCGGTTCGCGGGCGCACGCCCTGCGCCTGCGCGAGGCAAATGTTCCGGTTGAAGCAGTCTTGAATAGCGACATTGTCGGCAACTCCCACGGCGGGGATGGAGTAGTCGACGCAGGCAGCGTGCGTCTGTACTCGGCGGGCCCCGAGGACTCCATGTCGCGATCGCTCGCACGATTCATCGAAAACGCAGCCGTCTGGTACCTTCCGGAGCACACGGTACGGTTGATGGCGCGCGAAGACCGGTTCAGCCGCTCGAGCGATCACACCGCGTTTACCCAGGCAGGGTTTCCAGCCGTGGTCTTCCGCGAATCGAAGGAAAACTTCGCCAGACAGCATGGCAGCGGAGACACGCCCGACGGCGTGGACGCCGCCTATCTGGCGCAGAACGCGCGGGTGAATGTGGCGGCCGCCGCGCTCCTTGCGCTTGCACCATCAGCGCCACGCATCGTCAACGAGAAGGGGCAGCCGCTGATCGGCCGGCAGCCGTCCGGTTATGACGCCAACCTGCGTTGGCTCGCTTCGCCGGGAGCCGTCAGCTATCGTATTTATCGCCGGACACCCTGGTCGACTGAGTGGCAATCGTCGGAGACGGTCGGCAATGTGACTCAGCACGTGGTGACCGGGGCGTCGATCGATGACTGGGTGTTCGGCGTGGCTGCAATCGGCCCCGGCGGCCACGAAAGCCTGATCAGCGTCTACGTGCCACGCTCGCGCGCGGACGATCCGATCAAGTTTGCACAGTGACGTCACTGGTCACTTGCTACTTGTAAGTTGTTACTTGGCCTGATACCAGACCACGTGGTCGCCATCGTCGCGCGCGTCGGAGTATTCGACCGTGACGTAGCCCACCGAACGCATGCCGGAGGACGGCAGTTCGAGGAGCGCATTGTTCGAGAGCAGCAACCCTCCGGGTTTCAGCATCGAATGCACGTTTGCCAGCGCCAGCGCCTGCTCCAGCACGTCGTAATAGACGAAGACGTTTGTCGCGACTATGAGGTCGAACCGGTGCTTGTCTGACCGTTGAGCCACGATGTTCAGATCCAGGGGCTCGATGCGGAGAGCTACGGCCGGACGCACCGACACCGTCCGAACGTCAACGTTCGCGCCGGCAACCGTCGCGCGAGCCGGCGCCGTGACCGTGCCGACGCGGTCGCCGGCAACCTTCCAGTATTCAAGTACCGCTGGCTTCCATTTCACGTCGCGGTCCAGCGGGAGCCTGATGCGGTACGGCTGACCAGCAGCGGCGCGTTGGCGCGATCGGGTCAGGTGGTCATTGACGCGCGGGCTGATGTCGAGGGTGGTCAGGCGGATGCTGGATGGATCGGTGATCAGGCCGACCCTGACGAGAGAGTCGATCAAGGCGAACGGCTGCATCGTCTGCTGCGGGTAGAAGTCGTATCCCGAGGTCTTGTCCGTGAAGTCCAGGCCCGGACCAATCACCGCGACATCGCGAACCGCGCCTGCCTTCAACAGACCGCGCTGGCGCAACTGCACCAGCGCCTGCTCCAGTGCAAAGCTGGGTCTGAAGGACGTGTCGAGCGAAAGCCCGCGATCGCGGAACAGTTTCGACTGGGCGGCGAACTGGTCGCTGGCGTCGCCGGCCTGGCGGATAGCCTGTATCTCGCGCGTCAGTGCGGCTCGCTCGGCGATCACACTCTGAACGAGGTCGTTTACATGAGTGAGCAGTCGAGTGCGATCCGGCGCGGAGGTTGTCCGGTATCCCTGTTTCGCGAACAACTGCTGTGCGAACAGCCTCCGCTCATCCTGCTCAGGTGCAGCCAGCGCCGCGACGAGGTCCGCCGCTCGTGCGGCAATCAGCTTCGTGCGCTGGGCCTCATCTGGCGCCGAGCCGCCGGGCGCGTCCAGGGTCACCCGCGGGAGCTTGGTGAACGTCGTGCCGAACAGCAGCCAGTTGACGATGGTTTCCTCGTCGCCGCGCTGGAGCCGGCTGCGAATCGTCTTGTCCTGCCGCTGAACCCATTCGGTCCATGCGCGCTGCGCTCCGGCTGCGTCGACGGACTTGAGCTCGGGCGGGAGAATGTCGGCCAGCGCGGTCAGCGTGTCGCGCGTCTCCGCGTACGAGGTAAATCGCGCCTGGGCGGCAATCGCTGCCGCCAGCAGAGAGGCCAGCGCGGTGGCAAACAGGATGAGGCGTCGAGTCACGCAGACCGATGATCGCATGGCGGGTGAAAACAAAAAGGGGGAGCCCGCAGGCTCCCCCTTTTCTTGTATCGAGTAGTAGGGCCGAAAGGTCGGCCCCTACCGTAGCTCAGAACTCGAACTTGAATCCGAGCTGCATGCGGCGGAAGTCGTCCTTCGCGCCGGTGATCGAGGTGACGCTGTCGATCTGGGCGATGTCCGTGTGGGCATACATGTTCGCGTGGTTGAACAGGTTGTACGCCTCGAGCCGGAGGAGCGCCGCCTTGTTGCCGAACCGGAAACGCTTCCCGATGATGAAGTCCACGTTCCACGCGCCGGGGCCGTAGAAGTCATTTCTCTTCGTCATCGAGGCCGGATACGGTCCGTAGTCCGACGTGCCGGTCAGTGGATTCACGTAGCTTCCGGCGTACGGTGCCAGCCCCGAGATGTCGAGCAGGTCGTACTCGTTCGGGTTGCCGGTCGCCGTCGATTCATTGACCGTTCGCTCGATGCCGGTTGGGTCGAGCGCTCTTATGCAGAGGTCCAGTGCGTTCGTGCAATCGAAGACACTGAACGGATAGCCGCTGCGCGCGGTGAACAGCGCGTTCACCTGCCAGCCGCCGAGCCACGGGTTGCTGCCGCCAAACGGCACGCTCCAGATGGCGCTGGCCGAGAAGCGGTGGCGCACGTCGAAGCCGGCGTGGCCGTAGTCGAGCATCGGATTGAACGGATCAAGGTAACCCAGGTTGAAGTAGCCGTTGTTATCCGCGTCGCTGAACGTTCCGCTCAGGTTGTCCTTGGCATTGCTCACCGTGTACTTCGACGTCAGCGCGAGCCCCGTGTCGCCGAACTGACGTGAATCCGCCGAGAACACCACGCCGTGGTACTGCGACCGGCCGCGGTTGCCGCGCGTGTTGAACGCCGTGTACTGAGAGTTCGGCCGTGTGGTGGCTGTGCCAACTCCTTCGTAGACCAGTGGCATTCCCCGTCTGTTGACATCGGAGAGGTCATACAGGTTCCGGCCGGAAGAGCCGTTGTATTCAACCGATCCGGTCAAGAGCCCGGCAATGTCCTTGGTCACCGACACGCCGTAGATGTGCGAGTAGGCGGTCTTGATGTTCTGATCCACATGGCGGAGGCTGCCCGTCGGAATCGTCTTGGTCACGCCCGCGACGCCGCCGAAGGGTCCCGCGTTGTCCGTGTAAATCTGCTGGACTCCACCCGGGAGATCCGTGTTGTCAATCGTCGCGACCAAGTACAGCGGCGGGTTGAACAGCACGTTGTAAGTGACGTTGCCGAAGTTCCGTTCGTAGGCCATACCGTAGCCACCACGGACGGCGGTCCGACCGTCACCGAACACGTCCCACGCGAAACCGAGGCGGGGAGCGAAGTTGTTCTTGTCCGGGTTCCACAATCCGCCGACCGGGCTGGTGTTGCTCGGCTGCGCGCTTCCCGTCCGCACCGCGTCGATGATCTGTTGCGGAGTGGCGGTCTCGATGTTGAGGTTCGGGTCACCCCAATAGAAGTTCGAATCGTATTTGGGGTCGCTCTTCGTCTGCGGACCGAAGTATTCGTAGCGCATCCCGAGATTCAACTTCACGCGATCGCCGACGCTCCAGTTGTCGTTCGCGTAGAACGCGTACTCGCTGTAGCGGTTCTTGCTGAGGAAGCTGGGGAAATCGACCGGCGTGACGTAGGTACCGCCGGGGAATCCCTTCGGGTTGATCGCCTTCTGGAAGCGCGCGATCTGCCCGACCGCGAGGTTGTTCATCGACGTGGTGGCGTTGTTCGACGACGACAGTGCCTCAATCGCGTTGGAGTAGGCCGAGAAGGTGTGGTCATCCGCGATGTGCACGTACGAGCCGCCAAAGCGGATATCGTGCGCACCCTTCAGCCAGGTCTGATCCTGATAGAACTGCGTCAGCTGCTGGGGACCAC
>Ga0068859_100008414_pt1 | contig 10450 bp, 8 predicted proteins | sample KBSSwiS22_FD_66585 | JGI IMG/M metagenome (GOLD analysis project Ga0068859, IMG submission 66585) | Switchgrass rhizosphere microbial communities from Kellogg Biological Station, Michigan, USA - KBS Switchgrass S2-2 | ecosystem: Host-associated > Plants > Roots > Rhizosphere > Soil ... | reverse complement strand
CGCTTGAAATAGCCGCCCGGGATCTTCCCGGCCGCCGACGTCTTCTCGAGATAGTCGACGGTGAGCGGCATGAAGTCGATGCCGGGGCGAACCCCGGCCGAGGCGACCGCGGTCACGAGGACCATGGTGTCGCCCTGCCGGATCACGACCGAGCCGTCGGCCTGTTTGGCCATGCGGCCGGTTTCGATGGTCAGCTCACGACCTGCGAGACTCACTCCTTCACGAACGAACATGGGGCACTCCTAGCAGCAATGGAGACGGCGCCATTCGTCCCTCGTCTCGCTGGCCCAGCACCCCTAGGCTCGGTCTGCGGGAGAAAGGATGAATGCCAGCACCGCCGCCGGGTTGTGACCGGTCCGCCGCCGGTCGAGGACCGGCCGGCGACCGCATCACGGGATGGGGTTCGGTGGGCTATCGGGCCGCCGCCGATCGCGATGAGCGGATCGGCGGCAGCGTGCGACGTCTACTTGCGGATGCCGAGCGTCTCGATGACGCTGCGGTAGCGGCCGATGTTCTTGGCCTTGAGGTAGTCCAGCAGGCGCCGCCGCTGGCCGACCATCATGAGCAGACCGCGGCGCGAGTGATGATCCTTCAAGTGAACCTTGAAGTGCTCGGTCAGGTACGAGATTCGCTCGGAGAGAAGCGCGATCTGCACCTCCGGAGAACCGGTGTCGCCGGGCTGGCGCGAAAACTTTTTGACGACCTCTGCTTTGCGTTCCGCTGCGAGAGCCATGATTCAGATTCTTCCTGTTCGTTTCCTGATGGTTGCCTGGAATTTTGAGGTGCGTGAATTTCCCAGAAAATGCCGCGGGAGTCAAACTTCCCGGGCGGAAACACGCCGGATACTTGGAGCGCCGGTCGGCGCCGAGCGCTCCAGAGATTCCCGATGAAAGACGCGCAGCGTCCGCACCGGGTCCTCGGCCGGCGCGCGAGGCGCCACGGCGATCAGCTCGCCTTCGGCGTCCAGGAGCCTCACCGGCCCCTCGCCCGGTCCGGGGGGCCCGATCTCGCTCCAGGTCACCCGCTTCCCTTGCGCGATGGCGAGCGCCAGCGCGGGTGGTAGCGTCACCCCTGCCAGCGCCTCCAGCGCGCGCGCCGGGGAGATCAAGTGGGCGGCGGCTGAGGCGAGATCCGCGGGCGGGATGGCCTGAGCCAGCCGGAACGGCCCCGATCGGGTGCGCCGCAGCGCCTCGAGGTGGGCGCCCGTCCCCAGCGCCGCCCCCAGGTCGTGCGCCAGCGACCGGATATAGGTTCCTTTCGAGCAGGCGATCCGCGCCGTCACGGCGGGATGCGCGGGCGGGCTCGCGTCCGCTCCCGGCCCTGCGCCGGTCCCCGGAGGTTCATGGGGAGCTTCCGGCACCACGAAGTCCAAAATCTCGAAGGCGTCGATGCGGACCTGCCGCGCCGCGACCTCGACCGTCTCTCCGGCCCGGGCCAGCTCGTAGAGGGGGCGGCCGCCGCGTTTCAACGCCGAGTAGGCCGGGGGGTGCTGGTCGATCCAGCCGAGGAAACGCGTCGCCGCGCGCGCGACCTCGTCTCGGGTCAGGTGCCCGGCCGACGAGCGTCCCGTGACCGTCCCGGCCGCGTCATAGGTGTCCGTGACGACGCCGAACCGAATCGTCGCGTCGTATTCCTTGTCGGCGTCGAGCAGGAACTGGGCGATCTTGGTGGCCTCGCCGAAGCAGATCGGCAGCACGCCCGACGCCGCCGGATCGAGGGTGCCCCCATGCCCGACCTTGCGCGCGCCCGTCAGGGAGCGCGCCCGCCGGACCACGTCGAAGGACGAGGGCCCGACCGGCTTGTCGACGACGACGACGCCGTCCAGCGCGCCCGTCATGTCTTCGATCCTTCTCCCTCTTTCCGGTCCTGGCCGCCGTCCTCGTCCTCGTCCGCCTTCGCCTCCGCGCCCTCCGCCTCCTTCTGGCGCAGCTCCGCGCTGACCGTGCGCAGGATCGAATCGACCTTCAACGCTTCGTCCAGCGCGCGATCGATCTCGAACGTCAAGGTCGGGGTGTTCCGCGTGCGCAGGTGGTGTCCGATCTCCCGCTGCAAGTGCGAGGCGGCCGACTGCAACCCGGCGCGCGCCCGCTCGAGCACGAAGTCCACCGCGCCGAACACCGCGAACGCCACCCGCGCCTCCCGCAGATCTCCCGTCACCTGCACGCGTGTGATGGTGACCAGCCCCGCCTCGCGCACCCGCGGGTCCTTGATGTCACCGCGCGCCAGAGCCTCCCCCAGGATGCCCTGAATCTCGCGCGCCAGCCGCTCGGTCCGTTGCTTCATGCCGTTGCGTTTACCAGAAGGAGCCGGGATTCACCCGAGATCTTCCGCCAGGCGCGCCTCGACCATCGCGAGCATCGAGGGCGTGGCGCGCTGACGGGCACCGCCGTCGAACAAGCGGCGACGAAGACCGTCATCGTTCGTCCCATTGGCACGCGCAGGGTTGGCTCACCAAGAACTTCCCGAGGGTGGTGAGCTTGCCGCCTTCGAGCGTCGAGAGAGAGACGACCTGGCTGTCGCAGGGGCAGTCTCCCCCTCCGCCGTGGAAGTCCGTGACCGCGAGCGCGGGGCGGCCGTCGGCGAGGGTCGCGAAGGCGACCGTCGTTCCGACGGAGCCTTCGACCCCGGGGAAGCTGCCGTCGACGCCGAGTGACACGACCGCCCGCCAGTCCGATCCTCTCCGCGAGGCGAGGAAGATCAGATCCAGGCTCTCGGGCTCGTCGGCGGGGTTCGCCCAGGACTCGCGGTCGAAGGGACGGGTCAAGGTCACCACGGCTTCACGCGCCCCATCGCCGTCGAGATCCGGGGCACACATCACCGCCGATACCCGCGCCTTGCGGACCAGCCCCTGCTTGGACCAGGCCTCACCGTAGTTTTCGAGCTGCGGCCAGGGCAGCCCGGCGCCGGCACGGACCAGCCGCTGCGCCTCCCGCCTGTCCCGTAGCCGGTTGTGCGCGTCGGTGCCGCAATCGACGCTGGCCGGCGCCCGCGGGGGCGCATGAGCGTCGAACCCCGGCGCCAGGCGATGAAGGCGCTCGACGTCGTTGGCCACCGTCTCGTAGCCGCGAATGGCGACCAGGTTCTTCCGATCCACCTCGCCCCACTCGCTGCCCTCGCCCCTTCCCGGGCCTCTCCCTGGGCTCATCCCGTCCTGCCCGCCCTTCCCGGGCCCTGCGCTCGAGCCCGGTCGTGGCCGGTACCATGGTTGCCGCTGAAAATATTCGCGAAGCTGCGGGTCCTCGAACACGTGGCCCTTCCGGGCGAACAGAGTGTTGCGCATCAGGCGCAGCTCGGCCGCGCTGCGCCCCTCGAGATCGTCTTCGGTCACCGTCTTCTCGAAGTACAGCGGTCGCCCGGACAGGTGGACGGGCACCGCTGCGGCAGGGGGAACGGGCTTCGCGGTCTCGGTTCGTCCGATGCCCTCCAAGGAAGGGAACGCTCCCAGCGCGAGGATGAAGGCGAAGGTGCAAAGTCCCCCGATTCCGCGGCCGACGCCCGAGACGGAGACGATCTCCGTCGGCATCCGAAGGGGACGCGTGTCCATGACTGAAAGCTACGGCTTTCTTCGCCAGTTCTCGAAGCCGGCGCCGACCGGGAAGTCGTCATTGAACGTTTGCAGCTCCCGGTCGACGTGCGTCACGTCGGCGTGGTCGCGCACGAAGCGAATGACCTCGTCGAGGGACGCCTCGGTGTGCGCCTTCTCGTTCCCCACGACGGCCACGCCCACGGCGGCCCGTTGCCACAGGTCGTTGTCGCCCACCTCGGCCACCGCGGCGTTGAACTTCTCGCGCACGTGCGTCTTCAACCGCCGCAACACCATCCGCTTCTCCTTCAACGAATGGCTCGCCGAAACAAACAAAGTCAACCGAGCAATCCCCACCGTCATCCCCACATCTTACCCGGCCCCACCTACGAGGCCGGTGCGGTTCCCAAGCCCGTATTCCCTAGCGGATCGGAGGCGGGCTTTGCCCGCCGGAGAAAATGCTCTTCGACGGATCCGGGCCCGCCTCTAGTCGGGGGAGGGCCCGCGGGAGGGGCGTCAGCCCCTTCCGCGAGCGAGCGAAGCGAGCGTTACCTTCCGCGTCCCGGCGCCCCGCCCGGGCTCTCCAGCGTCGCCGCGATGCTCTCGATCTCGAAGGCCTCGACGACGTCGCCCTCGCGCAGGTCGTTGTAGCCCTCGATGGTGAGGCCGCACTCGTACCCGGCGGCCACCTCGCTGGCGTCGTCCTTGAACCGCCGCAGCGATCCGACCTTGCCCGTGTAGAGGACCACCGAGTCGCGCACCAATCGCAGCTGCGACTTGCGCGAGATCTTTCCCTCGGTGACGAACGAGCCCGCGATGTTGCCGGCCTTCGGGATGTTGAAGATCTTGCGGATCTCGGCCTTGCCCACGACCTTCTCGCGCAAGACCGGCGCCAGCATGCCGACCATCGCCTTCTTCACGTCGTCGATGGCCTCGTAGATCACCTGGTACAGCTTGATGTCCACGCCTTCCTGCTCGGCCATCGGCTGTGCCTTGCCCGCCGGGCGCACGTTGAAGCCGATCACGATGGCCGATGACGCCTTGGCCAGCGAGACGTCCGACTCCGTGATGCCGCCGACCCCCGACGAGATCACGTTGACCCGCACCTCTGAGGTCGACAGGTTCGACAGCGCCGCCGACACCGCCTCGGACGAGCCCTGCACGTCGGCCTTGAGGACGATCTTGACCTCTTTGACCTCCCCGACCCTGATCTTGTCGAGGATGTTCTCCAGCGAGACCCGCGCGGGGCCGGTGTTCTCTTTCCTCTTGCGGGCATCCCGGCGGTGCTCGGCCAGCGTCTTGGCGTCCTTATCGTCGGTGACGACGTTGAACATCTCGCCGGCGTCCGGCACCCCGTCGAGGCCCAGCACCTCGACCGGCGTCGACGGCGGCGCCTCCGTGATGTTCTGGCCCTTGTCGTTCAGCATCGCGCGGACCTTGCCGGACATCTCGCCGGCCACCGCGATGTCTCCGACGCGCAAGGTGCCTTCCTCGATCAGCAACGTCGAGATGGGGCCGCGCGAGCGGTCGAGGCGCGCCTCGACCACGTAGCCCTTGGCGGCGCGCTTGGGGTTGGCCTTCAGCTCGAGGACCTCGGCCTGCAGCGCCAGCATCTCGAGCAGCTTGTCGACGCCCTGCTTGGTCTTGGCCGACACGTTCACGTAGATCGTGTCGCCGCCCCACTCCTCGGGCACCAGCTGCTGCTCCGACAGCTTGTTGCGGATCAGGTCGGGGTTCGCCCCCGGCTTGTCGATCTTGTTGACCGCCACGAGGATGGGGACCTTCGCCTCCTTCGCGTGGTTGATGGCCTCGATGGTTTGAGGCATCGGGCCGTCGTCGGCCGCCACGACCAGGACGACGATGTCGGTCATCTGGGCGCCGCGGGCGCGCATGGCGGTGAAGGCCTCGTGGCCCGGCGTATCGAGGAAGACGACGTCGCCGCGGTCCGAGTGGACCTTGTAGGCGCCGATGTGCTGCGTGATGCCGCCAGCCTCACCCGCCGCCACGTTGGCCTTGCGGATCGCGTCGAGAAGCGACGTCTTTCCGTGGTCGACGTGGCCCATGATCGTGACCACCGGCGCGCGTGGGACCAGATCCTCGGGCGCATCTTCGGTCTCGGACTCGGTGCCCAGCACCTGGTCCTCGCGGAAGGCGGTCGATTCGATCTGATAACCGAACTCGTTCGCGATCAGCGTCGCCGTGTCGTGATCGATGTCGTGATTGATGTTCACGCCCATCATGCCCAGCGCCCACAGCCGCTTGATGATCTCCTTGCCCTTGATGCCCATCTTCTGGGCAAAGTCGGAGACCTGGATGGTGTCGCCCATCCGCACGACGCGCTTGTGCTCGGCCGGCGTCGTGATCTCCGTCTTCTTGGACTTCTTGCCGGCCGCGGCCACCCGCTTCTTGGGAGCCCAGGGGCCCGGCTGACCCGGGCGGCTACCCGGCGGTCCGCCGCCCACCAGCGGCCGACCAAAGCGATCGCGCCCGACCGGAGGCCGGCCCATCCGGCGCAGCTCCTCGTCGCGATCCTTGATCTCGATCTTGGGCACGCCGGGAGGCGTGCGGCCCGGGAGCTGGATGAACTGACCGGTGGCCGCCGAGCCGGTGACGACCGGCTGGATGATCTGCCGCAGAGGTGGCAACGGCGGGGTGGTCGGCCCGGAAGCCGACGGCGTGGGACCCGCGGTGGCGCCGGGCCGGGCCGCGAGCGGCGGGGCCGACGTCGAGGGGGCGAATCGAGGAGGCGTCGCCGACGGGGCGACCGGCGGAGCGGCGGCCGGAGCCGGCGAAGCGGCGGCCGGAGCCGGCGTGACGGACTCCGACACAGCCTTCGCCGTGGCGGGCTCCGGAGCCCGCGGCTCGCCTGACGGGGCTGGAGTCGGGGCCTCGGCCGTGGCCTTGTCAGGCGCTGCCGCAGTTGCCGCGGCGGCCAGTGCAGGAGCTGCGGCCGGAGCCGGAGCTTCGACGGCGACCTCGACCCGGGACGGGGGAGGCGTCACGTCCACAACCACCACCCGGCGGCCTTCGGCGGCCGCCGGCGCGGGCACCGCGGCGGCCGGAGGCGGCGCGGCGGGCGACGTCCTTCTGACGGATGGTTCGGCCGGGGCCGGCGAGGCGGCGGGGCGCGCGACCGGCGCGCCGCTCGGCGCAGCACCCGTCACCTTGGAGCGACGGCGAATGACGGTGTCGCTCAGCCGCTCTTCGACCAGGCTCTCGTGGCGCTCGCGCGTGAGGGAGCGACGCACGCGATCGACGTCGGCCGACTCCAGATGGGACATGTGGTTCGCGACCTCGAGCCCCAGAGCTCGGATTCGTTCCAAAAGGTCCTTGTTGGAGACTCCGAGCTCCTTGGCCAGCTCGTACACACGCACGCGCGGCCCGGCGACCGACTGAGAGTCGGCTCCGCCAGAAGATTCCGACCTGCGCTCAAATCCGCTTCCAATCATGGCGTTCCACTCATCGCTGGGGGGGAAGGGAGACGGGTGAAGAGACGGCGACGTCCCGGTCGACTCGCGAAGGTTGCAAGACGGCCAGCACCTCGGCCACCGACCAGGGTCGGCCGTCCAATGAGGGCCTCCTGCCGCGGAAGGCTCGGGCGAACGCATCGGCGGCCAGGGCCGCTCGCACACAGCTGTCGGCGGGATGCAGCGACGCGCCCCGCCCCGGAGATCGGCCGCGCCGTGGCCCGGCGAGGAGCTGACCGTCCGCCGCCAGCACAAGCCGCACCAGGTCCGCGGCCTCTGCCTTGCGGCGACACCCGATACACGTGCGAACGATCGAACCTCGTGAACCTCGCGAAGCCCGTGAAGCTGGGGGAACCTGAGAAGCCACGGCTCATGCGGTCTCCGGCCGGTGTGAGGGCTCCGCCCCGCCCCCGGCGGGCGGCGCGTCGGCGCTGGCCTGCGCCTCGGCCATGGCCGCCGCCTCGTCGATGCGGCGGCGCTTTTCGATCTCGGCGACCTTGGCGGCGCTGGTCACGATTCGCCCGACGTTGTCGGCGGTGATCCCCGGAACGTCGAGCAACTCGTCGGGCTTGGCGCGCGCCAGGTCGGACGCCGACCGCCAGCCCAGGCGGAACAGGGCCTCGACCATGTCGGAGGAGACGCCCTCGACGGACGCCAGCGAGCTTCGCCCGCGCGCCTCCATCTCGCGCACCTTGGTCTCCGAGTGGATGTCGATGCGCCAGCCGGTCAGCTGCGACGCCAGGCGCACGTTCTGACCCTTCTTGCCGATGGCCAGCGACAGCTTCTCGTCGGGCACGATCAGCTCCATGGTGTGCGTCGAGGCGTCGATCAGCACCCGCGACACCTCGGCCGGCGCGATGGCGTTGCACACGAAGCGCGCCGGATCCGGATCGAACGGCACGATGTCGATCTTCTCGCCGCGCAGCTCCTGGACGACGGCTTGCACGCGCGACCCCTTCATGCCCACGCAGGCGCCCACCGGATCCACGTCCCGATCCCGTGAGCTGACCGCGATCTTGGATCGCGCGCCCGGCTCGCGCGCCGAAGCCTCGATGCGCACGATCTTCTCGTAGATCTCGGGGACCTCCATCTCGAACAGCTTCTCGAGCAGGCCCTTGTGCGTGCGCGAAAGGATGATCTGAGGTCCGCGGGCGGCCTTGTCGATGTCCACCACGAACGCCACGATACGATCGCCGGCGCGATACGACTCGCGCTGCACCTGCTCGCGCACCGGGAGGATGGCCTCGGCCCCGCCCAGGTCCACCACCAGGTTGCCGCGCTCGAAGCGCCGCACGATCCCGGAGATCAGCTCGCCGCGCCGATCCTTGTATTGATTGAAGACGTTGTCGCGCTCCGCCTCGCGCACGCGCTGCAGGATGACCTGCTTGGCGGTCTGCGCCGCGATCCGGCCGAAGCCCTTCCAGGCCCGGTTGAGCTGGAGCAGCGCCCCGTACTTGGCGTCCTGCTCCTCGGCGCGCGCCTGATCCTTCTCGTCGAAGAAGATCTGGAACAGCAGCTCGTCGCCGACCTCGGCGGTGAGCCCGAACCGCTGCGCGTCGGCGATGGGGATCTCCTTGCCCTCGTTGCCCGGCGTGACCTGGTCGACGATCACGATGATCTGGAACAGGTCGACCCGCCCCGTCTCCTCGTTGAACTTCGCCTCCATCTCCCGCTGCATGCCGAAGGCGCGCTTGGCGGCCGTGAGGATGGCCTGCTCCAGCGCCTCCACCAGCACCGCGCGGTTGATGTTCTTGTCTTTCGAGACCTGGTCGAGCACCAGGCCCAGGGCGGCCGCATCGCTCATGAAGCGCTCCGTTTGAATTCCTTCGCCCAATCGGGGACCAGGTTCGCCTTGGCGATGTCCCCGACGGGAAGGTGGTAGGTCCGGCCGTCGCACTCGATGGCCACGAAGCCATCGAGGCCCGCCGCCGGGGCCGCTTCGACCCCCGCGATACGACCGGAGAAGTTGCGCCGCCCATCCACACCCTCTGTCATACGGATGCGCGCCTCGCGCCCCGTGAACCGTGAAAAATCTTGCAGGCGGCGGAGCGGCCGGTCGAGCCCCGGGGAGCTCACCTCCAGCTCGTAGGCGTGCGGGATCAGGTCGGCCACGTCCAGCGCCGCCGAGACGTCCCGGCTCACGCGCTCGCAGTCGAGGTGCGATACCCCGGCGTCGGTCTCGGACGTCGCCCGGTCTTCCGTTCCCCCGGTCGTTCCGCCCAGCGTCGCCGCCGGCGGGGCCGGTCGATCGATGAAAAGGCGCACGATCCACCCGGACGGCTCGCGTCCCGACTGGACCTCGACCAGGTCGAATCCAGCGTCACGGACATAGGGCTCGACCAGGTTCCACAAGTCTTGCGTGTCCTTTCTCATCGTTTCGGGGCGGGGTTGCGGGCGGTGTTCCGGGCAGGCGTCTGGGCAGTCTTTTTCTCAGTTTCCTTGGCAGTTCTCGATCATCGGGCAAAAAAAAAGGCGGGCTGCGGGCCCACCTTCAGTCGTAAGGGGCTGACGCGAAATTTCGGAAGGCGCCTTATATCACGCACGATCGGCATGCGCAACTTCGAAACAAAGGGTCAACTCACCGAAAACACTTTGCATTTCTGGCGCGTCCTGGAATCCGGGGGCCTGCCCACCCCCGGGGGACGGCGTGCTACCGTACGGTTCTCCTGAGTTGTCTCATGACTTCCCTCGCGAATCCCCCCGCTCCAGCTAGTCCCCCGCTCACCAGGCCGCTGCGCGTCGCCGCGATCCAGATGACGTCGACCGAGGACGTGGGGGCGAACCTCGACGCGGTCCGCCGCCTCGTGCGCCGTGCCGCGGAGGCTGGCGCCCGCCTCATCGGGTTGCCGGAAAACTTTGCCTACCTGGGCAGCGACGGCGACCATCGCCTCGCCCTGTCCGAGAGCCTGGACGCGCGGGGCCCGATCCTGTCCGCGATGGCCGACCTGGCGAGGTCGACGGGCGCCCACCTCCTGCTCGGCGGATTTCCCGAGAAGAGCACGGAGCCGGGACGCATCCACAACACGTCGGTGTTGCTCGACCCGGGGGGCGACGTCGTGGCGCGCTATCGCAAGATTCACCTGTTCGACGTCGACCTGCCGGGCGGCGCCCGGTTTCGCGAGTCGGACGCGGTCGCGCCGGGGAGCGAGCCGGTCGTGGCGGAGCTCCCGTTCGCCACCGTCGGTTTGACGGTCTGTTACGACCTTCGCTTCCCCGAGCTCTACCGGCAGCTGGCGGCGCGCGGCGCCCGGATCTTGGCCGTCCCCGCCGCCTTCACCGCCGAGACCGGCAAGGACCACTGGCACGTGCTGTTGCGCGCCCGGGCCATCGAGAACCAGGCGTTCGTGCTGGCCCCGGCTCAGTTCGGGTGGCACGGCGGCAAGCGCGCCAGCTACGGGCACGCCCTGATCATCGATCCGTGGGGCGTCGTCCTCGCCGAGTCGGGGAACCACGAGGGCGT
>Ga0068859_100008413_pt1 | contig 10451 bp, 8 predicted proteins | sample KBSSwiS22_FD_66585 | JGI IMG/M metagenome (GOLD analysis project Ga0068859, IMG submission 66585) | Switchgrass rhizosphere microbial communities from Kellogg Biological Station, Michigan, USA - KBS Switchgrass S2-2 | ecosystem: Host-associated > Plants > Roots > Rhizosphere > Soil ... | reverse complement strand
CTCACCGACGGCCTGGGGAATCGTGTCAACTTCAAGAACACGATCATCATCATGACGTCGAACATCGGCGCCCGCTTCATCCAGAAGAAGGCGTCGCTCGGGTTCCAGGGCAGCGACGCCGGCGCGATCGACAAGAACGTCAGCGAGATGGTGCTCGGCGAGGTGAAGCGCACCTTCAATCCTGAGTTCATCAACCGCGTCGACGAGATCATCGTGTTCGAGGCGCTGACCGACGACGACCTGCGGACGATCACGTCGCTGCTGGTCGATCAGCTCAACGCCAACCTGGCGGACCGCCGCATGAAGATCAAGGTGGCGCCGGAGGTGATCGACTGGATCATCGACAACACGCTCAAGGACCGCTCGTACGGCGCCCGTCCGCTGCGCCGCGCCATCCAGCGCTACGTCGAGGATCCGCTGTCAGAGGAGCTCATTCGCGGCCACCTGCGCGACGGCGAGGTCGAGGTGTATCTCGAGGGCGGCCAGATCGCCTATCGTCCCGCTGGGGAACTGACCGGCGGCCGTCAGCTCGTGTAAGGGGCGGCGGGGCAGCAGCCCCGCCCCCGCCCCACCGCCATGGCCGGCCGCGTCCGGCCGTTTGCAGGCCGGGCTCGTCCTACTTCCCAGTCCCGAATTCAGTAGACTCTTAAGGATCAATCAGCGGGAGTACGTGGGGTTTGATGGGTAGACAGCAAGCCAAGGGTCCGTGGCTCGCCGTCATCGCGCTGGCGATGATGGCCTGCGGGCCGATGCGTGTGACGACGGTGACGGCGGCCTCACCGGAGGCCGTCCAGGCGCCTTCGCAGGCGCCGCAGGGGCTCGCACCGGCCCCGGCGCCCGCGCCGGCGGCGCAGGAACCTGCCCTGACGGTCATCACCACCACGCCGTGCGGCACGCAGCTGCCGGCGCCCCGGGCGCTTCCTCCGGCCGGGTCGACGCCGTTCGTCTGGCAGCTCGAGCTGTGCTTCCCGCGCCAGGGCAACGCTCCGGTCGTCGAGACCGAAACCTACATGTATTACATCAAGCTCCGTGGCAGCCAGCCGTCGCAGGGGAACTTCATCCCCTTCAACGACGCCACCGAGCAGACGATGCTCACCGACTTCAAGACCCTCTGGGGCACCAACTTCCTCGAGGACCTCTCCATCGACGTCACCGACTTCACGTTCGAGAACGGCGTGATCGGCAAGATCGTGACCTACAACATGGAGGAGCGGCAGCGGATCAAGATCGTCGACTACCAGGGCAGCAAGCAGATCGACCGCACGAAGATCGACGAAAAGCTCCGCGAACGGAACGTCGAAGTGCGCCTCGACTCGTTCCTCGACGAGGGCGCCATCCGCCGCGTGGAGGGCGTGCTGCGCTCGTTCATGGCGGAGAAGGGCTTCACCAACGCCGAGGTGAGCCACAAGATCACGCCGGTGGCCGGCGGTCCCAAGCTGGTGAACGTCACGTTCAACGTCAGCGAAGGGCCCAAGATCAAGATCAAGAAGGTGGACTTCGTCGGCAACACCGCGTTCAGCGACGGGCGGCTGCAGCGCCGGCTGAAAGAGAACAAGCCGAAGGGCATCATTTCGTTCATCACCGGCAGCGGCACCTACAAGGAAAACGAGTACGAGGCGGACATCGAGCGCGTCGTCGAGTTCTACCAGAACCACGGCTACGCCCGCGCGCGCATCGGCCAGCCGGAGCTCAAGACGCTCGAGAACAGCAAGGACGGCAAGGCGCGCTGGATCGAGCTGCGCATCCCGGTCACCGAGGGGCCACGCTACCGGTTCGGCAGTCTCGACATCGCCGGCAACACCATCTTCAAGACCGAGGGAATCCGCCCGCTCTATCAGAAGGTCGAGAAGGGCGAGTGGTACAGCCGCAAGGCGGTAGACGACGGCCGCAAGAAGACGCAGGAAGCGTACGGGCGCTTCGGCTATATGGAGTTCACGGCGTTCCCGGACTTCGTCTACAGCGACGATCCGACGGTGGAAGACCGCCTGGCCGACCAGATTCCCCCGGCGCTGCGCGCGCCGCCGGAACCCGAAGCGAAGGTCAAGCCGATCCCGATCGCCGACATCACGATGCGGATCGAAGAAGGGCCGCAGTACTTCGTCAACCGCATCACGTTCACCGGGAACACCACCACGCGCGACAACGTCATCCGGCGCGAGATGCGCCTCTTCGAAGGCGGCGTCTTCGACACCGAAGCGCTCAAGTTCAGCGTCCGTCGTCTCAACCAGCTTGGCTACTTCAAGAACCTGGAGGGGAACGACAAGGACATGAAGGTGGACAAGACGACGAGCAAGCCGAACAACGTCGACGTCACCTTGAAGCTCGAAGAACAGAACCGCAACCAGCTCACCTTCGGCGCCGGCGTGTCGCAGTACGAGGGCGTGTTCGGCCAGCTCGCGTTCCAGACCTCCAACTTCCTCGGCCGCGGCGAGAGCCTCACAGTCTCGATGACGGCGGGCGACCGCTCGCAGAACTACCAGCTCGGGTTCACCGAGCCGTTCCTGTTCGATCGCAACATCACCGGCGGCTTCGACATCTACAAGCGCTCGTTGCAGTACATCGGCTACTACACGCAGAAGTCCACCGGCGGGAACGTCGTCTTCGGCTTCCCGGTGGCGAACTTCAGCCGGATGTTCTTCAACTACTCGTACGAGACGACGCGGATCGGCGATCTCAACGAAGCGCTCATCGACCAGTCGTGTCTGCTGCGCTCGACCGGGTGTTCGATCATCTCGTCGGTCGGCGACCTCGGCGCGCTGACGCCGACGCAGGTCGACATCCTGCGCCGCAATCCGTTTGTCTACGACTCGCTGCTGGTGGGACAGGGCGGCTCGCGCTCGATCAGCAAGGTCACGCCGCAGTTCGTGCACAACACGGTGGACAACCCGATCTTTCCATCCACCGGCCGCCGGCTGACGGCCTCACTCGACCTGGCGATGCTGGGGGGCAACACGCACTTCTACAAGCCGCGCGTCGAAGGCATCATGTTCTTCCGCCACACCGCGCGGACGTCGGTCGGCTTCCGCGCCCAGGCCGAATACATCGCGCCGGTCGGCGACAGCGCCTGCGTGGTGGTGCCGCCGGCCACGACCTGCTCGCCCTCGCTGCCGATCTTCGAGCGCCTGTTCCTCGGCGGCGAGTACAGCGTCCGCGGCTACGACATCCGCTCCATCGGCCCCACGGTGCCGGGGTCGCCGATCGTGCTCGGCGGCAACAAGAGCCTGCTGTTCAACGGCGAGTACATGTTCTCGATCGCGAGCCAGGTGCGCATCGTGGCGTTCTACGATGCCGGCCAGGTGCGCAACTTCGGCGAGAGGTTTACGTGGAAGGAGAACCTGACGCAGACGACGGCCATCGTGCCGCTGCTGCTCGATCCGTTCGCCACCAGCGCCCTCATCGATCCGAACGCGCCGACGAGCACCACCTCGATCATCGGACGCACCAGCGCGTTCAAGACCTCGACCGGTGTCGAGCTGCGCTTCTTCATGCCGGTGCTGAACGTGCCGTTCCGGCTGATCTACTCGTTCAATCCGCAGCGGGGCGGCGTACTCGACAACAACCTGCGGCCGGCCAAGGCGACCACGTTCCGGTTCGCCGTGGGCACGACGTTCTAAAGAGCCTGGCCGGCTTTGGACTCTGGGCTCTCGGCTTTGGTCGACTAGAGGCTCCGGCCTCTAGCCGCCTAGAGCCCAAAACCCAGAGCCCAGAGCCGACAAGTGTCAGTAGTGCGTGACGGTGAGCTGATAGCCGGTGGATTGCGTCAGCGTGCCGGGGTCGTATACGCGCACGCAATAGTTGCCGGTCGCCGTGGCCGATCCGGTGAGCGAGACGCCGGCCTTGGCGGCGTCGTTGGCAAGCGTGGGCGCACCGACGGTGCAGACGAGGCCATTCCACGTGCCGAGGCTGAGGCCGAGGACGGTGTCTTTCGTCTCGTCGCCGACGGCGTAGGTGGACGGGTCCAGGGCCGTGAAGGTGGCCACCACCGCGCCGGCGGTCTGCACGACGATGGGGTGGGTGATGGCGCCGTGGATGGTGATCGTGCCCTCGTAGGTTTCAGTGAGCTGCGTCGCGGGCGTGCTGGGGCCGGTCGTCGAGTTGGAGTTGGACCCGCAGCCGGCGGCGGCAAGTGCGGCGGCCAGCAGCACCGGGCCGCGGAAGCGAAGTAGGGAGTGCATTCGGTTGGGTGTCTCCAGGCGCAATCGGTTGATCTTACTTGGCAGGTACGGGTGGAGTAAAATTGCCATGTCCATAGGACGTGCAGTCGTTGAGAAAGGACCGACGTTGATGAGAGTGTTAGCCGCGGCTTTGGCGGTCAGCATGCTGCTGGCGGCCTCCGAGACCTACGCGCAGGCGCCCGCCCCGGCCCGGCCCGCCGGACAGGCCCCCGCACCGCGCCCCGCGGCTCCGGCCCCGGCCCCGGCGGCGGCGCCCGCCCCGCCGCTCGTCCCATTCCAGGACGGGCTGAAGTACGCCTACATCCGCATCGATCGCATCGCGGCCGAGTCGTCCGCCGGCAAGGGGCTGAACGAGCGGGTGAAGGCGCTCAACGACCAGAAAGTTCGGGAGCTGAACGACAAGAACAAGGCGCTACAGTCGGTGCAGCAGAAGCTCGATTCTGGCGGCAGCGTTCTGAATGACACGGCGCGCGCCCAGCTCCAGGCCGAGGTCGAACGGCAGCAGCGCGATATCCAGCGCTTCACCGAGGACGCTCAGCAGGACTTGCAGGCGCTGCAGCAGCAGCTCCAGGAAGAGTTCACGCGCCAGCTGAATCCCGTCCTCGACAAGGTGGCGAAGGAAAAGCAGGTGCACATGGTGTTCAACGCCACGGAAAGCGGCCTCGTGTGGGCCGACCCCTCCATGGACCTGACCAGCGACGTCATCAAGGCACTCGATGCCGCCCCACCGGCGGCGGCCAGACCGGCGGCGCCCGCCCCGGCCAAGCCGGCCGCGCCGGCACCCAAGTAGTCCGCGTGTCCAGCACTTCGCCGCCGGGAGCCGTCGCTCCCGGCAGCCCGTTCCTGTCCGCCGCGGCTTCAGCGAAGGCGGCCGTTTCGTGACCACGTGACCCCACGCGACGTCACTCCGGCTCTCGACCTCACGGCGCTGCAGCCGCGCCACTTCTACCGCTATCCCTCTCGCCTCGTTGACGCCATCGTCGACCACGAACCGGGGCGGCGCCTGGTCGCGCTCAAGCAGGTCACCGTCAACGAAGAATTCTTCCAAGGGCATTTCCCCGGACTGCCGCTCATGCCGGCGGTGCTGCAGATCGAGGCGCTCTCGCAGGCGGCGGCCGCGCTCGTGCTCGAGCGCCTCGGGCCGACCACGGCACGGGTCGCGCTACGCGGCATCTCCAACGGCAAGTTCCGGCGTGGGGTGGTGCCCGGCGATCACCTGCGGCTCGAGCTGACGCTGCTGCGGGCGCGCACGCGGCTGGCGCTCGTGCAGGCGGCGGCCTTCGTGGGCGACGACGTCGTGGCCGAGGCGACGCTGCTCCTGGCCATCGATCCCGGGCCGGCGTCGGTCCACCCGACGGCCATCGTGCACGCGGGCGCGCGCGTCGGCCGCGGATCCATCATCGGCCCTCACTGTGTGATCGGCCCCGACGTGACGATCGGCGAACGCTGCCGCCTCGGAGCCTCGGTGGTGGTGGACGGCCTCACGACCATCGGCGACGAGACCGAGATCTTTCCCATGGCGTCGATCGGCCTGGCGCCGCAGGACCTCAAGTACCACGGTGAACCGACGCGCCTCAGCATCGGGCGTCGCAACATCTTTCGCGAGTTCGTCACCATCAACCGCGGCACCAAGGGCGGTGGCGGCGAGACGCGGATCGGTGACGGGAACCTGTTCATGGCCTACGTGCACGTGGCGCACGACTGCCACGTGGGCAGCGAGACGATCTTCGGGCCGCACGCGACCCTCGGTGGTCACGTGACGGTGGAAGACTTCGCGAACATCAGCGCGGGATCCGCGGTGCACCAGTTCTGCCGCGTCGGCCCCTATGCCTTCATCGGCGGCTATTCGGTGGTGACGAAGGATGCGCTGCCGTACGCGCGCACCATCGGCGCCCGGCCGGCGCGCGTGTTCGGAGTGAACAGCATCGGCTTGTCGCGCCGTGGATTCACCCCCGACGCCGTCAGCCAGCTCAAACGCGCGTACCGCTATCTGCTGCAGTCGAAGCTCAACACCACCAGGGCGATGGCGGCCATCGAGAAAGATCCCAGCCTGACCGCGCCCGAGGTGCAATCGCTCGTCGAGTTCATCCGCACGTCCAAGCGAGGCGTCATCCTGCGGCGCCCGACACGGCGGACCGAGGAGCTGGTGGCCGAAGAGTAGCGTCGGATGCGACTGGGACTCATCGCCGGCAACGGCACCTTTCCGTTCCTCGTGCTCGCGGCGGCACGCGCCCAAGGGCACGACGTCACCGTGGTCGCCGCCAAGGAAGAGGCCTTTCCCGAGCTGAACGGCGCTGCGACCCGGCACGGCGCGGCCATCCACTGGATTTCGCTCGGTCAGCTCGGCACCTGCATCCGGCTGCTGCAGGAGGCCGGGGTGACCCACGCGGTACTGGCCGGGCAGGTCAAACACAACAAGATCTTCAGCGGCGGCATCGTCCCGGACTTGACGTTCCTCTCCGTGCTCACGCGGCTGGCGAAACGGAACACCGACGGGCTGATTGGCGCCGTCGCGGACCTGCTGATGGACCGCGGCATCGAGCTCATCGACTCGACGTCGCTCCTCACGCCGCTGCTCGCGCGCACCGGCGTGCTGACGTCGCGTGCCCCGACCGACGACGAGCGTCAGGACTTCGAGGTGGGCTACCACGTGGCCGACACCATTGCCGGACTCGACGTCGGCCAGACCGTGGCCGTGAAGACCCGAGCCATCGTCGCGGTGGAGGCGATGGAAGGCACCGATGAGATCATTCAGCGCGCGGGGCAGATCGCTGGGCCCGGCGTCCGCGTGGTGAAAGTGGCGAAGCCGAAGCAGGACATGCGATTCGACGTGCCGGTCATCGGCCTGGCGACAATCGAGGCGATGCGGGCGGCCGGCGCGACCGCGCTCTCGGTGGATGCCGGCAAAACGCTGGTTCTCGACGGCCCGGCGGTGTTCGCGGCCGCCGATGCCGCCGAGATCGCCATATTCGGACGGATGCGTGCCTGACCTGAAGCCAGGCCCCGTGGGCCGGCCGCTTCGCGCGGCCGTAATCGGCGTCGGGCACCTGGGCCGGCATCATGCCCGGCTCCTCGCCGCGATGCCCGATGTGGAACTCGTGGCAGTGGTGGACACGGCGCCCGGCCGCGCCGCCGAAATCGCGGGCGGGCACGGCGGGGAAGCGCTGGAAGATTGGCGCGAGGTGCGGGGGCGGGTAGACGCCGTGACGATTGCCGTCCCCACCGAATCGCACGCCGAGATCGCGGTCGGACTGATCGACGCCGGCGCCGCGGTCCTGGTGGAGAAGCCGATCGCGAGCTCCGTGGCAGACGCCACGCGGATCGTCGAGGCCGCGGCGCGGCGCGGCGTCGTGTGCGCCGTCGGCCATTCCGAGCGCTTCAATCCCGCCGTGGCGGCGGCGCTGCCGCACCTCGCCGATCCGCGGTTCATCGAGATCCATCGGCTCGGCGCGTTTCCGGACCGCAGCCTCGACGTCGACGTCATCTTCGATCTGATGATTCACGACCTCGATCTGCTGCTCGCGTGCGTCGGCTCCGAAGTGGTGGACATCGAAGCCGTGGGCGTGAACGTGCTCACGCCGAAGACCGACATCGCCAACGCCAGGCTCCGCTTCGCGTCGGGGTGCATTGCCAACCTGACGGCGAGTCGTATCAGCCGCGACCGCGTGCGGAAGGCGCGCTTCTTCCAACGCGCGTCGTACGTGTCAATCGACTTTGCCGCGCGGGAGGTCGAGGTCTACCGCCTGGTGGCTGGGGAAGGACGCCCCTCGATCGAGGGGGGGCGCCTGACCGTGGCCGACGACGAGCCGTTGCGGCGCGAGCTCACCGACTTCGTGCAAGCGGTCCGCGAGGGGCGCGCCCCCGCCGTCACCGCGGCCGCCGGCCGCGACGCCCTGATGCTCGCGACCCGCGTCGCAGACGCCATGACCGCAGGATCCGCAGGAGCAGGACCGCCATGATTGCCGCCTCCCCCTTCGACCAGTATCTCGACCGCATCGCCGGCGGCGCCGACCTCGACGCCCCCGTCGTCGAAGAGCTCGCCTCGAGCTCCGACATTCTGCCCGCCGGCATGCTGGCGGACGCCTTGAAGCGTCGGCTGCACGGCCCGCGCGTCACTTACCTTCGCGTGGCCGTCTGCCCATTCGACCACTCGTTTGCCGATGCGGTGCCGCCGGCGGCTGGAGAGGTGCGCATCAGCGGCGCGCCGGAGACGCTCGACATGGCGCTCAGCGCCATCAACAGCGCGCGCGCCGTGGCGGGATCGCGCGCGCTCACCGGATTCTCGTTTGCCGACGTCGAGCGCTTTGCGGCCGCCGCCAACGAGCGCCCGGTCGTGGTGCTGACGCGCCTGCGCGACGCCGGGCTCGAAGGGCTGGCCGTCGTGTCGCTCGACACGCTGGGGGACGCCGGTGGCGCCGTGGAGGCGATGGCCAAGGCGGGCTTCGAACGTGTCCGGCTCCACCTCTCGAAGCCGCACGCTGGCAGCCAGGCGGCCTTCTGGCTCGCGATAGGAGCGCTGCAGGAGCGCTTCCGCATCATCGAGTCGATCAACCCGCTACCGCTGTCGTTGAGCGCGTTCAAGCCGACCACCGGGTACGACGACGTGAAGGCGGTGGCGATCGCGCGGCTGGCGGCGCCGCAGGTGCCGCACATCCAGGTGGACTGGCTGCGCTACGGTCCCAAGCTGGCGCAGGTGGCCCTGACCTTCGGCGCCGACGACGTGGACGGTGTGTCGGCGTCCGATGCCGCGCCCGAGGGGCGACGCCGCGCGCCGCTCGAAGAGATCCGCCGCAACATCGAAGCGGCCGGCTTCGAGCCGGTCGAACGCGACGGACGGGCCGCCGCCTCCAACTCGAACGCATGAGCGTGCGCATCGGGGCCGTCGGGTATCTCAACGCCCGGCCGCTGACTTGGGCCCTCGACCGCGATCCTGGCCGCTGGGCGATCCGTTACGATCTGCCCGCCGTGTGCGCGAGCCTGCTGCAGGCGGGCACGGTGGATCTCGGTCTCACGCCGTCGATCGAGTATCTGCATGATCCGGACTACCGCTTCGTGCCCGGGATCAGCATCGGATCACGCGGCGCGGTGACCTCGGTGGCCATCTTCTCGAAGAAACCGATGGCCGATGTGAAGACGATTGCGCTCGACACGAGCTCGCGTTCGTCGGTGGCGCAGACGCGCGTGCTGTGCCACGACTGGTTCCGCATCGAGCCCGAGTTCGTGCCGCACGGTCCCAACCTCGCACAGATGACGGCCACGTGCGACGCGGCGCTGCTGATTGGCGACCCGGCGTTCGAGGCCGACGCCGCCGCCCTGGGGCTGAGGAAGTACGACCTCGGCGAAGAATGGCTGGCCATGACGGGGCTGCCGTTCGTCCACGCCGCGTGGATGGGGCGGCAGGGTGCGGTCACCGCGGACGACGTGCAGGCGCTCCAGGCGGCCAGGGACGAAGGGCTGGCCAATATCCCGGCAATTGCCGAGGAATACGGCCCCGACGACCCGGCGCGCGCGGCCCGGGCCGCCCGGTACCTAAGGGATAATGTGCGATACGGGCTGGGCCCGGAGGAAGTGGCCGGCCTGCAGCTGTTCCTGGACCGTGCCGCCGCCCTCGGACTGGGGCCGCGACGCGCGGTGGCATTCTTCTAGGTGAGTCTGACGTGGGTTCGAACGTGACAGCGAACGTGACTATCCAGCAGATTGCAGACAAGGTGGCGGCGGGCGGCCGCGTGGACCGTGCCGAAGCGCTGCGGCTCTATCGCGAGGCGCCGACGGTGCTCCTCGGACGGCTCGCCGACGGCATTCGCGCCCGCAAGCACCCGTCGCGCACGGTCACCTACATCATCGACCGCAACGTCAACTACACGAACTTGTGCGTGGCGCGCTGCAACTTCTGCGCGTTCTACCGCACGGTGGGATCGCCGGACGGCTACGTGCTCGGGTTCGAGGAGATCCTCGCCAAGATCCAGGAGACCATCGACCTGGGCGGCAACCAGCTGCTGCTCCAGGGCGGGCACAACCCGGACCTGCCGATCCAGTGGTACGAGGATCTGTTCCGGACCGTCAAAGCCAAGTACCCGGACTTCAAGCTGCACGCGCTGTCGCCCCCCGAGGTGCTGCACATCTCGCGGATCAACGGCATCCCGACGCGGCAGGTCATCGATCGGCTGATTGCCGCGGGGCTCGACAGCATTCCGGGGGGCGGCGCCGAGATCCTGGTGGACCGCGTGCGCAAGGCGCTCAACTGCTACTCGAAGGCGACCGCCGACGAGTGGATCG
>Ga0068859_100008412_pt1 | contig 10456 bp, 8 predicted proteins | sample KBSSwiS22_FD_66585 | JGI IMG/M metagenome (GOLD analysis project Ga0068859, IMG submission 66585) | Switchgrass rhizosphere microbial communities from Kellogg Biological Station, Michigan, USA - KBS Switchgrass S2-2 | ecosystem: Host-associated > Plants > Roots > Rhizosphere > Soil ... | reverse complement strand
AGTTTTATCAATGGCGTATTGCCAATCGTTTCCAGTATGTTGTTTTTGATTTCCATTCTTACAAAAATAAGTTTTTTGTATGGAGTCAGCGATATTGCAGGTACCAACTTCATTGCAGCGTGTCCCGCAAATGCGGAATCGCAATCTAGCAACAGGAATTCTATTCAGCATTTTCAACGCACTCAAATAAAAAGCCCTCCTGCTAACAGAAGGGCTACCGGACCTGATGATAATAAAACCATCAAGCTTCTTTTCTGTATTCTTTTCTTTTATTACTTAAATAATTATCCAATAAGAAAAGCCCAAGCACCACATTGATGATCATAAAAGCATTCACCCAGGTATTGCTGAAGAATTTATTGAAATCAACCTTGTTTATATTTTCAAGAAAACTATTATTTCCTTTGGTATCCCAATCAACCTGGCCAAAACCATATACAAGGAATCCAACAACAAGGAGAATGAAAAAAATACCGATGCCCCGAATGATCTTTTTATTGATATAAGTTTTAGTGGCAGGAGCAATATGCAACTTTGCAATTTGATCCATTACATTTTTACTAAAACGCATAGAAGGTTCTTCCAACTCTGATGATTGTATCAATTGGTGAACTTCCAGTAGCTCATGATATTTTGCCTTCCATTCGAAATTGCTTTCCAGTAGTCTTTCAATGTTTGACTTCTCATCAACGGTGCTGGCTCCGTCTATGAAATCCCATAATCTATCTTCTATTGTCCGTTGAGTATTCATACGTTTAATTTAAGTCTTTTACCTCTTCTGCAAAATAAGTTTCCATCTTTTCTTTTAATCTTGCTCTTGCTCTGTGCAACCGGACCTTTGCTGTATTAGTTTCCAATCCAAGAATGTTTGAAATTTCTTCCAAAGTTTGTTCGCCTTTATAAAACAAAGTTATAATCTCTGCATCATCGGTGCTTAGCAGAGCAATGGCTTTGTTCACCATAGCGATTCTTGATTTTTGTTCAATCATATTTGCCCTCATTCCTGACTCCTGGTTATCTGCCACTTCAAATACCTTTTCATTATCCAAGGAGTGAACCTCTAATTTTTTCTTTCTCAAAAAACTGATACAGGTATTATTTACAATAGTATAAAGCCAAGTGCTGAACTTGGCAGCGCCCCTGAAATCAGATAACGAACGATATGCCTTTATAAATATATCCTGCGACATCTCTTCAGCATCTTCCCGATTTTTAGTAAAGCGCAAGGCCAGCGTAAACACATAGTTCTGATACCGGTCCACAAGCAGTGCATAAGCCTGTTGGTCACCGCTTAGTACTTTGCCGATGATTTCGCTATCATTCAGTCCGGTAGACATTCAGATTGTAAGACTCTGCTTTTAAGCCTTAGGTTACCATACAAAGTAAGATTATTTGCCGGTCTTAGCAGGCCGGGCTTAACAGGCCTGTAACCTCGCGGTATTGGTTGTAGTCATAGTTACTGTAACCGGTTTTCAAAAAAGTTCTTTACGGCTGTAACCTGTGTTGAAAAACGTATGTCATAAAGAACAAATACAAAATATTTAATCATTCCGTTTAGCGGATAAAATTTAAAACTATGCATGGAGGTGAAGTATTAATATTTCTAACAATGTTTGCCGGAGGATTCGCCATGATATTTGGCATTGTTTACTTAAAAACAAGACAGAATATGGCAATGATCGAGAAAGGCATGAATCCCAAAGAATTTGCTAATCGCCCGGCCCCATATAAAAACCTTAAATGGGCATTATTGCTGATAGGAGCCGGAGTAGGCTTGTTCCTTGCTTATATGCTCGACGTGTACGTATTGCAACGAGTATATACAGAAGTTTATAATGGTAATACATACCACCATCGTGAAGAGAATCCTGCCATTTATTTTGCGCTGATCGCTATTGGTGGTGGTCTTGGTTTATTTGGTTCTTACCGGATAGAGAGAAAATGGTGGGACGATAACAAAACAACAGTATAAAGTTTTTATAAGAACCACTGGTAATATAGCAATCCCGTTTCTACGGGGTTGCTTTTTTCATTTCTTCCAACGCTTTTTTAATGGCAGGGTCATCATTATTCAATACCTGGTAATAACCTGCATTGCGCCACCTGAATCTTGCGAGGAAGGCTTTCAACCTTTTTTCTAATAATTCTTTTTCTTTTGCAGTAACTGTAGAAAGATCAACAGAGTCCTTTGTTGCATAGTTAGTAAAACCATCCCACATTTCATTAGTATGATTGAACCCCTGAATATAATCGCCAGATGTTTTATAGCTGTCCACCTCTTTTCTGTGCTGCAGGTAATAATTATAAACATAACCATTGAAATTACCGTCAATGAGAAGCTTATTTACCTTTTGAGAATAGCCGAAAGTATCAATAGGAACAAAAACATCCGGCATAATGCCACCACCGCCATAAAGTATCTTACCATTTTTTGTTTTATACTCTTTACCATTATTTACCTTATTAGAATCTGCATAAAGTAATTGCCCGTTTGAAAACCGATTCCATAATTCATCCATATATACTTTTTTGCCTTTCTCATACGAACGCTGAATGCTTCGGCCAAGTGGTGTGTAATAGCGGGCTACAGTTAAACGAATAGCAGATCCATCGCTAAGATCATATTGCTCCTGTACCAATCCTTTTCCAAATGTGCGACGTCCGATAATTGTTGCCCGTCCCCAATCCTGCAAAGCACCGGAAAGCACTTCGCTGGCACTGGCTGAAAGTTCATCTACCAGCAACGTAAGATTTCCTTTTTCAAAAAGTCCATCCCTTTTGCATCGATATTCTCTTTTCTTGCTATTAACCCCTTCGGTATAAACGACAAGTTTGTTATCATCTAAAAATTCATCGGCGATATCCACAGCTTCATTCATTAATCCTCCTCCATTACCCCGAAGATCAACTATGAGCTGTTGCAAACCTTCCTGCTGCAACCGTTCCATTGCCTGCATAAATTCCTCATAACTTGTTTCCGTAAATTTTATCAATTTAATATAGCCAGTCGTTTTATCCATCATATATGCCGCATCTACAGAAGGAACGGGAATGGTACCTCTTGCAACAGCAATTGTTTTTTGTTCTTTACCACGCAGTATTTGCAATACAACCTTCGTGTTTCTTTCGCCACGTATCAGGCTCTTTATTTCATCGGTGGTAAAAGTTCTTGACGTAAGCGATGAGTCATTTGCCTTTAAAATTTTATCTCCTATCTGCAAACCAGCCACGTCACTTGGACCTTTAGGAATAACATACACAATGTTTATAGTGTCATTAAAAATGCTGAAATCAACACCTATCCCTTCGATGTTGCCCGCAAGATCCTCGTTAGCTTCTTTTAGTTCAACAGGAGGGAAATAAACAGAGTGCGGATCAAGTTTGGTCATTATTTCTTCAATAGCATCACTTTGCAATGAATCTAAATGAACCGAATCTACGTACCGTTGTTTTATCAATTCCAATGTTTCTTCAAGTGAATTATTTTTACGGGAGCGAAAAGGATCCTGCAACTGGTAACCGATCAGCATTCCTGCGATCATCACAATCGCAAATATCAATGGCAGCCAAACCTGTAATTTTTTATTTCCCATCGTTTACCTTTATTGTAATTTGTTCCAACGAACTCCTTTTGGAGACGCAAAATAACTGATTTGATCTTAAAAGCATTTCTATCCATACATTACAACAAACTTTTAAATGCCGGTAAATAAATTGATAGCAGATAGTGGCGCTACCAAAACTGAATGGTGCTTGTTGAGTAACGGCAAGCGTAAAACAATTTTCACCCAGGGAATCAGCCTTTATTTTTTATCAGCAGAACAAATAAAAGATCTTTTATTGAAGGAACTTAAATCAAGAATTAAGGACAATGTTGGGGAAGTTTATTTTTATGGGACGGGTCTTTTTGATAAGCAGAATGTGAAGATGATGAAAGGAATATTAAAAGGAATATTCCCCGGATCAAAAGTGTTTGCTGATCATGATATACTTGGAGCAGCAAGAGCATTGTGCGGAAATAAGAAAGGCATTGTTTGCAATCTTGGTACCGGAACTTTTTCCTGTTATTATAATGGGAAAAAGATCGTTAAAAGCAGGCCGGGGCCCGGCTACGTATTAGGCGATGAAGGTAGCGGGGCTTATTTGGGAAAGAAAGTTATCCAGTATTATTTATATGAAATTTTTGATGAAGACCTTGCCTATAGATTCAATAAGAAATATAATACTAATCGTGAAGAAATATTGCAGAATGTATATAAGAAACCATTCCCTAACCGGTATCTTGCTTCCTTTGCCTTGTTTCTTTCAGAGAACCGTGGTCATTATATGGTGGAGAATATTTTGGAAGATGGATTAAATGACTTCTTTTTTTATCACCTTATAAAATACCAGGAAGTATGGAAAATGCCGGTCAATTTTGTGGGTAGTATTGCATTGGGATTTAAAGATGTGTTGAAAAACCTTTGCAATGCTTATGAATTTGAATTGGGTAAGATATTGAAAGCTCCCATGGTGGGGCTTGTTCAATATCATAGTAAAGATTAAATCGCTTTATGTCATTTAAAAAAATAACAGAGCAGGAAAGTCATTATCGCCATCTCGAAAAAATGCCGATACAGGAAATATTAACCGGCATTAATAAAGAAGATCAGACAGTGGCTGAGGCCGTTGAAAAAGTTATTCCCCAAATTGAAAAATTAGTAGAAGCCATAACAGATAAAATGCTGATGGGGGGAAGATTATTTTATATAGGTGCGGGAACAAGCGGTAGATTGGCCGTAGTTGACGCTAGTGAATGTCCGCCCACTTATGGTGTTCCTTATGGTTTGGTGATAGCTGTTATTGCAGGTGGAGAAAAAGCTATAACAACAGCTATTGAATTCGCTGAAGATGATAAAGAGCAAGGATGGAAAGACCTTGAATCATTCAATGTATCTGATAAAGATGTTGTGATCGGCATTGCAGCAAGCGGTACTACACCTTATGTCATTGGTGCATTAGAACAATGCAAAAAAAGAGGCATCATTACAGGAAGTATTTCCTGCAATCCGGATTCACCAATTAGCGCAGCTGCTGACTATCCCATTGAGGTGATTGTAGGTCCGGAGTTTGTTACTGGTAGCACCCGTATGAAAAGTGGCACAGCTCAAAAACTTGTACTAAATATGATTTCAACTTCAGTAATGATTCAATTAGGCCGGGTGGAGGATAATAAAATGGTGAATATGCAGCTCACGAATGAGAAATTAATTGATCGTGGAGTAAAAATGCTGATGGAGAAATTAAAGACGAATAATTATGAAAACACAAAAGAGTTACTATTGAAATATGGCAGTGTAAAAAAAGCTGTTGAGGCTGCAACCAAATAATTTGTTTTATAAACTTTGTTTTCTATCTTGTGCCGGATGAACAGGTTTACACATATCGCATCATTTGCTTCTGCTGTACCTGCTGCTATTGTTTCTATTATTACTACAACTACAACAACCCGTTAAGGGTTGTATTATTCCATATCATCCATGTCTCTGCAAAGAGAAAATCAAACAGAAAGAATCTATTTTTACAAAAACTCTACGAACAATTATTAATTACCAATAACTCTCCGCCTTTAGCAGGAGATGGGGGAATAAATTATGCAAGTTTTAAAATTCGGAGGCACTTCAGTTGCCAATGCTGAAAACATCAATAAGGTTGTCGCTATTGTAAAACAAACGTTGAAAAAGGAGAAGGCTGTGGTAATTGTTTCTGCACTTGGCGGAGTTACTGATCTTTTATTAGACGCTGCTGCTTTGGCTGCAGATGGTAAAGAGGAGTATAAAGAAAAACTATCCGTTGTAGAACAAAGACATCTTGATGCTGTAAAACAATTAATACCTGTAGCCCAGCAAAGTCATTTATTAAGCCTGGTAAAACAAAGCTGCAACGAGATTGAAGATCTTTGCAATGGGATTTTTTTACTCGGCGAATTAACCGCAAGATCAAAAGACAGGATTAGTAGTTACGGAGAATGGCTTTCTTCGCAGATCATATCTGCAAAATTTGAAGCCGATGGAATTAAAAATACCTGGAAAGATTCCAGGGAATTGATAAGCACTAATTCGGTCTTTAGTGCAGCAGAAGTAGATTTTGATGCAACTAACAAAAAACTAAATGCATTCTTTTCGCCGCAGACCGACTCACTTTTTATTTTACCCGGATTTATTGCTTCTGATAAAAATGGCATTACTACTACATTAGGCCGGGGAGGTTCCGATTATACTGCTGCTATCCTCGCTTCTGCATTAAATGCAGACACATTGGAAATATGGACGGATGTAAGCGGTATGATGACAGCAGACCCAAGGTTGACAAATAATGCCCGCATTATATCAGATATTTCTTACCAGGAAGCAATGGAGCTATCTCATTTTGGAGCCAAAGTAATTTATCCGCCTACCATTCAGCCGGTAATGAATAAAAACATTCCGGTTTGGATCAAGAATACATTTGCTCCCGGTGATCATGGCACAGTGATTACAAATACAAATGAAAAAAAATTACCTACTGAAAATGGGGGCATTGTCCGGGGCATATCCAGCATTAATAATATGGCATTATTAAGTCTCGAAGGAAGTGGGATGATAGGTATACCGGGCTTTTCTAAAAGATTGTTCGAAGCGTTGAGTAATGAAAAGATCAATGTTATTCTCATAACTCAGAGCTCCTCTGAACATTCGATTTGTGTAGGTATTGAAGCATTAATGGCTGACAGGGCTAAACAAATCGTGGATACGGCGTTTAGTAACGAAATTGAGTTGAATAAAGTAGAGCCGTTAAAAATTGAAACTGATCTTTCTATTGTAGCATTGGTAGGAGAAAATATGAAAAGCCATCCGGGTATTAGTGGCCGCATGTTTAGTGCTATGGGTAGAAATGGCGTAAACATTCGTGCAATCGCACAGGGTTCATCTGAAAAAAATATTTCTGCTGTTATTTCAACCAAAGATGTGCGCAAAGCAGTTAACGTTTTGCACGAAGAGTTTTTTGAAACAACTTATAAGCAGGTAAATCTTTTCATTGTAGGCACTGGTAATGTCGGATCAAAATTGATCGATCAATTGCAACAGCAGCTTGATTTTTTGCAGAAACAAATGCATTTGCAGGTTCGTGTAGTTGGTTTATCCAACAGCCGCAAAATGTTATTGGATGAGGAAGGTATTGATCTGAAAAGCTGGAAAAAGAAACTCGAAGCTGCTCCTGCCGCAGATCTTCAAAAATTCATTGATGAGATTATAGCCCGTAATCTTCGCAATTCTGTTTTTGTTGATATTACAGCTAACGACCAGGTAGCTAAAGTATATAACCAATTATTACAAAAAAGCATTTCTGTTGTCGCTTGTAATAAAGTAGCTGCTTCATCAGCTTATGATAATTATAAAAAATTAAAAGACCTGGCCCGTGAATATAATTCTCACTTTTTATTTGAGACAAATGTTGGCGCCGGCCTCCCGGTTATTGGCACATTGAATGATCTATTGAGAAGCGGCGATAAAATAAATCGTATTGAAGCGGTGCTAAGCGGGACATTGAATTTCGTTTTTAATAATTATGATGGGAAAAGGAAATTTGCCGAAGTGGTAAAGCAAGCGCAGGATGAAGGATATACTGAGCCCGATCCACGCCTTGATCTCAGCGGCACGGATGTAATGAGAAAGATCATGATCCTGGCAAGAGAAGCCGGGGAAAAAATTGAGATGAACGATATAGCCAACAATTCTTTTATGCCTGAATCATGTATGAAGGGAACGGTTGATGATTTTTATGCAGCAATGGCAAAGGAAGAGCAGCATTTTAAAAGTTTGTACGAAAAAGCAAATGCAAAAGGAACAAAATTGAAATTCGTTGCTTCATTTGATCACGGCAAGGCATCTGTTGGCTTGCAGCATATAGATCCTAAGCATGATCTTTATCACCTGTATGGAAAAGATAATGTAGTATTATTTTATACTGATAGATATAAAGAGCAGCCATTGGTTGTAAAAGGCGCTGGTGCAGGCGCAGAAGTAACTGCCAGCGGCGTATTTGCTGATATTATAAGAGCAAGCAAAGTTTAATTTAAAAGTAAAATCAAAAGACAAAATCGTCATGACCGGGATGTAATTATTTTTACTTTTAATTTTTGAGTTCGATTCTAATTCTATTAATTTGAAAACAATCATTATAAAATCTCCTGCTACAGTTGCAAACCTGGTTTGTGGATTTGATATTCTTGGTCTTGCATTGACAGAACCTTACGATATCATGAAGTTGAAGTTGACAGATGAACCCAAGGTTCTTATTCATAATAAAGACAATTTTCATTTGCCAACGGACCCTGAAAAAAATGTTGCGGGTGTTGTCTTGTTATCGATCATTGAACAAAATCCCAGGATTGGTTTTGAATTGGAAATTGAAAAACATATTATGCCGGGTAGCGGAATTGGCTCAAGCGCTGCAAGCGCAGCAGGTGCAGCTGTAGCGGCTAATCATTTATTGGGAAATATTTTTTCGACTGATGAGATGGTTCAATTTGCAATGAATGGCGAAAAACTTGCTTCCGGAGTAAAACATGCCGATAATATCGCCCCATGTATTTCGGGAGGAGTTAGTTTGATACGTTCTATTCATCCATTAGATATTATTCCACTTTCATCACCCGATCTTCATGTCACCGTTGTTCATCCCCAAATTGAAGTAAGAACATCAGATGCAAGGCAAATACTAAAAAAACAAGTATTGCTGAAGGATGCAATAAAACAATGGGGAAATATTGCCGGGCTTGTAACAGGGTTTTTAAAAAATGATTATGATCTTATCAGCCGGTCATTGGAGGATGTGATCATAGAACCTGTTCGCAGTATCCTGATCCCTGGCTTTGATGAAGTAAAAATAAAATGCAAAGAAGCCGGCGCATTGGGAGGTGGCATCTCCGGTTCGGGTCCATCTGTATTTATGCTAAGCAAAGATGAAAAAACTGCAAAGGCAGTGGAAGCTGTAATGAAGGATGTTTATACCAGGATCGGAATTGAATTCATCACATACGTTACGACTATAAATAAGAAAGGAGTGGAAATAGTGAGTTCCGAGTCATGAAAGAGTCGGCAAGATTTCGGCAATAAAATTGCCGATAGAAATAACAGGCATTATGAAGTACTACAGCACAAATAAACAATCACCCGCAGTTGATTTTAGAGAAGCAACGATAAATGGACAGGCGCCGGATAAGGGGTTATATTTTCCCGAATTCATTCCACAGGTAACAAAGGAATTGATTGAACAGTTGCCTGGTTTTTCATTTGAAGACATTGCATTTACAGTTTTAAAACCATATATCGGCGGAACTATACCGGATGAAAAACTTTTTGAAATAGTAAATGAAGTGTTGAATTTTCCCATACCCTTAGTGCAGGTAAATGAAAAGATCTTCGCACTGGAATTATTTCATGGGCCAACATTGGCTTTTAAAGATGTAGGCGCAAGATTCATGAGCCGATGTCTCGGCTATTTTGTAAATAATACGTCGATATCCCGTAGCGGAAAAAAAGTTACTGTGCTTGTTGCCACTTCAGGTGATACGGGAGGGGCAGTAGCCAACGGCTTTTATGATGTAGATGGAATTGAAGTAGTGATCTTATATCCTTCGGGAAAAGTAAGCCCCGTACAAGAAAAACAATTAACTACATTAAACAAGAATATTCAAGCATTAGAAATTGAAGGAACTTTTGATGATTGCCAGCAAATGGTAAAGAATGCTTTTGCAGATAAAGACGTGAATGAAAAACTATTTCTTACTTCAGCTAACTCAATCAATGTAGCAAGATGGTTACCACAGCAGGTGTATTATTTCTCTGCCTATAAACAATGGCCGAATAAGGCACAACCACCTGTTATCAGTGTACCCAGCGGCAACTTTGGTAATATTTGTGCCGGCGTATTAGCCCAGCAATCGGGTTTGCCAGTTATGCATTTTATTGCCGCCTGTAATGCCAATAATGTTTTTACGGAATATATAAAGACATCGGATTTCAAACCAAAAAATGCTATACCGACATTAAGCAATGCAATGGATGTAGGAAATCCAAGCAATTTTATAAGAATACTTGAAATATTTAAGCATCAATACCCGTCATTAAAAGAAAAGATGAGCTCATACAGTATTTCAGATGAGGAAACAATTGAAATAATCAAAGATGTAGTTGATCAATATGATTATACTTTAGACCCGCATGGGGCCGTAGGCTATTTATCTCTCGAAAGATGGCTGGATCAACACCCCGGTACTAAGGGTATTTTTTTGGAAACAGCTCACCCTGTTAAGTTTCCGGAAGCGATCGAAGAAATAACGGGCAAAAAAATAGAGATTCCCTTTTCCATCAGAGATATTATGACAAAGAAAAAGAAAAGTATTTTAATGAAGCCGGGTTACGATCATCTTAAA
>Ga0068859_100008411_pt1 | contig 10457 bp, 10 predicted proteins | sample KBSSwiS22_FD_66585 | JGI IMG/M metagenome (GOLD analysis project Ga0068859, IMG submission 66585) | Switchgrass rhizosphere microbial communities from Kellogg Biological Station, Michigan, USA - KBS Switchgrass S2-2 | ecosystem: Host-associated > Plants > Roots > Rhizosphere > Soil ... | reverse complement strand
ATGCCCCGGCCCGGGCAGAAGCCGATGCGCGGGTCGATGCTGGGGGTCATCGATCCCGGCTTCATGCTCCAGCCGGGCGAGAAGATCCTGGTCGTGAGCGGGGTGCCGGGCAAGAAGTCGCACGGTGACCCGCCGAGCCGCGACGGGATGCGCACCTACCACCTGTTCCAGCAGTCGCCGCTGCTGACGGCGTCGGGCACCATCATCAAGCTCGCCCTCAACCAGCTTCAGATCGCCAAGCTGGTCTACGATCCCAAGGCACCGCAGGGCGTCGCCGCCGACGACGCTTCGGCGGGAACGTCCTCGGCGCCGTCCGCAGCGTCGTAAGCCGTACGAGGTCCACGCTTCATGCCCAAATTCGACGTCGACATCCCCCACAACCTACCTCCCGAAGAGGTGAAGACGCGGCTGAGCGGCGCCACCGCCAAGATCGAATCGAAGTACGGCGCCGCCTGTACGTGGACCAACGACCGGCAGCTGAACGTGTCGCGCAAGGGGCTCGATGCCTCCGTGATGATCGAGCCGGCCCGCGTGCACATCGAGCTCAGTCTGGGGTTCCTGCTGGTTCCCATGGCCTCGGCCATCAAGAACGGCCTGGCCAAAGAGCTGGGCGCGCTTCTGACCTGAGACGACTCACCCGCCGGCGCCCGACGCCGGCTTCGGGGTCGGGCGGGTGAGAGCGAGGGCGCGGCGGAGCTCGTCGAGCGTGCTGTCCGGCCGGCCCGTGACGACCACCGGGACCTGGCGCTCGGAGGCAAGGATGGCCGCCGCCTCGTGGGGCGACTCGCCTTGCCCGGGAAGAAAGCCGATCTCGACGCCGACGGCTTCGCTGGCCCGCCACAGGCGCGTGCCGGCGCGCAGCCGCGCGGCGCGCTCCGGGCTGGGGGCGGCGCCCAGGCGTCGCAGGACGCTCATGCGAGCCTGATCCCACACCACGCCGAGCGGCGCCTCGCGGTACTCGTCGAGCAAGAGCGCGGCCTCGCGCGGGCTGGGCGCTCCCCACGGGCCGGCCGGCAGCTCGATGGCCAGGGTGACCCCCGTGCGCTCGGCCGCCGGGATGACCAGGTCCAGGCCAGCCCGGCACCCGTCGGTGATGCCGGGCGAGCGCGCCCGCCGCTCTTCGAGGGCGGCCGCCAGGGCCTCTCCGCCCGGCTCGTCCTCGTCCATCTCGCCGCGCCGGAAGCTCCGCACCAGCCGCTCGGGTGCGACGGCGAGGCCGACGTCGCCGAGGCTGATGGTGAACGTGCCGATCCCGAGCGGGGAGGCGGCGGCGATGGTCGTGGCGACCAGCTCGGCGGCGGCCCGCCGCTCCTCCGGATCTTCCAAAGACCCGAGGAATGGCAGGCGCTTGCCCGGGCCGAGCGGGCGCTCGAGCAGGGGCGCCGCCGCGACCGACACGGTCAGTCGAGAGGCGGCCGCCAGCGTGACGAGATGGAGGGCGTCCTCGCGCCGGTACCACCCGCCGATCGCGAGCCCATCGAAGCCGGCGTCCGAGGCCAGGCCCACCACCTGGTCGCGTCCGCGGTCGCCAGGCGGCCGCAGCTCGGTCCCGAGCAGAATCACGGCATCACCGAGCGCGCCTTCGCCAACTGGGCTCGCGGTGTTTGTGTCCGAGCGTCCGGGCTTTCGTTGACAGGGATCATCTCACTGATATAAAGGCCGGCGCTTCCTACTGTTTTTTCTCGACGGCGCCCGTTTTTCATCCGGCCCTGGGAGGATCTATGTACGTTCGTCATCGGTCTTTGGTCGCCCGCGCCCTCGGCCGCCGTTCGTTGGTGCGCCTCGGAATCGTCGCGCTGTCGTTCGTGCTCGCGCACACCCTAGCACCGGCGCCGGCCGCGGCCCAGCAGCTGAAGCTCGCGCCCCTGGACCTGCAGGTGTTCCGGCCGGCCATGGATTCGAAGGGGTACATCACCCTCAATTCGTCGCAGGTGCTCGGCCAATTCGATTTTTCGTTCGGCCTGGTGACCACGTGGGGACACAAGGTCCTCAACTTCGAGAACAAGGGCGTGACGGGCGGCGGCGAGAGCGCGCGCTTCTCGGTCAACGACGTGATCACGCCGTCGCTGCAGGGCGCGGTCGGCCTCTTCAAGACCGGCCACTTCGGGATCGAGCTCGGGCTGGTCGTGCCGGTGACGATCCTGTCGGGGCGGGCCTATCCGACGGACCCGGGGCCGACGTCGAACACGAACGACGACAACCAGTTCTCGATCGCCGAGCAGGGGCTCGGCGACATCATGGTTCACCCGAAGATCCGGTTGATGAACGCGGCCCGCAACAGCATCGGGTTCGCGGTCATTCCGAGTATGGTGTTGCCGACGGGCGACAAGAACGCGTTCCTCGGTGAGGGGCAGTTCATCTTCCAGCCGAGCGCCATCCTCGACGGTGAGTTCGGCTACCTCGGGCGGTTCCGCGTGGCCATCAACGCGGGCGCGCGGCTTCGCAGCAAGGAGTCGGTCTTCATCGACGACGGCTCCATGTACACGAACCAGCGCACCTTCACGATGGGCAGCGCGCTCAACACCAACTACGGCCTGCGCGTGAAGAACGAGATCATCGGCGGCCTCGGCCTGTCGTTCGGGATCATCCCGCAGAAGTTCGACGTGGTGGGCGAGGTCTACGGTCAGGCGGGCATCGGCGGCGCCAAGCGCATCGAGGCCGCCAACCAGGTGAGCCTGCCGCCCATCGTCGAGGCCGTGGCGGGGATCAAGCTGTACCTGGCGCGCAACTCGTTCTTCCTTGCTGGCGGCGGCTGGCGCATCCCGACCGGCAACACCTACGGGGCGGCAGCGCCGCGGGCGTTCCTGGGCTTCATCTTCGAGCCGAGCATCGGCGACCGCGACGGCGACGGCTACAAGGACGACGTCGACGGCTGCCCCGACGATCCCGAGGACTTCGACGATTTCGAGGACAGCGACGGCTGCCCCGATCCGGACAACGACAAGGACAGGATCCTCGACGAGGACGACAAGTGTCCGAACGATCCGGAGACCTACAACGGGTTCCAGGACAAGGACGGCTGCCCCGACACGACCACCAACGATCGCGACGGCGACGGCATCCCGGACAACGTCGACAAGTGCCCCGACGATCCCGAGGATCTCGACAAGTTCGAGGACGAGGACGGGTGCCCGGATCCCGACAACGACAAGGACGGGATCCTGGACGTCAACGACCTGTGCCCGAACGATCCCGAGGACAAGGACGGCTTCGAGGACGCCGATGGGTGCCCCGATCCCGACAACGATCACGACCGGATCCTCGACGCCAACGACAAGTGCCCGAACGAGCCGGAGACCTACAACGGCGTCGACGACGAGGACGGCTGCCCCGACAAGGGCAAGGTCATCGTGCGCCGGGGCAAGCTGGAGATCCTCGACAAGATCTACTTCGAGACGGACAAGGACGAGATCAAGCCGGTCTCGTTCCCGCTGCTCGACGCGATCGCGGCGACGATCAAGGGCAACCCGCAGATCCAGCTCATCGAGATCCAGGGGCACGCCGACGAGCGCGGCGACGACGCCCACAACCTGGATCTGACGGAGCGGCGCGCGGCGTCGGTGAAGCGGGCGCTGTACGAGCGCAACGTCGAGCCGGGGCGGCTGAAGAGCCACGGCTACGGCGAGACCAAGCCGGTCTGCACGCAGCACAACGAGGACTGCTGGAGCCGCAACCGCCGCGTCGAATTCATCATCCTCCGGCGCGCGGATGAAGCGGACCTCCAGGGCGGCGAGGGCCAGTAAAGGCGCGTAGGGGGGCGTTGCCCCCCTACGAGACCCCCCCGCCTCCTGAGCTGAGCCGGCGCGGCGAAGCCGCGCCTCCCGTCATCAAACCCGCGCCTGACGGCGCTCTGAGGACCTGGCCAAAAGTCGCGGTCTTGGTCGCTGACGGTGGGGCTCGGTTGCTCTCCGGTCCCTCCTCCCCGCTTGCGGGGAGGAGGTTAGGAGGAGGGGGGCGCGCTGACGGGAGGTGTTCCGTCGACTAGATTGGGGGGATGAAGCGGGCGATCGTCATTCAGCATGTCGAGATGGAGGGGCCGGGGCGGATCGCGGAGGTGCTGGCGGAGCGCGAGGTGAGCGTCGAGATCGTCGAGGTGTGGAGGGGCGCGGCGGTGCCCAAGGTCGTGGCCGAAGACCAGATCCTGGTCGTCATGGGCGGCGGTATGGGCGTGGGAGATCGGGACGATCCGCGCTACCCGTTCCTGAATCCGGAGATCGAGCTGCTTCGGCGGGCGCTGGCGGACGGGCGGGGGATTCTGGGCGTTTGTCTGGGATCCCAGCTGCTGGCGGCGGCCGCGGGGGCGCGTGTGTATCCGAACGTCCGCAATGACGGTCAGCGCGTGCGCGAGGTGGGGTGGGGGGCGGTCCGACTGGTCGACGGCGCGGAGGAGCCTGCGCTGGCGGGGCTCGGGGCCGAGCAGACGGTCCTGCACTGGCACGGTGACACGTACGACTTGCCAGCGGGCGCCGTTCGCCTGGCGTCGACCGACGTGTGCGCGAACCAGGCGTTCCGGATCGGCCCGCGCGCGTTCGGGTTGCAATTTCACGTCGAGGCGGACGCCGCGCTGGCGAAGCGCTGGGCGGTCGAAGATGCCGACTTCGTGCGGGCGGCGCGGGGAGCCGACGGGCCGGCGGCGGTGATCGCCGAGTCCGAGCGGCTGGCGGATGGTGCGCGCGCGGCGGGCGACCGCATGATTCGCAACATCGTCGGTTGCATGCTCCGCTAGGATCGCTTACACGATCCGCGATGGCGACCAGGGCCAATCCGTCCACCTTCAAGCTCGCCGCGGTGCAGATGCGCATGGGCGCGGATCCGGCCGTGAACCTCGAGCGCGCGGTGGCCAAGGTGCGCGACGCCGCCGCCCGCGGGGCCGAGATCGTCGTGCTCCCCGAGCTTTTTCGCAGCCTCTACTTCTGCCAGAGCGAGGACCACGCCCAGTTCGATCTGGCGGAGCCGATCCCGGGGCCGAGCACCGAGGCCCTCGCCCAGGTGGCGCGTGAGGCGAACGTCGTCATCGTCGCGTCACTCTTCGAGCGCCGCGCGGCCGGGCTCTATCACAACACGGCGGCCATGATCGACGCGGGGGGCGCTCTGCTCGGGACCTTCCGAAAGATGCACATCCCGGACGATCCGCTTTACTACGAGAAGTTCTATTTCACGCCCGGCGACCTCGGCTTCCGGGCGTTCGACACGCGCGTGGGCCGCGTCGGCACTCTCGTGTGCTGGGACCAGTGGTATCCGGAGGGGGCCCGGCTCACCGCGCTGGCGGGGGCGGATTTGCTCACGTACCCGACGGCCATCGGCTGGCACCCGGCCGAGAAGGCCGAGCATGGCGCCGCCCAGGCCGACGCGTGGAGGACGATCCAGCGGTCGCACGCCATCGCGAACGGCGTGTACGTCGCCGCCGTCAACCGCGTCGGGCACGAGGGCCCGGCCGCGGGGGGCATCGAGTTCTGGGGCGGATCGTTCGTCTGCGATCCGTTCGGCGTCGTCCTGGCCGAGGCCTCGCGCACCGAGGAGGAGACGCTGATCGTCACCTGCGATCGCCGCCGTCAGGAAGAGGTCCGGCGCAACTGGCCCTTCCTGCGCGATCGTCGCATCGACGCCTACGGCTCCATCACGAAGCGTTACGACGACACATGAGCGGCCGCCTGACCGCCTCCTCGCGCGAGGGGAAGTCTCCGGCGGCGCTCGGTTACCGCATGCCGGCCGAGTGGGAGCCGCACGCGGCGACCGTCCTCGGATGGCCTCACGAGCGGCGCGACTGGCCCGGCAAGCTCGCGCCCATCCCCTGGGTCTATGGCGAGGTCGTCCGTCACCTGACGCCGGGCGAGCGGGTGCGCATCATGGTCGGCGATGCTGCCACCGAGAAGCGGGCCAAGGCTTTACTGGCGCGCGTGGGCGTGGATCTGTCGCGCGTGGACTTTCCGCGCATCGCCACCGATCGCAGCTGGACGCGCGACACCTGCCCCCTCTTCGTCAAGCGGGACGCCGACGATGACGTCGTGGCCACCGACTGGAAGTTCAACGGCTGGGCCAAGTACGCCAACCACCGCCGCGACGACGCCGTGCCGGCGCGCCTGGCGGCCTGGCTCGGGCGGTCGCGCTTCGTGGCCACCGCGGCGCGCACGCGGAAGCAGGTGGTCCTCGAGGGCGGCAGCATCGATGTCGACGGCGCCGGAACGCTGCTCACGACCGAAGAATGCTTGCTCAGCCCCATCCAGGCGCGCAATCCCGATCTGTCACGTGAGGAGATTGAAGCGGCGCTGGGGGATTATCTGGGGGTGCGCCGGGTGCTGTGGCTGGGCGACGGCATCGCGGGGGACGACACCCACGGGCACGTCGACGATCTGGCCCGCTTCGTGGGGCCCCGCACGGTCGTGCTGGCGTCGGAGAGCGATCCGGCCGACGCGAATTACCGCGCCCTGGCCGAGAATCGCGAGCGCCTGGCCGGGATGACGAACGCCGACGGGCAGCGCCTCGAGGTGATCGCGCTGCCCATGCCGGCGCCGGTCGCCCTCGACGGCGTTCGCCTGCCCGCCAGCTACGCCAACTTCTACATCGGGAACGCCGCCGTGCTGGTGCCGACCTTCAACGATCCCGCCGATCGCCGGGCCCTCGGCATCCTGGCCGAGCTGTTCCCGGATCGGAGAGTGGTCGGCATCCACGCCGTCGACCTGGTGTGGGGCCTCGGCACCCTGCACTGCATGACGCAGCAAGAGCCCGCCGGCGCGCCGATCCCCGCGTCCCGGCCCCGGCGACGTTAGCGTCGCCGCTACGTCGGGAATTCTTTGGTCTGCGTGGTTACGTTGTCGCCGCGCCGGATGGTGTGGTCGCGATCTTGGGCTGTCCGCGAGTTGTGGCGGATCTCATCCGCCGATTCCCACTCATCTTCGGGCTGCTTTTGCGGCTCGGCGGATGGCGTGGGCGGGCTCGGGTTTCGCGTCGGTGCCTGTCGTCCGGGGTCCTTGCTCCTGTCTTGTCGCGTTGGGTTCATGGGACACCTCCGATGGAGGCAACATGCGCACTTCTGGCAGGTTTGCTAGGGGCCGCCGGCGGGGCGTCGGACTCCGTACGGAACGTGGCGCGATCGCGCACACGTTTCTAGGGGCGCGGTTCCGAGCGAGGAGGCTCGCCCTCGAGAGCCGCGATCATCAGCTTCAACGTCTGGTGGAGCTCGCGCATCCGGCGCGAGCCCAGCTTCGATGCGAGGACGGTCTCGAGGTCGCGGAGGACGCCGAGCCCGTGCATGAGGGCCGCATAGCCCCGCCGGGAAAAACGAATGCGCTTGGCTCGCTTGTCGGTCGGGTCCTCGAGCCGCTCGACGACCCCGAGCGCGGCCAGATCGTCCACCAGCTGCCCGACCGCTTGCTTGGTCACGCCCACGCGCGCCGCCAGGTCGGTGAGCCGGATTCCCTCGAAATCCAGGTGGGGAAGCAACGCCGTGTGCGCCGGCCGCATCCGCGCGCCCGCGGCGCCCGCGCCGGCCGCGGCCCGCTCGAGCGCGCGTTCATTGGCGAGCCGCGAGGCCTTGAACAGCAGCTGCAGGGTGGCCGCGTCGCGCACGGCTTCGAACGCGCGGCGCTCGGCGGCGGTCACGGGCGATTTCTCGGCGGGGGGCACTGCTCGATTCAAGCGGGCGCGCGCCGTGTAGTCAAGCTTGCTTGACAAAATTAGTCAGGTACGCTTGACTTCGTGACGTGCTCGCCGAGGTCCCCATGACGAACAGCCCGAATGTCTCCCCCTCATCCTCATCTTCCGCCGCGCTCTTGGCCCTGGCCGACGGCGTCTGGACGAGCACCGCACCCCTCCGATTTCTGGGCCTGCGCCTGACGTCGACGATGACCGTGCTCCGTCTGGGCGGCGGCGATCTGCTGCTGTGCTCGCCCGTGCCGCTCACGCCCGAGCGACGGATGGCGGTCGAGGCGCTCGGGCGGGTCGCGCATCTCTACGCGCCGAACCTGTTTCATCACCTGTGGCTCACCGACTGGGCGCAAGCCTTCCCGGGCGCGCGCGTGCACGCACCGAACGGCCTGGCCCGGAAGCGTCCGGGGCTGCGCATCGATCGCCTGCACGGCGCCGACGCCGCCCCGGAGGCCGCGTTCGCCGGGATCGTCGACGAGCTCCCGATCGAGGGCTTCCGCGTGCGCGAGACCGCGCTCCTTCACCGGCCCACGAGCACCCTGGTGGTCACGGATGCGGTCAGCAACGTCGGCCGGCCGGCGCACGGGTGGACGGCGACGTACGCGCGCGCGACCGGCCTCTATGACCGGATCTCTTTGAGCCGGGCGATCCGCTGGACCGGCTTCGACGACAAGAAGGCCGCTCGCGGCAGCATGCGGGCCATCCTTGATCGGCCGTTCGATCGCCTGATCGTCGGGCACGGCGAGCCGGTTCGCACGGGCGGCCGCGACGCGCTGTCCGCCGCTTACGGGTGGCTGCTCGGACGGTGAGCCGGCGCCGACCGCGCAGCCGTGAAAACGATTCCGGCGGTCAGGGCTCGAGCTGGACCTTGACGAAACTGGACACGCGGCTGACGCTGCCCAGACCTATCTGTCCATCCTTGTTCTCGCCCGTGCACCACACCTGACCGTCGTTGACGCCGCACGTGGAGAACCAGCCTGCCGACAACCAGGTCCAACCCCCGATGGGCAGCGCGACGACGTCGTTCCGCACCTCCGCGTCCCCGAGGCCCAGCTGACCCTCCTGATTACGGCCCCAGCATGCCCCCGCCCCCTGCGCGTCGAACAAGCAGCCGCCGAACGTGTTGAAGGTCAGGTCGATCGCTCCTTTGGGACCTCCGATATCGGTCGGCACCGGGACGTCGGCGTTCTCCGGGCTCCCAGGCTGAGAGTGATCGTTGACTTTTCCCCAGCAGTAAACCCGGCCTCCTCGCAACCCGCAGCTCCCGCTCTGACCGGCGCGAATGCGCTGCCAGTCGGCGGCCTGCTCGACCTGGACCGGGTGTTTGATCCTCTCCGGCGTGCCCTCGCCCTGGCTCAAGATCGAGCTGGTGTTCCGACCCCAACACCACAGCGTGCGGTTGCGCAGGATCGCGCAGGTGTGACCCTGCCCGGTGTCCACCATCGCGACATCGTTCAGCGTCGTGATCTTCGTCGGTTCGGTCCGATCGAGCCCGTCCCTTCCGGGCTCGTTCTGGCCAAGCTGCCCTTCGTTGCCCGCTCCCCAGCACCAGACCGTCCCATCGACCTTCAGCGCACAGGCGTGGTCGAAGCGCGTGGCGATGGCGATCCAGTCCGCGTCGTTTCCGATCGGCGTCGGCTTGTTCCGCGCCATCAGATCGCCCTGACCCAGCTGGCCCCGGTCGTTGCCGCCGAACGACCAGATGGTTCCGTCACTCTTCCGCCCGAGGGAGCTGACCTCGGCCACCTGGACGTCGGCCCAGTCGGCATCATTGCCTACGCGCACCGGGGTCCGGTGGGGGGCCGTGTCGCCGAGTCCCAGTTGCCCATCGTCGTTCTTGCCCCAGCAGAAGAGAGCGCCCCGCGAGATCGCACAGGTGTGAAAGTACGACGTGCTGACGGTCGTGACAGGGCCGAGCGGGGCCCCGCCGCCGCCCGCCCCTCCTCGGCCGCCCGCGCCGCTGGTCCCGCCGGTTTCGGTCGGGCCGCCGTCCGTCACGGGGCCGAGGACCAGGTGCGTCTGCTTGCATGCCGTCGCCAGGCCGCCCGCCACCAGAGCCGCGATGAAGAGCCGATGGAGATCGAGAACGGACCCTGCAGGCATGTTGGCTCGACTCCGAAGTGGCGAAAGGGGCACGCGAGACGGCTGTGCGAAGTCCGTCCCCGAGAGCCGTCTCAAAAAGTCAGAACGAGCCCCGCTTGCGACTCGAACGCCGCGCCCGAAGCTCCTGTCACCACAGTTTCTACGGAGGCGGCATCTTGCGCCAGCAGCGGCACGCCCGCACCGGCGCCGAGGCGCAGGGCCAGCGGCGATCGACCGAGGCGAACGTCCAGCGCCAGCGTCGCATCCAGGTAGCTGAAGAGCGTGTCCACCTGGTGGCCGATGGGGCTTCCGTCGGGCGCCGTCCCGCGCCCCTCGTACCGCAGAAGGCCCACGCGCGCGCCCACGTCCACCGTCAGCCACAGTCGGCCCCCGTCGTCGGCCAGCGTGCGCCCGAGGGCGGCGCGCCCGCCGAGCAATCGGGAATCGACCGTGCCGGTGCGGGCGGTGACGGTGAGGCCTTGCCGTCCCTGAGCCGCGAGCGACGCGAGCCAACGCGTACGAAGGCGGCGTCGCCACGTCACGTCCAGCCCGAGCTGGCTCTGTCCACCGCCGAAGCGGTCGAACGCGAACGTCGCCGCGAGCCCGTCGTCTCGCCAGGGGAGGGGGGGCTCGCGTTTCTCGGCAGGCGCCCTGATGTGCGCGACCTCGGCGGCCAGCGGGGGCGTCGCCGGCGGCTCTGGCGCGATCTCCGGCGAGGCCGGGGTGGCGGT
>Ga0068859_100008409_pt1 | contig 10458 bp, 10 predicted proteins | sample KBSSwiS22_FD_66585 | JGI IMG/M metagenome (GOLD analysis project Ga0068859, IMG submission 66585) | Switchgrass rhizosphere microbial communities from Kellogg Biological Station, Michigan, USA - KBS Switchgrass S2-2 | ecosystem: Host-associated > Plants > Roots > Rhizosphere > Soil ... | reverse complement strand
ATGCGGCTGCGGTGGCAGGTCTTCGGGTCGCGGCAGTAACAGAGCAGGACGATCCGTTTGCCCGTTTGAATCAGCGCGATGAGCTCGCGCAGTTCGTTTTGTGCTTCCGCCCCCCTGATGTGCTTGTCGTAGATACGCCAGAGCGCGTCGGTATCCCCGCCCCGGGCAGCGGCGCGTCCTTCCGCCGGCGTGCCCAGCTTCTGCAGATGGACATAGCCGATGCCTTCTTCCTCGAGCGCCGCCGCGAGTTGGCGCTTGGAAAAGCCGGGCCTGCGCGAGGCCGCGACAGCGCGCGTATCGACCAGCAACTCGATTTTTGCACGCTTGAGCTCGCCGAGCACCGCGGCTGGCTTGGCCTGCTCGTATCCGACTGTGAACAGGGGCGCCGCTTTCGCGGACTTCTTTTTCGGCCGAGCCTTCATTTCAGTCTTTCGATCAGCGCCATGGCTGCGGCGGGCGCGCGTAGCTTCGCCTCGTGAATGAAATAGATGAACGTGTCGCGCGGCTGCGTCTTTGCCGCTGTCCTGTCGATGCGTGGCAGATCTTTCGGGGCGCCACCTTTTGCCCAGATTTCCGCGCGATCAGCCCAGGCATCGATCGCCTTCGGCGGATAACCTGCTTTCAGTTTCTCGTCGCCTTTTTGTAGACGCGCGTAGACGAAATCGGCGGTGACGTCCGCAATCTCGGTGTACTTGTCATGTTCGGCGTACACGATGCCGACGTCGAACATGCGCGCCAGCGCGATGAAGGCCGGAGTTTTGAAGCTGTCATTACGGACCTCGACCACATGGCGTAGCCTATGGCCGTCGAATGTCTTCGGCAGCAATTCGAGGAAGCCGCCGAAATCCTTCTCCTCGAATTTCTTGTAAGGCGTGAACTGCCAGAGCAGGGGCCCCAGCCGCGTCCCGAGCTCGGTCACGCCGGACTCGAGAAATCGTTTGATCGAGTCGCCTGCCTCCGACAGCACTCGCCGGTTCACGGCGTAGCGCGGTCCCTTGACCGAAAATACAAAGCCGTCCGGCACTTCCGACGCCCACTTGCGAAACGTCGCCAGGGTCTGGGTGCGGTAGAAGGTGCCGTTGATCTCGATCGAGGTGAGGTGCGCACCAGCGTAGGAAAGTTCGCGCGCGTGCGGCAGGCCTTTCGGGTAGAAAACGCCGCGCCACGGCTCGTATGTCCAACCTCCGATACCGACGTAAATTCGCCCTGCCGCGCTTGTCATGCCGCTGTCATGTCGGTGGTGTAAAGTTATTTGCAAGTGGCGATGAGTATGGTCTTCGCCACGACGGCCACTGCGACGAGGCGACGCCGGATGAACGCGCGCCTTTTCGTGTGGTCGTTCCTTTTTAGCGAGGCTTCCTAAAAAGCAAGAGGCCCGGGACAATCCCGGGCCTCTGCATTTTTTTAAACTAAGCGGAGGGCTTAGAAGTCCATGCCGCCCATGCCGCCGCCGCCCGGCATTGCCGGAGCCGCGTTCTGCTTCTTCGGCACTTCGGCGACCATGGCCTCGGTGGTGATCAGGAGGCCGGCGACGGATGCCGCATTCTGGATCGCCGCACGCACAACCTTGGTGGGGTCGATGATGCCCTTGGTCATGAGGTTGCCGTACTCGCCGTTCTGCGCATCGTAACCGTAGGAGTACTGATCCTTCTCCAGCAGCTTGCCGACCACGACCGAGCCGTCAGCGCCGGCATTGGTTGCGATCTGGCGGGCTGGGGTCTGGATCGCCTTGCGGACGATGTCGATGCCGTGCTTCTGGTCTTCGTTTTCGACCTTAAGGCGCTTGAGCGCTTCGACCGAGCGCAGCAGGGCGACACCGCCGCCCGGCAGGATGCCTTCCTCGACCGCGGCGCGGGTCGCATGCATCGCGTCATCGACGCGATCCTTGCGCTCCTTCACCTCGACCTCGGTGGCGCCGCCGACGCGGATCACCGCCACGCCGCCCGCGAGTTTCGCAAGCCGCTCCTGCAGCTTCTCGCGGTCGTAGTCGGAGGTGGTTTCCTCGATCTGCGCCTTGATCTGCGCCACGCGCGCCTCGATGTCGGCCTTCTTGCCGGCGCCGTGCACGATCGTCGTGTTCTCCTTGTCGATCATCACCTTCTTGGCGCGGCCAAGCATGTTGATCGTAACATTCTCGAGCTTGATGCCGAGATCTTCGCTAATCGCCTGGCCGCCGGTCAGGACAGCGATGTCCTGCAGCATGGCCTTGCGGCGATCGCCGAAGCCCGGCGCCTTCACCGCCGCGACCTTGAGGCCGCCGCGCAGCTTGTTGACGACGAGCGTGGCAAGCGCCTCGCCCTCGACGTCTTCAGCCACGATCAGCAGCGGCTTGCCGGTTTGCACGACTGATTCGAGCAGCGGCAGCAATTCCTGCAGGCCCGACAGCTTCTTTTCGTAGATGAGGATGTAGGGGTCCTCCATCTCCGTCCGCATCTTGTCGGCATTGGTGATGAAGTAGGGGGAGATGTAGCCGCGGTCGAACTGCATACCCTCGACCACGTCGAGCTCGGTCTCGAGAGATTTTGCCTCTTCGACCGTGATTACGCCCTCGTTGCCGACCTTCTGCATGGCCTTGGCGAGGAAGTTGCCGATCTCGCTGTCGCCGTTGGCCGAAATGGTGCCGACCTGGGCGATCTCTTCGTTCGAGGTGACCTTTTTCGAATTCGCCTTCAGGTGCTCGACGATGGCTTCGACGGCAAGATCGACGCCGCGCTTCAGGTCCATCGGGTTCATGCCGGCAGCAACCGCCTTGGAGCCTTCCTTGACGATCGAAGCGGCCAAGACGGTGGCAGTGGTGGTGCCGTCACCAGCGAAGTCCGACGACTTCGAGGCGACTTCGCGCACCATTTGCGCGCCCATGTTCTCGAACTTGTCTTCGAGCTCGATTTCCTTGGCAACCGTGACACCGTCCTTGGTGATGCGCGGAGCGCCAAACGATTTGTCGAGCACGACGTTGCGGCCCTTCGGGCCGAGCGTCACCCTCACCGCATTGGCGAGGATGTCGACGCCCCGCAGCATGCGGTCGCGCGCGTCGACGGAAAATTTGACTTCTTTAGCAGCCATTGTCTGTGTTCCTCTGATTTGAGATTCGGATCGGCAGCCTTAGGCGGCCTTCTTTTTGGCGGCACTGCCGCCCTCGATCACGCCCATGATGTCGGACTCCTTCATGATCAGGAGATCCTGGCCGTCGATCTTCACTTCAGTGCCCGACCATTTGCCGAACAGGACGGTGTCGCCGACCTTGAGATCGATCGGAATCAGTTTGCCGCTCTCGTCGCGACCTCCCGGGCCGACGGCGATGATCTCGCCCTGCGAGGGCTTCTCCTTGGCGGTGTCGGGAATGATGATGCCACCGGCAGTCTTTTCCTCGGCATCGATGCGCTTGACGACGACGCGGTCGTGAAGCGGACGGAACTTCATGGCAGTCCTCCTAAGTTATTGGACAATCTATATTTTTGGTAGCTGACTGGTCCCCCCGCCAGCTCCTTGCCGCCACATGGGTTGCGGGCTTTTCAGCCGCAAGAGGCGTCGGGAAATTTTTTAGCACTCATCTGTGTCGAGTGCCAACAACAACCGAAAATCCAGTCGCTGCAATGGTTAACGCCGAAGTGATGGGAACGGCCGCAGGCGGCCTCACGTTACCTCGTGCGGTCGGCATCAGGCGGTCGCCGGGGCTGTTAGCAGGGCGCGATGCTTGCTGCTATCGCCTTGATTTTAAACAGGTTGTTTACCTTTTCGGCTTGCAATGGTGGTCGCCGGAAATGGAAACTTTGAGTCCGACTCGCACGGAGGACGAAATGGTTTCAGAGGATTTCCGTAAACAAGTAACTGGTTACGGCCTGACGACTGCGCACATCCTGTACCGCCGTCCCGATCATCGTTGGCTGCTGCAGTCTTACGTTTGGCAGAACTACGACCTGTTCCCGGAATTCCCCGAGCTGCATCGTTTTCTGGCTTTCTGGAAGGAAAAGCTGGAAGGGCCGCTGCATTCCGTGCGCGTCGCGCACTGCAAGCTGATCAAGCCGGCCGAACTTCGGACCATCAACGGCGAATTTCGCCTGCATTAGACCAGCGCTGGCGGGCAAGGCGCGGCCAAGGCGCGCGTTGCCAATGCCGCCCCACTGGTGAGAATGAGGGGAAGGGCCCAGCTCACCGGAGAATGCAGTGGCGCGTATTCGCTTTGATTTCGGCACGCTCACGCTCGATGCCGAATTGCTCGATACGCCGACCGCCAAGGCAATCGCCGCGGCGCTGCCGATTACCTCGTCCGCGCTGACATGGGGCGAGGAGGTCTACTTCGATGTGCCGGTCGAAGTGAAGCGCGAAGCGAACGCGCGCCCCGTAGTTACGCCCGGCGAAGTCGCCTATTGGCCCGAGGGACCGGCGATCGCGCTTGGCTTCGGGCGCACGCCAATCAGCCAAGGCAACGAGACGAGGCTGGCGAGCCCGTGCAATATTTTCGCGAGGGCACTCAGCGACGTGAAGGCCCTCGGAAAGGTAAAAGCCGGAACGAAGGTCGAGGTGAGGGCGCTTGAATAGACGACCTGGCCGACCGAGTATCGTTTACATGCGGATGGGTTAGGCGATTCCACGCAATCAACAGGTGAAGTGATGGCTGGCGTATTCCGGGATGACCAAATCTTCGTCGGCAAGAGCAAGAAGCCGGAATATCTCACGCTCAAATTTGCAAACCGCCATGGACTTGTGACCGGCGCCACCGGGACCGGAAAGACCGTGACGTTGCAGGTGATGGCGGAAGGTTTTTCCCGCGCTGGCGTCCCGGTATTTGCTGCCGACATCAAAGGCGATCTGTCAGGCATCGCCGAACCCGGCGAGGCTAAGGACTTCCTGGTCAAGCGCGCAACAGACGTCGGCTTCAAATATCAGACAGATGAATTTCCCGTGGTGTTCTGGGACCTGTTCGGAGAGCAGGGGCATCCGATCCGCACGACCGTTTTCGAGATGGGCCCATTGCTGATCTCGCGCATGCTCGATCTCAACGACGTGCAGGAAGGCATCATCAATATTGCGTTCCGTTTCGCGGACGATGAATTCGGGTCGAGCGACGCCGAGAACAAGGGGTTGATCGATCTTAAGGATCTGCGTGAGCTTCTCGCTTACCTGTCGAAGAATGCAAAAGAGGTCGGCGCGAAGTACGGCAACGTTGCGACGGCGACTGTCGGTTCGGTGCAGCGCCAGCTTCTGGTGCTGGAGAACCAGGGCGGCGCCAAGTTCTTCGGCGAGCCGGCACTCAAGCTCGAAGACATGATGCGCACCGACCGCGACGGCCGCGGCATCATCAACATTCTTGCAGCCGACAAGCTGATGGAGAATCCACGTCTCTACGCCACCTTCCTTCTGTGGCTCATGTCGGAGCTGTTTGAGTCGCTGCCGGAGGTGGGCGATCTCGACAAGCCCAAGCTCGTTTTCTTCTTCGACGAGGCGCACCTGCTGTTTAACGAAGCGCCGAAGAACTTGCTCGACAAGATCGAGCAGGTGGTGCGGCTCATCCGCTCAAAGGGCGTCGGTATCTATTTCGTCACGCAGAATCCACTCGACGTCCCCGACAAGGTGCTGGCGCAACTGGGCAACCGGGTCCAGCACGCGCTGCGCGCCTTCACGCCCCGCGACCAAAAGGCGGTCCGGGCGGCGGCGGAAACATTCCGGCCCAACCCGAAGCTCGACACGGCAAAAGTGATTACGGAATTGGGCAAAGGCGAAGCGCTGGTGTCGTTTCTGGAAGGCAACGGCACGCCGTCGATGGTCGATCGCGCACTGATTTGCCCTCCATCCGCCCGCCTCGGCCCGGTGACCAGTGCGGAGCGCAGGGCCGTCATGGCCAAGAGCCCGGTCCGTGGCAAATACGACCAGACCATCGATCCGGAATCGGCGTACGAAATATTGCAGGGCCGGCTGCAGGGTCGCGCCGGCGCACCTGAAGCGGCGCCAGCCGGCGGCCGCAAAAGCGCCGAGCCCGCGCCGCCGCCTCCGTCTTCAGGCGGTGGCTGGACCGATGTACTGGGAGGGGTCTTGGGCGGTGGCTCGTCGGGCGGCCGCTCGCGGCGCATGTCGACCAGTGAGGTTGTCGTCAAACAGGTTGCCCGCTCGGTCGCTTCTCAAGTTGGCACGCAGGTGGGTAGGGCGCTCATTCGCGGGTTGCTCGGCAGCCTGGGTGGCGGCAAACGCTAGGCGAAGACGCTGCGACCCGGCTATTTTGATCGCCGTTCGTCGGCATGGTGCCGCACCATGGACAACGTGAGGTCCCATGCGTTGCGGATATTCACGATCGTAAGCGCAAGCAGCGCGCCGGCCAGCACTTCGGGCGCGTAATTCATCCCGGCATAGATCATGACGCTGGCGACCAGCAACGTAAGATAGGCCGCCACCGGCAGCAGCCCGTAGGCGAAGTAGTCCGGCACGTATTGTGTCCAGTCCTTGCGGATGACCTGCACGGAGGTGATTGCGACACGACAATGCCAACGACCGCTGTCGCTGCAATCAACGCCGAAAAGAATACCGGCCCGTGCGACGGTATCAGGCAGATGGCGGCGACGAAAAACACGCTAGTGAAATGGATCACCACCGGGCTCATGAAAGTGCGCGTCGGCGCCTGATGCTGGCTGGTCAGGTAACCGGCGCCGAGCGACACGGCGACGAACAGCAGGGCAAGCACGGTCGCGGCGGCGGTTCCGACAAGCAGATAGAACTCATGCCACTCGTGCAGCACCTCCATTTCATCAGCCTCTTCCGACGAACGGCATCTTGTTGGCCATCACGGTCATGAACAGGACATTGGTGTCGAGCGGCAGGCTTGCCATGTAGACCACTGCGTTGCCGACGTGATCGGCCTCCATGCGCGGCTCGATCATCTTGCGGCCGTCCGGCTGCAGCACGCCCTCGCCCTGAACCATTCGCTCCGTAAGCGGCGTCGCCGCGTTGCCGATGTCAACCTGGCCGCAGCAGATGTCATACTGCCGGCAATCGAGTGAGGTCGATTTCGTCAGACCCGTCACAGCGTGCTTGGTCGAGGTATAGGCGACTGAAAAAGGCCGCGGCGCATGCGCCGAGATCGACCCGTTATTGATGATGCGGCCGCCGCGCGGATTCTGGCTTTTCATGATCTTGATGGCCTCCTGCGTGCACAGGAACATGCCGGTCAGGTTTGTCGCGACCACGTTCTGCCAGGTATCGAAGGGCAGCTCCTCGAGCGGGACCGCCGGCGCGCCGATGCCGGCATTGTTGAACAGGACATCGAGGCGGCCGAAGGTCGATTTGACTGTCGCGAACAGCGACACAATCGACTCACGCTTCGACACATCGGTCGGCACAGCGAGGGCTTGCGCGCCGAGCGCGTTGATCTCCCCGGCAACCTTGTCGAGCATCTCCTTGCGGCGGCCGGCAAGGACGAGGTTGTAGCCGGCCTTGGCCAGCGCAATGGCCACTGCCCGGCCCACGCCGGTTCCTGCTCCGGTTACCAGCGCAATTTTTGCGGAAGCCATCGAATGTCCTTTCTTGTCGGGAAGTTCAGGACGTCCGCAATATCATAAAAGCGCGCGCTCGCCACCACCGGCGGCCGCGGGTTGTCCTTGCGTGTAACGGGGATCAGCTCGCCAGTGCTGCGGGAATTTCGTGGGGCTGAAAAGCGCTCGGTGCCTGCAGGCGTGCCGAAATTTCGGCAATGCTGACCGGCCGCCCAAAGCGGTAGCCCTGCATGGAGTGTACGCCGGCGGCACGCAGGAACAGCTGCTGATCGGCCGTTTCGACGCCTTCGGCGGTGACCTTCATTCCGAGGCCACGGCCGAGGCTGACGATCGCGTGCACGATGGCGGCGGCGTCCGCAGCCTTCTCGATTGAGCGCACAAAACTGCGGTCGATCTTGAGCTTGTCGAACGGAAAGCGCCGCAGGTAGAGCAAGCTCGAGTAGCCGGTGCCGAAATCATCGAGCGCCAGCCGCACGCCCAGCGCCTTGAGGCGGACCATCGCGGTTTCGGCCGTGTCGACGTTGCCGAGCAGCACGCTTTCGGTCAGCTCGAGCTCAAGCCGCGCCGGATCGAAATTCGTGTCCTTCAGGATGCGCTCGACGACGTCGACGAAGTCCATGCGGCGGAACTGCAGCGACGAAACGTTGACCGCAATGGTCAATCCCGGCCATGCCCTGCCGTCGATGCAGGCGCGACGCAGCACCCAGTTGCCGAGATCGATGATCAATCCGCTGTGCTCGGCAATCGCGATGAATTCGGTCGGCGGGATCTCGCCGCGGGTCGGATGTTTCCAGCGGCAGAGCGCCTCCACGCCGACCACGGTATCGCCGCTCTTGTTGACGACCGGCTGATACAGCAACTGCAGTTGGTCGGAGTCGATCGCGTCGCGCAGATCCGCCTCGAGCAATTTGCGTGTGGAGAGGTCGGCATCCATCGCCGCGTCGTAGATGCAGGCCCGGTTGCGCCCTTCGTTCTTGGCGCGATAGAGCGCCATGTCGGCGTAGCGCATAATGTCGGTTGCGGTCCCGCAATTCTTGTCGATGACCGCAATTCCGATAGAGGCTCCAATGATGATGTTTTGCCCGCTGATCGCGTAGGGCGAGCAGATCGCCGAGATGATGCGCTGTGCGAGGGTCGCCATCTTTTCGTTGTCGCCCGCAATCGAAGAGATCACTGCGAATTCGTCGCCGCCAAGACGCGCAACGAGGTCGCCGCCGCGCAGCGTATGCGACAGGCGCAGGGTGACGTTGCGGATGAGCTCATCGCCGACATGGTGGCCGAGCGTATCATTGACGTCCTTGAAGTGGTCGAGGTCGATATAGAACACGGCCGCAGGTGCGCTGCCGTTGCGGACCTCTTCGATCACGGCCTCAAGACGCTCGCCGAAGAAGATGCGGTTCGGCAGTCCGCAGAGCGGATCGTGCATCGCGAGATGGCGCAGGCGCGATTCGCCCGCGGCGATCGCGGCGGCGGTGCGGCGCATGTAACGCAACACGAAGGCCGCGAGCAGGGCAAAGCCGGTCAGCGCGACGGCGACGAACGGAACGACGTTGTGGACGATCTCGGCGCCGGGCTGTTTCGGTGTCCAGGCGAAGCGCGCGATCACGCTGCCATCCGGGCCGGTCAGGTCGTAGTTAAGGTCGCCTTGCGGCACGGGCACCTGATCGATCTTGCGCAGGTTCACGAGCCGAAGCTGCGTTGCGATGCTGGCGAGCGCTGCCTCATCGATGAATTTCACCGACATGATGATCGGCGCATCACCGTCGACGGATTGAGGGATCCCGTCGACGGGGCCGACGGCGACCGCCGCGATGACCGCGGCCTTGCCCATCACCCGGCGGATCACCGCCGATTGCGGATGCGCGCCGCCTTCGGTGAGGCTCGGCTGGTTGAGGCGGATGCCGCCGTGCAGCCGCGGGTCGCGCCCGCGCATGTATTCGATCACCGACGCGAAGTCGTTACGCGCGCTGGCCATCCATTTGGCGTCGGCGGCGCGGCTGCCGAGCAGCGAGTAGATCAGCTCGTCGTCGCGATTGAAAATGAAGACGTAGTCGTGGTCGAAATAGGTCTCGAGCCAGGTGCCGACCCGGTCCCTGGCCCAGGCGGGGTCGAACGAACGCCGGATGTTCTGGATGGTGACGGCGGCGGACGCCACGCTTTCGACTTCCCGCAACACGCGTTCGCCGTAGTTCGTGATCGCGCGCGAGAACAGCTGCTTCTCATGATCGACGGCGCCAATGTCGGCGCGCTGGGCGGACGACAGCACGGCGACGACGATGCAGACGATCGCGACGGCGACGATGACTCCAATGGGTACGACGACGCTCAGGCGAGCGCGATCCCAACTGGTGTATGGCCGCGCGTCGGGTGCACGCGGACGAGCGACAGCCGGCACGATCGAAGTCCCTTAAAGCGTCCTGCCCATTGGCGTTTTATGGCCGGAAGCTAGGGAACAAAGCTTGCTATTCGCTTTCGTTTTACTGGAGTGAGGGCGCGTTAGCGGTGGGAATAGGCAATTCGCCCGGTTCTGTTAACCGACGGTAAATGTAAAGCAACACCGCACAGCATATCCCCTTGTAAAATTTGACCTTCCTCAACTTGCGCCGGAGCTCCGATAGGGCGGACGCGGGATCGAGATGTGGGCGGCGCGCAAGGCGGCCGACCAGCGGGCCCGTAGATCCTGGAAATAAGGCTCGCCTGGCTCGATCCGATAGTTCACCTCCGCGTCACAGGTGTCGGGCCGCACGACGAGAATGTCGATGGGCAGTCCAACTCCGAGATTGGAGCGCATGGTCGAGTCCATGGAAATCAATCCGATCTTCAGCGCGTCATAAAGATCGGTGTCGTAGCCGATGGCGCGGTCGAGCACCGGCTTGCCGTATTTATGTTCGCCAATCTGCAGATAGGGCGTGTCTATCGTGCACTCAATGAAATTGCCGGCCGAGTAGATCATGAACAGCTGGGGACGTCCGCCCTT
>Ga0068859_100008405_pt1 | contig 10460 bp, 8 predicted proteins | sample KBSSwiS22_FD_66585 | JGI IMG/M metagenome (GOLD analysis project Ga0068859, IMG submission 66585) | Switchgrass rhizosphere microbial communities from Kellogg Biological Station, Michigan, USA - KBS Switchgrass S2-2 | ecosystem: Host-associated > Plants > Roots > Rhizosphere > Soil ... | reverse complement strand
AAGACACTCTGATTCTTAAAAGCCACTACTCATATGCTGATTTTATCGAGGTAAAAGAATTTAAAAATGACAGCAATCATATTCAGGTGCAACTAACTTATAAAGACAAGGAAAAATATTATCCTAACCTTAGTGTAACTATCAACAATAAAGTATTAGATACAAGAAGTAATCCATGGACATATTTCGAATTAGATACAGTAGGAACAATTCAAATTGATCGGCGAAATGCCCCTCGTGATCATACATGGATATATAAAACCGTCAATAGAAATAGTAACTGTTTTGTGATATCCCTAACAGATGACATACAAGGAAATAACTTTGTGCTGGAAGAGTACAGGCTTTTAATTTCAGGCCAAAAACTCTTGCAGATTGACAAAATATTTGAACTTGAGGAGAATTATTACAAAGCAAAAAACTTTCGCTAACATTGGGTTTGCTGCAATTTTAAACAATGATTAGAAAGCTTCTAAAAATATTGATTGGACTGTTCTTAGTTTTTACATTAGTTTTTGGGCTGATTTATAAAAATCATCCGATAATTATTAAATGGCTTATTGGTAGTGCAAGAATTATTGGTAAGCCAATTAATGCGACAGTGTTCACAGACGGGAATATAAATAATAATATAAAAGTCTATCGGGTTGAAAATCCATATTGGAATAATGTAAAATCAAATGACTATCTTTTAAGTTTGACAGAATTTGACTTTGAAGGGAAATTGAAATTTATTAATATAGACCTTAACGAAAAATGGAAGTGGGTAGGAAGACCGGGCGGAACGTCTATAGATGATTATGACATAATAAACGGTTACTTGTTTCAAAGTGAAGTGGGCGGAATCTTTTCCTCATTCCAAGATGATATGAAGGGTTATGATTTTAATCCGGAATTAAGTTCGACAGACAAAGAAATCAAATTTAAAATTCCTCCTAAGGTATTAAAGTTCGACTCAATAAGGATTGTGCTAAACAACTAACTTGGCAATAGCAGGGCTTAACAATGTAACATTAGCAGGCATCAGCAGCGGTTCCGGCTAAACGTTCAATGAATTCTCTGTCTTCAAAAATACTCGAACATTATCGGCAAGTAATCAAAAAATAAAACTATTGTATCAATATGAAAAAGCTATCTAAACCAGGTCGCCTTTTTTATGGCATAGCCATAGCAGTAATGGGGTTGCTCACCATTTATTATCGTGATTTTCCTTATATGCTGATACCTCCAAAACATAGCTGGATCTCCGGCCTTGTGATACTGGTTTATATTTTTGGTGCCCTGCTTATTTTGGCAGGAGCATGTATTGTTTTTGAAAAAAAAGCCAGGCTGGTTGCTCTGCTGTTAGGAGGCGTGCTGCTATTGATATTTTGCTTTTATTTTATCCCCTATCAATTTATGGTTAGCACAAATTATATGCACTTTGGAGATTGGGAGAATGCCGCAAAAGAATTAGCGGTAGCCAGTGGTGCATTTGTAATTGCCGGCTGCTTTTCAGAAAAAGATAAAAATGCGCTTACCAGTTTTTTGGGGAAGCTAATACCATGCGGTACTATTTTATTTTCGGTAACAATTATCAGTTTTGGCGTGGATCATTTTCTATTTGCCAAACAGGCAGCAGATTATGTTCCATCATGGGTGCCTTATCATTTGTTCTGGATGTATTTTACTGGTACAGCATTACTAGGCTCGGGCCTTGCAATTATTTTTAAGATCAAACCTGCAGTAGCTGCCGCTCTTTTAGGCACAATGATCCTCACCTGGGTTATCATTCTTCACATCCCCAGGATTATTGCTTCACCCGTTGCTTACCTGGGCAGCGAAGTTACCAGCGCATGTATAGCGCTTGCGTATAGCGGAATTGCTTTTGTAATTGCCAGGGCATCTAAAAAATAACAGTCAATCAAATTCAGGTTTCACCTTTACTAATCGAATTATTTATAACACCCACTGCAATGCACCTGAAATATTGATATCAATTTCTACTAACCAACTAATTTTTATTCCAGGTTGCTATGTTAGTCACGCTTCATTAACTTTACTCCGCAACCCGGCACGAAAATTATGAACTACTTCAGTCCAAAAACAGCAGCAGAAAGATATTCAAAAGGGCGGCCTGATTTTCACAGCAATACTATAAAGCACATAAAGAATTTTTTGCACCTTCACAACAAAGTTGACAAAGCATTAGACATTGCTTGCGGAACAGGGCTTTCAACCAAAGCACTTTTAGAAATTGCAGCCAATGTTTACGGAACAGATACTTCGCAGGAGATGCTGAATTTTGCATTGCAGCCCGGCAAAATTCATTATTCAATTGCCCCGGCAGAGCAACAACCATTTACAAACAATAGCTTTGACTTAATTACAGTTAGTTCAGGCGTCCATTGGTTTAACATTGATCAATTCCTGGCAGAAGCAAACCGGCTTTTAAAAAGTAAATCGTGGCTGGTGCTTTACGAGAATTACTTTATTGCTGAAATGATGGACAATGATAATTTCACCCATTGGTTTACGGATGTTTATTTAAAAAAATTCCCTTCCCCACCCCGTAACAACACCTACCCCTGGACAAATGAAAACCTGGTGCCCAAAAATTTCAATTTTGTAACTGAGGAAAGATTTAAAAACTCCATTACTTTCAACAAAAGGCAATTGGCTTTATATTTTACAACACAGAGTAACATCATTGCAGCAGTTGAAAAAGGTGAAACAACATACCAACAAGTTGAAAGTTGGCTAGATAAAGAACTTGCTTCATTTTTTGATACTGACGATACCACCCAAACAATTAACTATGGAAACTGGATTAAGTTTATTCAACGGGCAAACTGACGATGACTGTTCAGCCCTATTTTTTGTCAGAAATCTTCGTGTGAAAATTCCTCCCCAATGTAGCAGGTGTTGATTTTTAATGTTATGTGGTTAAGTTCCTTAATGCACATACCAGGCTGCAATCAGTTAATATCCGGCAGGTGGATTTTTTTCTGGCACTCGATTTGCAATTATGCTTTCATCAGCTAGTCACCCGGCTGCTGTTCAGGGCTTAAGTTATAGAGTACCAGTACAGTAGAAAGCCGTGAAAGTTTTGCAACGTTTTGCTTAGCTGAGTTGTCATAATTTAAAAATACAATCATGAACAATCGAAATAACAAATTCTTCTTGTCAATATTCCTTTTGATATTCCTGGTTTTTACCGGCTGTAAGAAAGAGTCGAATCAGAATTCAAATGATCCGGGATACATGAGTAACGCTGAAATTATCGGCAATGATTTAAGAACATGCCCTTGTTGCGGAGGATATGAGATCACGATTGATAATGCCACTCTTCCTTCAGGAAGCACATTTTTCCTCATAGCTTCAATGCCTTCAACCTACACTATCCCCGCCAGCCCAACCTATCCCATCCTGGTAAAAATCGACTATACCATTGATGCAACAGTATGCAGTGGTAATTTTGTAAAAATTTCAAGAATAGCTAATCGATAATCAGTCTCTCCCTAAATATTTTTACTGTTTTCCCCCCGGTCGGTGTCCCGACCGGATTTTTTTCGTCCATATTGGTGTTACATAGTCCGGGGTGAACGAATAAATCTCATCCGCATATCTTAACTTCACCTTCAATACTTCTAATAAAAATCAGTAGCATGAATGAGGTTGACGAGCATTTTTTTAATAGAGCTGATGAACATATCAATTTGTCTAATGCCCAGCTTTCAGATGCAAGTATGGGTAAAGTAAGCGCATCAATGTTGTATAGCGTAGCCAGGTTTAATGCCTGGGTTGCTGCCTGTGGCTGGCATAATGGAAAAGAAATGGAAGCAGCAAAACAAGAAATTATTGAGTACTTTACAGAACAGTATAAAAAAATGTTAAGCGAGAATGTTGAAGATTACATTACCAACTTTGATGCCCACATAAAAAATAAGTAGTAAATTATCAGGAACATAACAACAGTTGCCATATCCTTGCATCACCTAACTTTAATGCAATACCCAATTGATCTCTTCCGTTACCCGATCTTTCTAATTATTAAATCATAATTATGAAACCAAACCAATACAACAGGAGAAAATTTTTAGGTGCCCTTTCTGCAAGCACCGCCGGCGGAATTTTAATAAGCTCCCTCGCTCCCTTCGCCAAAGCATCTGCACAAACAAATGCATTGCATGCAGGCAACGATACAAAGAATGAATATCTTTTAGATAACGGCCTTATTTACCTGAATACAGGAACATTAGGCCCCTGTCGCATCGAGACTATGCAGGAATCAAGAAAAATTTGGGAAGAATTGGAAACGTTGCCGGTGAAGTTCTATGGCAAATTTGGTGCAGAAGCATTAGCCGAAAAAACAAGAACCATCGCAGCAAAATTTCTTGGTTGTGATTTAAGTGAAATACTGGTGACCACAAGCACTACTAACGGTATGAATGCCATTGCACAAGGCTTACGATTAAAAGCAGGCGACCACATTCTTACTACCGACCAGGAGCATGGCGGAGGTTTGTTATGCTGGAATTATTTTGCCAAATACTATGGTGTGGTGGTGGATATAATAACTATCCCTCCGGGTGAAAACAGTGCAGCAGCCATATTGAACAGGATAAATGAGCACATTAAAAAAGAAACCAAACTCATTAGCGTAAGCCATATTTTTTCTGCCACAGGTCTTCGGGTACCCGTTGCAGAAATATCAGCTCTTGCCCGTTCAAAAGGCATTTTATGTATCGTTGATGGTGCGCAGGCTGCCGGGGCCATTAAAGTAAATGTAAAAGAATTAGGCTGCCATGCTTATGCCACCAGCGGGCACAAATGGCTGATGGGGCCAAAAGGCACGGGCCTGTTATACCTTTCAAAAGAAGTACAGGATATCATTCGCCCTATGCAGTTTGAAGAATCTTACAATACATACAATGATGGCAATGGCGTGGTAAATTTAGCCTGCATATTGGGCCTGGGTAAAGCGATTGAGTATTTAGAAACTGTTGGCATCACAAAAGTTGAAGAACACAATTTAGCACTCAGGAACAGGTTGTATGAACAGCTATCCAATATGGCAAAATTTAAGATTGTAAGCCCGCCACCAGGGCCACTCGCCTCCCCGATGCTTGCAGGAATAATACCCGATTCAATTGAGAGAGTTTCGTTTGTAAAGATGCTGTTGGATAAGCACAAGCTAAGCATTCGTCCAACGCATAAACAATGGTTCAATGGCATACGATTCTCCTGTCATATTTTCAATACTGTAAAAGAAGTTGATTTTGCAACGGATGTACTGCATAAGGAGTTAGGAGCATGATTGCTGACCTCATTAATTTTTTACTTACCATCAACTATATAGCTTAGCTTTAGTTTCAAGTTTTTATCAGCCCCTTGTTGCCAGGCTGATCGTTATCAAATACCAGCACAACATATCCCGCTTTGCGGGAGCAGCAAGCCATTACTAGTAGCAGCAATTTTAACTCAGCCTCTCAAACTAACAACATGGAACAACTTAAACAACGGGGCTGGATGATTGCAAGCATTATCATTTCCGGTTTTCTTTGGTTTTATGCAAATGAATTAAGTGGCCATTTTGGATATTTAATGTGGTTTGCTCCCATTGCTGTACTACTTTGCGCATTTAAATCTAAAGGAAAAACTGCTTTTTTAATTGGCTCATTAGCATATTTTATTGGCAAGCTGAGCTGGTATTCCTATTTAGTAGCTGTAATTACTATAGTACCGGCTTTACTATTTATGGTTATACTATCGCTGATTTTTGGTTTACTATTAATTGCTACCCGTAAAATCGTCATCAAAACAAAAGCCTGGTATGCTGTTTTTGCGTTTCCCGTTTTTTTTACCGCTTTTGAATTCTTACTGGTAAAATGCTCTCCCGATGGTTCAGCAGGAAGCATAGCTTATTCGCAATCAAATTTTTTGCCCATTATACAGGTTGCTTCAATCACTGGTATTTTAGGTATCACTTTTCTTGTTACTTTAATTCCTTCTGCCATTGCAACAAGCTGGTATTTTAGAAATAAAAAAAATAAATTACGACCCGTGGTAAGTACTGCTGGTTTTATTATTTTATTGGTATTGCTATTTGGTATTACCAGGTTAAGCAATAATGCCAATAAGCAAACAATTAAAGTTGGACTTGCTGTGCTCGATGAGCAATTTCATGCTATTACCAACCACCCTGATTTTCAAAAAGAGAAATTAGCACTGGAACATTATACAAAGCAAATTGCCGGGCTTGCAACGCAAGGTGCAAAAATAGTAGTACTGCCAGAAAGAGCCATAAACATTACTAAAGCAACACAAACAGAAATGCTTACGGCATTTAGTGAAGCAGCAAAACAAAACCAGGTTTTCATTATTACCGGCTACACAAATTTTACATTAGACACCACACGAAACTCCGCTTTAGTAATAGATACAAATGGCAACGTGGTTTTACAATACAATAAAGTTCATCTTATAAAAGTTTTAGAAGACCAGTTTACAATTGGTAACAAAATCGGGCTATTCAATTTTGGTGAGTTTGAAGCCGGAACGGCTATCTGTAAAGACCTTGACTTTCCAGGCTATATAAAAAAGTATAAAAGCATTTCTTTCTTAGCCATACCTGCGTGGGACTTTGGTGCAGACAGTTGGTTGCACTCACGAATGGCAATATTAAGAGGTGTTGAGAATGGATTTTCCGAAATAAGAACTGCAAGGCAAGGCAGGCTAACCATAAGTGATTGCTATGGCAGAATAACCAGTGAAGCAGATTGTTCTGGTGGTAAAGGCATTGCTTTACTGGGAGATCTTTCATTGCAAAGATCAAATACATTGTATGCCCGTTTAGGTGATTGGTTTGGACTATTCAATTTAATTGGAGCAGCTTTATTCTTATTGCAGCTAACAAAAAAAGAAAACATGACAGTGGTAAGATGATAAAAATATAAACCGGTCTTTTTTAGGATGAGTCATCCCTTCGGGCAATGTCATTAAGTGAAGAGAAAATATTCCCACAGGACCCTGCGGGCAATTCTCAATGTTCAATTTTCAATGTTCAATTTTCAATAGAAATGCAGTTCATGTTATTTTTTTGCCGTTTTCGTAAAAGAAGCTACAATCAAATACGCTTGTATTTGATTGAATATTGAGTGTTGAGTATTGAACATTGAGCATTTTCTCTCCTGGTCTGTGCCCTGTCATCCGTGTTCCTGCTTTCTACATTTACCCCAGGCGTAAAACAATTTCAGCAGCTAAAAACTATACAGGAACAATAAAAATTCTTATATTAGATATCCCAAAATAATAGGTGCGGTATGAAAAAACGTATTGCAATATATGGCGGAACAGAACTTTCAGCAGCGGAATCATGGTTTGTTGTATCACTCACCTATGCTTTATTAACAAGCATGGATGTAATTGTTGTTACAGGCGGATTCTTGTATGCTGAGCCACTCTTAGGCGATAGCTCTGATAAGATACTCCCTGGTGATATTTCTACTGATTTTTCTGTACTGCAGGGGGCCATAAAATATGTTACTGAAAAAGGTATCAACTTAAAGGATTGTCTTGAAACCTGGCTCCCCGATCCGGAAGTGGAGGACGATCCGAAAAAGAAAAACGTTGTAAGGTTTAAAGAAGGCTATGTAAAAGAGTTGGTGGGAGAATCGGCACAGATAAGAAGGTTTTCAATGGTTAGAGATGTAGATGCATTAATTACAATAAAAGGTAAGAAACATACAGCTGTTGTACTTGATTTTGCTTTAACAATGAACAAGCCAGCTCTGCCATTAGCATTTACCAGCGGAGATTCCCTTAAATTCTGGACCGTTCAAAAAGATCGTGTGAAAAAGTGGTTTGACATAAGCAATGATTTTGCAGCCGAATTGGAAACTAAGAATGTGGAAGTATGGACACCAGGTGAAAAAAACGAAATAATAAAAAAAATAATTGCGGCAGTTGCTACAGGAATAGAAAAAGAATCATCGAACGAGGAATATTATAAAACACTTCGGAAAAAATTTGCGTCGGATGAAAATTCTGATCAAAAAGCAACCCGGGAAAACAGCATTGCAGATAAGCAAGCAACTAAAAACGAAATAAGTATACCAAAGAAACAATTGAGTATGTTTCTTTCTTATTCTCACAAAGATGGAGCATTAAAAGATGAATTAGATAAGCATTTGACTGCACTCAAAAGAAGCCAGAAAATAAGTATCTGGCAAGATAAAAATATTGAAGGTGGTGCCGAATGGGATGAAACAATTAAAAAAGAGCTTCAGGATGCCGATATTATTTTGTTATTGATAAGTCCTGATTTTATTGCTTCAAAATATATAATGGATATTGAGCTTGAATATGCGCTGCAACTGCATGAACAAGGCAAAGCCAAAGTGATCCCCATTTTTTTACGCAGTGTGTTTACCAAAGACATGCCTTTTGAAAAATTACAAGGTTATATCAGCAAGGATAGCCCTATCTCATCCTTTCCTGAACGTGAACGCGATGGTGCTTTTTTTAAAGTGGTGGAAAGAATAAGTAGCGATATAGATAAGTGGTTGGCAAAATAAGACGCTCCCATTTCTTCTCCCTGGCCGGTGTCCTCACCGGCCGGAATCATTCTCACCTATTGGTGTTACGCAACAATCCCCGCTCCCATTTTCACTGTTAGTCTGTCTTATTGTTAAAAAATGAATAGCACCTTTATCAACTCTTGTGTACTTTTATACTTTTTCGCATCATGAGTATTATATGCTTAAATTTATTCTGCTTTCTGTTTTCATTCTGTCAAATGCATGTTCTTTTTCACAAACTAATCATTCGCCCGATAGTTTGCAAAATGAATTTGTAACAACGCTGGCTAAAACAAAACGTTCCATGGATTCAATACTGGATCCGCTTAAATACATCAACCCCAACACAAAAAATTTAGATGAATTTCTTGCCCTTAATTTTTCGGAATATTCAAAAGCTGATGGCAGGTGGGTTTACTATAAAGAAAGTGCAAAGCTTCAAAAAATTGAACAGCCTGAAGTAAGTAAAATAATTCCAGCGTATAATTTTTACAAAGTTAATCTTACTAATTACTTAGGCTGGCATGTTAACCAGGGCACCTGCCTGCTTTTGCTTGATAGTGTAAAATTTAAAATGACTTTTGCTGCGCCTTTGTGGTATGGTGGAATTAGTGAACCGCTGGTTAAATTATTTATCGGAAGAAAGTTTGACAATAAAGAATCGCTGCTTAGTTTCTTAAAAGGGCTACATGAATTAATGGAAGTTGGTTCAGGATATAAATTTATAAACACTGCTTTTACAGATAGCTTAATCACTTATGATTTAGGTTATTTTAAAAACGATGCTTACACTACTGGTGGCAATGGAATAAAGTCCACTGTTCAATACAATGAAAATGGTGTTTGGAGAAAGATCAGAATTGACATCAAAGACCTGACCATTACCCGGTACACGTCGATAAATCCTTTAATGAATGATAAAGAAATTATTGAATAATTTTACTGTAGCGCATACACCTTGCGGCTTTTTACAACAATAATGTATCTTATAAAAATAATAAAAACCATTCTGGCGCAGGTGTTCTGCCGAAGGGCAGGCCACCTGTGTCTACCAGTTCTGGCGGTTTGCAACCGCGGCATACACTCAAAAAAATAATACTGCTCTCGCTTCATCACCTCTACCGTAGCAGCAAAATGCTCCCCTTAATATCCGGAAAATCGTTTTTAAAATGAATGTAAAAAACATAAGTACCAGCTGATTGTGGCATGCCTTTAAAAGTACCATCCCAATCAACAGTAGCACCTTCTGTATGATAGACCAACTGGCCAAAGCGGTTATATACATTCACTTCAGCACCCAGCACAGGGTCAAGGAATGGAATGCGCCAGTGATCATTTTTACCATCGCCATTTGGTGTAAATGCGTTAGGTACAAATATGCCTGCGATCACTTTTATTAATGCGGTATCTTCATTAGCACAGCCAAATGGTGTAACAGCATACAGCGTATATTTTTTATCTGCAACAGGTGTTGCCAAAGGCGTTGTAATGTTGATATCACTTAAATAATCCGGCGGGTCCCAGTAATACAAGGGGTTCTCCCCTTTTACTTCGCCGTTAAGAATTATACCATGCCCTGCAATCATCACTCTTCTGCCACCAGCATTTACAAAAGGTTTTGCATGCACATTAACCACCACGTAGTTGGATGCAATACGGCATGCAGGAATGCCGGCTGATGTTTTTTCGACTACACTCAACCGGTACCAATACGCCCCGGCGCCTGTTGGTATACGCAGGTAACTGAGTGTGGTGGCGCCAGTGATATCCTTCCATACTTTTCCTGAATCTGTACTTACCTGCCAGGCGTACACTGGTGAAACATACCCTGCCGAAACGGTAGCATTAAACGTGTAAGCGTTGCTATTACCCTCGCAAACATTCACCGTATCGCTGCTG
>Ga0068859_100008404_pt1 | contig 10460 bp, 10 predicted proteins | sample KBSSwiS22_FD_66585 | JGI IMG/M metagenome (GOLD analysis project Ga0068859, IMG submission 66585) | Switchgrass rhizosphere microbial communities from Kellogg Biological Station, Michigan, USA - KBS Switchgrass S2-2 | ecosystem: Host-associated > Plants > Roots > Rhizosphere > Soil ... | reverse complement strand
TCATCGGGGTGCGGGCCGAAGACGAGCAGGTCAACAGGGTCGAGCGTTCGTGAAGGTTCCATGAACTCGTCGTTCCATGAATTCGTAGAGGCAGGTCTTTAGGTCCGCCTACCCGTCTACCGCGTGAACCCCCACACGGCGTCCTCTTTTTCCGGAGCGCCCTGAGCGGCGCGCGCGAGCATTCGCGCCGCGAGAAACGCGCCCGTCACGGAATCGCCGCCGCCGCCGAGCGCGAACAGGTGGTGCGGGTAGTTGCGATGAGGGCCGATGTACATCAGGCCGTCGGCCGTTTCGCCTGTGATCAATTCCCAGCCGTACTCCGGCATGAGCCCCGAGATCGCCGGAAACATCGTCAGCAGCTCGTACATCAATTGACCCGTGCGCTGCACGAGAACCGCAGGCCGCTTTCGCTCTGGCGTCTCGTCCTGGGAGGCTCCCGCCACGAGAATGCGATCGTCGTCGGTCCAGCGCACCCGACGGTGTGGATTGCGCGTGTCACGGAACGTCGTATCGCGCGCGCCAAACTGTTTTCGGATCGGCGCCGGCATGGGCTCGGTGAGCACGAGGTAGTTCTCGCAGCGCTTGAAGTGGCGGCGAAGCTGCCGAAACTCGAGCGTTGCCGTACCCGTGGTCACGATTGCCGTCGATGCGCGAATCGTGCCGCCCTCGGCAATCACATCGACATACTTCCTCGTGAACTTGACGGTCTTCACCGGTGACTTTTCACAAACCACCGCCCGTCTCGCTGCCGCGGCGGCGGCGAGACCGAGCGATGCACGATACGGGTCGAACGTGAACGCGTCACGCATGCGTATGGCCGCCGGTGCTTCGGGGGCCGTCAGCTTCCCGAGCAGCTTCCTCGTCAGCCATGTCGACTCGACGCCGGCTTTCGACCGCGCCTCGAAGTCGCGTCGGAGCGGTTTCTCATCATCACGATCCGCGACGATGAGCGGTATGACAGGCTCCAACCCGCACTTGATGTTCAGACGACGCAACAGCGCGGTTCCATCCAGCGCGGCACGCCGCCAGCTCTCGAACGCCATCCGTGCGGCACGAAGGCCGTGCGCCTGCTCGATATCGCGAAAGGCCGGACCCGGTTCCGGCAACAGCAAACCAGCGCTGCGGCCGGCACTGCCTCGACCGACACGTTCGCCTTCGAGAACGATCGTCTTGAGGCCCGCTGCGGCGCAGGCATAGGCGGTCGCGCTGCCCGTGAGCCCGGCGCCGATGATCGCCACGTCGAACGTGTGGTTGCCGCGCAGACGCGCGTAATCAGGAACGCGTGATGCGGGAAACCGATCAATCCAGGGTGAGATGCCGTAACGCGTGCGCAACTAGGCGGTCTCCGCAACGTGTCGTGCAGCGAGCTCGAGAACCGGCGCAAGGCGGTGCGCGTCCCGCGGGGTACGCGGAACGTACTTAATCCACGCCTTGCTCGGCCTGCCCCGGCGTGTAAATGGAGTGGCGTTGCCGCGCCGAAGCTCTTCCCTGGCGAACTGCGCGGGAAGCTTCACGATCAATCCGTCTTCGACGAGACAGACAAACATCTTCCGGCCAGCGTAGCCGGCCGGAAGACCGAACATGCGGCCTCGTCGAAGGCCGCGGTGGTGTTCGATGAAATCCGCAAGAAAAGGCTGAAGATCGACTCGAAACGCAATCGGCACGCAGACGAAGCGATTGTAAGTTATTGCTTTTCCTTCTGCAGCAGTTTGCGTTTTCGTTCGGTGCCCCAGCGGTAACCGCCGAGTCCGCCGCCCTTCTGCACCACGCGGTGGCACGGGATGACGAGACAGACGTGATTGGTCGCACAGGCGCGGGCGACCGCGCGAACGGCCCGCGGCGCGCCAATCGCTTTGGCGACGTCGGCATAGGCGCGCGTTTCGCCATAGGGAATCGACTGCAGGTACCGCCACACCTTCCACTGAAACGCGGTCGCCTTGACGTCGAGCGGCAGCTCGAGGTTTGGCGTCCGGCCGTCCAGATGCGCGATTAGCGCACGCACCCATTGTGCGAACGCACCACGTTCGCGCTGAATCGTTGCGGAGGGATACTCGGCCCGCAGATCGTCCTCGAGCTCTTTTTCTCGATCGCCGAGCTTCACGGAACACAGTCCCTTGTCAGTGCCCGCGACGAGCAATCGCCCGAGTGCGGAATCGACGATCGTGAACGAAATCGACGTGCCTGTCGCACCGCGCCGGTAATGACCCGGGGTCATGCCGCGGCCGGTCGGATGCTGCTCGTACACCCGGCTGCTCGAGCCGTATCCGGCATCGTAGATCGCGGCGCTGAGCGGCTTGCCATCACGCAGGTCCCCGCGGAAGCGGCGCGCGCGGAGCGCGTCCTGGTATGCGCGCGGCGAGACGCCGAGCAGCTGCGAGAAGGTCCGCTGCAGGTGAAACGGGCTCGTGCCGACGTGAGAGGCAATCGCGCCGAGCGTGAGTGCCTGGTCGGCGTGGGACGCGATGAAGTCGGCCGCTTTGCGGACGTGATCGATCGCGGGTGGACGCGGCGCGCCGCCCCGCGGGCGGCAGCGGCGGCATTCACGAAAGCCTGCGATCTCCGCCGAGTCCGCGGTCGTGAAAAAAACCACCGATTGGCGCTTCGGCCGCCGGCTTGGACAGCTCGGCCGGCAGTAAACACCCGTCGATCGCACGCCGTAGACGAACCGGCCATCGCTCTGCGCGTCGCGCGCGAGAACGGCGCGCCACCGTGAGTTATCTGAAACCGGCTTGGTTCCGTTGAGGTTCATGATCGCGAGTGCCGTATCCGCAGCAAGTGCATGTGTCATGACGCAACGATATGCGCCACGGCCAATCGCAATCTATCCGCTGCTTGCGGTCGTTATAACATGCCGGACAGCGTGCGCCGTTTCCTTAAGGTCTTGCTGGTCGCGCTCGTCGTGATTCTGGTCGCCGGCATCGCGAGTGCGTTCTGGGCGCGCGGCCAACTCCGGGCCAGCCTGCCACAACTCGAAGGCTCGCGGCGGGTCGCCGGATTGAGCGCGCCGGTGTCGATCCAGCGCGATCACCTCGGCATCCCGTCAATCCGCGGCGCCACGCGTGAAGACGTTGCCCGCGCTTTGGGCTTTCTGCACGCCCAGGATCGCTTCTTTCAGATGGATCTTGCGAGACGTCGCGCGGCGGGCGAGTTGGCGGCACTCATCGGCGTTCGCGCAATCGCACTCGACCGCGAGGTCCGCGTGCACCGTTTCCGAGCTGAAGCCGAACGCGCCGTGAAACTGCTGACGCCTGCCAATCGTCGCATCGTTGAGGCGTATACCGCCGGGGTCAATAGCGGCCTCGATTCGCTCGCTGCGCCGCCGTTCGAGTACCTCGTCCTTCGGCAGCGACCGCAGCGATGGCTCGTCGAGGACTCCTTCCTCGTCGTCCTGTCAATGTTCATCACGTTGCAGGACACCGACGGCTCCTATGAATCGACGCTTGGGACGATGCATGACGTGCTGCCGCAGGCGATGTTCGAATTCCTCGCGCCAAAAGGAACCGAGTGGGATACGCCCGTCGTTGGCGAAAGCTTCAGCACGCCTCCCATTCCAGGCGCGGATGTTTACAACCTCCGCTCAAGCCGTGTTGGGCGGGCGACGCCGCCGCTGCCGGAACGTCTGTCGCGCGTGACGGGGACTTGGGATTTGGGCCTTGGGATTTGGGGGTTGGGATTTGCCGATCGCTCAGCCCTCGGCAGCAATAGCTGGGCAGTTTCTGGCGCGCTCACATCTGACGGCCGCGCCGTCGTCGCCAACGACATGCATCTGGCCATCCGCGTGCCCAACACCTGGTATCGCGCATCGATGGAATGGCCCGATCCGGCAGGGAAAGAGCCGCACGTCCTCATGGGCGTCACGCTCCCCGGCGTGCCTGCGCTCGTGACCGGCAGCAACACGCATATCGCATGGGGGTTCACGAATACATGGGCGGACTGGGGCGACCTCATCGAACTGGAGGTAGACCCCGCAAATCCGAACCGGTACCGGACACCTGACGGATGGCGTGACTTTGAGCGGTTCGATGAGACGATCGCGGTCGCGGGCGCTCCGGCGCAACACGAGCAGGTCACGTGGACCATCTGGGGTCCTGTGCTGGGATCCGACCATCGCGGACGACTGCGCGCGTACGCATGGGTAGCACATGCCGGCGACCGGCTCGCGACGACGATCACGCCACTTGAATCGGCGCAGACGATCGAGGAGGCGTTCGACGAGGCGAACGGCCTCGGAACGCCTGGACAGAATCTGGTTGTGGCCGATCGCAGCGGCCGCATTGGTTGGTCTGTATACGGGGCCATTCCCCGTCGCGTTGGCGAGGATGGCGTGCTCCCCTCATCATGGGCCGATGGAACGCGTGGCTGGAAAGGGTGGCTTGACCGCGCGGAGTATCCCCGCATCCTCAATCCGCCAGGCGGCCGTATCTGGACCGCGAACGCTCGAGTTGTGGACGGAGAGATGCTCGCGAAACTCGGCGATGGCGGATACGAGGTGGGCACGCGCGCGCGGCAGATTCGCGATCGCCTGATGGCGCGCGATCGATTCACGGCTCGCGACATGCTCGACATCCAGATGGATGCGAGTTCTCGATTCCTCGATCGCTGGCGGACTCTGCTGCTGAACGCGCTGACGCCGGGGGCGCTCACCGACCACGCGAACCGTGCCGAGCTGCGTCGGCTTCTGGATACCGGCTGGAGCTGGCGCGCAACACCCGATTCAGCAGCGTACGCGTTCGTGCATCGCTTTCGCGATCTTCTGTCGGAGCGGATCATCGAGTTCGTGCTTTCGGAATGCTATGAAGCTGACGGCACGTTTGACTATGAGACCGTCCGGCGCCGTGAGGGGCCGATCTGGAAGCTCGTGAACGAAAGGCCGATGCATCTGCTCGATCCGCGATATGCGTCGTGGGACGACCTGATCCTTGCAACGGTCGACGAAGTGATCAAAGAGACGGTCCAACGAGGATCCTCCGCCCTCGGTGAACACAAGTGGGCCGAGTACAACGTGACGATGTTCCGGCATCCGTTGTCGGCGGCAATCCCGCTCGTCGGCCGATGGCTGGATATGCCTGCGCGACCGCTCGCCGGTGACCTGTACACGATTCAGGTGCACTCGGGATCGATCGGCGCGTCGGAGCGGATGGTCGTCTCGCCGGGGCACGAGAAGGAAGGCATCATGCACATGCCGACCGGGCAAAGCGGAAACCCACTCTCGCCGTTCTATGCAAATTCCCACGAGGCCTGGGTGAACGGCGATCCGACGCCGTTCGTTCCCGGCCCCGCCGAGTACTCATTGACACTGACACCGTAGGTCCACCTGAAGGTGGACCCCACCGCAACTGTTTGAACCGGTGGGGTCCGCAACTGTTTGAACCGGTGGGCTGTTTGAACCGGTGGGGGCCGGCTTCAGCCGGACCTAGCCTCACCGGCGAAGTGTGAAGCCGGTGAGCATCGTTACCCTTGTGCCTGCCTTTGTGGGCACGACCGCGAAATTCATCGGCACGTTGAGCACTCCGGCACGCATCGTGACGCCCGCCGCGAGCGCGAGCGCAACGCCGGCAGGCGTGACGTTTGGACCGACGCCGAACTCGGCACCTTCCCTCGTCCGCAGTCCAACCATCCAGCTGAGACTCGGAATCGCCACGTTTTGATCGAGTCCGCCCAGCAGAAATACCCACTCGTTCAGCGCGGTGACGCCGCCCTGCTTCGAGTAGAACTGCCGCTCGAACTGCCATCCGAATTGCGAGATGTTCTGCCCCACGTCGACATTCCGTTCGTGCAGCTTGTCGACCACGCCATCGCTCAGAAACGTCATGCCGACGCGAGGTCCCGCGAGGCTCAGCGTGCGAGCCGGGGGAGGCGCCTGGGTTCCTGACTGGGCATACAAAGGCGACGCAAACGCGACGCATACCAATGCAGCAACTACGTTCCGCATAGTGAACCTCCATGCGGGTAACGTAGCGGGCTGACGTCGATCGAGTCCTGATGGTTGGGCTGAAAAATCCTGAAAGTCGGCTACGCGGCGCGATCGCGCAGCATGGCGAGCGTCCGGGCCCATACATCGGGGTGGCGCAACGGGTCCAGCAGGGGGTCCACGGGGAGGAGCCATCCTGCGGGGCCAGCTTCGGCATGCGCGAGCGCTTCGCCGCAGACCCGCGCAGCAAGTTCATGCTTGCCGTTGAGGATGAGCGCGGCGGCGTTCGCCATGGCGAGATCCACATTGTTCATGCCTGCCAGGCGTGACTCCGCGCCACTGACGTCCGCTCCGCACAAGGCCGCCGCCAGTGGATGGCCTGGCACGCGGTTCAAGGCTTCGCGAAAGGCCGCGTCGGCGTCCGCGCGGCGGCCGTTGCGGAGATGGATCGCGCCGATGGCGTACCAGGTGTTCGCCGAACACTCACGCGCGTACAACTGACCATCGGCTTCGAACTCGAGCTCGCGCGCGAACTCCTCGAGCGCGCCCTCCTCGTTCCCACGCGCCGCCAGTACGAGCCCATGAAGCAGGTGCAGGCCCACGGCCTTGAATCGTCCGCCCTCCGTACGCTGGGCATCCTGCGACGCGCAGCCGCGGCGCAACTCTTCCAACGCCGTATCAAATGCCTGACGAGCGATGAATACGGTTGCCGCAAACCAGTGCGCGAGCGCGAGGCCGGGGCACAATGTCAGGACGCGATGCGCCGCGCGAAGCCGCTCTTCGCCCCAGCCGACAAACGCCAGCCGCAGATGGTGACGCCAGTTGCCCGGGTCGAGGGTGACGGCCTTTCGTGCTGCGGCGATCGCCTCGCCAGCGCTGCCGCTTCGGTGCAGCACGAACGCTAGCGTGCTCCATGCCTCACCCGAGGACGGATCGAGCCGGCACCCTTCGCGCGCATGGTGCACGGCATCACGCAGCGCCTCGAGATCCGGTGACGCGTGCGTGCGCGTCGACTCGAAACCAAGGGCACAGGCGTTCGCCATGCCGATATGCGCCGCCGCATCGTCCGGCTCCCCACGCAAAGCCTCGGCGAACGCGGCGCGGGCGCGCGCCAGAGCGTCGCGATCCAGCGTTTCGAGCGCGGCACGCCCCTCGACAAAGGCTCGATAGGGAGCGAGCAGTGCGTCCAGCGACGCATCTGATTCCCGCGGCTTGCCGCGTTGAACGGCGCCGCTGAATCGGTAACCGCGACGGCTCAGCGTCTCGATATACGGACCGCCGTCGGCGCGGCTGCCGAGCGCCTTCCGAAGACTGGAGATTGCCTGCTCGATGCTGTTGTCGGCGACCGCAACGTCCTGCCACGCGGCTGCAATCAAGTCGTCTTTCGAAATGGTTCGGCCCGCATTGGCGGCGAGCTGTAACAGGATTTCGAGATGGCGATCCGGCAGCAGCACGGGTTCGCTGCCCCGGAGCAGCCGACGGCGGCCGGAATCGAGCTGAAAGGGACCGAAGCGATAGATGTCGGCTCCGCTGCTGCGCACCTGGATGCGCAGATTATCGCCGCTAACGTGCCTCTGCGACGACGCGTGAGGCGCTGACGTTGACGCCGTTGATCATTTCGTATTGGTAAATCATCGTCATCGTGGACGTCCCGGCGAAGCGAATCTGCGCTGTTGACTCGATGCGGATAGGGGCCCGGAGGCCACCGACGCGCCCGTACTGCTTGACGACGTCGACCCGCCGCGTCCAGAACGACGGATTCTTGGCCAGCCGTCCTTCGACGCGAACCAGATCCGCATCGGTGTCGGTGATATAGACAGCCCCGTCAATCAGCGTGACGTCCTTCCGCTTCGGCCGAGCGAACAACTTGACCAGGCCTGGTTCAGACTCGGGGGCGGCAGACAAGTCGTAATTGGTTGCCGTGAAGCTCGACCGCGACAGATCGCCGTTGGCGAAGATCTGTTCCTCGTCTTCGAGCATCGACCGGAAGACGCGGCCGCGAATGAGATCGCTGCCGCCTTCATTGATCACACGGTAATGGAATCCATCTGGCGAGAGTTCCGTGGCGATTTCCATCCACCCCGAGACGTTGTATCGCTCGTTGCGCCCCTCAAGGTGCCGAGTCCCACGGTAGGTGACGAGCGGTTCGTCGGCGCGGGCAAGGAATCGGTGTAACACCGGTTCGACGGCGGCCGGCGGGGCCGGCTCAGCCATCACAAAGACCGTCGCCATCGTAATCGCACCGAAGAGAACTGCCAGTCGGCGCATGGCGGACTGTGCCACTGCAAACCGGGCGCCGCATTACAGTCGAGGTCGAGCGATTACGATCCGGGACTAAATCAGCAACGCGTCCCGTGCGGAAATCACAAGATCGAGCGCTTCGTCCGTCGTTCGCCCCATCGCCGTCATGTGGCCCATCTTGCGGCCGCGGCGGGCTTCCGACTTTCCATAGAGATGGATCTTTACATCGCTGAAGCGGGAAGCCGCTGCCCAATTCGGTTCACCGTCTTCCCAGAGTTCGCCAAGGAGATTGGCCATGGCGGCCGCGGGAGCAAGCAGTCGTGTCGACCCCAGCGGCAGCGCGCAGACGGCGCGCACCTGCTGTTCGAACTGGCTCGTGATGGCCGCGTCGAATGTGAGGTGCCCGGAGTTGTGCGGCCGCGGCGCGAGCTCGTTGACCAGCAATTCGCCGTCGGTGTCCACGAAAAATTCGACACAGAGAACGCCGACATACTCCAGTTCTTCCAGCAGGTGCCGCGTGATCTCGGCCGCGCGTGCGGCCAGCGATGGCGTAATCGCTGCAGGAGTCGTCGTGACATCCAGGATGTGATCCCGATGGCGGTTCTCGAACGGCTGATAGTGAGTGATCTCGCCATCGACGCCACGGGCAGCGACGACTGACACTTCTGTCTGGAGGTTGACGAATTTCTCGACCACCGCTTCCTGATGACCGATCGCCGTCCAAATATGTTCGACGTCGGCTGGGGTCGTCACCTTGTGCTGCCCCTTCCCGTCGTAGCCGAAGGCAGCGGTCTTGATCACGGCCGGTGTGCCGATGCGGGCGACCGCGTCCCACAACTCGTCAAGGCTGGCGGCGCGCCCGAACGGTGCCGTGGGGAAACCGCGATCCGCAAGAAACTGCTTCTCGCGGGCACGCTGCTGCGCGGTCTGCAGCGCCATGCCACATGGCCGCACTGGCGTGATGGCTTCGATGGCGTCGACGGCGACGATCGGCACGTTTTCGAACTCGAAGGTGACCACGTCGACCTGACGCGCGAACGCTCTGAGCGCGTCGAGATCTTCGTACTCGGCGACGACCTCGACGTCGGCGACCTGCCCGGTCGGTGTATCGGCTTCGGGGGAAAACGTGTGGACGCGGTACCCCATCCGACGCGCGGCAATCGCGAACATGCGTCCGAGCTGCCCGCTGCCCAGAACGCCGAGGGCGGCGCCCGGCGCGATGACGCGCGTCACGGCAGCCGTTCCTGGCGAACTCTCTCTGTTTGTTCGGCGCGGAAATCGCGCAGCCGCGCGCGCAGATCCGGCCGTGAGTTCGCGAGGATCGACACTGCGAGAATACCGGCGTTGGTCGCCCCTGCCTTGCCGATGGCCAGCGTGCCGACGGGAACTCCTCCCGGCATCTGCACGATCGACAGCAGCGAATCGAGACCCTGAAGCGCGGCGCTCTGAACCGGAACCCCGAGAACCGGCAACACGGTGTGAGCGGCCACCATGCCCGGCAGGTGCGCGGCGCCCCCTGCCCCGGCAATGATGACCTCGATGCCGCGCGCCTCCGCGCCGCTCGCAAATTCCGCCATCCAGACCGGTGTCCGATGAGCCGACACAATGTGCCGCTCGTGCTCGACGCCGAACTGTTCGAGCACGTCGGCGGCGTGCTTCATCGTGTCCCAGTCTGACGAGGAGCCCATGATGACGGCGACCAATGGATGCGACATTGAGAGGAGGGAACCCGAATTTTACCGCGTCCCGCCGCTCCCTGTCGTCGGGGCGGTCAATCCAGCGTCGAGAGCGCGATCAGCCACAGCACGCCGACGACGGCGCCGGCCGAGCCAAGTGCGATCGCGGCGATTTTTCCGCCTGACAGGTTCGATTGCTGCGCGCGCGACAGGGACGCAATCGATCCGTAATTGATCTGCTCCACGCTGACCGGAATCCGCGTTTTGCGCTGCACGAGCACGGCGTCCGGACGCGCCGCGATGAAGGTCGCCTTGAAGTGCTGCCCGTCTCGAAGCCGCACGTCCAGCGCGACACCGCCCTCGAGTTGTTCGGCGAGTGCGCGCCACGCGCTGTCGTCGCTGGACTGCGCCGACGCCGGGATGGACGCGAGCGCCAGGATGAGCACCGCGCTCATCGTCAGTTGAAGAAGCTTCATGACACATCTCCTCAAAAGTCGAACCCAATCCCCCCGCGCCATTGCCATGCGACGGGCCTCTCTGATGACAGCGCGGTCCGGACGTCCGTTCGGACAAACGCATGTGGGCTCACATAGAACTTGAATCCGCCGCTGAGTACCGGCCTTACCGAATAG
>Ga0068859_100008403_pt1 | contig 10460 bp, 4 predicted proteins | sample KBSSwiS22_FD_66585 | JGI IMG/M metagenome (GOLD analysis project Ga0068859, IMG submission 66585) | Switchgrass rhizosphere microbial communities from Kellogg Biological Station, Michigan, USA - KBS Switchgrass S2-2 | ecosystem: Host-associated > Plants > Roots > Rhizosphere > Soil ... | reverse complement strand
GCGGCGTTGAGCCAGTCCGAGAGCAGCGTCGACGGCAAGCGCGCGTGCGAAGCTGCCTGCAGATAGAGCTCCGCCGCCTCGCCGTAGCGCCCCTGCCGGTACCGGAGCCGGCCCTCCCACTCGTAGCGGCTGCCCTGGTCCACTCCGGGGGCGCCGCCGTCGATCCAGGCGCAGGCCTCCGCCACCACGCGCTCCTCCTCGGCGATCGAGCAGCGGCGCGACGCCAGCACGCGCACGGCCTGCCGCCACTGCTCGAGCTGCGCGTCGTCGAAGGGCGGCACGGCCGTCGCGGCCGCCAGAGCACGCGGTCCATCGCTCTCGTACGCTGCCACCGCAACGCGCACGAGTCGCTCGAGGTGCGCCAGCTCGCCATCCCGCCATGTGCTTCGTCCCAGCTCGTAGAGCAGCCGGTCCGCGGCGAGCGGCGTGACTTCCCGGATGGCCACCGACAACCACTCGCGCAGGATCTGCAGCTCGAGTTCACGCAGCGGGACGCCGCGCACACGTCGCGCAGCGCGGAGGCCCTCGGCCAGCGCCACTTCGGCGTCGCCGAGGCGACCGGCCTGCACGTGATCCGCCGCGACGATGATGGCCTCGCGCGCCGCCGTGTCGTCTTGCCCTGCCGCAACGAGGTGGTAGAGGCGCCCTCGAACGCCCGGGGCCAGGGCGGCCGCCAGGGACGACCGCGCCTGCCCGCGAGCAGCCGCGACCCACGTGCCATCCGCCAGCCTCCGGCTGGCCCGTAGCGGCCGCACCCGCCCATCCGGCAACACCCGCGCCGCGCCGCACTCGCACAATGCCTCCACCTCCGCCTCCAGCAGCCACGCCGTCCGCCCCGACACCTGCTCCAGCAGCGCACGCTGCGTGTTCGGCCACGCCAGGTGGATCCACGCCAGCAGCTCGTCGACGTCCTCGTCCAGCTCCCGCGCCGAGCCCCCGCCCGCGAGTGCCACGGGCAGCACGTTGAGCCCGCCGCGCAGCCGATCGACCGCCGCGCGCGAGATGAGCAGCTGCGAACCCGCAGTCTCGATCAGGCCCGCGCGGCGCCAGCCCTCCACCTCCGCACCGACGCTGGAGGGTACGCCCGCTGTTCGCTCCCACAACTCCCGCGCCGCATCCTCGTGCACGTGCAGCAATCGGTCCTCGCCGGCGAACAGGCCGCGCAGCGCGTCCTCCCATAACAGTCGCAGCAGCACCGGCTCGCCCCACGGCGCGGACTCGCCCGCGCCTGCGGAGGCCAGCACGGCCCCGTGAGGCGCCTGCATGTCGAGCACGCGGCAGGACCACTCGTCGAGGCGGCCGAGGTCGTAGACGAGGAGGACGACGCCGTCGGCGAGCGCGCGGCGCAGGCCGTCCGCCGTGGCTTGCAGCGCCGCTTGCACGGAGGAAGGCTCCTCCACGGAGATCCATCCGGACAGGACGCCGAGGCTCTCGAACGGCCGCGTGCCGGGCTGCGCCCAGAGCACGCGGCAGCCGGCGGCCTGCAGGCGCTGGGCGGCTTCGCGCAGCAGCCGCGTGTGGCCCCAGCCGCGTGGCCCGAGCACGCAAGCGGGCCGGCCCGCGAGCGCCGCCTCCACGAGGCGCTTCAGTTCCTCGTCGCGGCCGACGAGCTTCAGCTCCCACTCGCCGTCGGCGCGCGCCTCGCCGCGCAGGCGCTCGGCCACCTCCACGGCCGAGCGCGGGCGGTCGTCGCGCTCGATCTCGAGCAGCTGGTCGATGAGGTTCTGCACGTCGAGCGGCACGTCGGGCGCGTAGCGCGCGAGCGGCTCGGCCACGGCCTCGAGGCGGGAGCGGATGATGCCCGAGACGTTGTCGGCCGCATGCGGCCGCCGTCCCGCCAGCGCCTCCCAGAGCATGATGCCCAGGGCATAGAGATCGGCGCGCGCGTCCACCGGCTCGCCGCGGCACTGCTCGGGCGCCGCGTACGCCGGTGTGCCGAGCGCGCGCGCGTCCGAAGCCGAATCCTCCGCCAGCGCGCGCCCGACCGAGAGCCCGAAGTCGAGCAGCACCGGCCGGCCCGCGCGCGTGACCAGCACGTTGCGCGGCTTGAGGTCGCGGTGCACGAGGCCCGCGGCGTGCACGCGCGCCAGCGTGTCCAGCAGCGCGAGAGTCGGGCCGGCCAGCGTCTCCCACGTCCAGCGCGTGGCGCCCGCGGGCAGCGTGCCGGGGAAGGGCTCGCCTTCCACCAGCTCCATCACGAGGAACGGCCGGCCGTGGTGGCTGCCCTCATCGAAGAGGTGCGCGACGCCCGGCAGGCGCAGCAGCCGCAGCGCCGCGATCTCGCTCCGCAGGCGCACGAGATCGGTCTCGATGAGGGTGGGCAGCAGCTTGATCGCGACGGTCTCGCCCGTGAGGCGGTCCTGCGCGCGGTGCACGGTGCCGTGCGCGCCGTGGCCGAGGCGCTCGCCCACGACGTAGCGGCCGGCGATGGTCTCGGTCAGCTCGCCCTCGAGGTCGCGGGCAAGGAAGTCGAGAGCCTGCCGGCCCGGCCGGGCCGCCGGATCGGAGCCCGGGCCGCTGGCGGATGAAAGGCCATCGCTCGGATCCACGGCGTCGCCCCCGTCGTCGGCGCGATTGTACGCCCGCGCGACGCGGGGCGCGGCGGCGTATGGCGGCGGCTACGATGGCCGTCCGCCCGAAGGAGCCCGCCATGCGCCCGCTTCGCCTGCTGCCGCTGCTCGTCGCGCTGGCCTGCGCGTCGCCGCCCTCGCCGGGCGCGAGGCCCGAGATCAACGCCGACTTCCGCAAGCCGGACGTCGACGTGGATCGCTGGGTGGGCACGCTGGAGAGCGAGTCGCGCGAGATCGCGGCCCAGCGCAAGGCCATCACCGAGGCGCTCGGGCTGCGCCCGGGCCAGGCGGTGGCGGACATCGGCGCGGGCACGGGGCTGTTCGAGGAGCCGTTCGCGCGCGCGGTCGGGCCGACCGGGGTGGTGTACGCCGTGGACATCGCGCCGGCCTTCATCGAGCACATCCGCGAGCGCGCCGCGGCGGCCGGGCTGTCGCAGGTGCAGCCGGTGCTGTGCGACGACAGGAGCACGGGCCTGCCGCCGGGCAGCGTGGACGTGGCCTTCGTGTGCGACACCTACCACCACTTCGAGAACCCGAGCGACACGCTGGCCAGCCTGCGCGAGGCGCTGCGGCCCGGCGGGCGACTCGTCGTGGTGGACTTCGAGCGCGTGGAGGGCCAGAGCCGCGCGTGGGTGCTGGAGCACGTCCGCTGCGGGCGCGAGCAGGTCATCGCCGAGATCGAGGCCGCGGGCTTCCGCTACACGCGCACGCTGCCGGTCGCGGGCCTGAGCGAGAACTACGTGATCGAGTTCGCGCGCGGCGACGCGGCGGCGGCGGTCCCCGCGCCCGCGCCGGCCGAGGCGGCGGCGCCCGTCGCGGCACCGAAGGTGGTCGCCGCGCCGATCGACCTGAAGACCATGTCGATGACCGCCGTGGTGGAGGCGGCCACGCACGGCGACGCCGCGACGCGGCTGGCCGTCATCGACCAGGCCATCGCCCTGCTGCTCGACGATCGTGAGGGCGGGCCGCTGGAGGCGGCGGGACGGGAACTGCCGCCGGGGGTGGAGGAGCAGACGCGGCTGGCGATGTGGGGCACCATGTTCCCCATCACAATGGCCGCCGCCCGGCCGGCGCTGGAGGCGCGCACGTGGGACGCCGGCGACGTGAGCGTCGCCGAGGCCTTCGTGGATTTCCTCGCGCTGCTGCCCGACCCGCCGGACTTCGCCTTCCGCGACGGCGACGACGCCGGGAACCACGAGGAGGCCGACCGGCTCATGGAGTGGCTCGGCAAGCGCCTCGCGGACCCGCACTTCCGCGCGTCGATCATCTTCACCTTCGACGACGGCCCGTTCTTCCCGGACGTGCTCACGGACGTCGAGGAGCTGCCCCACCGCGAGAGCGTGCAGGTGCCGAACGGCCTCAGCATCCACGTCGGCGACGCGGTGCGCGACGGCGCGGACGGCCGGCCGCGCAGCTTCCTGCAGGGCATGGGCGAGCAGGGCGTGGCGTGGACCGTGTTCCTCGACCACGCCGAGCCGGGCTGCAGCGTGATCTCGATCCAGCCCGACGAGCCCTTCGGCTGGCACCTCACGCTGTCGTTCGGCGAGCGCGTCAGCGTCTCGCTCGGAGGCGACGGCAAGCCGGAGTTCTACTTCGTGTCGTGGTGAGGGGCCCCTGGCCCCGGCCTCAGAGCGCGACCCAGTTCGTGCGGCTGTAGTGGTGGTGCACGGTGCGGGCCGTGAGGCGCGAGGCCATCTCCTCGCGCAGCCGCGACTCGGGGCCGGCGGCGCGCAGGTCGAGCTGGCGGCAGCGCTCGATCATGTCGGCCAGCACCTGGTCGACGGTGAAGAGGTACTCACCCGTGGCCCGGGCCACGAGGCGGCGCAGCGCGGCCCGGTTCCTGCGCAGGAAGCGGGCCGCGCGCGGCGCGTGCGGCGCGGCGGCGGGCGCGCGGAACAGCGCCAGCAGCTCGCGCCCGGAGACGTCCGGCCGGGCGGGCGAGAAGTGCCGGCGCTTGTCGTCGTAGTGGCGCTGCAGCGTGATGGAGAGGCGCGAGACCGGGTCCACCGCGCGGTGCGGCAGGTCGGGCACGGGCTCGCGCGCGACCTCGGCCATGAGCGCGTCCACCGCGGCCAGCTTGCGCAGCGCGGGCCAGCCGGCATAGCGGCGGCGCCAGACGGCGCGTGGCCCGAGCCACACCGCGAAGGTCTCGGCGAAGTCCTCGTCGGGGTGCGCCTGCGCGTAGTAGAGGCGCAGGTGCTGAACGAAGTCCCGGCTGGCGGGGTCGGGCAGGTAGACCTCCGGGTAGCGCTGGCTGCTCTTGCCGAAGGCGCGGCGCCAAGCGCGCCGGCGGTGCAGCCGGTAGGCCGTGTCGTAGGCGTGCCCCATCTCGTGGCGCAGGATGCGCAGGCACTCCTCGCGCGTGTCGCCCTCGGCCTCCAGCATGATGCGGCGCTCGAGGCGGATGAGCCGCGGGTGCGCCAGCACGAAGGGCACCGCGATGCCGCCGTTGCCCTCGGGCGAGAACCACTCCGACGAGAGCCACGCGTGCGGCCGGTAGCGCAGGCCGCGGCGCTCCAGCTCGGCGTGCACCTGCGACAGGCAGTCCTCGATCCAGGTGCCCTGCAGGCGCAGCCCCAGGTCACGCAGCCGCAGCGTGAGCAGCCGCTCGTCGCCCGAGCGCGCCCAGGGGTAGCGCCCGGGCGGCGGCGAGTTCGGCGAGGGGCGGCGGCGGGACGCGGGGCTCACGGCAACCTGCGGGACGGGCGCCCCACTATGGGGTGCGCGCCGGGTAGCCGTCCACGGGGTCAGGGCGCCGGGGGAATTCCGGCGAGGAACCAGGAGCGGGCCTGCTCGTTGTTGCGGGCGTCGCCCTCGGAGGCCGTCGCGGACACGGCCGCCCGGAGCTGCAGGCCGTAGCCCTGCTGCAGCAGGTCCCCCACGGGCGAGCCGGAGGGGATGGAGAAGGTCTTCTCGGTCTCCGGCAGCGTCCAGCCGCTCACGGCGCCCAGGTTCACCTGGGCCTGCGAGAGCTTCATCTCCTCCGGCAGGTCCGGCGGCGCGGCCAGGGTGCCGTCCTTGTTCACGGCGGCCACGTAGAGCTCCAGGGTCGAGGAGGGCGGTGCCGAGCTGCCCAGGTTCACGACGCGCACCCGCGCGGTGTAGCCGCCGTTGCCGTCGGCCTGCAGGCGCGGCGGGTCCACGGCCAGGTCCCAGCCCGCGGCCGCCGCCGCGGCGCCGATGCGCGTCAGGCGCACGAGGTTGAGGCCGGGAGCGACGTCGAAGGACACCTGCGCGACGGGGCCGCGCTTGACCACGGGCAGCGAGGTGGAGACACCGGCCGGGAACGTGTCACAGGTGGCGGTCGCCACGCCGGCCTCGAGCAGGTACTCGCCCGTCGGCAGGCCTTCCTCGAGGATGAGCGTCACGGTCTGCGCCTGCGGCGCGAAGTCCTGCACGAAGGCCGACCACTCGGTGCCCGCCAGATCGCGATGGTTGCACGACACCGCGAGGTCCAGCTTGTCGCCTGCCCAGCGCACCAGCGGCCGCAGCGGCAGTCCCTCGGTGGAGACGTCGCCGGTCCAGGCGACCTGCAGCTCGCGCAGCACCTGGCTGGGGCTCATGAAGATGCGGTCGGTGCGGATCGCGCGCGCCGTGAACAGCGGCCAGAAGTTGCGGTAGTAGCTCGTGCCGTGCTGGTAGAGCGTCGCCAGCTGCGTGGTGGTCTTGGTGAGGTGCTCGCTGCAGGCGAACACGTCGCCGACGGCGTAGGCCAGCGAGGGTCCCTGGTCGTTGCCGGTGTTGTCCACCCAGGACTTCAGGCGCGCCAGCAGCGCGGCGTCCACGTAGGTCGTGCTGGCGTCCTCCGGGTCCGTGGTGGCGTTGAGCGTCGCATCGCCGGCGAGGTCCGGGTACAGGTCCGCCGCGAGCATCGCGAAGCGCTGCCCCTGCCGGAACTTCTGCGTGATCCACCACTTGCTGCCCACGGCGCCGGCCGGCTGGCCCGCGTCCTCCCAGTCCATCGCCGCGCGGAGCATGCGCACGGCGGGCAGCAGGAACTGCCAGCGATCCGCGGCCACGCTGCTGCGGTAGGCGCCCTGCAGCGCCCCCAGCACGTAGCTCACCTCGCCGCTGTTCCACTGCGCGGCGTCGCCCGCGGTGCCACTCTCGGCGTACCAGGTCGAGCCCACCCCGATCGCGCCCGAGGGCCATTGCACCGGGCCGGGGAAGCCCTCGGGCTTGGAGCTCGAGACCAGGGCGTCGTCGCGCAGGCCGGCTGCCCACGCGCGGAAATCGGCCAGGGCCGGGTGGCCTGCGGCCAGCGTGCCGCGCCCCGACAGGGCCAGGGCCGGCGCCACCGCGCGGCCGTTGAGGAAGACGTCGATGGCATAGGCCGGGTCGTCGCTCGGTCCGTCGGCCGTGAAGAAGTACGAGCGGAAGCGCGTGCGGCCCAGGTCGTTGACGGCCGCGAACGCGCTGTCCTGATCGGCGCTGTCCAGCAGCTCGTGGGCGTTGTAGAAGGCCGTGCGCGCGGCGCGCGCCGTCAGGCCGAAGGCGCCGCGCATGGCGAGGAAGGGATCCGTCGTGAACTCCGCCGTGTGCTCCACGTCGGTCAGCAGGCCGTCGTAGTAGCCGGGGCCCACGGTCGGATAGCCCTCGAGGCCGTAGATGAGCGCGTCGTCCATGCCCGAGGCCAGCAGCCGGTCGCCGGCCTCGTCGCGCGCCTGCAGCAGCGGGAACAGCTGCAGCAGCAGCTCGACGTCGTCGCCCTGCCCGCCGCCGAACTCGCCGCCCGCGAGGCGCTCCTGCAGCCAGTAGGCGGTGGCGTTGCGGTACAGGCGCAGGAAGTCGCGCTGCGCGTTGGCCCACGGCGGCACGCCGCCCACGTCCACCGGCAGCGAGGTCTCCTCGCCCCACCAGCTGGCCGCGATCTGGCCGGGCGTGAAGATGTCGTAGTCGTCCGAATCCCAGTCCTTGGGATGGCTGCCCGAGTCGACGTACGCGCGGAAGAGCGGCAGCTCGAGCTCGTCCGGGAAGTCCGCGCTCGCGAAGCCCAGGCCCATGAAGCCGTCGAAGACGTCGCGCAGGTCCTGCATCATGCCCGCGCTGTCGGGGTCGGCCGGCTGCACCGAGAGCTGCGGGTTCATCAGGGTGAAGTCGACGCCCCACTGCTTGAGCGCGCGCGGCAGCAGCGGCGAGGGCTGCCAGCGGTCGGCGCCCAGCGTGCCGGCGTTCCAGGCGGCCAGGTCCGCCAGCGCGGGCGGCCCCGACGGCGAGGCGATGATGCCCGTGAGCTGCCTCTGCGCGATGTGCACGTTGAGGTAGAGGTTCGATTGCCCCGGCGTGGTGTAGAGCTGGCCGGCGCAGTCGGGGTTCAGGAAGCCCGGGCCGCCCTGGTCCGGGCACAGCAGGCCGGCGTCCGAGCCGGCCGCCGCGATGTGGTCGAGCGCGCGCCGGAAGCACAGCGCGTCCGACAGCAGCCACACCGCGCCCGCGTGGCCCGCGTCGCGTGCGGCGACGAGCGCGTCGATGGCGTCGTCCAGCCGGTTCACGCGCCCGTCGCGCGTGCCGTCCAGCCAGCCCACGAGATGGCACAGCGCCACGCCGCGCAGCCAGTCGTCGGCCAGCGCGTCCGCCGCCTCCTCGGCCGCGTCCGGGTCGTGCCCGTTGAAGGCCGCCACGAAGGCCGCCGCCGCGGGCACCGTGGTCTGCAGCGCGCCCGCTGCGGTGTGCTTGTAGATGATGGGCAGGTCCTCCTGCGCGTACACCGCGAAGGAGGCCAGGAAGATGGCGCCGCCCGAGCTGCTGGTGAAGCGCAGCTTGAGCGTGCCGTTGGCGTCGGTGGTGGCCGGCACCCAGGCGCGCACGATGCCGCCGAGGTCCGTCGTCCACGAGGCGGCCATCATGCCCGTGGCGCAGCGCACGTCGCGCAGCGAGGCCTTCCACGCGCCGCCCAGCCACGCGTCCACGTCGATGTCGGGCGCCGCGGTGGGAATGGCCGTCCATTGCACGCCCACCTGCTCGGTCCAGGGCGAGAGCGCCCCCAGCTCGAGCATCACGCGGTAGGGCGTGCCGGGCGTCAGCCCCCCGACGTTCAGCGTGGTCGGGTTGGCCAGCTTCAGCGACGTGAACAGCCGCGAGTCCGCGAGCTGGTCGGGGTCGATCGTGGCCACGGCGCTGGGGAAGGGCACGAAGCCTGCGCCGGCGAAGTACTCCGCCACGTGCACCGTGTCGAGCGGCGCGGGCGACAGCGACACGCCGGGCGGCGCGCTGGTCTGGCTGAGCAGCTGCCAGCCTTCCTGCGGCGCGGCGTAGCCGTTCAGGTCGCCGCAATCGACCGCGAGCAGCGCGTTGCTGGCGGCCGGATCGGGGCCGCCCTGCGGATCGCCGCCGCCCGGATCGCCGCCGCCGGGATCACCCCCGCCGGGATCGCCGCCCCCACCGCCGAAGTGCCCCGGGTCGAGCGCCTCGATCTTGGCGATGAGGTCCGCGATGGCCACGCCGTCCTTGCTGATCTTCTTGTTCAGCTTGTTGGTCTTGCCGGTCCACTTCTTGATGGCCTTGTTGGCGAGCTTGATGGCCTTGGCCTTGGCGACCAGCTCCTCCAGGGTGACCTCGGGCAGGCTCTCCGCGTCCGTCAGCGCCAGCTGCGCAGCCAGCAGCTCGGCCTGGGCGTCGGCCAGCGCGTCCTGGTGCTCGTCGAGCTTGATCTGCCGCGCGAGCAGCTTGGACGACAGGTTGGCCACCTTCTTGGCCACGGCCGGATCCAGCTCGGCGCGCGCGGCCGCCCAGGGGAGCAGCAGCGTGCACAGCGCGAGCAGCAGGGTGTGGAATCGGCTGGACGCACGCGGCGCGTGGTCCCGCGGCAGGCGGGGGCTGGCAGGCGGCAAGGTGTGGACCCGGGTGCGGAGGCTCTGGTGCGTCCGCCCCATCGGATCCGGCCCTGCACGACTGGAAGGCCGCCGGCGCAGCCCGCAGGCCGTGCGGAATGGCGCTCAAGTCATCCCTGCGGCGCGGCGCCGGCCGGCGTGCGGCGCAGATGGCCGCGCGCGGCGTGACTCCGCGCCACGAGGTCCGCGACGCCACCGCGGGCGCCGTGCTGCGCGCGCAACGCGGCCGTGCGTCGCGTGTTTGTCCGTGACCCGGCGACCGGCGCGTTCGCGCCGAGCTCCACGCCGGCGCAGCCGTACCGGAGGACGAGCGATGAAGATCGAGCAGCTCATGACCCGCAGCGTGCAGACGATCGGCCCCGACGAGCGCCTCGACCGCGCCGCCCAGCTCATGTGGGAGAACGACTGCGGCTGCCTGCCCGTGGTGGACGGACAGCACCACGTCATCGGCATGATCACGGACCGCGATGTGTGCATGGCCGCGTGGACCCAGGGCCGCGCGCTCTGGGAGCTGCCCGTGCGCGGCGCGATGTCGTCACGCGTCGTCACCGTCACCCCGACCGACGCGACGACGCGCGCCCATCGCCTCATGCAGGAGCACCAGGTGCGCCGCGTGCCGGTCGTGAATGGCGAGGCCCTGCTCGTCGGGCTGGTGTCGCTCAACGACCTCGCGCTGGCCGCCCAGCCCGGCTCACGCGAGCTCCGGCCGGACGAGGTGGCCGACACGCTGGCTGCCGTCGGCCGCCATACCGCCAACAGCAGCGCCGGCTCCGAGCCTCAGCCCATCGCCGCGCAGGCCTTGCTGGCCGCGCGCGGCTGACCTTCGGACCGCTGCTGCCCGTCCGCCCAGCGCCGCGAGCGCCATTCGGGCGCTCGCTCGACGGGTTTGGGGAGCGCGATACGTCCTTGCGTGCAGCCCAGCGCCGCGACCGCCATTCGGGCGGTCGCTCGACGGGTTTGGGGAGCGCGATACGTCCTTGCGTGCAGCCCAGCGCCGCGACCGCCATTCGGGCGGTCGCTCGACGGGTTTGGGGAGCGCGATACGTCCTTGCGTGCAGCC
>Ga0068859_100008395_pt1 | contig 10467 bp, 10 predicted proteins | sample KBSSwiS22_FD_66585 | JGI IMG/M metagenome (GOLD analysis project Ga0068859, IMG submission 66585) | Switchgrass rhizosphere microbial communities from Kellogg Biological Station, Michigan, USA - KBS Switchgrass S2-2 | ecosystem: Host-associated > Plants > Roots > Rhizosphere > Soil ... | reverse complement strand
TTCGCAGGCCGCCACGCGGCCGGCTCCCACGACCTCGCGCGCTGCGGTCGCGATCGCGTCGCGCCGCCGTTCCGCTCGGCCTCGTGCTGGCGGTCGGCGGCGCGGCGGGCGCGGCGGCGGCCGACAGCGTCGCGCCGGCGAGCGTCGACCGCCTCGCCGCCGTCACCCCGGCGGCTGCATCGACCGGCCTCCCCGCCCGCGCCGTGGACGGCCGCGCCACCGGTCACGCCCTCCGGATCGACCGCGTCATCTACACCCGTGAGGACAAGGCGGGCGGCACGCTGGACGTCTTCGCATCCGCGGACGGCGGCCCGCGCGCGATCGTCGTCTCCGGGCCGGGCATCCGCCCGACGCGGCTGACGGGCGACCACGGCCGGTACCAGGCGCGCGTCCACTACAGCGGCGACCAGGCGCCGCTCGGCGTCCGGGTCGCGGACCCCGCCGATGGGGCCCGGGCGACGCGGACCGTCGAGGTCGACGACCGCGTGTACGCGACGGCCGTCTACGACGTCGACGCCCGGCGCCTCATGATCCGCGCCAGCTCCAGCGACCTGCTCGGGCGGCCGCGCCTCAGCGCCCGGGGCTTCGGCGCCATCGACGCCGGCGGCGTCCTCGTCGCGGACACGAACGGCACGCCCGCGAACGTCACGGTCGTCTCCGCCGCCGGCGGCTCGATCACGGTCCCGGTCGCGCTGACCGGCGCCCCGTAGCCGCGCGCCGCCGCGCACCAGACGGTTCCCACCCCGGCGTCGGCCGTCCCATGGAGCGGGCGGCCGTTGTCGTCAGCCCCGGAGCTCGCGGCGGAGGATCTTGCCGGTCGCCGTCTTCGGGATCTCGTCGAGGATCTCGACCTGGCGCGGGTACTTGTAGGCGGCCATCCGCTCCCGGCAGAACGCGATCAGCTCGTCGGCATCGGCCGAGCGGCCCTCCTTGAGGCTGACGAACGCCTTGACCGTCTCGCCGCGGTACTCGTCGGGCACGCCGACGACCGCCGCCTCGCGCACCGCCTCGTGCCCGTAGAGGACGTCCTCGACCTCCCGCGGCCAGACCTTGTAGCCCGACGCGTTGATCTGGTCCTTCTTGCGGTCGACGAGGTAGAACCAACCCTCGGGGTCCATGAAGCCGACGTCGCCCGTCCGCAGCGCGCCGCCGGGCAGGGCGTTCTCGGTCTCCTCGGGCTTCTCCCAGTAGCCGGGGACGACCTGCGGGCCGCTCGTCACGAACTCGCCGATCTCGCCGGGCGGAAGCTCCTCGCCGTCCTCGCCGACGATCCGGACGACGGTGTTGAACAGCGGAACGCCGACAGACAGCGCGCCCGAGCTCTCGTCCACCGGCGCCCGGCGGTCCAGCGGGACGACATGCGACGGCGACGTCGTCTCCGTCAGGCCGTAGCCGTTGCGGATGTAGAGCCCGAACGTCGCCTCGAACGCCTCGACCGCCGCGGCCGGGATCGGCGCGCCGCCGCTGTAGAGCTTGACGAGCGAGGAGATGTCCCGGTCGGCCGCGGAGGGATGGTGGAGCATCGCGATGAACGCCGTGATCGCCGCGATCGTGAACGTGGGCCGGTGGCGCTCGGCGATGTCGAGCGCGACGCCGGGATCGAAGCGGTAGAAGAGCAGCAGCGGCATCGGGACGAGCATCGCGACGGCGACATGCCCGATGAGCCCGGTGATGTGGAACAGCGGCGCGGCCCCGAAGACGCTGTCGTCCTCGTCGAGGCGCATCCAGTCGCGGTAGGACTGCGCGTTGAACACGACGTTGCCGTGCGTGTTCATCGCGCCCTTCGGCGGCCCGGTCGTCCCGGAGGTGTAGGTGAGGAACGCGACGTCGTCGGGTCCGAGCGCGACCGGCGCGGGCGTCTCGCCGTCGTGGGCGCGGGCGAGCTCGAGCAGGTCGTGGGTGCCCTCGTGGCGGGCGCGCTCCACGCCGGCCAGCAACGGGATCGCGGCCGCCTCCTCCGGGGCGAGGAGGTCGAGCGGCGAGGTCGTGACGACCGCCGCGACGCCCGTGTCCGGCACGACGTCCGCGGCGACGTCCCTGTAGAGCGAATCCAGCGCGACGAGCGCCGTCGCGCCCGAGTCGTTGAGGATCTCGGCCAGCTCGCGGCGCTTGTACATCGGGTTGATCGACACCATGATCGCGCCCGCCTTCCAGGCGGCGACCATCGCGATCACGAACTGCGGGACGTTCTGCAGGTAGACGCCGACGCGATCGCCCGGCCTCACACCGAGGCCGGCCAGCCCCACCGCGAGCGCGTCGGACAGCCGATCGACCTCGGACCACGTGAGCGCCGAGTCGAAGTAGCGGATCGCGGTGCGGTCCGGTGCGCGCCGCGCCGAGGCGGCGAACATGTCCAGCGCGCTGTCGTACTCGCGCTCGATCTCGGCCGGCGTTCCCTCGTCGTAGAGGGCCAGCCAGGGGCGGTCGGCGGTCGTGCTCATCGTGCCCGGAGTCTGTCAGGGCAGCGAATCGAGGTCGCCCAGCACGAGCTCGCGCTCGTCGGCCTCCTCGATCCGCGCGGCCGTCTCGCGGCCCAGCGCCTCGTACCGGGCCGCCGCCTCGCGCTCGCCGGCCGTCGCGTGCGCGCGGGCCAGCGCCTCGTAGGCGCAGGCGAGGTCGAAGTCCCCGACGCCGTGCTCCTCGACGATCTCGAGGCAGCGCCGCGCGTGGTGCAGGGCGGGCTCGGGGCGGTCGACGACGGCGTAGACGCGGGCGATCTGCCACTCGCCGCGGGCATGGTTGACCGGCTCGCCGATGTCCTCCCACATGAAGCGCGAGGCGTGCGCGGCGTGGACCATGAGGTCGGTCTCGCGCTCGGTGCGGTCGGCCTTCTCCATCAGCGTCCAGGTGTGGTTGAAGAGGTCGACCGCCGCCTTGCGGCGCGTCTGGGGGTCGAGCGAGATGGAATCGGGGCGGATGGGCATGACGTCGTCGATCTCCTGGCCTCCGGCGAGCTGCCCGAGGAAGTAGTGGGTGGTGCGAAGCTCGGTCAGCCGCGCGTGGATGCGGCGGCGGTGCGCGGCGATCCGCCGCGCGGCGTCCTCCGAGCCGGGGTCCGCGAGGATGCGGCGGATCTCGTCGAGCGGGACCTCGAGCTCGCGGAGGATCCGGACGTGGCGCGCGATCTCGACCTGGCCGCGGTCGTAGAGCCGGTAGCCGTTGCCGTCCGCGACCTCGGCCGGCCGCAGCACGCCGAGCTTGTCGTAGTGGCGCAGGGCCCGCGTCGTCAGCCCGCTGAGGCGGGCGACCTGGCCGATCGTGAGGCGGTCCGGCGCGGCGGGCACGGCAGGACCGTACGGCTTGCCGTAGGGGAAAGGTCAAGCCCGCGTTTTGTGCGGAACGCCACGCTCCGGCCTCGCGCACCGGCCCACACTCCGACGGGTCCTCGTCCCGATCCGTGCAGGAGTCCCGCCATGGCCGTCGTCCCCGCCGACCCGCAGCCCACCGCACCCGCCGAGCGCGCCGCGCCCGGGGTGCGCCTCGACCCGTCGCTGTCGTTCGAGGCGTGGCGCCTGCTCGGCGCCGGGCTGTCGACGGGCCACGACGAGAGCTGCTGGGCGCTCGGCGACTGGATCGCGTTCGGCCGCGCCCGCTACGGGCGCTACTACCGCGACGCCCTCTTCGCGACCGGGCTCGACCACGCGACGCTCGGCGGGTACGCGGCCGTCGCGCGCCGCTTCGCGCCCGCCCGGCGCCGCGAGGACGTGAGCTTCCGCCACCACGCCGAGGTGTGGGCCGTCGAGGACGACGACGTCCAGAGCGCGTGGCTCGCCGCCGCGGCCGCCGGGCGGTGGTCGTGGAAGGAGCTGCACCGGCGCCTGCGCACCGCCGGCGGGTCGCCGCCCGCGGGCGATCAGCGCGTCGTCGTCGAGGCCGACGAAGCGCAGGCCGAGCGCTGGCGCAAGGCGGCGACGCACAGCCGCTGCGCCCTCGAGGACTGGATCGCGCGGGCGCTCGACAGCGCGGCGTCGAACCCCGCGTTCGGGCTCTGAACGGCGGCTGAGCGGCCGCGAACGGCGACGGTCTCACGCGTCACGCGACGGTCACCGCCGCGCCCCGGGCGGGGTCGTAGGGGTCGCGATCAAGCAGACGCTCCAGATCTTCAACGACGCCAAGGCCCGCGGCATCGCGGTCTTCTTCGTCACCGGCCGCCCGGAGGCGCAGCGCCAGGTGACGATCGAGAACCTCGAGCGCGAGGGCTACGGCGGCTGGGCGGGGCTGACGCTCAAGCCCGCCGGCTCGACGCTGACGACGGTCGCCTACAAGAGCGGCGCCCGCGCGGCGATCGAGCAGCAGGGGTACCGCATCGTCGCCAACATCGGCGACCAGTACTCGGACCTCGCCGTCGGCCACGCCGACCGCGCGTTCAAGGTCCCGAACCCCTTCTTCCTGCCCTGACGACCGCCGCCTACGGGGTCTCCGCGACTCGCCGCACCGCCGCGGCGAGCTCGCGGACCCCGGGCGCGATCGCCGCCTCGGGCAGCCGCGCGTAGCCGAGCAGGAGCGTCGGCGCGAGCGGGCCGGTCCCGATCCGGTTGGCGCCCAGCGTGCTCAGCGCGATGCCGCGGCGCTGCGCCTCGGCCCGCACGGCGGCCTCGTCGAGGCCGTCGGGCAGCCGCACGGTCACGTGCAGCCCGGCCGCGACGCCCTGGACGGTGCCCTCGGGCAGCGCCTCGCCGAGCGCGGCGACCAGCGCGTCGCGGCGCGCGCGGTACTGGATCCGCATCCGCCGCAGGTGGCGGTCGAGCTCGCCGCGCTCGAGGAAGCCGGCGAACGCGTGCTGGTCGATCCGGTTCGTGCCGCGGTCGGCGAGCACCTTCTCCGCGCTGACGGGCCCGACGAGCGCCGCCGGCAGCACGATCCAGCCGAGCCGCAGCGCGGGGGCGAGGGTCTTGCTCGCCGAGCCGAGGTAGACGACGCGGTCCGCGTCGAGCCCCTGGAGCGCGCCGACGGCGGCGCGGTCGTAGCGGTACTCCGCGTCGTAGTCGTCCTCGATCGCCACGGCGTCGTGCTCGCGCAGCCAGGCGACGATCGCGGTGCGCCGCGCGCCCGACAGCACGACGCCGGTCGGGTCCTGGTGCGCCGGGGTGAGGACGACGGCGTCGGCGCCGGTCGCCGCGAGCGCGTCGACCCGCAGCCCCTCCTCGTCGACGGCGACCGCGACCGGCTCGAGGCCCGCGCGCCGCGCGATCTGCGCCTGCTCGGGGTTGCTCGGGTCCTCGAGCGCGACCCGGGTCGCGCCGCGCTCGGCGAGCGCGCGGCAGACGAGCCCGAGGCCCTGGGAGTAGCCGCACGTGACGAGGACGCGCGCCGGGTCGGCGACGACGCCGCGGACGCGCCCGAGGTAGCTCGCCAGCGCGGCGCGGAGCACGTCGGCGCCGCGCGGGTCGCCGTAGTCGAGCTCGGCGTCGGTCATCGACGCGAGCGCGTCGCGGACCGCGCGCGCCCAGGCCGTGCGCGGGAACGTCGAGACGTCCGGCGCGGACGGCCGGAAGTCGAAGCGCGGCCGGAGCGCGGCGCCGATGGGCGGCGCGGGCGCCGGAGCGTCGGGGACCGCGACCGACTCGGACACGCGCGGCCGCGCGCCCTGGCGCAGCTGCACCCAGCCCTCGGCCGCGAGCTGCGCGTAGGCGTCGACCGCGACGCGCCGCGAGACGCCGAGCTGGCGCGCGAGGTCGCGCGTCGACGGGACACGGGCGCCGGGCCGCAGGGCGCCGTCGCGGATCGCGCGGCGGAGGCTGTCCTCGATCTGCGCGCCGAGCGTGCTGGCGCCGTCGCGGTCGACGGAGAGGAGGAGCTCGATGGGCTGACTGGTCTCGTTCATCGCCCCGGAAGTGGATCTTCCGTCTGCACCAGTCGACCGTAGCATCGTCGCCATGAACGCGATCGCCTCGACTCCCGGCGCCCGGCGGCTCTTCGTCCTCTCGCTCGTCGCGCGGCTGCCCATGCCGATGCTGAGCATCGGCCTGCTCGTGCACACCCGGCACCTCACCGGCTCCTACGCCGCGGCGGGCCTGGTCGCCGGCGTCTACGCGGTCGCGCTCGGCGCCGGCGGGCCGGTGCTCGGCCGCCTCGCCGACCGCCGCGGGCAGACCCGGGTCCTGGTCGCGAGCGCCGTCGCCGAGGCCGCGATGCTCGCCGCCGTCGCGGTCGTGCCCGCCGGCGCGGCACCGGCCGCGCTGATCGTCCTTGCCGCCGGGATCGGGCTCGCGACGCCGCCGGTCGGCGCCTGCCTGCGCTCGCTGCTCGGCGGCCTGCTGCCCGCCGACGCGAGGCACGCCGCGTACGCGCTCGAGGCGACCGCGGTCGAGCTCACCTGGATCGTCGGCCCGCCCGCCGGCCTGGGCCTCGGCGCGCTGTGGTCGACCGGCGCGGCCCTGGCCGCCGCGGGCGCCGTGCTCCTCGCCGGGACCGTCGCCTTCGCCCGCGAGCCCGTCGCCCGCGCGTGGCGCCCGGTCGCGGCGGACGGCCCGCGCCCGCGGGGCGGCTCCCTGCGCGCCCCGGCGATGCAGACCCTCGTGGTCGTGCTCGTCGGGGTCGGCGCGCTGTTCGGCGCGGCCGAGGTCGGCGTCGCCGCGGCGGCCGAGCGCCTCGGGACGCCCGGGATCGCCGGCCCGCTGCTCGGGCTCTGGGGCGCCGGGTCGCTGCTCGGCGGCCTCGTCGCGACCCGCCTCGGCGGCGGCGCGCGCGGCGCGGGCGGCCTGGCGCTCCTGCTCGGCGCGCTGTGCGCCGGCCACCTCGCGCTGGCCGCCGCGTCGGTGAGTGCCGTCGCCCTCGCCGCCGGGCTGCTGCTCGCCGGCGGCGCGATCGCCCCGGCCTACGCGACGATCTACGCGATGGTCGACCGCGTCGCGCCGGCCGGGACGGCGACCGAGGCGTTCGCCTGGCTCGCGACCGCGGTCGCGATCGGCGCGTCGATCGGCGCCGCCGGCGCGGGCGCCGCGGCCGACCACGCCGGCCCGGCGGCGGCGTTCGTGCTCGCGGGCGGCGGCGGGGCGCTCGGGCTGCTGGCGATGGCGCTCGGCGCGGGCGCGCTGAGCGGGCGGACGGAGCCCGCCGCGCCGGCCGCCGCCGTCGCCGTGACATCCTGAGGAGCGCCCGCTCCGGACCGGAGCGGCGAGCGCGGCCCGTGCCGACGGCGCCACGTCAGCCGCCGGGCGGGGCGAGCGTCGCGCGCGGCACGAGGTCGGCCGGCAGCACGATCCGCTCCGGCTCGGCCTGCGGATCCTCGACCAGGCCGAGCACGAGGTCCACGGCGGTCTCGGCCATCCGCCGCAGGTCCTGGCGCACCGTCGTGAGGCGGAAGACCTCCCAGGCCGCCATCGCGATGTCGTCGAAGCCGGTGATGCTCACGTCGTCGGGGACGGCCAGGCCGAGCCCGCGGGCGGCGTTGATCGCCCCGAACGCGACGACGTCGTTGGCGCACAGCACGGCCGTCGGCCGGTCGCCGGCCGCGAGCAACTCCGCGCACCCGCGGTGGCCGCTCTCGAAGGTGAAGCGGCCCCGCCGCGTGCGCTCGGCCGGCAGCGGCACCCCGGCGCCCGCGAGGACGGCGCGGATGCCCGCCTCGCGGTCGCGGCCCGTGCTCGTCGTCTCGGGGCCGAACACCGCCGCGATCGCGCGGTGCCCGGCGCGCAGCGTCTCCTCCGCCAGGCGGATCGCGCCGGCGCGGTTGTCGACCGCGCACGACGCGTACGCCGGGTCGTCGACGGTCCGGTTGAGGAGGACGAACGGGAAGCGCCGCGAGCGCAGCTGCGCGGGGATCGGCGAGTCGAGGTGGGTCGTCGTGAGGATCGCGCCGTCGATCGACCCGTCGACGAGGCGCTCGACGCGCTCCGGGTCGTTGCGCTGCGGCGTGAGGACGATCATCCGCACGTCGGCGCGCTCGAGGCGCTCGTGCAGCACGTCGAGCAGCTCGAGGTAGAACGGGTTGTCGAGGTCCTCGACGACGACGCCGATCCGGCTCGTGCGCCGGGTCGAGAGGCTGCGGCCGCGGTCGCTCGTCACGTACCCGAGGCGATCGGCCGCCTGGAGCACGCGCCGCCGGGTCGCGTCGGTGACGCGCGGGTCGCCGCGCAGCGCGCGCGAGACGGTCGGCTGCGAGACGCCCGCCTCGAGCGCGACGTCGTGGCTCGTGGGCAGGCGCCGCCCCTCCGGCTCGGGTCCGCCGGCAGCGGCACGGGGGGCGTTGGCGCGGTCGTCGTTCGGCATCGGGCGCCTCGGCAGCGCGCAGCCTAGTCCCCTCGGGCATACGTATGTAGTCTCGGGCCGGCATGCGACCCGCCGAGACGACGGACGGCAGCCGCGACCGGTGGTCGCTCACCGGCCAGGTGGCGCTCGTCGCGGGCGGCGGCCGGGGCCTCGGGCTCGGGTGCGCGCACGCCCTCGCCGAGGCCGGCGCGACGGTGCTCGTCGCCGCCCGGACCGCCGCGGACGTCGAGGCCGCGGTCGAGGCGATCGCCGCCGCGGGCCGGACGGCGAGCGCGTTCGTCGCGGACGTCACCGACGAGGCGCAGGTGGCCGACCTCGTCGCCGCGGCGCTCGACCTGGGCGACCTGCGCGTGTGCGTGAACTCGGCGGGCACGAACCGAACGGGGCCGACGACGACGTACGCGACCGGCGACTGGGACTTCCTGTTCGACGTCAACGTGCGCGCGACGTTCCTCGTCTGCCGCGCGGTCGGCGCGGCGCTGCTCGAGCGCGGCGTGCCCGGGTCGATCGTGAACATGTCCTCGCAGATGGGGACGGTCGGCTTCCCCGGCCGCGCGGCGTACTGCGCCACGAAGCACGCGGTCGAGGGGCTGACGAAGGCGCTCGGCGTCGAATGGGCCCCCCATGGCGTGCGCGTCAACGCGGTGGCGCCGACGTTCGTCGAGACGCCGCTCACCCGGCCGATGTTCGAGGACGCCGAGTTCCGCGCCGAGGTCGAGCGGCGACTGCCGACGCGCGAGCTCGCGACGATCGAGCAGGTCGCCGACGCGGTGCGCTATCTGGCGTGCCCGGCGTCGGGGAGCGTCACCGGCACGGTCCTGCGCGTCGACGGCGGCTGGACCGCGTGGTGAGGGACGTCTGCGCGCGCCGGGGCTTGACGCGCGGCCCCGGCGGGGTTATGGATACGTCCGTGAATACGTATGCCGGGCGTGCGGCGATCCCGCGCACCGGCCCGCCCGAGGAGGGTCGACGATGGGTTCGCTGATCGATCTGTCGCAGGAGATCTACGAGGGCATGCCGGTGTACGCCGGCCACCTCGAGACGAAGGTGTGGCAGCACCACCGCCACGAGGACACCGCCCCGAACTTCGAGAGCGACTTCTCCTACCAGAGCCTCGGGATCACGGTCTGCGACCACGGCCCGACGCACGTCGACGCGTTCAGCCACCTCGACCCGCGCGAGGGCGCCCCGACGATCGACGAGATGTCCCTCGACATCTTCTGGGGCGACGGGACGTGCCTGGACATCTCGGACGTCCCGCCGCGCGAGTACGCGACCGGGGAGCGCCTCGACCGCGCCCTCGCCGAGTCGGCCGCCGACCTGCTCGAGGGCGACGTGCTCCTGCTGCGCACCGGCACGGCCGACCGCCTCGGCGGGACGAAGGAGTACACGTCGCAGTACCCCGGCCTCGACCAGTCGGCGGCGGACTGGCTGGGCGACCACAAGGTCAAGATCTTCGGCGTCGACTCGCCGAGCCCCGACAACCCGGCGGACAAGATCTACCCGGTGCACCTGTTCTGCCGGGAGAACCGCATCACCCACTACGAGAACCTCGCGAACCTCGAGGCGGTCGTCGGGCGGCGGTTCCGCTTCTTCGGGTTCCCGCTGCGGATCCGCGGCGGCCACGGCTCGCCGGTGCGGGCCGTCGCGATGCTGCACGACTGACGGCCGAGGGCGGCCGGCGGCCCCCCCAACGAGAGGAGAGCGCAGTGCCAACGAAGGTGACCGACACGATCCTGCCGACCACGATGATCGGCTCGTACCCCAAGCCCCGGTGGTACACGAGGTACAACCTCGCGGGCGCCGACCTCCTCGAGTGGTGGAAGCTCGAGGAGAACTGGCACGCCTGGTGGGACGCCACCACCGCGTGCATCAAGGACCAGGAGCTCGCCGGTCTCGACATCGTCACCGACGGGCAGATGCACTTCGACGACTACGGCGGCGGCATCGGCTCGTTCGTCTGGTACTGGTACGAGCGCCTCGGCGGCTTCACGAAGGCGAAGCTGCCGAACCCGCTCGCGACCGCCATCGAGGCCAGTGACGACGGCGACCTCAGCCAGGCGGCGTGGATGCACAACTGGGGCGGCACCGCCGTCACCGGCGACGTCTCGCAGGGGATCCCGGGCCGCCTCGGCGAGATGTACCAGGCGGCGCGCAAGCTCACCGACAAGCCGCTCAAGGTGTCGGTCGGCGCGGGGCCGCCGAACCTGACCTACCACGTCGACTTCAACGCGCCGGGCTCGAAGTACAAGGAGG
>Ga0068859_100008394_pt1 | contig 10467 bp, 9 predicted proteins | sample KBSSwiS22_FD_66585 | JGI IMG/M metagenome (GOLD analysis project Ga0068859, IMG submission 66585) | Switchgrass rhizosphere microbial communities from Kellogg Biological Station, Michigan, USA - KBS Switchgrass S2-2 | ecosystem: Host-associated > Plants > Roots > Rhizosphere > Soil ... | reverse complement strand
GAGCGCCCTTGGCCACCGGGTCGAGCGGCGCGCGCGCATGCAGTTTCTCGACGAAACCTTGCGCACGCGCCTGCAGCTGCACCACGCCGCGCTCGTTATAGGCGATCGAGCCGACGGCCTCGAAACGGCGCTCGAGCGAGCCCATCTTCGCCTCGGCGGTGCGCACGCCGAGGTTCTGCACGACGCGCGGGCTGATCGCCACCGTGCCTTCGCTGCCCGCCTCGTCGGCGTACTTGGGCACGAGCTGCATGTCCATGTACGGCGACTTGCCGGGCTTGTCGAACTTATGCTGCGGATACATCGGGTCGTACCAGTAGAGCGGCTTGCGTGCCGGATCGACACCCGGCGCCGCCGGAGCAGGCGGCTGCGTGGCCGTCATCCGATGCATCGCGTAGCGGTACCCGCCGAATGCGGCGAGCGCGCCGAATGCGACCACGATCAATGCCACGAGGGCGCGTTTCATTTGGCGGCCTCGTGCGGATACTGGAAGTTCAGGTTCGTCCAGGCGCGCGCCTTCTCGGCTTCGACGGCGACCAGCGCGAGCTCGGTCTCGGTGACGGCGCGATTCGCTTCGAGCACCGGCGTGAGCTCGCTGCGTCCGCCCTGGTACGCGGCGAGCGAGGCGCTCGCGCGGTCGCGCGCGAGCGGCAGCAGCACGGTGCGAAAGCGCTCGGCGCGAAGTGTCGCGGCGTCGTGGTCGGCGATCCAGCCGCGCAGCTCGGCTTCGTGCATCCGGCGCGCGTCCTCGCGCAGCGCGCGCGCCTGCTCCACCTCGGCAAGCTTCGCTGCGACGTCGCGGTCCTGCCGCCGCTCGGCCTGCCACGGCAGCTCGAACGCGACCATCACGGTCATCATGTTGGCGAAATTCGGTCGGCGAATCGCGTAGCCGACTTCGAGGCTCCAGTCGGACTCCCTGGACGACTTGGCCACATCGACCTCGGCGCGCGCGAGGCTCTCGCGCTCGTCCAGCACGCGCAGCGTCGGGTGCTGGTGCAGCTGCTCGATCAATGCTTCGTGCCCGTGGGCGAGCGCCGAGGTATCGGGCGGCGCGCCGAGGGGCCGCCGGGCTTCGCCGCCGACGAGCGCCTCGAGCATCGCGCGGGCGCGAGCGGCCATCCGCTCCTGCTCGATCACCCGGTCGCGCGCCTGCTCGAGCGCGCCGCGCAGCATGAAGCTCTCGGCGGCGCCCTGCTTGCCGCGCGCGAGGCCCGCGGCGACAGTGTCGGCATGAGCCGCGAACTGGCGCACCAGCGCGCTCAGCGCATCGCGCGAGCGTTCCGCGAAGTGCAGCTCGAACCAGGCGAGCGCGACGTCGCGGTGGAGCATTGCCGCCTGCGACACGAATTGCGCCTGCTCGACGTCCCGCGCCCGCTCGGCGCGCGCGCTGCGTGCTTCGCGCTTGGTACGGTTCGGGAAGTCCTGCATCAACCCGATCGAGCGCATCGTCATGAAGTCGCGGTCGTAGCGGAACGCGTCTTCGCCGGTGACCGGAAGGTTCTCGATCCCGAACTTGAGCTTGGGGTCGGGCAGCTCGCCCGCGCGTGCGGCCTGGTGGTCGGCCGAACGCACGAGCGCGCGCTGTGCGGTGAGCCGCGGCGACTGCGCGTCGGCGGCACGCAGGGCTTCGTCCAGCGTGAGCGACTGCGCCGCGGCAACCGCCGCGAACGCGAATTGAGCCGACCCGATGAGGGTCGCGGCAAGACTACGAATGCAGGTCATCCTGGCCTCCTAAGGGATTCGATCCCGCGATTCGCGCGGGGACGAGCGGGGACAACGCCCCGCTAGGACAGCCGGACGATCAGAGGAGCAGCGACTGGAAGCGGATGCGGGGTGGCGGGCCGATCGCGGCGGGCGCGAGCAGCGCCGTTCGCGACGAAGAGTGCAGCACGGGCGTTGCTTCGTGCAGCACGAGGACCAGCGCCAGGGCTGGCGCAAGCGCGGTGACCTGCGGCTTGTCCAGGCTCTGGTCAGCGGCGAGACAATGCGCGACGCAGAGGTTCTTCTCGACGGGCGCTTCGTGGCACGGCGCCGGCTTGGCAGCAATCGCCGCAGCGGGCGAGCGCGTCGGCATCCGGCAATCGGCGAGCGCGACGAGCGCCTGCGTAAAGAGCAGCGCCGCGGCAACGATGCGGGCGACCACGCGACGGCTCATCCGGCTCATCGGGCTATATTACCGCGTCACGTGAGCCGGGGTTGACCGCGGTCAAAGGCGCGCGCTCCTCAGGCGCAACGCGTTGCCGATCACCGAGACGCTGCTCAGGCTCATCGCCAGCGCCGCGAGCATCGGGCTCAGCAGCACCCCCCACAGGGGATAGAGCATCCCGGCCGCGACCGGGATTCCAAGCGCGTTATAGAGGAACGCGAACCACAGGTTCTGCCGGATGTTGGCCACGGTGGCGCGCGACAGGCGCCGCGCGCGCACGATTCCGCGCAGGTCGCCCTTCACCAGCGTGACCTGCGCGCTCTCGATCGCGATGTCGGTCCCGGTGCCCATTGCGATGCCGACGTTCGCCTGCGCGAGCGCGGGCGCATCGTTGATCCCGTCTCCGGCCATCGCGACGCGCTTTCCCTGCGCCTGCAGTCGCTGGATTGCGGCAGCCTTGTCCTGCGGCAGCACGCCGGCAATCACCTCGTCGATCGGCAGGTTCGCCGCGACCGCCCGCGCCGTCGCAGCGCTATCGCCCGTCAGCATGATGATCTCAAGCCCGTCGGCATGCAGGTCGCGCAGCGCTTCGGGCGTGGTGTCCTTGACTGGATCCGCGATCGCCAGAACGCCGGCGAGCTTTCCGTCGAGCGCGACGAACATGACGGTCTTCGCCATGGCGCGCAGGCCTTCCATCCGCTCGCGCAGCGCGGCGGTGTGCGCGCCCTGCTCCATCATCAACTGATCGTTGCCAACCGCGACGCGCTTGCCGCGCCAGCGCCCCACAATTCCACGTCCGCTGAGCGACTGGAACTCGCTGATTTCCTCGGCGGCGGCGCCGCGCGTGTGCGCGCCGTCGACGATCGCGGCAGCGAGCGGATGCTCGCTCGATCGCTCGAGGCCCGCGGCAATCGACAGCAGCGTGCGCTCGTCCATGTCGCCAAGCGGCAGCACGTCCGTCAGTGTCGGGCGCCCCTGGGTCAGCGTGCCGGTCTTGTCGACGACCAGGGTCGTGATGCTCGCCAGCGTTTCGATCGCCTGCGCATCGCGAAACAGCACCCCGAACCCGGCCCCGCGCCCCGTCGCCACCATGACCGAGATCGGCGTCGCCAGCCCGAGCGCGCACGGGCAGGCAATGATCAGGACCGCGACCGCATTGACGAGCGCGTACGCAAGCCGCGGCTCGGGTCCCCAGACCGCCCAGCATGCGAATGCGGCGAGCGCGACTGCGATCACGGTCGGGACGAACCATTCGGCGACGCGGTCGGCGAGCTTCTGCAGCGGGGCGCGGCTGCGCTGCGCCTGGGCAACCAGATGCACGATCTGCGCAAGCAGCGTGTCGGCGCCGACCTTGTCGGCCTCGATGACGAGCGCGCCCGTCTGGTTGATCGTCGCGCCGATCACGCGATCGCCCGCGTGCTTCGCGACCGGAACCGGTTCGCCCGTCAGCATCGATTCGTCCACTGCGCTCGATCCTTCGACGACGCGCGCATCGACGGGGATTTTCTCGCCCGGTCGCACGCGCAGGCGATCGCCCGGCCGCACGGCATCGATCGGCACGTCTTCTTCGGTCCCGTCGGCGCGGATGCGGCGCGCGGTCTTGGGCGCCAGCCCGAGCAGCGCCCGAATCGCGTCGCCGGTGCGGCCCCGCGCGCGCAACTCGAGCACTTCGCCGAGAAGAGCGAGCGTCACGATCGCCGCCGCCGCTTCGAAATAGACGTGTACTTCGCCCGAGGCAGCGCGCAACGAATCCGGAAAGAGTCCCGGCACGAGCACCGCGACGACGCTATAGGCGTAGGCAACCGCGACTCCGAGCCCGATCAGCGTGTACATGTTCGGATGCCCGGAGCGCGCGCCGCTCCAGCCGCGCGCGAAATACGACCCGCATCCCCATAGCACTACCGGCGTCGCGAGCAAAAGCTGCGCCCACTGCGAACCGGGAAAATGCAGCCACATCGCAATCACGACGAGCGGCAGCGCGAGCGCGAGCGAAATCCAGAACCGCAGCGTGACGCGGCGCAGCTCGGCGTCGTCGTGCTCCGCGGCGGGCACCATCGGCTCGAGCGCCATCCCGCAAAGCGGGCAGAACCCGGGCTTCGCCTGGACGATCTGCGGATGCATCGGACACGTGTACTGCGCTGCCTCGGGCTGCGGCTGGGGCGGTGATTTAGGCGCCAGGTACTTCTCCGGATCGGCCTGGAAGCGCGCGAGGCAGCCCTTGCCGCAGAAGTAGTACGCGACTCCCCGGTGCTCGTGCGAGCCCGCCGCCTTCGCAGGATCCACCGTCATGCCGCAGACCGGGTCGATCGCCATTTCGCTTCTCAGTTCGCCTTCTGGATCACCGTCACGGTGTAGGCATCGCCGATCTTCTCGACCCTGAACCTGACCTTGTCGCCGCGCTTCACGGCGTCGAGCATCGCCGCATCCTTCACGACGAACGCCATGGTCATCGCCGGCATCTCGAGGTTCTGGATCGGCTCGTGCTGGATCGTGATCTTGCGCGCGTCCCTGTCGACCTTGCGCACTTCGCCCTGGGTCAGCGTTTGGTGCTTGTCCGCCCAGGCAGGCGGGCCGAGCCAAAGGGCAGCGAGCAGCAGAATCAGGTAGCGGATCATCGACTTTCTCCTAGTGCTGCTCGCGGCCGAGATCTTCGAGGATCGGGCAATCGGGCCGGTCGTCGCCATGGCAGTGCTGCGCCAGGTGCTCGAGCGCCGAAAGCATCACCCGCAGCTCCTCCATGCGCTCGCGCAGGTCCTCGGCGTGCCGCTCGACGAGCCGCTTCACGTCGCGGCTCGAGCGGCGCTTGTCGCGCCACAGCCCGAGCAGCGCGCGGATGTCCTCGATCGCGAAGCCGAGCGCCCGGGCGCGGCGCACGAAAGTGAGCGCGTGGACGTCACTCTCCGAATAGGCGCGGTAGTTGCCCTCGCTGCGCGTCGCCTTCGGAATCAAGCCGATCGACTCGTAGTGGCGCACGCGCTTGGCGCTGATGCCGGCGCGGCGGGCAGCTTCGCCGATGTTCATGCAGCCTCCAGTCCAGTCCAGGGAGGCCAGATTGGACCTTCCCATGATGGGAAGGTCAAGCCTTGCGCAGGACCTCTCTCGCGGCGTGGTAGCCGCACGCGCCGGGCATCCACCCTCCCGGATGCATCGCCGGGCCGCACAGGAACAACCCGCCGATCGGCGTGCGGTAGCGCGCGAGCCCGGGCGTCGGGCGCATCCACAGCCACTGGTCGAGCGCGGGCTCGGCATGATGCATCTGGCCCTCCGGCCAGCCGAATGCTTTCTCCAGGTCCGCAGGCAGCAGCACCGTCTTTTGAGCGGCGGTGACGCCGAGTGTGCGAACTACGAGATCGCCAAGCGACTCGCGCGCTGCGGCATCCGCTGAATTCCCCGGCACCCACTGGACGTGAACGCGCAGGGTGCGATCCTCGACGCGCGCCTCGAGATACGGCCGTTGCGATACCTGCCCGTACTTCACATCGTCGGATGCCTTCTCGAGGTAGTCGAGCGAGGGCGCAATCGCGAGCACCGCGAAATCCGGCTCGCGTTCGAGCTCGAGGATCACGTGGGCTGCTGCGCCGCGCGAGCGAATTGCGCGCAGCGCGCGCACGAACTCGGGTTCGAGCCACCCCGGATCGACGAGCTGAAGAAACGTGCGCTTCGGATCCAGACCCGAGAGCACGTGACTTGCGGCGATTTCCTCGCCGCCCTCGACGAGAACACCCTGCACCTTTCCTGCGCCCACGAGGATTTGCGCTGCGCGCGCCTTGCGGATCTCGATTCCCGGCAGTTTCGCCAGGATCCGCCGCAGGTTCGATGCCGGCGGCCGGAACACGCCTGGCGCGCATCCCGCGTGGTGCTGCAGGAAATTCAGCGCAGTGCCGCCGGCGCGCGGCCCCTGGCGCAGGTGCAGGATTCCCGCGCCCGCGAGCGCGCCCTTCAGCGCATCGCATTCGAACCAGTCGTCGAGCAGGTCGGCGATCGGCATCGGCAGGATGCGCAGCAGGTCCTCGACCGGCTGCCGGCCCATCCGGCGCATGCGCAACGACAATCCCAGCACTTCGGCAATCGCTTCGAACCCTTCGCCCATCGGGTCGGGCGGCCGCTGCACCGCAATCGACTCGAGCGCGCGCGCGAGTTGCGCCATGCGCTCGCAAAATGCCGGCCAGCGCCCGGCGTCGCCCGGGCTGTAGCGACGGATCGACTCAACCGACTTCGCTACATCGGACGACAGTTCGAGCCGCTCGCCCGGCGTGACCTGCACCGCAGTCCATGGATCCGGGCTCTTGACCTCGAGGCCGTGCCCCTCGAGGTCGAGCGCGCGCACGATCTGCGGCGCGACCCATCCGATATCGGCCGGATGCGATTCGCTCGAATCGAGCACCAGTACGCTTCGGCCCGCCTGCGCCAGTAGGTGCGCGGCGACCAGCTCATTTGCTCCTGCGCCGAGGACGACGGTGCGCGCGCTCACACGCCTTCCTCCAGCATCGCGCGCGCCGCATTGCGGCCCGACGCGCCCATGACGCCGCCGCCCGGATGCGTTCCCGATCCGCACTGGAAGAGGTCGCGGATCGGCGTGCCGTAGCGCGCCCATGGCACCGCGGGGCGCAGGAAGAACATCTGCTGCAGCGACAGCTCGCCCTGGAAGATGTTGCCTTCGGAAAGCCCGAGCGTGCGCTCGATGTCGGCCGGCGTGACCACCTGCCGGTGCAGGATCGCCGACTTGATGTTCGGCGCGTACTCGGCGAGCGTGTCGATCACCGTGTCGCCGAGCGCTTGACGGCGCTCGTCGGTCCAGCCGCCGTTCAGCTGGTACGGCGCGTACTGCACGAAGATCGACATCACGTGCTTTCCCGGCGGCGCTATCGACGGGTCGAGCAGCGACGGGATCACGATGTCGAGATACGGCCGCCGCGAGAATTCGCCGTACTTCGCCTGGTCGTACGCGCGCTCGAGATATTCGACGCTCGGGCTGATCGAGATCGCGCCGCGCAGGTGCGCGCCCGGCTCGGGCAGGCAGGTGAAGCGCGGCAACTCGCCGAGCGCGAGGTTGACCTTGGCCGACGAGCCGCGGAAGCGATAGCGCCGGATCGCCGAAACCAGTTCGCCCGGCAGGTGCTGCTCGCCGACGAGGTCGAGGAACGTGCATCGCGGATCGGCGCTCGACACGACGCGCCGCGCACGGATCTCCTCGCCGCCTTGCAGCACGACGCCGGCCGCTCGACCCGATTCGATCAGCACGTGCTCGACCGGCGCGCTGGTGCGAATCTCGGCGCCAAACGAGCGCGCTGCGGCCGCAATTGCCGCACTGACCGAGCCGTTGCCGCCCTTGGCGAATCCCCAGGCGCGAAAGACGCCGTCGAGCTCGCCCATGTAGTGATGCAGCAGCACGAACGCGGTACCGGGCGAGCGCGGGCCGGCGAGCGTGCCGATGATTCCGCTCGCGGACTTGGTCGCCTTCAGCGGCTCGCACTCGAACCACTGGTCGAGGTAGTCGGCCGAGCTCATCGTCATCAACCGGCACAGCTCGTGGAACCGCTCGCGGCCGAGGCTGCGCAGGTGCCCGCCCAGGCTTGCCATGCCGAGCAGGTCGCGCGGCGAAAGCGAAGCCGGGTCGGGCGGCGCCATCGCGAGCAGCGGCTTCACCGCGCGCGCCATGTGGTGCATCCGCAGCCCGTATTCGTCGTAGCTCTCGGCGTCGCGCAACGAGTGCCGTGCGAGCTCGCGGCGGTTCCGGTCGTGGTCGTTCCATTGCGCGAGGTAGTTGCCGTCCGCAAGCGGCGTCAGGGTCGATTCGAGCGGCAGCACGTGCAGGCCGTGCCGCGGCAGCTCGAGCTCGCGGATGATTTCCGGCCGCAGCAGGCTGACGACGTACGAGAACACCGAGAAGCGAAAACCCGGAAACACTTCCTCGCTGACCGCCGCGCCGCCGAGCCGCTCGCGGCGCTCCAGCACGAGCACGCGCCGTCCCGAGCGCGCGAGGTACGCCGCGCACACCAGGCCGTTGTGCCCGCCGCCGATGATGATCGCGTCGTAGGGCTTCATGCGCGCTTGCGCTCGGGGTCGAAGAACGGGCGCGGCACGACGCGCACGCTCGCGCGCCTGCGCCGGTGCTCGACGGTAATTTCCATTTCCAGCTGCGTGCCGACGCGCGCCGACGCCGCTTCGAGGTGCGCGAGCGCGATGTACTTCTTGAGCAGCGGAGACCAGCCGCCGCTCGTCGCGTAGCCGACCTGCTCGGACCCGGAATACACCGGCGTGCTCGTACGCCAGGCCGCTGCCGGCAGCTGCGGCGCGAGGCCCACCTTCACATACAGCGCTTCGAGCGAGCCCCATTCGACCTCGAGCCCGGCGAATTGCCATTGCGCCTCGCGCTTCGCTTCCTCCCTGAGCGCGCCATGCCCGATGAAGCGCTCCTTCTTCAGGTCGACCGCCCAGGCAAGGCCGAGCTCGAGCGGGGAGGATTTCTGGCCGTCGACAAGCGCCTTGCGTGCCGAGACATAGTCGACGTCGATCAGCATCAGCCCGGCCTCGAGCCGCGCCAGGTCGAGCGCGAGCATTCCGGCAGGCGTAATCCCGTAGTTCCGCCCGGCCGCGACCAGCGCATCCCAGGCTTCGAGTGCGCGCGCGGCGTCGAGAAAGAGCTCGTAGCCCAGGTCGCCGGTGTAGCCGGTGCGCGAGATCGTCACCGGAACATTGCCCAGCCGGGCGTGCGCGAGGCGGAAATACCTGAGCCCCGCAAGGTCGGCATCGGTTGCCTGCTCGAGGATCGCGCGCGCGTTCGGGCCCTGCAGCGCGAGCGCCGCGGTCGAGTCGGAGACGTCTTCGATCGCGACCTCGAGCCCGAGCGCGCTCGCTTCGAGCCAGCGCAGGTTCGGATCGGCCGAGGTCATGCGGAACTCGGTGTCGTCGAGCCGCGCGACGGTGCCGTCGTCGAGCACCTTGCCCGCGGCGTCGCACCACGGCGTGTACAACACCTGCCCGACTGCAGCGCGCTGCACGTCGCGCGTCACGACGCGGTCGAGCAGCCGCGCCGCGTCGCGGCCGCGCAAGCGGTACTTGTAGAGCGGCGAGATATCGAGCAGCGCCGCCGCCGCGCGGATCGCGTGGTATTCGCGCTCGTGCGAGAGCTCGTACGAGCTCGCGACCACGTGCCCCGCCCAGCGCCGCCAGGCGTGGCTCGCGCAGAGCGGCGCAATGCGCGGATGGAACGGCGTGGTTTTCAGCATGCAGCCTTGAGTACAATCGGACTTGCTTCGGCATCAACTTATCACGAAAGTCCCACGATGAAAGACTCGCTCGCCGCAGGCATCGCCACCGTACGGGAGCTGACCATCGACCGCGAGCGCACGATCGGTTTCATGGGTGAGAAGGCGCGCGTGTACGCCACGCCGATGATGGTGCGCGATATCGAGATGACGTGCCGCGAGCTGCTGCTCGCGCATCTCGATCCGGGCGAGGACTCGGTCGGCACGCGGGTCGAGATCGACCATCTCGCAGCGACGCTGCTCGGCATGACCGTGCGCATCGAGGCGAAGGTTACGGAAGTCAAAGGCCGAGCAGTGACGTTCGAGGTATCCGTGCACGATGGCATCGACCAGTGCGGCCGCTGCAAGCATGCGCGCTTCGTCGTCGAGCTCAAGAAGAGCGAGGAGCGCCTCGCGGCGAAGGCGCAGAAGGCGAAGCTGCAGTGAGCGGGCTCACGACGCTCCAGGCCGCCGGCTGGCGGCCGCAGCATTTCCGCTGGGAAGTAAAGGACCGCATCGCGACGATCACGCTCAATCGGCCGGAGCGCAAGAACCCGCTGACCTTCGAGAGCTATGCCGAGCTGCGCGACACGTTTCACCGGCTGCAGCACGCGAGCGACGTGCGCGCCGTGGTCCTCACCGGGGAAGGCGGCAACTTCTGCTCCGGCGGCGATGTGCACGAGATCATCGGGCCCCTGGTCGGCATGCAGACGCACGAGCTGCTGCAGTTCACCCGCATGACCGGCAACCTCGTGAAGGAGATGCGCAACTGCCCGCAGCCGATCATCGCCGCGGTCGACGGCATCTCCGCGGGCGCGGGCGCAATCCTGCCGATGGCGAGCGACCTGCGCTACGGCACCGCCAGCGCGAAGACCGCGTTCCTGTTCGTGCGCGTCGGTCTCGCCGGATGCGACATGGGCGCGTGCGCGATCCTGCCGCGGATCATCGGGCACGGCCGCGCGTCCGAGCTGCTCTATACGGGGCGCGTCATGAGCGCAGAGGAAGGACTCGCCTGGGGCTGGTTCAACGAGCTGGTGCCGCCCGATCGATTGCTTGCCCGCGCGCAGGAGATGGCGC
>Ga0068859_100008393_pt1 | contig 10468 bp, 9 predicted proteins | sample KBSSwiS22_FD_66585 | JGI IMG/M metagenome (GOLD analysis project Ga0068859, IMG submission 66585) | Switchgrass rhizosphere microbial communities from Kellogg Biological Station, Michigan, USA - KBS Switchgrass S2-2 | ecosystem: Host-associated > Plants > Roots > Rhizosphere > Soil ... | reverse complement strand
GTAGAGGGTTTCATTTCGCCGCTGGGGTGGTTATGCACCATTATTAATTTAATGGCCAGTTTGTAAATAGCCATTCTAAAAACATCAGGAGGATTGGCGGTAACCCTATTTTGCCGCCCCAAGCCAATGAGTTCTATAAAAAGTATTTTACCAGCAGTGTTAAGACCTATCACCCAAAAATGTTCCTGGCTGCGGCCCAGTTTATTTTCACGTTTTAATATTTGCTGCATTATAACAGCAATGCTGTTGGAACTGCTGATAGCAGCTTTCTTTTGCGCTTCGGAGAGTTTTACATTCATAAAGTAAAAATAGGGAATCAAGGCGCAAGGAACAAGGAACAAGAATCAAGGGACAAGAATCAAATAAAAAAATCCCCCCGAAAATTAATCCAGGAGGATGCTGACATGCAATCGTAGTTTGTGTTGGTATTATACTCTTGGCGCAGCGGCTAAAATTTCTTCATTAGCACCACTGGCATATTTTTCAAAGTTTTTTACAAATTCTGCGGCCAGTTCACGGGCTTTCTTATCAAAAGCTTCCGGTGTAGGCCAGGTGTTTCTTGCATTCAAAATTTCTGAGGGTACATTCGGGCAGGTTTTAGGAATAGATAATTTAAACCATGGTGTGGTATCGTATTCCACGTTATCCAGTTGCCCTTCCAAAGCAGCAGTGATCATAGCCCTGGTATAACTTAATTTCATTCGTTTACCAATACCATAAGGGCCGCCATTCCAACCGGTATTAACCAGCCATACTTTTACATTATGCTCTTTCATTTTTTTACCCAGCATTTCTGCATATTGTGCAGGATGCAGCGGTAAAAACGGCGCACCAAAGCAGGCGCTGAAAGTAGATTTAGGTTCGGTAACTCCGGCTTCGGTACCAGCCACTTTTGCCGTGTACCCGCTGATGAACTGGTACATGGTTTGTCCGGGGCTTAACCTGCTGATAGGAGGCAGAACGCCATAAGCATCGCAGGTTAAAAAGAAAATGTTTTTTGGTATTTTTCCGATAGCAGGCTCTAAAGCGTTACTGATAAAATCTAAAGGATAACTAACCCTTGTATTCTCTGTAATTTTTTTACTGCTGAAATCAATTTTATTAGTACCATCAATAAAGGTCACATTCTCCACCAAAGCACCCGGCCTTATCGCATGATAAATTTCCGGTTCTTTCTCTTCACTAAGGTCGATGGTTTTAGCATAGCAACCACCTTCAAAATTAAACACGCCGTTGTTGGTCCAGCCATGTTCATCATCACCAATTAAAAAACGATTAGGATCTGCACTTAATGTTGTTTTACCAGTACCGCTTAATCCAAAGAACACAGCGGTATCACCATCTTTGCCCATATTGGCGCTGCAATGCATGCTCAGTACACCAGCACGTTGCGGTAACACATAATTCAGCATGGTAAAAATGCCTTTCTTCATTTCACCGGTATAACCTGTACCACCAATTAATATAGTTTTATGAGTGAAACTTAAAATAGCAAAGTTTTCAGCCCTGGTACCATCCTCAGCAGGATTGGCTTTAAAACCAGGCGCCTGTATAATATGCCATTGTGGTGCAAAATTTTCCAAAGCACTTTCTTCGGGGCGAATGAACATGTTGTAGCAAAATAAATTGCTCCATGGATTTTCGTTGATCACCCTAAGGCTGAGGCGGTAATTTTCATCGGCGCAGGCATAACAATCACGAACCCAGATATCTTTATCACCCAGGTACTGCAGCATTTTAGTTTTCAGTTGTAAGAAATATTTCTCGTCGATAGGAATATTAAAATCATTCCAGTGAACAGTGTTTTCAGTAATGGAATCTTTTACAGTAAACTTGTCTTTTGGGCTTCGGCCGGTAAATTTACCAGTGTTGATGACCAGGGCACCGGTATCGTTTAAAACACCTTCACCTCTTTGTATAGTTTGTTGCGTTAATTCTTCGGGGGATAATTGGTAGTGAATGTTGTCGGACAATTTTAAGCCCAAATTGACCAACGCCTTTTTAGGCAGGGCAATCATTGTTGGTACTGACATGGCAAGAAATTTTTTTGGTTTAGTTTATGCAATCGTTCCCGGCAAAGGTATAGCATATGGCTTTTAGGCGCCTTTTGCGGGAATGAATGAGATTAAAATCTGCACTCGCAAACGATTGCGTAATTTCAATTATTGTGTATTTTATTGAATATCCTCAAATATTGTAATGAAAAGGTTGAACGCATTGAATATTTTTTAATTTGCCCGCGGATTTCGCAGATGACGCAGATGGGGAGTTGGCAGTATTCTATTAAGCTAAATATTGGCGGAGTTTATTCAATAACTCATTAAATTTTAATAATTTGTGCATCCTTATATGATTTTCTCTGCGGTATCAGCGAAATCTGCGGGAAACTCCCAAAAATGTATATTGCACCATAAACGATAACGCATGAAATATCTTCCCCTCAACTCAGCCATTTTTATTGAAAACCGTAAAAGGTTCATTGGTAAAATGGAAAAAAATGCCATTGCTATTTTTAACAGCAACGATGAATTGCCGGTTAATGGCGATGCTATTTATAAATTCAAACAAAATACCGACCTGTTTTGGCTTACTGGTATTGAACAGGAAGATACCATGCTGGTATTGTATCCCGATAATCCCGATCCCAAATACAGGGAAGTGCTGGTATTGGTGCGCCCTAATGAATTGAAAGAAAAATGGGATGGCCACAGGCTTAGAGTAAATGAAGCCACTGCCATATCGGGCATTACTACAATTGTTTGGTTAGATACATTGGATGGCGTGTTGCAACCATGGATACATTGGGCAGACACTATTTATTTAAACAGTAACGAAAACGACCGTAAAGCAAACCTGGTTCCGGTAAGAGATTACCGCTATGCCGAAATGATGAAGCAGCGTTATCCTTTACATAATTATAAACGCAGTGCAAAAATTTTAAAAGAACTAAGAGGAATAAAATCTGCACTGGAAGTAGAAGTGTTGCAGAAAGCGATTGATATTACTGATACCACCTTCCGTCATTTGCTGCAGTTTATTAAACCTGGTGTGATGGAATATGAAATTGAAGCAGAAATTTATCACCAGTTTATGAAGCAAAGAAGTGCAGGGCCAGCATACGGCAGCATTATCGCCAGTGGCGACAGGGCACGTACTTTACATTATGTAGAGAACAGCCGTGAATGTAAAGATGGTGAATTGATACTAATGGATTTTGGTGCTGAATACGGAAATTATTGTGCCGACCTGACCCGAACCATTCCTGTAAATGGAAAATTCGGGCGCAGACAAAAAACTGTATACAATGCTTGCCTGCATTTGCATCAATATGCGGCAAGTATTTTAAAACCCGGCATCAGCATTATTGATTACACCGAAAAAGTGGGTGAAGAAGCTACACAGGTATTTTTAAAAATAGGATTGCTCCGCAAGAGCGATGTTAAAAATGAAGATCCTGAAAACAGGGCGTATAGGAAATATTTGTACCATGGAATTTCTCATCATTTAGGTATTGATGTACATGATTTAGGAACAAGAACAGAACCTGTAAAAGCCGGAATGGTTTTTACAATTGAACCGGGTATTTATATTGAAGAAGAACAAATGGGAGTAAGGATTGAAAATAATTTTTGGATAACTAAAAGTGGTAATAAGGATCTGATGAAAAATATCCCAATAACAGTAGAGGAGATTGAGGCACTGATGAAAAAATAATTTTGTTATATTTACACTGATGAAAAAACAAACTATAAAAAAATCTGCCCGGTCTGTAGAAGTGGATGTTGTTTTGATTAGAGACGGCGATTATTATGTGGCATTATGCCCTTCATTAAATGTATCCTCTTATGGTCAGAGCCGGGAAGAAGCAAAGACTGCTTTTGGCGAAGTGTTTAAAATTTTTATCAGCTACCCACAAAAATATTCATTCAGTTTTTGAAAAGTAAAGGGATCGTGTATATCAGAACGCATTCAAGCCATGATATTTTTGATAATCCACAAAATCCATTACCAAGGCCGGTAGTTATCAGGATGAAATACAAAGACATTCCATTACTGCATATTCACACCACATTGGAAAATATTGGCGTTTCAAAAAAAGAATTTGAAGAATGGCTAAAGAAAAAATAATTATGACCAGACAAATCCCCAATCTCTTTACTTTACTTAATCTTTTCCTCGGCTGTATTGCCATTGTTTTTGCATTGCAAACGGAAACCATTTCTATTTTTGTAGATAATGACCTGAGCACACACTACAACATTCCCGAAAAATTATCTTTGGCTTCTTATTTCATTTTTGCAGCCGCGGTAGTGGATTTTTTAGATGGATTTGTTGCCCGTTTAATAGGCGCAGCATCCGAACTAGGCAAACAATTAGATTCTTTAAGCGATGTGGTAAGTTTTGGTGTGGCACCTTCGGTTATTTTGTACCAGTTGTTACGCATCAGTTTTATCAAAGAAGAAAATGGCCTGGAAACTTCGATCCTTTGGTTATTGCCTGCATTTATTGTGGCTTGCGCCGGCGCTTACCGCCTGGCAAGGTTCAATATCGACAGTTCACAGTCTTATGGATTTAAAGGTGTTCCCATTCCGGCGACGGGTTTGCTCATCGCTTCCTTCCCGTTAATATTGCATTTTGGCAATAGCATCATTGATGTTAACGAATGGCTCACCAATAAATGGGTGTTGTATGCCGTAATTGTGCTGGTAAGCTGGTTAATGGTTTCTACATTGCCTTTGATGGCGCTTAAGTTCAAAGATTTCACCCTTAAAAATAACCTGCCCAAAATAATTTTACTGGTAATTGCCCTTGCAGCAGCCGTTCTTTTGCAATGGCTGGCCGTTCCGGTGGTGTTCATTGCCTACATTATTTTATCTTTGCTCTACAAACAAAAATAATTATGACTTATACAGTACAGGTTAAAGTGATGCCGCTGAAAGATCTTTTAGACCCACAGGGAAAAGCAGTAATGGGCGGTCTGCAGAATTTAGGTATTAAAAACGTAGGCGATGTAAGAATTGGTAAACATATCGATTTACAGGTAGAAGCCGGAAGTAAAGAAGAAGCGCTGGCTGCTGCAGAAACCGCTGCAAAAAAATTACTGGCCAACCCGGTGATGGAATATTTTGAGTTAACAGCCCTTTAATAATTTTAGATTTCAGATTGACGATTGCAGATTTATAAGCTGTATTAAATCCGAAATCTAAAACCTAAAATCTGAAATCGTTACATGCTGTATATCATCCCCACTCCCATAGGTAACCTTGCTGATTTTACTTTCAGGGCAGTTGATGTGCTAAAATCTGTTGATTTGATATTGGCAGAAGATACACGAACGTCTTTAGTTCTGTTGCATCATTATCAAATACAAAAACCTATCTCCCCTTATCACCAGCACAATGAACATAAAATAGTTACGCATTTAACTGAGCAAATGGCGGCAGGTAAAACCATTGCCTTACTTACCGATGCTGGCACACCCGGCATTAGCGATCCTGCTTTTTTATTGATAAGAGAATGCGTGAAAAATAATATACGGGTGGAATGTTTGCCGGGGGCAACAGCCTTTGTTCCCGCTTTGGTAAATAGCGGATTGCCCATCAATAGTTTTTGCTTTGAAGGGTTTCTCCCTTTAAAAAAAGGCAGGCAAACCATGATGAAAAAATTAGCGGAAGAAGAAAGAACGATGGTGTTTTATGAAAGCCCGATGCGATTGGTAAAAACGCTGAACGAATTCATACAATATTTTGGTGCTGACAGGCAATGTTGCGTAAGCCGTGAGCTGACAAAAAAATTTGAAGAAAATAAAAGAGGCAGCCTGCAGGAAGTACATGATCACTTTAATGAAAAAACTGTGAAGGGAGAAATTGTGATTGTGGTGCAAGGCAAAGAATAATCATTACGCTACAGCACTGAAATCATTACGCAGTTTTTTAAGCGGCTGTATTGTAATAAAAAAATGAGGCAAAAAAAAGTGATAATGAGTAACTGGCAATTGCATCGTAATTTCACTGTCTGATGATCGTAAGTATCACACTAAGCCAATCAAATACTATTGTTTTTCTGTCCTGAATTGTTACTGCAATTTCTTTTTGTGTAAAATTTAAATTCGACGAAATCCAATACCATAAAGAGTTTCATGAGGCCGATCAAAAAAACATTTTCCTTACACTATCATCTTCTTTTTCAATTTTAATTTTACCGAATTGTTAAATAAAAAAAATACCGGTTTAGGGTATTGACAAATTAATTTACATTCTCTAATCTTGCATTGTCATTTCAAAAGTCCGGTCTCCTTTAATTGCCTCCCTCATAAACTACAGCAAAACAGTGTTACAGGCATTTCAGAAAATGGTGAAATTTTCTGAGAGAAAATCTTTGTCTGCTATTTAAAAAAATGAAAATAATTCATAAGGGGAAAGTTATGCCCCGGAATGAACAAAAAAAATGAAATATAGATTAACGATCGCTGCTTATTTAAAATGTACTGTAAAAATCAGCAACATCAGTAGTACTTAAATACCAGGAAAAAATATTTTATGATACGCACAGCATTGGAGTTTATAAAAAAGCAACTGGATACTTACATAGTGGATAGAGAACAGGATGCAGCTAACTACAGCACCAACAATGTGGTGGAACTGCAATCAATTATAGCACCCGATGGTACCATCAATGCAACAGATGCTAATCATATTACCATGATGCTGGCAGCGTTAGATGAAGAAAGGAGAGAAGGAAAACGGCCGCAGTATATACCAACAGACGATAAGCAATTTTTAAAATTGAATCCACCCATAGAGCTTGACCTGTTTATACTTTTTATTGCACACAAAAAAGATTACGGCACAGCATTGAGAGATTTGTCAAGCACCATTAGTTTTTTCCAGGCCAACCCGGTTTTTGATGAAGAGAAATTTCCATCGCTGAATGCTGCGGTGCTGGAGCCGGATAAAAAACCATGGCAACTAATAGAACGGCTGGTATTTACACTGCATACACTTTCTTTTGAACAACAAAATAATTTATGGGGCATGCTGGGTTCAAAATATATACCAAGCGTGGTGTACAAAGTGAAAATGATCACGGTATTTGAAACAAGATCGAAAGAAAAAACACCGGCGATAACCGAAATGAATTTTACTGAGAATTAACTTTTGCGAACAATGAACGGATTTAATGTTAAATATGCCGAATTGCTTGGCCTTTCTTTACAACAGGGATTTTACCAAAATAACTATTGTAAAAAATATACCACCACACCAGAGCCGGATTTTTTATTAGTGCCATCAGCAGAATGCTTAGATACAATGAAAAGGCTGGATTACCTGTGCAGGCAAACACCGGAAAATGCAGGGCTGGTAATTTTTTCCAGGGTGCTGGGAACAAATGGTGCAGGTGATAACCTGTTGCGCTTTAAACCGGCTGCAGGCGATAAGCTTTGTTTTTGGATGGTACTTAAAAACCCCGCCGTTATTAATTTTGACCAGTTGCCGGTTCAGCAGGATGCAACAAAACTATTTTATTTCACTAACCAGCTAACGGACGGGGCTGCACTAAGGAATAATCTCCACATTACCAGCAATGCTGCTGGTGTGGATGAAACGATTGACAGGATAGCAAAGCAAAACACCGGTTATCAATTTCATCATGGTGCAGTAGTAGCGCCGGGCACAGCAGTAGTAAAGCATACCATAACGGGTATACAGGTAGAGCCAAAAACTATTGCCAACCAGGCTTTTGCCGCCGATCTGTATTTTGACCTTTCATCGTTACCACAAGGCAAATGCAAACTGCTCATCAACAATATTCAGCAGGATGAATTTTATTTCATGGGCACTGAAGCATCATCCCGGGCATTCGGTGTAATAGAATTATTGCTGACCAATACGCTGGACGCCAATTATCGTATAGTGGAAACCGACAGGTCCATTACCAATACCAGGCCGTTGTATACCATATCATTTATCAACCGGCCAACACGCTGGCGCTATACGGTGGAATTAAAAAAGAACAGCCCGCTGTTTATTGAAATGGATGCACTCGCCGGCCCTGCCAAAACTGATTTCATCAACCGTTTAAATATAATAAGCAATGATACTGCCATTACTTTTACACAAACCTCGGCCAGCCCCGATGGAACAAGCTTCCAGTTTGAATCCACAGGGCCTGTTGCCTTGCGGGAAAAGTACATTTCCTCCTCCAGTGTAACGAAGGAAACGTTAAACCTCACACTTAAAAAACTTGTCGGGCTATCCGGTGAGGTGGCAGTAAAAACAGATTTGCAATGTCCATCAACAGGCGGCATCAATGCAATTAATAACCCCGTGATCTATTCGGATATTTTATTAACAATTTAAAACTATTAAAAATGGCTGTATTAAAACTTTCCACCCCGGGTGTGTATGTGCAGGAAATTTCCACGCTACCACCCTCAGTTGCCGAAGTGGAAACGGCAATACCTGCTTTTATCGGCTACACCGAAAAAGCTGATCGCTTTGCGGCAGGCGATTTAAAAAAAATCGCAAATAAAATAAATAACCTCAGCGAGTTTGAACAATTTTATGGCGGCCCTGCCGTGGAAACCAATGCAAGCATTACCGTAAGCGTTACAGATAATGGCAGCAGTAACTTTACGGTATCAATTGCGCCTGTGGTTCCAAGCCAGCGGTCACTCTATAATCTTTATTACTCAGTAAAACATTTTTACGATAATGGCGGCGGCACTTGTTTTATTGTGTCGATGGAAACCTATCAAACACCCAGTGCGATAAATTCAGCTTTGCTGCTGGAAGGGCTTGATATTGTGAATGAAGTTGATGAAGTAACCATTTTAGTTATTCCGGAGGCTACCAAAGTTGCTTCGCCCGCTTATATCTCCATTGTAAATAAAATGATAACACAGGCGGCTACTCTTAAAGACCGTTTTGCACTGGTAGATCCTTTTGTGGTAACGCCAAAAAATACTGCCGACCCCAATGGTGATATTGATGCTGATGCGCTGGCTATTAGAAATGCTACTTTAACAGTTGCTGAAAATCGTTACGCTGCTGCTTATTATCCCAATGTTACCACTACTTATGATTATAAACATGATCTTCCAACGCTTGTAATTGACAACTATACATTGGGTGCAGGAGTGCTTGCGCCATCTGTAGCCGGCTATGTAGCTGGCATGACACTTACTACAGCCGGAACAGGTTCTGTTTTATACAATAAAGTAAAAGATGAGCTTGCAAAACAATATGTAGTGCTGCCACCATCACCTGCCATTGCGGGACTTTACACACGTGTTGACAGTACAAAGGGAGTATGGAAAGCACCAGCTAACGAATCACTGCTTTCTGTGATTAGTCCCAACCTGGCCATTTCTAACCGTGAGCAGGAAAATCTTAATGTAGATTCTAACAGTGGTAAATCCATCAATGTTATTCGCACCTTCCCCGGTTATGGCACATTGGTGTGGGGCGCACGTACATTAAATGGCAATGATAATGAATGGAGGTACATCAGCGTTCGCCGTTTCTTTAATATGGTGGAAGAGTCTGTAAAAAAATCAAGCCAGTGGGCAGTGTTTGAACCCAATACCATGAGCACATGGGTAAAGATACAAGCTATGATAGAAAATTATCTTTTCTTAAAATGGAGAGATGGTGCATTGGCAGGCACTAAACCAGAGCAGGCATTTTTTGTAAAAGTAGGTTTGGGTACTACCATGACGTCGCTCGATATACTGGAAGGAAGAATGAACGTTGAAATAGGAATGGCAGTAGCAAGACCTGCAGAGTTCATTGTTTTAAAGTTCACTCAATTAATGCAGCAATCTTAAAATTTATTCAACACTAAAATCAAAATCAAATGGCAACATATCCCATACCGGTTTTTCATTACAAAGTATCATGGAACAACCAGGACATAGGCTTTTCTGATGTATCCGGACTTACGCAGGAAACGCAGCCCATCGAATACAGGGACGGCCTGATGGCTGGTACTACCGCACCATTAAAAAGGCCGGGACTTAAAAAAGTAAATAACATCTCACTTAAACGGGGCATTGTAGAAAAAAATAATGATCTCTTTAACTGGTTTAATAATAATGGTGCACCCAATGTGGAGCGGCGTGATATTACTATCAGCCTGTTGAACGATGAAGGCAATCCTGTAATGGTTTGGACAGTTTCGCAGGCATGGCCAACAAAAGTAGAAGGCCCCGGCTTAAAAGCTACCGGCAATGAAATTGCAATTGAATCAATTGAACTGGTACACGAAGGAATTTCTGTAAAAACAACCTAAGGGATGGCAACATATTATCCACCATGCGGCTTTTATTTTCGGGTAGCCTTTTCCGGTGTATCCGGTATGGGTAATGATGATCAGCAGCGCTTCCAGGAAGTAAGCGGCCTTTCTTTTGAAATTGAAACGGAGGCTTTTACCGAGGGCGGTGAAAACAGGTTTGCATATAAATTAC
>Ga0068859_100008390_pt1 | contig 10471 bp, 10 predicted proteins | sample KBSSwiS22_FD_66585 | JGI IMG/M metagenome (GOLD analysis project Ga0068859, IMG submission 66585) | Switchgrass rhizosphere microbial communities from Kellogg Biological Station, Michigan, USA - KBS Switchgrass S2-2 | ecosystem: Host-associated > Plants > Roots > Rhizosphere > Soil ... | reverse complement strand
ATCCGTTCTCGGCCATGTGGATTATCTCGGAACCGGCGTCGGTGTCCTGCAACTGGATCACGTTGACGTCTTCGGGACCGATGCCCGCTTCTTCGAAGGCCGCCCGGGACGCTTCCTGCGTTGGTCCGTCCACTCGATCCAGCGGCAACGATGTGCACATCAATTCGAATGCGCCCACTCGGCGAGTCCGGAGTTCAGCCGCTCGCACATAGACGGGTGGCTGTGCAAACTTGTGGGCCAGCTGTGGCCGAGTCAGCACTACCGCCGCGGCCCCCTCGTCGGGTCCGCAAAACATGTACTGCCGCAGAGGATAGTTCAGCATGGGCGACGCGAGAATCTCCTCCTCGCTGAGCGCCTTTCGCCGCCAGGCTTTTGGGTTCATCTCACCGATGCGCAGATTCTTCGCCGCAACCCTGGCCAACGTCTGGTGCGATATTCCGAACTCGTGCATGTACCGATTGATCTTCATGCCGAAGTAATGCGTCGTCAGGAACAATCCGGCTTCGCCGTACCAATCCGGGTGCCCGGAGGCTTCTGGATCTGCCGAGAATGCCCCTCGCGGATGCTTGTCCATACCAACCGCGACCACGACGTCATGCTCACCGTGTTCGATCGCCTCGGCTGCTGAGGCGAGCAATGCATTGCCGGTAGCACATCCGTTGAAAATCACTCGGACCGGCAGACCCGTGAGTCCGATCTGACTCACCACGGCGTCGGCGTTTGTGGCTTCAAAGCTTCCTGCATACGCGGCCTGCACGTCGCTCCACTGACAGCCGGCGTCGGCCAACGCGAGCCGGATGGCGTCGCCTCCCATTTGTAGCGCTGACTTCCCGTCGTATCGGCCAAAGGGATGAAGTCCCACACCGACGATTGCTGCCTTCATGGTCAAGTCCCCTCAATCGACTGGTGCGAATGCGAACGTCACGACTGCGCGTCCGGATTCTTCTGTTCGCACAGGAATTATCTGCAATTCCATCTCTTGCCCGATGCGCAGCTTTTCTGGATCGGCCTCGGTCAGCCGGGCCTCCACCATGCATTGGCCGTCAATGGCGACGTATCCAAGCGCAAATGGCTGAAACGATTCGTCCCCCATATAGGGCGGGGACGGCGGACGGAACTGCTGTGTGGTGAAGGTCCACAGCGTACCGCGCCGCCCAAGTTCAACGGCGGACAACCGCTGCTGACTGCATTTGACACAGAACTCCGCAGTGGGGAATACCACCAGACCGCAAGCGTCACATCGTGATCCAATGAGGTGTGGCTCCTCGGAGGGCCACGTGAAGAGACCCTCGGCGATAGGCCTGGAGTCGGTCATTCAAATGCTTCCTTCCCACTCGGAATGTCGGTAGAACTTGCCCTCGCTCGGCGAGATCCGCCGGTAGAGCAGGTTGAACGTCCGACTCGCGAAGAGCCAACTTCCATCCACGAGTTTCAGTTGGTCGTCGAAATAGCCATTGATGGTGAAGTCATTGCCGTCGGTGTAGCGACCGCGCTCCTCGATGTAGCATCGACCGACGCCGACATCACCGTCGACTCGGACGATGTTTCCGAGTATCCCCTGGAACGCGAATGTCACGTTCTCACTCATACTTTCGAGTAATGCGAGGACGTTCTCGATCCCGGATACCTCTGAGATGCCGGGCGCTTGCCATCGGGCGTCAGGAGTCCAAAGCTTTCCAAGGGCGTCGAAGTCTCGGCTACTGATCGCATCGATGTAGCAGACCGGTAGCTCGTTCGGGTCCACCGCTGTCGTGAATGTCATGTCACCTCGCCTTTGGCAATCCCAGCCCGTGTTCGGCTATCAGGCCTCGCATGATCTCGCTGGTCCCCCCGTAGATGCTCGTCCCCGCCGAGTACTGATACGAATGACCGACGATGCCCGCGGCGTCTGCGTCAGTTCCGTCGTATGCAGATAGGACGTTGGGTCCCAACATATCTGCGAGCGCGGCTGCATCTTCGATGAAGGTCTCAGCTGAGTAGAGTTTGGTTTCAGCACCAGCGACGTGCGCCTCTTGCCCGTTGGCCGCCAACCAGATGGTGCGGTGGTGCAATAGTTGGGTGATCTCGTTGTGTACCGCTGCCCTGGCTAGGCGCTCGCGGTTGGCTGGCAAGTCGATTAGGCGCCTGCTCTCGGTGTCGGTGTACCGCTGCGCGGCGGCAACGGCGCCCGACCACAGCCGTTGCGCCGCTCCGCAGAAGGATCCGGCCTGATGCTCCAGCCCCAGTGCGTGCCGCATCACGTCCCAGCCGCCGTCGACCTGACCGATGCGAGCCTCGTCGGGGATTCGAACGGCGTCGAAAAACACCGCGTTCGTGCGCTCTCCGGCGACCGTCCGGATAGGAGTCACCTGAATACCCGGTGTATCCATCGGCACCATGAACACGGTCAAGCCGTTGTGCCGAACCGAATCGGGAGTTGTTCGTGCCAGCAGATAGCAATACTGCGCGATGTGGGCGAGCGTGGTGAACATCTTCTGCCCATCGATCACCCAGTCGCCGCCATCCGGGCGTGCGCGCGTTGTCACCGCGGCCAGATCCGAACCGGCGTGAGGTTCGGTGAGGCCGAGGCAGACAATCGCCTCCCCTGCAGCGATTTCGGGAAGGATTCCGCGCTGCAGATGGTCGGAGCCGAGGTCTCTGATCACCGCGGCCGGCATCTGCGTGGTGTTGACGCCGACCAGAGGGGCTTCGGCACGGTACAACTCCTGGACGAGCACCGCGTAGGCGAAGTCACCCAGACCGGCCCCGCCCATTTCGACAGGCCACGTGGGCAGAACCCAACGCTTTTGCGCCAGAGCACGACTGAACTCCCAGTTGTGACCATCGCCGGTGCGTCGCTCGTGTTCGCGCACTGCAGGTGTCAAGTGTTCATCAAGGAAGTCTTTGACTTCGCTGACGAGTTGGATGGCCGAGTCCGGCAAGGAGAATTCGATCATCAGACCGCCTCGAACTGGGGCAGCAGGCTGTCGGCGATCGCGGCGTACTGGTGCTTGGGGTCGCCCGCTATCACGGCCAGGAATTTCGCCCGGCGGTGGTAGAGCTGGATGTCGCACTCCTCGGTCAAGCCTTGCCCGCCGTGTGCATGCAGCGCGTGCGCGACAGCCGTCGTCGCGGCCTCCGCCGCCGACGCATATGCCATCAGGGCGAGCAGACCGGCGGAATCGATCTGCTTCTGGGCGGCCCACTGAGACTTCCACGATAAGAGCCGCGCGCCGTCGAGGGCTGTCAAGTCGTCAGCCAGAGGGAACGCGACAGCCTGAAATCGGCCTATAGGTACCCCGAATGCTGAACGTTGTTTTGCGAATTCGGCTGCCAGTTCGACCGCCCGCAGACCCACGCCCACGAGCATGCTGGCGGCCAGACGCTTCCAATTCGTCACCGTCTCTGCATAGGCGGCGCGGGCCGATTCACCCGTCTGGAGGACCTCGATCTCGGTCGCCCGCTGCGGGGAAACTCTGTTGAGTGCAACGCCCGCGAAGTTGCGCTGCGCTGGGTAGCAGTCGGTTCCGGTCAACCACACCAGTTCATCGCCGAGCAGACCTACTACGCCATCCGCGACACCGGAATACTGAACGAGGACTTCGTGATCGCGGCTGTGCCACGGCGCTAAGGCCACCGCGATGACCGCTTCATCAGCTCGAGGAACCATCGAGTCTGCAGAAACCATCGACAGCAGCCGGCGACCGACATAGGTTTCGATGAGTGGGACCGGCGCGAGGTGGCGACCGCAGATCTCAGCAATGAGTGCGACTGTCAGCAGCGGATCAGGTGCATCATCGATGTCTTTGCCGGCAACCCCGATCGCGGACAACGACTTCCATAGGTCCGCATCGAATCCGCCGTCGGCCTCGACTGCACGTACCCGACTGGGCGGACAGGCTTTCGTCAAGAGCGCCCCGACCACACGACAGAGGTCGCGTTGCTCGGATGACAACGAAAGATCCACGGCACAAGTGTCCTTCCGCCACGCGTCGTTAGTCGCAGCGTCGCTTGGTAATTGGTACGGGTCGGGGTCGCGTGACCTTGGTTGCTACGCGACAGCGGCACGCTCTGTCTTCAGTAGCTGCCGCGCATTTCCTGCTAGATAAAGCGCTTGAGCGGTCGGCGATAGACCGGTCGCCATCTTCACCATGTCCATCGGTGTGGCGGTTCCCTCCGCGTGTGGAAAGTCGGAGCCCATGAGCACGCGTTCCTCACCGATCAGGTCCACGAGTGCGGCGACATCGTCTTCCGGGAATGGAGAAACGTAGATGTGTTCGCGGAAGATGTCGCTCGGCCGCCCCTTAACGCGCCCGCCGAGCCATGGGCCCGAGCGCCCCATGCCCTTCATCTTGTCCATGACCGACAGAAGGTAACCCACCCAGCCTGAACCGTTTTCGACACTCACGAGTCGCAACCGCGGGAAGCGGCCGAACAGATTGTGAAGAATGCAAGCCGCGAAGGTATCCATGATGGGTCGGTCCCCATAGAACATCGCCCACTGCAGGGCCGATTTCTCATGCGGTCGCGGCGTTGGGTTCTCCCCGAAATCCGTCGAGTAGAACTCGTTGTAGCCGGATTCCGACATGTGGAATGCCACCGGCACCTCGGCCTCCTGGCACATCGCCCAGAACTGGTCATGGATCGGATCTGCGGGCGAGCGATGGTTCGCGTGTCCCGGCTTCATGACGACGACACGTGCGCCTTCATCCAATACACGGCTCAGCTCGGCGACGGCGAACTCGGGATCGTGCAGGGAGACCATGGGTGCCGCGAAGAGCCTGTCGTCGCGCGCGTATCCCCAATCGTCGGAGAGCCATCGATTGTAGGCCCTCAGATTGGCGTACAGCGCCTCGGTGTCGTGACGCAGATGGTGCTCCCACAGCAGTCCGAGCGTCGGGTACAACGTCATGGCATCGACACCCAACTCGTCCATCTTCGCGATCCGTGCGGAGCGGTCCCGCCACTCGGGAGCGATCGGCGTAAGCAACCGCGCATCATCGGGAGCGATCCCTTTCTTGATCGCCTGGAACATCTCCTTCAAAGACCCCGGGTTGAGAGCCTCCGTGAAGAAGCCGGGATTAACCAGATGCAGCTGTTGCCCGCGCCACATCACCCGTTCCTTGCCCGAGTCAGGATCTTCCACCGTGATCGCGCTATCACGGAACTTAGGCTCGATATAGCGAGTGAAGCAATCTGGCGGCTCGTAATAGTGGGTGTCGGAATCAACGATATCGACAGTCATTGCCTTGTCTCCGTTGCAGAGGGACTTGGTGGTTCGATGCAGCTCCACCGTGAGAACCGCGGGCACCCGGTTGAGCGATGCGGTGACGATCAAGTGGCATTACAAGCCGACCCTTCCGGCGCTCGCGTGTGCACTAGATCCCTGGCAGTCGCCGCTATGGATTCATAGTATTTAGACACTGATGTCAAAGTCAAGGGGCAGCTCATTCCCGGTTCGAACTCGGTTGTGCACCGAGGCCATTCGCAATCCTGATGGGACGGTGGTCCCCCCGTCGAAGACGTTCACATCCCGCTGACCAATCCACCTCCCGCGCGCGAATAAGCCGTACACGAGGTCGAAACAATACTTGGGACCGATCTATCAAATATTGACGATCAGGACCCTGACCATCGCCATTGCGGTGGCCAGTGGCTCCCGCCTTCCAGCCGGACTGCTGGCAACCCGGGATCGGCGAATGCCGCCTGGCGGCGGTGAGTGAAGCACAGGCCGCGGCGGCCCGGGTAGTCGTCGCGACGGCAAGAACCGGCCATTGTCTGCACATTGTGACCGCTTCGCCGACGGCGAGTCTGTTCCGAGTATCCGCTTCTGGCTGGCGCGTTAGCCGCCGGTGCTCACCGCTACCATGGCCTGCAAACCTTCTCCGCGCGTGCCCTTTTCGTGGTGGGACGGGGCTTGGATGGAGACGTCGTGGCCTTCAGCGATTTTGCGCAGGGCGGCGGCCGTGGCCTGCTCCTTTGAGATGTTCGGAGCTCCTTGGGTTCGGTCGTTTGACTTGCGGTTCCCAGCTAGCGCCACGCTTTTGGTCGCAGAAGAGCTGTCAAAAACAGCAACCCGCTCCCATGTCCGCTCAGGAGGATTTGGCGACGAAGTCAGCAACGATCTGGCGGTGTTCTGGGGTGTCGAAGGACTGGTACTCCATCGCGAACGCGTAGTCGAGCAGGCCTGGCAGGGCGTTCAAGAGGTGCAGGTTGATCGCGCGCTTGGTACTGCGCAAGGCGTGCTGCGGCAAGGCGGCTAGCCGGCGCGCATATGCGAGCGCCTCAGCCAGGGTGTCAGCGTCACGGACGACGCGGTTGGCAAGCCCGAGCTCCACCGCCCGCTCTGCGGAAATTCGGTCACCCGTGTAGAGATACTCTTTGGCACGTAGCAGCCCGGTGACGAACGGCCAAGTGAGCGGTCCGCCGTCACCGGCCGTAAGCCCCACGGCGACATGGGGATCGGCCATGTATGCAGATTCGGCGATGAACACCATGTCGGAGAGTACGGCCAGGCTCGCTCCGAGCCCTATGGCGGGGCCGTTGACCGCGGCCACCACTGGGAGCGGAAAGTTCAGAGTCGCCTCAACGATCGCTCGAGCTTCATCGATCAGTCGTGACCGCCGCGGGTGATCATCCTGCAATTCCTGAAACATGACGAAGTCGCCTCCCGCGCTGAACGCTCGCCCCTCCCCGGTCAAGACGACCGCTCGCAAGCCATCCACGCTTGCGAGATAGGCCCACACTTCGCTGATTGCCTTGTGCAGGGGCTCGTCGACCGAGTTCAACGTTTCGGGATGGTTGAACGAGACGACACAGATGTCATCGACGAGGCGCAACTTCAGGTGAGGCTCAAATGGGTTGTGCATGCGTCTCTCTTTCCTTCGATTCAAGCAAGCCCGCACGTTCGCGGATTGCGATTGGGTGATCTGGCAGGCGGTGTGCGCTAGCGCTGGCACGTTTGTAGACCAGTGCTGAGCGCCGGAACGTCATGATCTCCACTCCGGCTTGGTTGAGGCCACGGGTGAAGCACTGGACAATGCCAGTGTCCGGACGCGTCGCGGATTCCCGCACCCCAGTGATGACACTCTGTGCGTAGATGGTGTCTCCAGCGAAAACCGGGCTGGTCAAACGAATCTCGTCCCACCCAAGGTTTGCAAATGCATTTTGGCTGATGTCGGAGACAGACAGCCCGAGCACGATCGCCAGTGTGAACCCCGAACTAACGACTTCCCTGCCGTGTTGTGTCCCTTCGGCGTAGTGGGCGTTGAAGTGCAATTGGTTGGTGTTCATGGTCAAGAGGGTGAACCACCGATTGTCGGTCGCTGTCACCGTGCGACCCAGCGGATGGTTGAAGACCTGCCCGACCTTGAAGTCCTCGAAAAAGGACCCTAACTCGCGTGTTCCTGTCATCGATCGCCGCCCTTCGACGCTGCGGCAGCTGTCTGCTGATGCAACACACCTGCGTCGAAAAGGCCGGCGACCGTATTGCTGTCGAAACCTAGCTCACGCATCACCTCGGCACTGTCCTGGCCGACATGGGGCGCCGGTCGAAACGATCCGGCCCGCTCGCCGTTGAAGGAAACCGGCGGATTGGCCTGACGTATCCGGCCCACCACGGGATGATCGAACTCGTCCACGGAGCCGCTGGCCACGATCTGTGGATGTGCGTGAAGCTCATCGAGGGAAACTACAGGCGCAACTGGAATCTCCAACGATGCCAAGAAGTCAACCGCTTCAGAGGTGGTCAATGTCGATAGTTTCTGGGTGGCTTGCTGGATCATCGACCCGCCGACACGCATGGGACCGGAGTCAGGAAGTTGGTCGGCGCCGTCTAGACCCAAACTCACAGCGAGGCGCTTCATCCGTGCCGCGGTAACCAGGACGAACGCGATCTGTCCATCGCGTGTCGTCGTCAACCGAAAGGTGTGCGCAATGGCAGGCTGGATCTCCGTGGGGCCGAGCAGTGTGTGGTTCATCATGCCGTCAGGCCACAGGACTGCGACGGCCACATTAAGCATCTGTATCTCCAGTTGCCGGCCTGCGCCGGTGCTCATGCGCTGAAGAAGGGCCGCCGTGATGGCTTGGGCAACGGTCAGTCCGGTGGCCTTGTCGATGATGCCCTGTCGTACCATCGCTGCGTCCGCGCCGCCAACTGCTTGGAGGGCCGCGAATCCCGAAAGTGCTTGCACCACATGATCATACGCTGGCCGTCCTCCGTATGGCCCGCTCGCGCCGAACCCATTGATCTGGACGTATACGACCTTCGGCCGACCGGTTCGCACAGTTTCACCGTCCAGGCCCAGCTTCTTGTCCACACCGGGACGGAAGTTGTGCACGACCACATCGGCTGAGTCGAGCAGCGCTTCTGTGACCTGATTCGCAGCGGGGTGGGTCAAGTCGATCGCTATCGACCGTTTCGACCGGTTCAAGTTGCCGAAATACGCAGACACGTCAGACGATCCGGTCCCGATGTATCGGAGGATATCTCCCGTCGGCGGCTCGACCTTGATGACATCAGCACCCTGGTCACCGAGGATCATCGTAGCGAAGGGGCCGGACATGTTGCTGGTGAAATCAACCACGCGAATTCCCGAGAGGGGTCCTTCGACCGACGTCATTTTCCCTCCTGAGAGAGGAGATGTCGTGCAATCACGATGCGTTGGATCTCGTTCGTTCCTTCGCCGATGCACAGAAGCGGCGCATCGCGGTAGAACCGCTCGACGTGTTCTTCGGTGGAATAACCATATGCACCATGGATACGCAGAGCCTCGGTCGCGTTCGCCAGCGCGGCCTCGGTGGCGCTCAGTTTTGCCATGCCTGCCTCGAGATCGCACCGCCGGCCCGCGTCGAACGCCTCAGCTGCGTCGCGAATCAACGCTCGTGCCGAGGCGACGCGACATGCCATATCAGCGAGTTTGATGGCGATCGCCTGATGCTGGCCGATGGGTTTGCCCATGCTATGGCGCATCCGGCTGTAACGAAGTGAGGCATCCAGCGCAGCCTTGGCGACACCGAGACCCCTTGCGGCGACGTTGATCCGACCCAGCTCCAGACCACCTGCTGTCTGTGCGAAGCCGCGCCCCTCGATACCACCCAGCAGTCGATCGGAGGGCACGTCAACATCGTCGAAGATCACTTCGGCGGTGTCTACGCCTCGGTAACCGAGCTTTCCCAGCTTGCGGTCGGCCGTGTACCCGTCTTCCTTCTGAACCAAGAACACCGACATTCCACTGTGGCGTGGCTCGGCGGCCGGATCTGTCTTCACCAGAAGGGCAAGACAATTGCCGTACTTCGCGTTGGTGATCCACGTCTTCATGCCGGTAATCCGGTAGCTGCCGGCGGGCTGCTTCACCGCCGTGGTGCGTACTGCCTGGAGGTCTGTCCCACAGTCGGGCTCTGTCAGGGCCAACCCGCCGCGCAACTCTCCGGAGGCGAGCAGCGGCAGGAATCTGCGCCGTTGTTCGTCCGTACCGAAGCGATAGATCAAGTGCGCCATCATGAGATGCGAGTTGATCACGCCGGTCAGCGACATCCATGTTTCTGAGATCAGCGTGACAATCTCGGCATAAGCCTTGGCGTTCAACCCGAGGCCGCCGTACTCCACCGGGATGGTGGCACCGAATAGGCCGAACTCCCGCATCTGCTCGACAGCCTCGCTGGGGTATGTGTCCGCATGCTCGAGATCAAGAACCGTCGGGCGCACATTATCTTCCAACCACTTGCGAAGGATCGCCAACATATCTACGACGTCGGCGCTATCCGGCGCGGTATCCGTCACGACAGCGCCCTTTTCAGCGCGCGGAAATCGTCGTTGAGTTCGCGCGGTACGGTGAGCTCGGCCGTGCTGCTGATTTGATCCCAATGCTCTTCGATGTCCTCTGGGGTCAGCTCACCGTCAGTGCGAGTCCAGCCCTCGGCCAACGCCACGACAAAACGTGCGATGCGGCCGCCTCCGACCGTGTACACATTTCCAGAGTCCTTGCACGAGTCGCTGGCGAGCCATACCACCAAGGGCGAGACCAACTTCGCTGCCGCGCGACCGGCAAGAAATCCGCCAAGGATTTCCTCGGTCATCCGCGTCCGGGCTACTGGAGCGATCGCATTCGCTGTGATCCCGTGCTTAGCGCCTTCGATCGCAAGGACTTTCATGAGCCCCACAACACCGGCCTTGGCGGCAGCGTAGTTTGCCTGTCCGAAGTTACCCAGCAGACCAGCCGCCGAAGTCGTGAACACGATCCGCCCGTGCTGTTGCTCGCGCATATGCCGCCAAGCGGCCCGGGTAACGGCGAAGGCGCCATCCAGGTGTACTGCGAGGACGTCGTCGATCGCCTCTTGCGTCATGTTATGGAACGCGCGATCTCGAACGATGCCAGCGTTGTTCACGACGATGTCAACTTGACCGAAAGCTTTCAACCCAGTTTGGATGATCGCTGCTCCGCCTTCCTCGGTGGCCACAGAGTTCGTGTCCACGACCGCGGTTCCGCCAGCC